>Ga0172369_10000133_pt1 | contig 106709 bp, 110 predicted proteins | sample LakKiv25m_FD_114539 | JGI IMG/M metagenome (GOLD analysis project Ga0172369, IMG submission 114539) | Freshwater microbial communities from Kabuno Bay, South-Kivu, Congo - kab_022012_11.25m | ecosystem: Environmental > Aquatic > Freshwater > Lake | place: Democratic Republic of the Congo... | reverse complement strand
GTTGGAAGATTATCAACACTTGATCGAATCGCCATTGCCAGAGAAACCTGAAGAAGGGCAGGCAGTGGGGCTGGAAGCATTGAGCGCCCGTGAACGCGGGGTGCTGGAAATGGTCGCGCAGGGTCTGAGTAATTATGAGATCGGCGAAAAACTAAACTTGAGTCACAAGACGATTGCGCGTCATCGTGAACGCATTATGAATAAGCTCAATATGCACTCGCGCACCGAGTTGGTCAAGTTTGCCATTCGCACGGGGTTGATCTCGTTGGAGTAGGCGCAGATTGATTTTGTTTTATACGGCAATACTTCTTTCCATCGGGTTTTATTCGTCGCTAATGCTGTCACCGCCCAGATCTGGCAGGACAGCTTCAATTTCTTCAGGGCTTTGTCCCGCTTCCAGCCTGTCCACCACTTCGTCAAATTCTGGCGGCAGGTCATCGCCCATTTCGCCGCCCAGTTTGCGCATCATCTGCCCAAGCACCCTGGGGTCATCTTCAAGGCCTTCCAAGCCGGAAAAATCATTCGCCGCAGATTCAAGGCGGCTTTCATCGGACCTGGCAATCCGCACCCTAGTCATGCGGCGGCGGACTTTGTCACTTCCACAGTATGCACAATTCACGGCTTTGTTCCCGTATTCGCTGAAGGTCATGAATACGTCAAAGCGTTTTTCGCAGGCATTGCAGACAAAGTCATAGGTGGGCATACATCCATTTTAACCCGAAAGGCCGGGATAAGCAGGAAACGGCCTGTGCTCTTTGGTAAAATACAGGCATGCCCAATACATTCGAACTTCGCAAACCCCATCCGCTGTTAATTGTCATATCAGGCCCATCTGGCGTTGGAAAGGATTCCATCGTGCAGCGCATGATAGAACGCGGTTTTCCATTTCACTTTGTGGTGACCGCCACCACGCGTGAAAGGCGTGAGAACGAGGTCCATGGCAGGGATTATTTATTTGTCTCGAAGGATGAATTTGCACGCATGATCGATCAAAATAAATTGATCGAATATGCAATCGTGTACGGCGATTACAAGGGCATTCCGAAGGCGCAGGTGCGTGAAGCGCTTGCAAGCGGCCAGGATGTGGTCATGCGTCTCGATGTGCAGGGCGCGGAAAGCGTCCGAAAAATCGCCCCCGAGGCTTTACTGATTTTTATTACCTGTGAAAGTGAAGATGAGCTGGAACGTCGTTTGCGCGAACGCAAGACCGAAACAGTTGATTCTTTATCGCTGCGCATTGCCACGGCGCGCAAGGAATTACAGCGCATTGCAGCCTTCGATTATGTAATCGTCAATCATGATTTTCATTTGGATGATACCGTGGGAAAGGTGAGCGCCATTATTTCAGCCGAACATTTACGCGTACAACATCGCCAGGTGAGTTTGTGAACCAACCTCCTGCATCATCCCCGAACCTTGAACCTGGTCCTGCAGCCCAGACAGTTCGTGTGGCTTTGCCCTCCGGCCTGCCCGCAGTCACCTATGCCCTGATCGGCTTTACAGTATTTGTTTATCTTTTACAGATGGCAAGCGTGGCGATCTGGGGATATGCCGTTTCTCAAATTGACTGGCTCGAGGTCTATGGCGCGCAGTTCAATACCGCCATCCGCGCGGGGGAATTATGGCGCTTTATTACGCCCCTTTTCCTGCATGGTTCCATTCCGCATATCTTCTTTAACATGTATGCGCTCTTATCCATCGGCACTTTTATGGAAAGGCAGCTTGGGCATGGCAGGTTTGCGCTGCTGTATTTCCTTGGCGGATTTGCCGGGAATGTATTTTCCTTCCTTTTAACCGGTGAAAACGGATATTCAGTCGGCGCATCCACGGCTGTGTTTGCGCTGATCGGGGCGCAGGGGATCTTCTTTTATCAGAACCGCGAGTTGTTCGGCAGTCAGGCGCGCAAGGCAATTGGCAACACGGTTTTCATCATTGTCATCAATTTATTCATCGGTTTATCGCCCGGCATCGATAATTGGGGACATGTGGGCGGTCTGCTCGGCGGCGTGATCTTTACCTGGTTTGCCGGCGTGCGCTGGACGTTGATGGGCATCCCTCCCGAAGTGACTTTGTCCGATCAGCGCGAATCGCGCGAGATCGTTACGGGTTTCGGCGTCGTGCTTCTTATTTTCAGCCTGTTGGCAGCCTGGGGAATGTTTTTCAAGTAATAATTATTTTATCAAGTTCAACAAGTCCAGCCTCGAAGCCTTCACATATCCAGCGAATTCTGCATACGCGGCATCCTCCACAACCTGCAGTTCATCGATGCCGTAGACGGTCTGCATGGCGGCTTTGCCTTCGGGGGTGAGCATCAGGTCAATGAACGCACGCTGGATCGCGCGGCGCATTTCAATGGGCAGGGAATTTGCCATCGAAATATTCTCATAGGGAATAATATTGGGGATTCGCCAAAGGACGATCACTTTATCCTTCACATCGGCATAGTCCGCTTCGAGCGCCGGCGAGTCGCGCGCGTCAATGAATGTTGCGCCGAAATCGCAGATATCATCCACGTAGACGGCGCGCACCACGCTGGGCTGACCTGCAAGGAATGCCCCGCTTCCGATTTGGACCCCAATCTGGTTCAGCAATCCGAACGGCACCACATACCCTGACGGTGAGATTTCATCACTCCAGCAGGCTTTCTTTTCCTCCAATTGTTTCAAGGCGCTGGCGGCGTCCGTTGTGTTTTCGCCGCGAGCCTCGTCATAATACGACGTGAAATTATTTTCGCGGTTGGCGATGATTTGCGCGCCATAGAAAGTACTGCCGTTATGCATCCCTGCCAGCAAGGCAGTGACCGAGTCGTTTTCACGCGCAAGCAGATAGGCATACGGCGAGAGCGACCCGATATGTGCATTACCTTGTGCAAACGCATCCACCAGTCTTTGCTCGGAAGAAGGGATCACAGAAACAATCTGATAGCCTGTCCGGTTCTTGATATATATATCAATCAACTCTCCCGCCGCGATGGTTTCATCGATGGGGCGTGTGGAAGGAGCCAGGGCGAGGATCAATGGATTTTGTTCCGTGCCAATCTCTCCCTGCGGGGACGATGCGGGCGGGATGAGAGGAACCTGTGTGGACGGTGGAATCGGTGTATGAGTCCCCAAAGCCACTTGCACTGGGAACGAACATCCAAAAGCAGCCAGGGAAAGCATGAGCAGGATTTTTTTCATCATTCAAGAACCCATGCGCGCAATCATAATGATATTGTTATAATAAGGCAGGCTTTGCAGAGTGCCGCATAAATAATAAAACCAGAAAAATATTTACCAGTCATTCATATCAAAAAATTTGGTAGTTTATGCAACAAGCTGCGGAAAGGACGAAAATGAAAAACACATTCAACACAATCTTGTCCATCCTTATTTTAGTGGTGTTGGCGGCTGGTGTTTATTTTATCGTACAGACTGTGCGGGAGAGCGCAGGGGCGGTAACGGCCCCATTCCAACAGGTTAACCGGGCAAATGAAGCGCTGCAGACCCAGGTTTCACAGTTGATGAATCCCACACCCACGATCATACCCGACCCTGTCACGTATATCAATGAGATTCGCGCACTGGCTCGTTTGGAGACCATTCAGTATAGTGTGGAAAAAGTGATTACCGCCGAGGTTGGGCAGGGCGCATTTGGTTTTGCTCTTGGCGATAAATTATTATTTGTGGCGCACGGCGTTGTGATCGCAGGCATTGACATTGAAAAACTGCAACCCGCTGATATGCGTTTGGATGACGGCGTGCTGTATGTACATTTGCCGTCGGCAGAGATTTTTATTGCAACGCTTGATAATGAAAAATCATATGTCTATGATCGTGAGACGGGCTTGTTTACCAAAGGTAATGTTGACCTTGAAACCCTCGCCCGCCAGACAGCGGAGGATGAAATTCGCAAAGCCGCGCTGGAAGATGGCATCCTTGTGCAGGCGCAAAGGAATGCCGAGGCCTATTTACTTAAGTTTTTCAATGCCCTGGGATACCAGATCGTATTGTTTGAGCAATAAATGGGGTATCTTCTGCTGGCAGGCGGCGCGGAGTTTGGCGGGCAAATGTCCGAGGTGGATGCGCGTGCCATCGAATTGGCGGGCGGGTTGGATACGCCGATCTGTATCATTCCCACGGCCGCCGCGCCGGATGATAATCATCAAAGGGCGGGGAATCATGGAATTCGCTGGTTTAGAAGCGTCGGCTCAAAAAATGTTTTTTCTGTGGACGTGATCGACGCTGCCAGCGCAAACGACCGTTCCTTGGCCGCCTCCATTCGGACCTCACGCCTGATCTATTTACCGGGAGGCTTTCCCCGCCATTTGGGAGAGACTCTTGCCAACAGTGTTTGCTGGCAGGCTGTGTTGGATGTGTATCAACAAGGCGGGGTGATCGCGGGCAGCAGTGCAGGAGCGATGGTATTATGCGAACATTATTACGATCCGCACGAAAAGAAATTATTGCGCGGCTTGAATTTGATACCCAACGCGTGCGTGCTGCCTCATCATAATGAATTTGGCAAAGCGTGGGCGGGTCCACTTGCGGGATTGCTGCCTGATGCAACCTTAATTGGCATAGATGAATATACCGGCATGTTAAAGGACGTGGGCAGCCAATGGCAGGTCCATGGTGCGGGGACTGTCACGCTTTATCGGAGCGGATCAAGCGTCTGTTACGGAAGCGGCGAAAGATTCTCATTCTCATAAATCAGATCACAGATCCTCGGGATAAGAGGTTTTATATGAGATATGAACTGATCAAGGGCCAGTTGATCGTCAAATCGTAAATCCCAATTCCCAGCAGCAACAATCCACTGAACAGGTTGATCGAGCGCGCACGGAGTGCAAATTGACGAGTGATCCAGCGTTGAGCCGCTCCTGAAAGAAAGGACAGCAATAATAGCGGAACACCAAATCCCATGCCAAACCAGAAGAATATACTCAATTTTCCGAGCGCGTCTACCACCGTGAGCGAAAGCGCGAAGATACTGACCACCAGTGGCCCCGAACAAGGCAATGCTATCGGTCCGTATAAAAGTCCATATACGAATGCATTTGCAAATGGATGAGACAATAAGGGAGCCTGGATCTGCGGTAATTTCTTGAAGGGATTAATGTTAAAAATCAACAGGCTGCCGAATAGAATGATGATCAGGTCCGCAATGGGGATGACAAAAGCCAGCGCCTGGCCAACAGACACGGAAAGCAGGGCAATCATCCCTCCCAGCGTGAGCATCATGGTCAGTACACCTGCCAGGACAAAAAAACCAAGGAAGTACCGGCCGGGTTTCCCTTGCAGACCTTCCTGTCCACCGCTGAGATATGCGAGGAAGCCCGGATACAAAGGCAGTACGCAGGGGCTGGTTGTGGCTAATAAACCGAGTGATATCGATGTAATGATCGTTTCCATGGTTGTTTACGGACCTCCTTCATCAAGGGGCTTAGCCCCTTGATGAAGATGAATTGGTTTACATGCTTTCATCCAAAAAGGGTTGAATGAATTTCAAAAGCTCGTCAGCGCTTTTAATTCCAAATGGCAGAGGATGGACCACACCGTGGCGGTCGATTAGGAGCATTGGCATGGACGGTGGGTTGAGAAACTGATCGCCATACAGGGACGCGATCTCACGCGAGACGTCTGCTGGGGAAACAGAATAAAGCCAGTCAAAACCCTGGCCATCCACAAAATCCTTTAGCTTGGTGATATCTTCATTTGGGTCAATATCGAATCCTATGCTTATAAAATCATCGCGTTCTCCAATCTGACCGTGCAGGGCCTTTACCTGAGTCTGTTGCTGAAGACAGTTCGAGCACCACACCGCCATGGTTTCCACCAAAACGACCTTGCCTTCGAAATCCTGGATGGTGAAAACCTGTCCCGTGTGGACATCTGTCAACGCCATGCTGAACCAGGCGGGGCTTTCCATCATGGTATCCGTGGATGAAGTCTCGTTGGGCGCCATCGCATCTGTCATCGGCGTCTCTTTGGGCATCATTGCATCTTCGCTTGATGCTGGGGTGTGTTCAGCTCCGTCCATCGTGGCCTCGGGCGCAGAGGTGCTGCCGCATGCAGTGACGAGAAAAGCCGCCAACAGGATCATGTTGAAAAGAATTTGTTTTGATTTCATGGAATCTCCTTTTTGGTTGATAGATGCCCAATGATGCCGGAAACTTCTTACGAATTGCCTGTCAAATTCTTGCGAAAATATGAATTTACCCTGAAGCCGTAAGGATTTATTAATATCTTTCCCTCAATAATCAAGTATGATTTCATCCATGAGTGAAAAACGTATCCTTGTCGTTGAAGATGAGCCGAGTCTTGCAGAGGTGGTGAGCCTTTACTTGAAACGCGCAGGTTTTCAAGTGCAAATTGCATCGGATGGCAGACAGGCGATGGATATTCTGGAAAGACAGATACCGGATTTTGTGATCCTGGATTTAATGCTCCCCGAAGTGGATGGGCTTTCTTTAACCCGCTGGCTGCGCGACCATTCAGACGTGCCGATCATCATGGTGACTGCGCGCCGCGAAGAGATAGACCGCATTGCCGGGCTCGAAATGGGGGCAGACGATTATGTGGTCAAGCCGTTCAGCCCGCAGGAGTTGGTCAGCCGGGTGCGGGCCGTGTTAAGACGCACTGGACGGGAACAGGTTGGGGCGGAGTCCGAGCGGATTCTGTCCTTTGATGCCATGACCATTAATCCCCTCACGCGGATTGTCACAGTGAAAGAAGCGCAGATCGAATTGACTGCAAAGGAGTTCGATATGCTTACCCATTTGGCGCGCCACCCCAAACAGGTTTTTACTCGCGATCAATTGCTCGAGCGTGTGTGGGGCGGCGCGGAATATATCGACCCCGGAACCGTCACCGTGCATGTGCGCCGTCTGCGTGAGAAAATCGAGAGCGACCCGTCTACGCCAAAACATCTGCTGACAGTATGGGGCGTTGGATATAAGTTTGAGCCATGAAAAGACCCATTACTTTGACCCTCCGTTTTATTTCAGGGGTGCTGCTGATCTTTTTGATCTCGCTCGCCATCTTCAACATGATGATGGCGCCGCCTTTATATGAATTGAGATTGATGGCGCTGTTCCTTGGCGTCACTGCACTTGTGTCTGTACTTGCCGGCTACTTCGCTTATCGTTTTGGGTGGATGTCCCTCTCGCCGACCCTGCGCTGGTCCCTGCTGGGCGGATACGCTTTATCGAGCCTGCTCACTTTTTTTAACGTCTGGTTCTCCGCGCAGATGATGTTTGCCAGCCAGCATGATCTGTTGCTTGCGATTGTCCTGCTGGTCTTTGCGAGCGGTATGGCGATGGTGCTTGGATATTTTCTTTCAAGCACCATTACAGACCGGGTGCATCTGCTCAAAAATGCAGCTGAGAAACTTGCCGAAGGCGATTTGAAGACGCGCGTCCCTGTGCATGGACGTGATGAAGTTGCCTTGCTTGCACAGACCTTCAACCAGATGGCGGAACAACTCGAAGCCGTGGATAGTAAACAACGCGAATTGGAACAATTACGTGCAGACCTGATCGCCTGGGTTGGACATGACCTGCAAACGCCGCTGGCTTCCATACGAGCCATCCTGGAAGCTGTTGAAGATGATGTGGTGGATGACCCGCAAACGATCAAGCGTTACTTGAATACTGCCCAGCGCGATGTGCGCTCACTTTCGGCCTTGATCGATGACCTGTTTCAAATGGCGCAATTGAACGCAGGCGGCATTCCGCTGGACCGCGCAAAATCGTCCCTGGCGGATCTCATCTCCGACACGCTCGAATCCTTTTCCGAACTGGCCGCTCGTCAGCAGGTAAAACTCGAGGGCAGCGTAAGTGCGGATATTGATCCTGTGACCATGGATACCCAGCGCATCGGGCGCGTGCTCAACAATCTCATTGGCAATGCGATACGGCATACGCCGAGTCAGGGCGAAGTCAGAGTCCATGCTCGGCGGGCAGGTCTGGGCGTGGAAGTGACCGTTTCAGATACAGGCGAAGGAATCCACAAAGAGGACTTGCCGCATATCTTTGAAAGTTTTTATCGCGGAGAAAAATCGCGCAGCCGCATTACAGGCGGGGCAGGTCTTGGCCTTGCCATCTCGCGCGGGATCGTCCAGGCCCATGGCGGCGAGCTGAAGGTTGAAAGTGATGCGGGGCAGGGCAGCCGCTTCACGTTTAATTTACCTTAACAAAACTCTCACTCTTATGTAATCCTTTTGTAAGAAAGTTTTCCTAAAATCAACTCATCGTAAAGGTGAAAAAATGAAACGATCATTACTTGGATTACTTTTATTGTTGACTGCCTGTGCCACTATATCCAATTCTTATGAACTTGTCCCGCCGGCAGTCAACGCTTCCCTGCCGGACCTTGGGCCTGCTCCCGAACTGACCAATGATATCTGGCTGAATGTGGATGCGCCGCTCCGCCTTGCAGATTTGCGCGGTAAAGTGGTGGCAATCGACATGTGGACATTTGGCTGAATTAACTGCCAGCATGTGATTCCTTCGTTGAAGGAATGGGACCAGAAATACCGCGATCGGGGACTCGTCGTCATCGGCAATCATTATCCCGAATTTTCATTTGAAGCGAACCTGACAAACCTGCAAGCCGCCGTTTCAGATTATGGAATTGAGTACGCCGTTGCACAGGATAATGACGGCGCGACATGGCAGGCTTATAAAAATCGTTACTGGCCGACGCTTTACCTGATCGATAAGAACGGACACCTTCGCTACATCCATATTGGTGAAGGCAGATACCAGGAAACCGAAACCGCCATTCAGACATTATTGGCTGAATCCCAATAATTCCAGAAATAGGAGAGAAAAATCATGAGCAATCCATTTAAATCCATCCCTGTTCGTTCATCTGAAATTACCCCCAAACAGGTTTATCTTTCACGTCGCGACTTTATCAAAGCCGCGGGTGTCGTGGCGGGGAGCATGGCGCTCGCCGCCTGTGTGCCAGAAGTGGCTCAAAGCACAGTTGCTCCAGGGGTTGACGCAGGTCCGGCAAAGACCGATGAATTGGGTAACCCGGCCAATTCCTTTAAAGATATCACCAACTACAACAATTATTATGAATTTAGCACAAACAAGGAAGCAGTGGCTTCCCTGGCCAAAAACTTTACCACTACGCCATGGACAGTGGAAGTCGGCGGTCTCGTCAACAAGCCGCAGACATTTGGCGTGGAAGACCTGTTGAGCCTGTTCCCGCAGGAGGAACGTATCTATCGCCTGCGCTGCGTGGAGGCCTGGAGCATGGTCATCCCATGGAATGGTTTCCCGCTCCGGAGTTTGCTTGCCATGGTCGAACCGACATCCGACGCCAGGTATGTGCGCTTTGAGACCGTTTTTCGTCCCGAAGAAATGAAGGGTCAGGGCAGCCCGTTCTATCCCTGGCCTTATCAGGAAGGCTTGCGTTTGGACGAAGCCATGAATGACCTGGCGATCCTCGCAACGGGCATGTATGGCGAAAACATGCTGGCGCAAAACGGCGCACCCATCCGCCTCGTTGTGCCCTGGAAATATGGGTTCAAATCCATCAAATCCATCGTCAAGATCGAGTTGACTGCTGAAAGACCCAATACTTTATGGAATTCAATTGCAACCAATGAGTACGGCTTTTATGCCAATGTGAATCCGGAAGTGGATCATCCGCGCTGGTCGCAGGCTTCCGAGCGCCGCATCGGAGAACTCAGCCGCAGAGCCACCCTGCCCTTCAACGGTTACGGCGAACAGGTCGCCAGCCTGTATGATGGCATGGACCTGAATTTGAATTATTAAATTTTGGATTTCTGAAATCAGTTTAAAGCCTTTAAGACGGAAGTCTGCCTTGGCAGACTTCCGAAATCCCCATGGACTATTGCAAATGAAATTCTTTTCCCGTTACACCCCTCTACAAATTGCCATTCATATATATGCCTGGTCCACCTTCGTGTGGATTATCTACGAATTGCTGACTGGCTCATTCTCCATCAATCCCATCCAGGAGCTGGAACAGCGCACAGGCCGTCATGCCATCACCCTGCTTGTGCTTTCGCTGCTTTGCACGCCCATCAACACCATCTTCAAATGGAGTGAACCGCTCAAACGCCGGCGTGCACTGGGTTTGTACGCCTTCATGTATGCTACCATCCACGTCATCATTTTTGTGGATCTGGATTACGGCCTTGCGTGGAGTCTCATGGTTGAAACCGTTTTGCAAAAACCATATATCGTCGTTGGCCTGATCACCTTCCTTTTGCTGATCCCGCTCGCGTTCACCTCATTCGATATTTGGAAAAAACGTCTCGGCAAAAACTGGAAACGCCTGCACAAACTCGTTTACTTTATCGCACCGCTTGCAGTCTTACATTTTGCGTGGAGCAAGAAAGGCGATTTCTTCTCATTGTCGGGAGACGTTATCCGTCCGTTGATCTATGGACTGATCCTCGCCATCTTCCTCATCTTTCGCATCCCTGCGATTCGAAAAGCCCTCGCCTCCTTGTCGCTCCGGCGTCTGAATCTTTCCCTCAAAAAGAATCAGCAACCCAAAGTGAATATGCCCTAAAAAATTGTGACATATTTTGTAAAGCTAAATCATCCAGGGTGGAACATCCACATTTGCGCCAATGGTAAGTAAAAACGCAACAATTCCCCGTCGCATGCCGGAGTTTACATTGACTTAGCGCGTTCCGCCATCTGGCGGCGCAGGTCTTTTGTATCTTTATCGATGGTAAAGATCGCGCCGAGATAAAAGAAGAAGCATAGGATCCAGGCTGCGGTGCAGATCAGCAGGATGGCGGTCCTGAGATTAAATGCATCGGCGATCACGCCGGTGATGATGGGAGCAAACGCCGCTCCTGCATTTTCTATAAAGTATTCCGTGGCCTGCGCTGTCGAGCGGACTTCTGGAACGGTGACATCATAAACCGTTGCGATGACGTTGGCAGAGGAAAGCGGCATGAAGATGGCGGTGATGCACATAAAGATGAAGAATTGATTCCTGGCTGCGATGGGCGTGGTGATGGCCAGGTACATGAAAAGGGCGCCCATTAAAACGCCGATGCTTGACACAATGATGCGTCCCTTGTGGGTGTATTTGAAAGCGAAATCACCAAGCGCGCCGCCGACGAAATATCCGCTGGCGAGGATCAGGATGACGGGCGCCATGGTGAACAGAATGCCGTTCGCGTCGTAGCCGCGTTCCCTTTCAAGATAGGCGAAGAAGAAGAAAGTGATCACATTCCACGGGAAGACGCCTGCAAATCCCTGCAGGAAGACAAACCACATGGTTTTCTTTTTGAAGATTTCCCTGGCTGCCTTCCATGAGAATTTGAAGGTCTGCATTTCAGCCATGTCTTCAAATTCGGGCTCGGCTTTGCCGCGCGGCATTTCCTTCACGCCGAAGTAAATCAGCATGGCAATCACCAATCCCAGCGAGCCGGTGAGGTAAAACACAGAACGCCAGCCGCCAATGGCAGGTGCGACCATTAAGGCAAGGATCATGCCCGTCAGATATCCAAGCGGCTGTGCGAGTTGCAGGATCCCGTAAATTTTCCCACGCAGGTTGGGACCGAAATAATCTGCGATCAAAGTATACAAGCCGGGGTAGGACGAGTCGTCAATACCTGTGGAGGCGCGTGTGACCAAAAAACCGCCAAAGGTCTTTGTCAGGGCATTAAGCCAGGTGGTGGAGCCCCAGATCAATGAGGCGCATGAAAGTAATTTTGTGCGCGAGAAGCGGTCGTATAAATAACCCCAGATCGGATATAAAATTGTGGCCACGATCAAAGCGCCCGAGTTTACCAATCCCCATTGCGTGTTATCGATCTTGAAGTCCTTGCTGATCTGTACTTGCAGCGAACCGATCATCAACTTATCGGTCTGGTGCAAAAGCATGAAGAGGAAGAAGATAACAACGACGAACCAGCGATAGCGTGAATGTTCCTTTGACATGGTTACCTCGCGTGGGTGGAATGTCCAAGTATCACGGCGGAAATGTCAGGTGTCAAGCATCAGATGTCAGGCGATTCTTCAGAAATGATTTCCCGCGCGAGTTTTTGCAGCTCGTCCGCATCTTTTGTTTTTGCGGCGTCGAAATATTGAGCCAGCAAATCCAGCGGGCTCAAACTGCTTACGATTTTTCCTTCTCTGTTGTCACGACGTGCCTTGCTTTGTGGTCTCTTCAAGAGATGAAATTCAAACGCGCCCTCGGCGTATTTTCTTAAAGCAGTTTCGTCTATTAATGTATCCCATTCTCTTGGATATTCCACCGATAAGCGCACAATCGCCTCAGACATTTCCTTCGGGCTGGGCAGTGCGTCTTTAAGCGCCTCGGTCACGTTCTCGTTTGACCTGAGAACTATTCGGCGATCTATAAATGGACGTGCCCCTGTGAGTTCTATCCAATCAACCTTCGTATCTTTTCCTTTTTCAATATGGGCAATGACAAAGAATCTTGCCTCTTTTGCTTCGCCAAAATCGATTCTTTCAATTGAACCTGGATATATTACTGGGGGTTGGTATCCTTCATTCAAATCTTGAGGTTTATGAATATGTCCTAGTGCAACATAACTAAATTTCGGGTTTCTAACTAATGAACCTGGTAACACTAAATCATTACCAAGCATAACCATTCTTTCAGAACCATACTTAGCACCCTGAACTGAAGCATGTGCCGTCAAAATAATCGGTAGAGAATAGTCTGCTTCTTCCAACCAGCCAGTGACCTCATCTGAGCCTTCAATTTTTTCTATAACTTGTTCCTCTAACTTTTTACGAATATCAGATGCTTTTGTTCCACTCAGATTCAGTTGAGCCATAACACTCGAACGATATATCCAAGGCAAAGCGACAACTTGAATCGGTAATCCCCACAAATCTTTCGGCGTGAGAAATTCAAGCTTTTGCGACACTTTAATAAACGGTACTTGCAATGTATCAAACTCTTGAATTGCATGTGCCCGTCCCGAGGCGGGGGACAAATCGTGGTTGCCAACCAAGAGCAAAGTTGGAATCCTGGCCTGTGACAACCGCATAATCCGTCTGCCCCACTCGCGTTGAAAGGTCGGTGCGGGTGAACGATCTTTATATGCGTCGCCCGCAAAGATGACCATATCCACTTTTTCTGAAATGGCAGTATCAACGATCGTATCGAGGGATTTGAGAAAGTCGAGAACACGGACGGGCAAACCCGTTTCAGGGTCATGCCTGCCATAGTTGGCCATGTCGATATGTGCGTCGGCAAAGTGTAATAGTTTCATAGTTAAGTAGTTGGATGGTTAGGTAGTTAGTTGGGCGGTTTGGATTTTCGTAAGTATCCTATCATGCCATTGATTAGACGTTTGGTTTCGGTTGCGAGGTTGTAGGCTGTTGTGAGTTCATCCTGGGTTATGTAATTGCGGTCAAGCGCAAGATACAACTCAGATTGCACCTCACTGGCAGAACGCCTTGAGATTTTAAGGAAGCGAATGAATTCAGGATTTGTCCCAGCGTCAAAACCTTCGGCTATGGTGTGCATGACCGAGCCAGCTGCATCTTGGATCTGACCAATCAAACGGAAGTCTTTTGAAAATTTTGGATGTTGAGTCAGGTCGTAAATCAAATCGGCAAGTTGGCGAGCCTTTTGCCAACTTTGCAAATCTTCAAACCGTTCAATCTTTGCCACAACATTTCCATCCTTGTTTTATTATTGGGTTATTGTTTTACCAGGCGAATGACACTACCCAACTATACAACTATTGAACTATTAAACTACGGTTGCAATCCTAAATCCTGAAGAGCCTGCACCGCAGGGAACCAGTTCACGTGGACTTGTAGCGCTGCGCGGAAATCAGCAACTGCATTTTTGGTATTGCCAATTTGATAATACGCACGTCCGCGCCATAGCAGGGATTCTTCAAGCGTGGGTGTCGAGATCGTGTCGTTCAACGTGGTGTTTGCCAGATTGATCACGTCCTGGTATCGAGCCGAGTAATAGTAGGCAAAATATGGCCCGGTTTGATACCACATGATGCGGTAGGGAGGGTTTCCAAGGTCCGTATTCCAGTTTGCATATAAATGAAAGGCCCGGTCGTACGCCATGGCGGCATCCACATATTGTTGCAATGCCACGTGACTGGTGCCTTTGTTGAACCATGCGAAGAACAGGTCGTTCCCATTTAAAGATGCAATTTCCTTTTCAGCCAGTTCAAGCGCATGTTGTGAGGCCCATTTTTCATTTGTCCAGGGACCCAGCAATTCCAATACTTCCGCTTCACGGTCTGCGGGATAAACGACCATGAAAAGATAATTGAAGGAACGCCAGCCATCCTGGTAGTCGGCATATTCACTCAAAAGGTCCTTGCCCGGTTTGAGATAGGCATCCTGCACGATAAATCCGCCGCGGGCATCATCGTACCCGGTAGTGAAAAGATAATGTCCGAGCCAGTCGATTTTTCCGTTGTAATCGCGTTCGTAATAGCCTTTTTCAACCACGACAGGAAAACCGGCGGCGATCAATCGTTTGACGAGCGCTTTTTCGCCGCCGTAGCGGGAGAGGGCGCGATATTCCGTGTTTTCGTTGACAAAGTCCACGAGTTCATACGGCATTACATTTTTATCAGGCAGGCCTTGTTCAATAAAATTCTTTTTTGGGTCGCCTGAGCCAGGCTTGACCACCTTGGCGACGTCATCACGGTTTCCCTTCCAGCCCCAGAAGTTAAGTGCCATGGTCAGGTTTGCAGGACCGCAGTAATTCCAGCGGTTGTGCTGGTCGACGTAGATAACGCCCGGCAGGATAACCGAAGCAGGCAGGGGCGTAGTGGTGATCGTCGGTAAAAGCGTAGGTCCAGCCTCCGGAGTCGAAGACGCCTTCGGAGTTAAGGTCAGCAAGTATTCAGCGCGAGTCGTCCCGATCACGGTTTCAATGGTTAAGTCTGTCTGCCCGCTTGGTTGAAAAACGGCCTGGCTGGGTGGATTTAAGAAGTAGAAGACTCTTGTGCGCAGGAGTTCCATGCGTGTTGCAAGGCGATCATGAATAGGCGGAGTGTAATACAGGCCGATTGCCAGTAAAAGAAAAATGAAGGCGACCCAGATGTTTTTGATTTTCTTTTGCATGGGAAGATTATACATGCTTGTGCAGTGCCTTGTACTACAAGATAAGGTCTGCTTTGCAGCGCGATCATCCAGCTTTCTAAGGAAATTCTAATTTTCATATCAGTAACTTTTTGGATGTGGAAGCGACGTATACCTTATACAGTCAAAAAAGGAGACTAATATCATGCGAAAAAGTACCTTGTTTATTTCAGCGGCTTTGACCACGTTTATGCTGGCCGTTTTATTCGGTGTGGCATCGGCGTATCAGAGGGTTGTTAATTCAAGCGAGACAGCAGCGGCTGCAACGGTTCAAGTGCAGCCCACCGCAGGAGTGGAAATGATCAGCGATTCGTTTGCCCCTGTGGTTGTCCCCACCCAGGTTGAGAACCTCACGCCTGAAGTTGCCGCTGATTTCGCCGCCAAGGTGTTGGGCCGAACTGATCTATTTAGCGTGGAAGTTGCCCAATTTGAAGGTGTAGATGTGTACCTCGTCACATTTTCATCCGGCGACCTTGTGTATTTAAGCCTGGATGGGCGCATCCTTTCCATTTCCAAGTTGCCTGTCACGGTGATTGCTCAAGTCAAGGGTAATAGTGGCGGCGGTGGTAACAATAATGGTGGTGGGAATGGAAGTAATACCGGTGGCGGTAATCATGAAGATCAGCATGAAGACGAGCACGATGATTAATACCAATTTGTTTAGCAGGAGCATTTAACATGGCAAACAAACCGGCCCCTCGAAATTGGAACGACATACAGGTCGTGATTGCCACGGGTTCGATGGCGCTCGCGCTGGTTTTATGGAATTTGTTTGCTGGTCCGGATCGCGCATCCGCTTTGAAACACGCCCAGGAACAGGCTGTCTTGTCTCCTCCACAGCCTGTACAAGAAGCCGCTCCGGTGGTGGTTGAAGTTCAGCCAACTTTGCCAACCGGCCCCATTCTGCTGGGCGGAAACGCCCCGCAGACTCAGATCATTGTCCAAACCGGGGGTAAAGGTGGCGGCGGCGGTAACGGCGGCGGTGGGGGCGGCGCTCCTGTTACCTCAACCGGTTCATCTTAATGCTGCATCGTTTGCCATTCCGCGCCATGGGTGGCGAAATGCTCGCAATTTTGGAAGGAGCGACGGATTCCGCTCCTTCCATTTTGGATAAAGTCCCGGACTGGTTCGAAGACTGGGAGCAGACTCTCAGCCGCTTCCGTATTGACAGCGAGCTGTCCCGCCTGAACCGAACATTTGACCAGCCTGTGGAAGTGAGCGAAACGCTCTGGGATGTATTCCAGTATGCCTTGTCGGCGGAAACGATCACGAATGGATTGGTCACGCCGACAGTGTTGGATGCCATGTTGGAAGCAGGCTATGACCAGAGTTTTGAAGATCTGCCGCGTCTTCAAAATATATATGAAAACCAGGTTTTAACAGCGGTGAATCCGCTTTCCCTTGTGTTATGGGATGAAAAAGCCCAAACGATTTGTCTGCCTTACGGTGTCCATCTGGATTTTGGCGGTGTAGCGAAAGGCTGGGCGGCGCATCAAACTGTTGAGAGACTCCAGGAATATGGCTCTGTATTAATGAATGCCGCTGGCGATATTGCCATTAGCGATTCACTTGCAAGCGGGGAGCCATGGCAGATTGGCGTGAAGAATCCCTTTGTGAAAGATACCGATTTTGAAATCCTGAAATTGAATCGCTGTGGCGTTGCCACCTCCGGCAGGGATCGTCGCCGCTGGAACCAAAATGGATTACTGCGTCACCATATTATTGATCCTCATACAGGTCAGCCAGCCGACACGGATGTGATGACCGCAACCGTCGTCGCGCCGACAGTCATGGAAGCCGAAGCCGCCGCGAAAGCCGTGCTTATTTTGGGCGGCGAAGAAGGATTAAGGTGGATCGAGTCTGATCCCATGCTGGCCGGGATCATCGTCCTTGAAAATGGACATACGTTTTACAGCCGGCGAATTAATCAGTATTTGTAAGGAGAAAATTATGTCTATAAACCCTTCAGATCAAATTGAATATGAATCATCCGTAAACATCCAATCATTTTTGATGTTCCTGGTCGCCATGACCGTTGGACTGCTTGTCGCAGTATTGATCCTGCCAGCCTGGCTGCCCAATATGTCATTCTCTCTCGGCGGCGACGCCCCCAAAGCCAATTGGTATCTTTCGCGCGCCACGGCCTTTGTATCCTTAAGTTTGCTTTGGCTTTCCATGGCGCTCGGCCTTGGCATCACCAACAAGATGGCGCGCCTGTGGCCTGGTGCACCCGCCGCATTTGCTTTGCATGAATATGTAAGTCTCCTGGGCCTGGCTTTTGCAGCATTTCATGCCATCGTGATTCTCGGCGATCATTATATTAACTTCACCCTGCTACAACTGCTCATCCCGTTCAGCACGGTGGGCTATCGCCCATTCTGGGTGGGCATCGGTCAGATCGCATTTTATACCTGGGCCGTCCTGACGCTCACTTTTTACATCCGCCCCATCATCGGGCAGAAATCATGGCGCTTCCTGCACTACGGCAGTTTTGGAATGTACCTGTTGGGAATTTTCCACGGCTTGTTTAGCGGCACAGATGCCAGCGCAGGCTGGGCGCAAAACTATTATTGGATTTCCGTGGGCAGTTTGCTGTTCCTGTTGACGTATCGCATCCTCGCAGCAGTGATCGATAAACTCTTCCCCCAAAACAAAAAGCCGGTATCCGCTCCCGCGACGCATCCGACTCAGGGATAACGGCTCCTGTTGCGATAGAATTTTTCATAATATTTTGTAGATTTCATCTATCTACACTTTTCTTCAATGGATTTAATTCCATGTAAAGGGTATTTACTATTTCTTCATTTCCTTGATAATAAGGCAGCTCTTCAATTTGATTTATTTTTAAGGAATCGCTTAATTTCATTCTTGGTTTATCTCGAACAAGAGCATAAGGCTTAATGACATAAAGATCATCAATTAACTGAAAATCTTTAATACTGACAATATCAACGCTGCCAAAACTTTCCAAATCATCACGTTGATTTCGAATGATATAAGATTGATAAAGTTCAATATTATATTTAGTGCATTCCTTTGCTATCTGCCTTTTATTTTTAATTGACATGCAAGCACCAAAAACAACTGACTTAACGCATTCTAAAGAGAAGTCAAACAAGTATACAGAATCATCTCTGTGTGAACGGTTTGCTAAGGGGGCGTAAAAGGGGAGGTCGGAAAAAGGTCGAACCAATCTGTATTCGTTTTCATACTTCCATCGATATGCTTTTTTGTAGAAAATTTCCTCCCGAAGCTTTGATGCAAAAAGATTTCCGTCAACATCAGATAGCTTCTCAATATCTAAGAAGTAATTTTTAACGTATCTCACCTTCTTAACGGTGTACTTGTTACCAGTCTTAGATTGCATACACAAATGATCTGCAAATTTAGGTTTTAACTCCAATAGAAACCCTTTATGCCCATTTGCATATTTGCTCCACATATCAAAAGATAAAGGTTGTTTTGTGAGCGATAAAATCCCATAAGAGTTTATTTGGGATTCTATAAGCTGAACGCGATAAAAGAGTTCAATGCTTGGCAGAAGAGAACCGTTCAGCTCATAATCCTGATATGGGTCATGAATTGATCGAAATATAAGGGTCGGGTTAAATTCCAATGGGTCATTCATGCCCCAAGGTTGCGTAAAACGAATCTTATGGTTTTTGAATATCCCCTCAATGACAAATTGATTATCACTACAATATTTGAAGAACGATGTAAATTTTTTCATACATGAATTATAAAACGGAAGCGGATAACTATTTTTGCTGTCATCCGCTTCCGTTTTTTTTTACGCTTACTCTTTTACTTCACCATCGATCACATCCCCATCCTGTGGTGCAGACGATCCTCCATCTTGAGGTTGTCCTTGTGCTTGTGCTTCACCTTGAGCATATAGCTGCTGGCTGAGCGCGTGGAATGTGTTTTGCAACTCTTCGGTGAGTTTCCTGATCTTGTCCACATCCTCGCCTTGCGCGGCTTGCTTCAACTCATTGACCTTGGCTTCGATGGAGTCGTGTTCCCCAGAAGGAACTTTATCACCAAGTTCGCGCAAGGCCTTTTCTGTTTGATACACGAGGTTGTCGGCATTGTTTTTCACTTCGATCACTTCGCGGCGTTGTTTATCCGCGGCTTCGTTCTGGCGCGCTTCCTGTACCATGCGTTCGATGTCGTTCTTGTTCAAGTTCGTCGAAGCAGTGATGGCAACCTTTTGTTCCTTGCCCGTGGCTTTATCTTTTGCAGTCACATGCAGGATGCCGTTTGCATCGATGTCAAAGGTCACCTCCACTTGCGGGATACCGCGTGGGGCCGGTGGAATTCCATCCAGTCGGAATCTTCCCAGGCTCATATTGTCATTTGCCATTGGGCGTTCGCCCTGCAGGACGTGAATGTCAACGGCGGTCTGGTTGTCTGCAGCTGTCGAATAAGTTTCGGTCTTGCGGACAGGGATGGTGGTGTTGCGTTCGATCATCACAGTCATCACACTGCCCATCGTTTCCACACCGAGCGAAAGTGGAGTGACATCCAGCAACAAAATATCTTTCACATCACCGCCGAGCACGCCGGCTTGAATGGCTGCGCCAATCGCAACAACTTCATCGGGATTGACACCTTTATTGGGCTCTTTACCATTCGTCAAACTGCGCACCAAATCCTGAACCATCGGCATGCGCGATGAACCCCCAACAAGAACTACTTCGTCGAGTTTCTCTGCAGACAAGTTGGCGTCTTTGAGCGCAGATTCAAATGGCTTACGACAGCGTTCAAGCAGATCATTGGTCATTTGCTCGAATTTGGCGCGTGTGAGTTTTAGTTGTAAGTGTTTGGGTCCGCTTGCGTCGGCCGTGATGTAAGGCAGGTTGATCTCGGTTTCCATGACTGTGGAAAGTTCGATCTTGGCTTTTTCTGCGGCTTCGCGCAAACGCTGCAGGGCCTGTTTGTCGGTTCGCAGGTCAATACCCTGGTCTTTCTTGAATTCATCTGCGGCCCAATTGGTAACCTTCTGATCCCAGTCGTCGCCGCCCAGGTGAGTATCACCATTTGTGGATTTGACTTCGATTACGCCTTCACCCACTTCGAGGACAGATACATCAAATGTACCGCCGCCCAGGTCAAAGACTAAAATTGTTTCATTCTTTTTCTTATCCAGGCCGTAAGCCAGGGCGGACGCCGTTGGTTCATTGATGATACGCAAGACTTCCAGGCCGGCTATCTTGCCCGCATCTTTTGTAGCCTGGCGTTGACTGTCGTTGAAATATGCAGGGACGGTGATGACTGCCTGCGTGACCGACTGCCCCAAGTATGCTTCGGCATCAGATTTGAGCTTGCCCAGGATCATCGCGCTGATCTCTTGCGGAGAGTATTCCTTCCCTGTAACAGGGATTTTGACGCGCACGTCATTGGCTGGTCCTTCGATTACTTTATATGGAACCATGCCGCGTTCGACACTGGTCTCTTCAAAGTGCCGTCCCATGAAACGTTTAATGGAATAGACAGTATTATCTGAATTGATAACAGCCTGCCGTTTGGCGGTTTGTCCCACCATGCGTTCGCTATTCTTGTTGAATGCGACCACGGAAGGGCAGAGACGACCGCCTTCCGCCGTTGTAATGACAGTGGGCGTGCCGCCTTCCATAACAGCGACCACCGAGTTGGTGGTGCCAAGGTCAATGCCAATAATTCTTCCCATTTTAGGACTCCTTGCTAATCGTATTTAATGATTAAATATTAAGCGACTTATGCAAGAATCCTGTTAACGATTCGTAGGTTTTTAATCAATAAATGGGAAGTTCCAATAAAGACGGCTTATTTTATTGTTCGTCAACCTTTACCCATTTGAAGATAGCCGTCATTGGGGCCTCTTGGAAGGAGGCTGCGGTGATGCCGATATTGCCCTCGCTGAGTTCAAAGCGTTCGACATCCTTTTTTCGAAGCAGCTCCCCATTTACATACCATAGCAGGCTGTTGTCCTGGCAGGACAGCCCAATTTCATAATTCAAATTTCCTGCATCGAAATGACGGATTGAGTCGGTGGCGATGGGTCTGTACTGTGCAATATCCGGTGCCAGCCATTGCCCAAACAGGACACTGTATGTTCCGTCGCTGGCGACATTGAATTCAAACCATCCCTTGGATGCATCGTAGCGGCAGATCAGGCCAATGGAACCCGTGGGTGATAATGAAGATTGGGCGGTAATAAATATATTGGAATATGTGTGCACAGTGTGGATACCGAGGTACCAGGTGTGAGGCGCTGGAATGTCGATGCGGAGCATGCCGTTCTCAAAAGTGGCGAGGGGCGTATTGGTTCCGCCGGTTTGGAAGAATTCCCAAAAAGTTGAGGCTGTATCGAACTCTTCTGTAAAATATAACGGTGGGGTTGGGAGTGGTGCAACTGTTGGGACCGTTGTGGCAGATATGGGTGTGGGTCGAAGTATTGTGGTTGGTGTGGATATTGACACAGGCTTGGTAGCAGCGACCTGGCAGGCAGCCGTGAGGGTGAGACATCCCAAAAGCAAGATTAATTTTTTCATGAGTTCTCCGTTTAATATAGTTCGACCAGCAGTATAACTGCTGGTCGAACAAGTGTGGAGATGGCGGGAATTGAACCCGCGTCCGAAAGATTCGACCCTCGGAAATCTACGAGCGTAGCCTGCCGAAGTTAGTCATCACAGAGATCTCGGCGGGCAGGTAACTCTGTGACCATCAGCTATGTCTTTCGCACGATTAGCAGAATCACGTGCGGCACTCTACCTTTGTTTCGCCCGCTCCGTCACCCGGTAGAGGACGGTGCCGGCGGACGTGACATCCTAAGATGTCAACTGTTATGTCTCACCTTAAGCGGCGAGGGGCATAGCAGCGTATGAAGTGCGATTGGCACTTAAAGGTTGCACTGAGTTATCGAGTTCGGTGCACTCTCGGCTCGCATTCCGGAACCAGCCTCTCCCGTCGAAGCCTGTCATCCCCATGGTTAAGCAGCTTCCACGTTGTACGGAAATTTTCCTGATACTTTGGGAAGTGTTCCGCTTGCATTTTTATTATAGCATAGCGATGTTAATGAAGAATAAGAACTTGGGGAGTGACTTTTGGAGCGCCCACCATATATAGCCAATCACGCAATTGAAACCCTATATACGGGTGTTGGAATTAAGGCGCGACTACCCTGAGAACTTGTCCATTATAATTATTTGTGCTAGTATTAAACTTCAATATCAGACAGCTTGGTACTGAATTTAAGTCTCTGTGGGATGGTCATAATATCAATTTATGGTTTTGTACACTTTGGGAAGGTCTGATGAAAATGGTCAATTATGCCACTTGCGCATTCATGTTACAGGGCATAATATTTAAGTCGACCCTCCTGCGTCTGTAAAGAGAACATATTTTAACCGTCATACCTGGGTAAAACCTGAAAATTTAGTCCAAAAGATTGTATATCTCTGATTACATAAGGCGCGTAAAGTAAGTAGGTAAGTAGAGGAAAGATGTCCGAAAAAATCCTGATCGTTGACGATGATGTGGATACATTAAAATTGGTTGGACTGATGCTGCAGAGAAAGGGCTATCAGATCAGCGCGGCTATTAATGGTTCACAGGGTCTGAAAAAGGCGATGATGGAGCGCCCGGATCTGATTTTATTGGACGTCATGATGCCGGATATGGATGGGTATGAGCTTACGCGGCGTCTGCGCAAAAACCCCGCAACTGCATCCACTCCTATTTTAATGTTTACGGCCAAGACTCAATTGGATGATAAAGTGGCGGGTTTCGAGATGGGAGTTGATGATTATTTAACAAAGCCGACACACCCAACTGAACTCCAAATGCATGTAAAGGCTTTGCTTGCTCGTGCTCATACTGTATCAAAAGATAATGGCGACATCAAAACTGATTTACATGAACATCATGGTTACGTGATCGGGGTGCTTTCTGCGCGCGGTGGGTTGGGAGTTTCTGCTCTGGCTTCCAATTTGGCGGCAGGTTTATTTGCCAAGTCGCAATCAAATGTGATCCTTGCCGAGCTTACTCCGGGGCAGGGGACACTCGGCTTGGATTTGGGAACCCCGAATCCAAAAGGTTTGCTCGAAATTTTACGAGGCAGTGCCGCCGAAGTGACGCGTGAGAAAGTGCAGGCTTCACTTGTGCCGCACAACTCCGGAATAAAACTCCTGCTTGCTTCTGAAAATCCGCGGGATGTGACTTTAATTTCACAAGTCCAGAATTATGAAGCCCTTGTAACCCACCTTGCTACACTTGCCCGCTTCGTTGTTCTAGACCTTGTGGAGTCGGTTTGCCGAATTTTGTGCAGAAACTCCTCCCGATGTGTAATGAATGCAGTGTGATTGTGGAAGGCGCGCTCAACTCCATTCAGCATACCAAATATTTAATCGATGAGATTATTTCCTTGAAGATTCACCGCAAAACCATCAGTGTGGTGCTGAATAACCGTCAGCGTTCCGAGGCTCAAATGCCGTTAATCCAGGTGCAGGAGAGACTGGGTCATCCGATCTCCACCATACTTACCCCTGCACCGGAATTATTTTTGCAGGCCGCGCGTTTGCAGACACCAGCAGTGCTGGCTCAGCCAACGAATATGACCTCACAGCAATTCCTAAAAATGGCAGATTTAATTATTGAACGCGAAAAAGTGCGGGGTATATCCAAGAGCAAAAATATAATAGAATCAGGGTCTGACGCAACCAAGATGCCTATTATGCAAGAAACAACATAGGTACGGTTTCGAACCTTGCGAAAGCCAGTGAAACAGAGGGGAGTGTCATATCGAGGCTGTATATTTGCATATTCGCCGGGATATTTATTTATCCTCTTTCCTAGACACTCCAACGTGCGATGATTCCTTTACCTTCCCAGACACAGACAAGCATTGAGTTTGCGGCGGACTTGTTCCGCCAGGCCAGGCATGCGGTTGTACTGACAGGTGCAGGGTTTTCCACACCGTCTGGGATACCTGATTTTCGTTCCACAGGAACAGGTCTTTGGTCAAGGGATGAACCGCTGGAAGCTGCTTCGTTGAACACTTTTCGAACGAGGCCGGAACAGTTTTTTACATGGTTTCGCCCGCTGGCCAGTCAGATATTTAATGCGCTTCCAAACCCTGCGCATCAGGCCCTGGCGGAGTTGGAAAAAATGGGGTACGTCACATCCATCATCACCCAAAACATAGATATGCTTCATCAAAAAGCAGGTTCGAAAAATGTAATTGAAATGCACGGCACACTGCACACTTTGACCTGTTCGCAGTGTTACCATCAAGTGCAGTCTGAGCCTTATCTTGTACCGTTTGTAGAGCAAGGCGTTCTTCCTGTTTGTCCAAAATGCGGACAACTCCTCAAGCCGGATGTCATCCTTTTTGGCGAACAACTGCCTCAGGCGGCGTGGTCCAGGGCTCAGCGGGATGCACGTCAGTGTGATGTGATGCTGGTAGCGGGGTCGTCATTGGAGGTTTTGCCTGTGGCTGGCTTGCCCATGCAGGCCCTGGATCGCGGCGCGCACCTGATCATTATTAACAATACGCCGACCTACTTAAATGTTCGCGCGGATATTGCGATTCTTGAAGATGTAGCCGCGGTCATTCCTGCGATCGCAAAGAAAGTATTAAATGGCTGAAATAAAAACCGAGCGGTTGGAGGGTTACCGTCGACTCATTGACATTGCTTGCGACCTCGCTTCCACCCTGGACCTGGATATTCTGCTCTCGCGAATTGTGCACGCTGCGGCTGAAATTAACGGCGCGGAAGCCGCATCCATTTTGTTGTATGATGATGCTTCCCGCCAATTGTATTTTCAGGTATCCACCAACATGGATGAATTCACGCGGCGCGGCCTGATCGTCCCTTTGAATGGAAGCATTGCAGGCTGGATCGTTAACAATCGTAAACCTGTACGCATCATGAATGCGCATGAAGACCCACGTTTTTTCCCAAATGTTGAAGCAATTACTGGATTGTCCACAGAATCCCTTCTTGGGATCCCGTTGGTGACAAAGAACAAGATTGTGGGCGTATTGGAGGTGTTGAACAAGAAGAAGGGCAAGTTTACAGATTCAGACCAATCCATGCTCCTGGTATTGGGAGCACAAGCCGCTGTTGCCATTGAGAATGCGCATTTGTTTCAGCAATCCGATCTGATCTCAGAATTTGTGCATGAATTGCGCACGCCCCTCTCCTCTCTTAGCACTGCCACATATTTGCTTTTGCGTCCAGAAATGTCCCGCGAACAACACGATCAGATCATTCATAACATCCATAATGAGACCATGCGATTGAATGCCCTGGCATCGTCTTTTCTTGACCTGGCACGGCTTGAATCAGGCCGTGTTCAATTTCGCAAGACCCTTTTTAATATCGCAGATCTTATGTATGAGTGCAAGGATGTCATGGCCCCCAAAGCCGTGAAAGACAATATCCAGCTCCGTGTGGAAACACTTGAACAGCTCCCCTTGCTCGAGGCTGACCGCGATAAGATAAAACAGGTGGTGTTGAATTTATTGAGCAATGCCATAAAGTACAACCGCCCCAATGGGACCGTGAGGCTGCGCGCAGAAGTAATAAATAATGACCTGGGAATATATATTCAGGATACAGGAGTGGGGATTCCTGATGAGGCCCTGCCGCATCTATTCGAAAAGTTCTACCGCGTGCGCGAACATGAAAACCGCGCATCTGGTACAGGCTTGGGGCTGTCCATTTGCAAGCAGATCATTCATGGGCATGGTGGACGCATGGAAGTGAAAAGCAAGATCGGTGTAGGGACGGTGTTCATGCTCTTTTTACCCAGGTCAGGCAAAACCCAGCCTCGTGAAGAAGAACAAGGTGTTACTGAAAAGCCAAATAAAAAACAATGATTTGACTTTTTAGCCCGAAGATTGTACACTAGAAAAAATAGTTTTTATCGATAATGTACTTGGAGGAAGAAGATGGCACAATTCCAATTCGTTATGAGAGCAGGTCCCACCCCAGGCGTGACCTTCCCTCTTGAGGGGGATCAACTTACCATTGGCCGCGATTCGTCCAACAGCGTCGCGATCAACGATGCTGAAGTTTCACGCAGACACTCGCGTCTTTCATTCCAGGGCGGCAAGTATGTGATTGAAGACCTAGGTTCCACCAATGGTACATTTGTTAACGGACAACGGCTTGCAGGGCCGGTTGTGCTAAAGGCCGGGGATGTGGTTTCGCTCGGCGAGCAAATCGTCCTAATGTATGATGCCGTCAATATGGATCCCGGCGCTACTGTGGTTGTATCGCGCAAGCCTACTCGCGTGGAACCACCACCCGCACAAGTTTCTGCACCGATTTATGCTTCCACCCCCGCGCCTTCACCGTATGCCCCGCCTCCGCCGCTTGCCAAGAAAACCAACATGACCCCGATCTTCATTGGCGGTGGAGTTTTACTGTTCGTCTGCCTCTGCGCCTCCTTCTTCTGGTGGGTGGATGCGACCTTCCGTTGGTGTGTCTTCTTCCCCTTCCTGTCTGGTTGTTAATATAAGCTCGAGTGCGCCCCGTGAGCCAGCCTCGCGGGGCGTTTTATTTTTCAAGACGGTAAAAATTGTTGCATGTTGTAAAATTACTCATCTTTGATAGAATTAAATTGATACACGCCTTGTATGCATGCAAATAAGAACAATGGAATGATGGTCATGTCCAAATCTCTGAACCTAACCTCCCCAACCTGGGGCACAAATACAAAACTGGTTGTTGCCCTCACTGTTGTTGTGATTGTTGGTGCGTTGCTGGTCAATTTCCAATTTATTATCAGCCCTTTATTGATCGCACTGGTACTTGCGTACCTATTTCATCCCGTGGCTGATTTTATTCAGAGGAGGTTGCGCTTTTCCTGGAACGCATCCGTGGTTGTCATCTATCTCTTTATCATCATCCTTTTGCTCGGCCTGCTAACTGTAGGCGGTGTGGGATTGGTGCAGCAGATCCAAAGCCTTGTCATCATCCTGCAGGACGCGCTAAGAACACTGCCGCAACTCATTGAAAACATCTCGGGACATGTGTATCAGTTTGGACCTTTCAAACTTGATTTCAGTGCATTGGACTTGAACGACCTCAGCACCCAAGTGCTTGGCATGGTCCAACCTTTACTAAGCCGTACAGGTACATTGCTTGGTACCGTGGCAGAGAGCGCCGCAAACTTCCTTGGCTGGACGTTGTTCGTCATCCTCGTCTCATACTTTGTGCTGGCGGAAAGCGGCGGTTTGCGGAACCGCATCGTCATAGTGGATATTCCCGGTTATTCACATGACCTGGGCCGCCTCAGCCGCGAACTCGGACGCATTTGGAATGCATTTTTACGCGGACAGATTATCATCTTCCTCCTCACTGTCACTATATACTCGATTGTGCTCAGTATCCTGGGCGTGCATTATGCCATCGGTCTTGCATTCCTGGCAGGGCTTGCGCGTTTTGTCCCTTACGTTGGTCCTGCGGTCAATTGGGTGATACTTGTTCTCGTATCATATTTCCAGGCCTATAAACTGTTGGGGCTTTCGCCTTTCTATTACACATTGCTAATTCTGCTCATCGCGCTTTTCATCGACCAGATCTTCGATAATATTGTTTCACCCCGCATTCTTTCAGATGCGCTTAAAGTTCACCCTGCCGCGGTACTGGTCGCCGCCATCGTCGCTGCCAATTTACTTGGCATTCTCGGTGTGGTTGTGGCCGCCCCTATTCTTGCCACTGCCACCCTCTTATGGAAATACACCATGCGGAAAATGCTGGATTTGGATCCCTGGCCCGAGGAGGAATCTCATCAACCGCCGCCTCAACCCGGCTCGCGCCTCCTCGTCTTGATCCGCCGCTTCCTTCGCAACCTCAGGCTGAAACTAAAAAGCCGAAAATGAAGCTACCCGTATCATTGTTTTAATAACCAGATTAACCAAGGAGAATGACATGAGCAACAATAGCGACGAACCCCTCACCGGCACGATCGCAGAGACCGAAAATTTCCTCGCCTGGAAAGCCGAAGAACCCGATGGTGAAGTCACCTATCATATCGAATTGAACAATGTCACCGTCCATTTCTTTGAAGAAGAATGGACTGAATTCCTGCTGCTTGCGCGTGAATTATTAAAATAAATATGGAAGATATGGGGTTTGGCGGATGGCTGTCAGAACCAATATCTAAGTTCTATTGGGTTAATTAATCTTGCAATCAAATAAAAAATATTTTGCCACTGCCTGGTGCTTAAGTATTCCATTCAGTTATTTTGTGTTTGGCTTCTTAAGTAACTACTATTCTTCTTATATTGGGATCGTCCTGCTTGTGCTTCTGGCTCATTCTGTGGCAGGCATGTTTTTTTTCTACCTGCTTGGCAGGATAAGAGATAAATATCAGTCCCAGCCGGTTGACCTGGATATTTCACTCGCCTTGTTCGTTATTCTGACTGTCTTCGCGCTGGCCATGTTCAGGATGGCGAAGGGGTTTCCCAGTCTGTATCACGCGGATTTTTATCATCTTGAAATAATCCAATGGATTTACTTTTCTATTGCGCTTGTCCTGGCTTTGCCGCTATTCGCATGGACTTTATCCATGGCAAGGCAGGAAAAGTTAAACCAAACCGGTCTCTATAGATTTGTGGACGAAAACCTGAGTGGCTTGATACTCGCGTTTTTTTTCTTTTCTGTGTACATCATATTCGTCTCCATATTCAATCAGCCCGCCTTCGATGTGGACGATATTTTTTTCGACGCAGATGCCAACCTCTGGCGCTGGCGGTTTGCAACGGAGAATTACCGTGATTATTACTGGCGCTCGGTACATCCTTTTGTATTGATCATCATCCGCCCAGTGGTTTCACTGATTGGCATCTTCCTTAGGGGCGATACGCTTCACGCCACATTCGTACTGGTTGCCTTTGCGGGTGCGCTGTGTGTTTTCCTTGTCTGGTATTTTGTAAAGCAGGTAATCGGGAATTCGCTGTATGCCCTGCTCATCGCTTCGTTGTTTGGTGCCTCCGCCGCGCAGCTTGTGTTTAGTTCCCTGATCGAAACATATATTTTTTTAGCGGCAGTCGCATTGACTTTCATTGTTTTATTGCTCAAGGACAAGCCACTCTTTGCATTGGTTATCGCAGGGCTTGTCGCTTTTGGCATTACCATCTCAAATTTTGGACAAACTGTCATTGCACATCTGCTTATCAAACGCGACATCAAACAATGGGTCAAATATGGTTTAATCGTTGCTGCGCTGGTCATACCTTTGAATGTGCTGAATAATTTTGTGTACCCCAATTCACAGCCATACTTTTTTGATCTCTCAACCTATAATGGCGAAGGACATAATTCCTTTCCTCCAACCGTTCAGCGAGGCGAGTATTTGGCGCGTGTGATGTTCCTGCACAGCATTGTTGCTCCTGAGCCTCTGATCCTTGAAGAGGAAACCCCCTTTCTAAAAGTATGGATGTTCAGGGCCTCCATCAAAAAAGACCCTATGCGCATCGCTCAATATGAAACGTGGTTCGATACATCCATTGCATATACCTGGCTTGTTTTCATTTTACTGGGCGGAGTGCTTTTCCTGAAAAATTTTAGGAAGCAGGATAATCGTTTCCTTTTCACCTTTATTCTGCTTCTGCTATTCGAATTTGCACTTCACATGCAATATGGAAAGGATGTCTTTCTCTACTCCGCCAATTGGACTTATGCCTTCATCCTTTTCCTCGCCCTGGCATGGCGGGAACTCGCCAATAAAAAATGGTTTCAAATTTCCCTGCTGGTGTTTATTGCGCTTTTACTTGTGAATAACTCCCGCTTGATATTTACCATGTTGAGCACCTCGGCCTTGCATATCAACTGATCTTCGTATTATCTATTAAACAACAAAAACGACAGCCATATTGAGTGGCTGCCGTTTTTGTTTGAATTTACTATTTCCTGCCCTTTAACTCATCGCGCAGGATAAGACTCATGACCACACTTACGAAACTGATCACCAAACTGCCAAGTACTGCCTGCCAGAAACCGTCCACGGTGAAGCCGATGCCGAACGATTGCGCGATCGTGCTGGTTAGCAAAAGCAGGGCAGTGTTGATCAGAATGCTGAACAAACCCAATGTGAGAATGATGAGCGGGCAGGTCAGGAACTTCAGCAGAGGGCGCACCAGGGCATTGAGTAGGCCAAAGATGAGTGCCAGCCAGAGAATGCCCGTCCATACACCGCTGAATTGAATGCCCGGCACGATCTGCACTGCTACATATAAGGCGATTGCGTTGATTGCCCAGCGTATCAAGAATTTTGTCATTCGTACTCCTTTCCTTATGGTTAAATCTATGCAAAACGATCCATATAACAAATACGGAAAATATATCAGAAAGTTGCCTGCATCCAGATCAAGGTGCGGAGAGGCTTGAAACCCGCAGCGCGGATGGCGTTGTCAAACTCGCTGACTGGGAATTCCAACGCAATTTTTGGATGTAAATGAAATAATTCACGTCGTGCCTGTATCAGCAATGCCGTCAACGCCTCAGGGTCGGACTTTTCGCCTGCTGCCGCATAAAGAGACTCGCCTCGCCCGTTGGGAATCCACGAGAGTGTTGCTTGCAGGGAACCCTTCCGCACCGCCGCCCATTGACGGGTGTTCATATCCACGAAAAGCAGATACAACCAATTCCACAAACCAGGTCGAAGGGAGTTAAAATTCCAGTCGCGGTGCCAGGCTAGGGAGTCGGGGTAGAGGCGCGTGAGCCAGTTGAGTTGAGTCTGCCAGAAGTGAGGATGTCTGTTTGTGAGGGCGATGTCCGTTTCCCGTCCCGGAGCATGCAGGTCAGTGGCAGCCTGCCAGGAGGTGCGCTGGGCGCGTTTGGTGAATCCGAGTTTGGTGTAAAGCTCTACTGCTTCGGGGTTGTCATCGCGGACATGAAGCCAGATATTGCTCACTTTTTTTTCACGGGCATGCTGCATGGCACGTTCGGTGAGCGCGCGGCCAATCCCCTTGCGGCGGTGTGACGGATGAACAGCGACATTGGCAATCAGGTAGATGCGTTGCTTGTTATGCCGAAATGGGACGAGACTGGCGTTGCCAACGATCTGTCCGTTTTCCTCCCAAATGTAGCCGGTGAGCGGAAGCGACGTGGCGTCAGCGGCACGGTTCGCCAACTGAATAAATGAATTTTCGCCGCCTGCGCGGCGCAATTCCTGCACATAGCGTTTGCCTTCGCTGTCCATTGTGTTGGAGAAGCACAATTCAATGAGGTCTGCCACGGTGGGCAGATCTCGTAATATGCTAAGCGGACGCAGGTTGGGATGCTGCTCCCTGTTCGCAGGTATGGTGATGGACGCCATGCGGTTATTATAGCCGTTTATTCTTATACATCTCTTATGCCGCATTGTCATTTCGTCAATGCGGCTTTTGTTATAATATCGCAGTTATGCAGGACGAGCTATCATCTTGTCCTGCGGAGGATAAACCCATGATGAGATTTGACCGATTTACCGAGAGAGCCCAGGAAGCCGCACAACGTGCCGCGGAAATCATTCAGCGCTATGGACATAACCAGATTGATACCGAGCATATCCTGCTGGCTTTAATCGAGCAGCCCGGCGGTGTGATCCCCCAAATCCTTGAAAAATTAAATGTGAGCGCAGAGACGCTGAACGAGCGGCTGGATGCGACCCTGCGCGCCAGCCCGAAGGCGAATATCTTTGGCGGCGGCGCAGGGCAGATCTTCATTACGCCTCGCGTCAAGCGGATCATTGATCTTGCAAACGAGGAGGCGAATCGCCTGAAAGATGAATACATTTCCACAGAGCATATCTTTCTTGCGATTCTCACTGAGCGCAACACCCCCGCCGCCCGCATTTTGGAAAGCGCCGGGCTGACGCGCGACCGCGTCTATGATGCCGTTCAGGATCTGCGCGGCGGACAACGCGTGACCGACCCGCAGGCGGAAACAAAATACCGCACCCTCGAAAAATACTCACGTGACCTGACCCAACTGGCACGCGAAGGCAAACTTGACCCTGTCATCGGCCGTGATAAAGAGATTCTACGGCTCATTCAAATCCTGTCCCGCCGTACCAAGAACAACCCTGTGTTGATCGGCGAAGCGGGCGTAGGCAAGACCGCCATCGCCGAAGGACTCGCGCAGAAGATTGCGACCAATGATATCCCAGAGATATTGAGCGGCAAACGCGTGGTGGCCCTGGATTTGGGCGCGATGATCGCAGGTTCCCGCTTCCGCGGCGAGTTTGAAGAACGCCTCAAGGCTGTCATGGACGAGGTCCAACGTGCAAAGGGCGATGTTATCCTGATGATTGATGAGTTGCACACGGTTGTCGGTGCGGGCGCGGCACAAGGCGCCATGGACGCGAGCAATATGCTCAAACCTGCTTTGGCGCGCGGCGAATTGCAATGCATTGGTGCGACCACTCTGGATGAGTTCCATAAACATATCGAAAAGGATGCCGCGCTTGAACGCCGCTTCGCTCCCATCTACGTGGACGAGCCGAGTGTGGACGATACGATCAAAATGCTGCAAGGTTTGCGTGACCGTTATGAGGCGCATCACAAAGTTCATTTTGCGGATGAGGCTCTCGTCGCCGCTGCCCGCCTGGCAGACCGCTATGTGACAGATCGCCATCTGCCGGACAAGGCCATAGACCTGATGGACGAAGCCGCCGCGAAATTGCGCGTGGCGCTTTATTCCATGCCGCCTGATCTTAAGGCAATGAAAACCGATATTGACAAAACCCACGCTGAAGAAGAACAGGCTGGTTTGGAGCGCGATTACGAACGCGCTGCCCAGAAGAAAGCCGAGCGTCTGCGCCTCGAACAGGAATACAGCACCAAACGCGATAAATGGGAAGCGGAGCACCAGCTCGATGAAGTTGTGGATGTGGACGATATTGCTTCAGTCGTTCATCAATGGACGGGCATCCCTGTGACGCAAATGCTCGAAACTGAATCCGAGAAACTCTTGCATATGGAAGCGCGTTTGCATGAGCGTATTATTGGCCAGGAAGATGCCATCCATGCAATTTCAGATGCGATTCGCCGTGCGCGTTCCGGTCTGAAAGATCCAAGACGCCCAATCGGTTCATTTATTTTCATTGGCCCTTCGGGTGTTGGTAAAACCGAACTTGCCAAAGCCCTCGCATGGTTTATGTTCGACGATGAAGAGGCGCTTGTTCGCATTGATATGTCTGAATATCGTGAACAGCATACCGTCAGCCGCCTGTTTGGGGCGCCGCCCGGATACGTCGGTTATGAGGAAGGCGGCCAACTCACAGAAGCAGTCCGCCGCAGACCCTATCGCGTGGTCCTCTTTGATGAAATCGAAAAGGCGCACCCGGAAGTCTGGAATGCTCTCCTTCAAATTTTGGATGACGGCCGTTTGACGGATGGTCAGGGCAATGTGGTGGACTTCCGCAACACGGTTCTCATCATGACCTCGAACCTGGGCACTGAATACGTGACCAAAGGCGGCACTTTGGGCTTTCTCACCCAAAAAGCGGATGATGACGAACGCGCCATGCACGATAAGATCGAGAAGGCTCTCAAGGGCGCCTTCCGACCCGAGTTCCTCAATCGTGTGGACGAGACGATTATGTTCTCCCCGCTCTCCATTAAACAGATGGAGGAAATCGTTGTGCTGCAAATGAAGGAAGTGCAGGATCGTTTGAATGAGCACGACATCTCCGTCCAGTTGACGGATGCTGGACGCGTCTGGCTTGCCACGGAAGGTTATGATCCAGCGTTCGGCGCGCGTCCATTGCGCAGAGCCATCCAAAAATATGTTGAGAGTCCGCTTTCAGTGGAATTGCTCGGCGGCAAGTTCAAGGATGGCGCTGTGGTGATCGTGGATGTGGACGCTAAGGAGAACAAGATCATATTCCACAACACCGCGACGACGGCAACCAAAAAAACCAGGCAAAAAGTGGAAGCGTAAGGGAAATGGAAATAGCGCGAGACTGTGATCTCGCGCTATTTTTTTTACCCAAATTCCTTAATCTCTTTTTCAGCGAAGCACGGTATTATCGGTAATCTTTATGGAGCAGAGGAAAAATGGCAGAAAACAAATTAGGTACAACTGTAATTGTGATCGGGATCGCTGCTTTATTATGCTGTCTCTGTGTGCTCCTGGCCGGGATGGCCGGAGTCGGGTATTACGCGTTTGTCCAGGTTACACCGACAATTACAAGCGGCCCAACCAACACCTTGGAACTCTTCCGCCCACCGGCAGATACGATCTCAACTGAAACCATTCAAACACTGATTCAATCCACTGTTCCTGAAAACGACGTGTATGAACTGGCTTGCCGTTTACAAGACAAGTGTAATGTTTCCAAAACTTTACCCGCGCCTGCCGTGCCATTAACTGTCGGCACAACCCAGAAGTTCTGGTTGATCAATGCGGACACCAACAATAATTTTCAAATAGACGCCACCTTGCTTTACATCACGCCTCTGACCTATTTTTGGGCGGAAAAAGGTGTGGATGTCAATGAAAAAGATATGAAAGCCCTAATGGATGAATTTGATAAAAAGATCATCCCAACCGACCGCGAGTTTTTCGGCAGTGAATGGACGCCGGGCGTGGACAATGATCCGCATATCTATGTTTTATATGCGGGCAATCTTGGCAGTAATATTGGCGGGTATTATTCTTCGTCGGATGAATACAACCCGGTGGTGCGTCAATATTCCAACGGGCATGAGGCATACGTGCTGACCAGCTCCCAGCCTCTTGGCGACCAGTATGCTTACAGCACACTGGCGCATGAGTTCGTCCACATGATCCAATGGCCTACAGACCGCAATGATGTCTCCTGGATCAATGAGGGATTTGCCGAACTCGGGGCATTTTTGAACGGCTATGATGTCGGCGGTGCCGATTGGGCTTATGTCCAAACGCCAGACCTGCAATTGAATGACTGGGCCACCAATGATTCCCCTGATTTTGGCTTGCACTATGGACAAAGTTTCCTGTACCTCACCTACTTCCTTGACCGCTTTGGCGAAAAAGCCACGAAAGCATTGACCGCCAATCCTGAAAATGATCTGGCCAGTGTGGATGATACCCTCAGGACGCTTAATGCCACTGATCCTCAAACAGGCAGGGTAATTACTGCCGATGATGTTTTTATGGATTGGGCCGCCGCCTTATATTTAAAGGATGGCAACGTGGGAGATGGACGCTACACCTATCACAACTATGCCGATGTCCCACAGACTTCAGCCACAGAAACGATTACCAAGTGTCCGCAAGCGCCGATTACACGTGATGTTCATCAATACGGCATTGACTATATTAATATCTCATGTGCGGGCGATCATACACTCACCTTCACAGGCTCTACCGCGATTCATATGCTGCCTGTTGACCCGAATTCCGGCTTGTACGTATTTGCCACAAATTTGGGCAACGAATCGGATATGACCCTGACGCGCGAATTTGATTTTACAAATGTCAGTGGCCCCGTGGCGTTTTCATTCAGCACATGGTATGACCTTGAGAAAGATTACGATTATTTATTTCTTGAAGTCTCTGAAGACGGTGAACATTGGCAGATCATCACCACGCCTTCGGGAACGGGTGATAATCCATCCGGGAATTCATATGGCTGGGGCTACAATGGCAAAACCAATCACTGGATACGTGAAGATGTCGATCTTTCACAGTATGCCGGCAAAAAGGTACAGCTGCGTTTTGAATACGTCACAGATGCGGCGGTCACAGGCGAAGGCTTTTTACTCGATGATGTCTCAGTTGACGCGGTCAATTACAAATCCGATTTTGAATCCGATGATGGTGGTTGGATTGCAGCAGGCTTTTTACGTGTTCAAAATATCATCCCCCAAAATTTCAGGCTGTTGCTGATCACGAAAGGCGCGGATACGACCGTGCAGACGATTGAACTGAGTTCCGATCAAACAGCAACGGTTCCGCTTTCGTTGAAGGATGGCGAGGAAGCGACTTTGATCGTGACCGGCACAACCCGTTACACTCGAAAAAATACAACATATCAAATAGAAATCCGGTAGTATGAATTTACTATCTACTTCATTTTTTCGCGGAAATCGTAAATGCCATCGTTGACAGCCCAGCGCGCCTGACAGGCTGGGCAAAGCAGGTGGTCCATTTTCTCCTGCAAATTTCCCCTTCCACATTCAGGGCATTTGAACAGGTCGATCACATTCAAGGGTGTTTCAATGTTTTGAGATTCGCCTTTTACTTTTGCCTTCAAAAATACACTGGGCGTGAACTGCCAGAGCGCGCCTGTAGGTTGGAATAATCCATCCAGCGCGGCGAGCAGTTTCGCAGGGATGAGGCGCTTCAATAAACCAAGGCGGAAATGTGAAACGGTGAGTATCTTTTCAACGGAAAAACCGAGTTCGCCAAGCCAGTTGCGGATGGCTTTGGGATGGAAGTCGAAATTCAATTTGACGAATTCCACAGGCTCAAGGGTGAACGGATCCCAATCCTGTTTTCCAAGCCAGTAGCGAAAAATGGATTTGAAATTTAATTTATTCGCAAATTCGAGGATAAAGACGGCGTTCGGCTGTAATATATTGCGGATCTGGCTTAATGCCTTTGGCGCGTCTGCCATATGGTGCAGGGCGCGGATCATCGTGGCAGCATCAAATAACCGGTCGATAAAAGGGAGGCGGTAAATATCCGCAGCCACGTAGATATACCGGTCGGAACGTCCCAATCTTTGCCGGGCTTGTGCCAGTTGTGTGGTCGAATAATCCAACAGGACTATGCGCTCAAAACCTGCATAGCGCGCGGTGTTGCGTCCCGCGCCTGCGCCGAGTTCGAGCATGAGCTCCCCGTTTTTGGGGAGCATTCTTTTTAAGGCAATGGCTTCGGCGCGATCTTCATATTCGCGCCCGCCCTGCTCCCAAAAGGATTGTTGATAATCGGAGCCTTCGTAATTACAAACGGGGGGAAGGTTGGTCATGACCCTGGAACTATCTGCCTACCGCGCGATAGGTGAAGCCCATTTCCTTCATCAATTTCGGGTCGTAAATATTACGCCCATCATAGATGACTGGGGACTTAAGCAGGCCTTTCATCTTTTCGAGATCAAGCTGCTTGAACTCATTCCACTCCGTGACGACCATCAGCGCGTCGCAATCCTTCGCCATTTTATATGGATCATCGAACATGTTCACCGCCGGCAAAATGGGCCGGGCAACATCCATTGCCACAGGGTCATAGGCGTGGACTCTTGCGCCCGCCTTGACCAGGGCTTCGGAAATATCGATCGAGGGCGCGTCGCGCATATCATCGGTGTTGGGCTTGAACGCCAGGCCAAGCAGACCGATGGTTTTGCCTTTTAGACTCCCGCCGATCATTTTTTCAACATGCTGTACTGCCGCCTTGCGGCGGTCATAATTTACTTCCATCACGTCATTCAGAATACGCGGATTAAGTCCCTTTTCCTTTGCCATGAATGCCAGCGCTTCCACGTCTTTGGGGAAGCATGAACCGCCCCAGCCAAGGCCTGCATCCAAAAAGTGACGGCCAATGCGCGCGTCGTAACCCATGCCTGCCGCAACTTCCTTCACATCCGCGCCGACGAGTTCGCACAGGTCAGCCAGTTCATTCATGAAGGAGATTTTTGTGGCCAGGAATGCATTGCTGGCGTACTTGATCATTTCCGCTGTACGCAGGTCTGTAATGACAATCGGTGCGCGTAACGGCAGATGTAAATGAGCAACCTTATTGGCGGCCTCCTTGTCCAATGAACCGATCACGGTGCGGTGTGGGCTCATAAAGTCGGTGATGGCGGAACCTTCGCGCAAAAATTCGGGACAGGAGACCACGGCAAATTCCATCTGTTTGGGCTGGGCGCCCTTCACAATGTCTGCCACCCAGTCACCGGTTCCGATCGGAACCGTGGATTTGTTGATGATGACCAGGGCTGAAGTCATATTCTCCGCTATGGATTTGGCGGCGGCGGCCACATATTGCAGGTCCGCTTCGCCGTTTGAGCCTGAGGGAGTTCCCACTGCGATGAAGGCATATTCTGCGTTTTTCAAGGCTTCCTTATAGGAGATTGTAAATGAGATGCGTCCCGCATCGACGTTGCGCTTGACCAGTTCATCCAGCCCTGGTTCATAGATCGGCATGATGCCTTTCTTGAGATTCTCCACCCGTTGTTCGTTCACATCCAGCGCGGTGACGCGGTTGCCGAGATCGGCAAAACACGCGGCAGTAACCAGGCCGACGTATCCCACGCCGACGACACAAATTTGTTTCATAAGTTTTCCTCTTGATTGAAAAGTTTCTTGAAATGAACCATAATCATTATGCTCTGCTTGTTCAGTAATTTTGAGATTCTACCAGTTCAAGCAGGTCCATGGGCTTTGGTCATGAATGCAACCTTTGCCGACGGCTTGAATATACTACGTCTCATAAACACGGGCAATGAGTATAATCACAGCATGAGATTGCTTTTTGTAACCGATGCCCGTTCCCCCATTTCACAGAATTGGATCCGTTATTTTGCCGAACGAGGCGACGAGATATATATCGCCTCCACATTTCAATGTGAATTGGATTTTCCCGTTAAGCGGCTGGAGTTTATACCGGTTGCCTTTAGCGCCGCCAAAAAGCAGACTTCACGCCCCGGCTCCGCCTCGTCGCGGACCCTGGGCCTGCGTACCCTTTTCAGACAGTGGTTCGGCCCCCTGACCATTCCCCGCTCGGCGAAAAAATTACGCGCCTTTATTCAGGAAGTTAAACCCGATATTGTCCATGCCATGCGCATTCCTTATGAGGGCATGTTGACAGCATCCGCGCTGAAAGGCGGACGGGCGGCCAAAGGTATATCACGACCACCATTCGTTGTATCCACCTGGGGCAATGACTTTACCTTGCACGCCCCGTCCACGCCTTTGATGAGGCGCTACACACGCTTGACGATGAGCAAAGTCCATGCCTTGCATGCGGATGTGGAACGCGATGTGCGCCTTGCGCGGGAATGGGGTCTCAGCGAGGAAAAAGCCATTTTGGTGGTGCCGGGTAACGGTGGAATCCGAAGCGATGTTTTTTATCCAGCGAAAGGACCTGTGAAGAAGCCTGTCATCATAAATCCGCGCGGAGTCCGTCCTTATGTCCGCAATGATTCTTTTTTCAAGGCCATCCCGCTTGTACTTGCAAAACGAAGGGATGCACAGTTTGTTTGCTCATCCATGCAGGGCGAGGCGCAGGTGCTGGGATGGATTCGGGGTTTGAAGATCGAACATGCGGTGGAGTTGCTGCCGCTGGTTTCACACAAAGAGATGGGAGAAATTTTTCGCGACGCACAGATCGTGGTTTCACCCAGTATTCATGACGGCACGCCGAATTCATTGCTCGAAGGCATGGCTTGTGGATGTTTCCCCATCGCCGGTGATTTGGAATCCATCCGCGAGTGGATCACGCATGGGCAGAACGGTTTACTCGTGAACCCAAACGATCCGCAGTCCATTGCGGATGCGATCCTGCTTGGTCTGGAAAGAGAAGACCTGCGACAGGATGCCGCAGGTCTCAATGCAAAAATTATCTCCGCCCGCGCGGACTATGGCGTGAATATGTTACGCGTGCAGGAATTCTACAAAGCCGTAATGAGGGTCGAGTAGCGCCGCATGTTTTTAGCGGGGCGGATCGAGGCCGCGAATTACACCTCTCGCGGCGTTCGCAGTGTTTCCAACTGGTGGCGCAATTCGATGCGGCGTGAATCCGCCGAGTGGCGGATATCGTTCATAAAACCCTGTCCGCGGTCGCGCAATTGGGTGCGCAGGTTTTCACCAGACTCAGGCGCCAGCAGCAAAGCCAATACCGCGCCAACCAACCCGCCGACAAAAATCCCCATCAAAAAGCCAAACATTCTTCGCATGGGTGTTTCTCCTTCATGGAAATGTGATAGTTTTTGAAATAAAGTTCTGATAAATTTATTATAGGCGAAAAGACAAATTTATGGAATAATGTAGCTGTCCGCACGTATCCAAACGAACGTGACGGCGTTAAATCTATCAAACCGAAATCGCGTGCATATTCAGGGGTGTCAGCACGAGATCCCGCACATCTCAACAAGAGATAAATGAAATGTGCGGGACAAGAGCGGACTCTACCTTTATCGGAGGGTACCATGTCAACTGTAGCACCAGTCTTAATTAGTACGTCACAACACACTTCGCGTAAAAAAGTCACTACGCTTTCGTTCCGCCAGAAGAAGGAACGCGGCGAGGTGATCACCATGCTCACTGCCTATGACTATCCCACCGCACTGGCGATGGACAAGGCAGGTATTGATTCCATCCTTGTGGGCGATTCGCTTGCGATGGTGGTGCTGGGCTATGAAAACACACTGCCCGTTACCATGGAGGAAATGCTCCATCATGCCCGCGCGGTTTCGCGCGGGGCAAAAAACTCCCTGCTCATTGGCGATATGCCTTTCATGTCCTATCAGGTTTCTGTGGAAGAAGCTGTGCGAAATGCAGGGCGCTTCTTACAGCAGGGCGGTATGGATGCTGTCAAACTTGAAGGCGGACGTGAACGAGCGGATGCTGTCCGCGCGATTGTGGGTACAGGCATTCCCGTCATGGGTCACCTTGGGCTCACGCCGCAATCTGTTCATCAGCTTGGCGGATTCCGCACGCAGGGTAAAACTGCTTCTACCGCAAAACGTCTGCTTGAGGATGCAAAAATTCTTGAAGATGCAGGTGCATTCAGCCTCGTGCTTGAATCTGTGCCTGCGCGATTGGCGGATTTGATCTCGAAGAAAATTTCCATTCCCACCATTGGCATCGGCGCGGGCGCAGGCTGCGATGGGCAGGTTCTGGTCGCGCATGACCTGCTTGGTTTGTTCAAGCGCTTCACGCCCAAGTTCGTCAAGCAATATGCGAATTTCCATGCCGAGATGAACAAGGCTTTCACTGATTACATTGATGACGTTGAAAGCAAACGCTTTCCCGCCGTCGAACACACTGTTGAAATGATGGATGAAGAATGGGAAGAGTTTCAAAAGGAAATCCAATAATCTGATGTCATTGCAAGGTGGGTGGTCGAGGAGCGCTCTTTGCATATCGAGACCCAGTCCGACGTGCGCCATGCAGCGGTAAGCCATCCCCAACTTGATATAGAGATTGCTGCGCCGAAGAGCGGCTCGCAATGATATGTGACTGGTAAATAGAATGAAACAGGATGTTTTATTAGTTGGCACGGGCGCCTTAGCCACTTTGTTCGCGGCGCGATTAAGTGAAGCGGGCCATGCTGTGTCCATGCTTGGCACGTGGCAGAGCGGATTGAAGGCGCTTCAGGAAGATGGCGCGCGCATCCTGGATGCAAATGGGAAGGAACGCGCGTACCAAGTTCATGCGACGGATGATCCGCGTCAGGTGAGCGGCGCGAAGGTTGCGCTTGTGCTGGTCAAATCCTGGCAGACGGAACGCGCGGCGCGTCAACTGAAAGAATTGCTTGCGGATGATGGACTCGCAACCACTCTCCAGAATGGACTCGGCAACCGCGAAACGCTCATGCGCGACCTCGGACCTGCCCGGGTTTCGTTGGGCGTTATCACCACTGGGGCGACCCTGCTCGAGGCGGGTCTGGTGAAGACGGGCGGAGAGGGGGATATTTCACTCGAGCAGAATCAGGCTCTCGGTCCGCTGGAGGCGATCCTGCGGTCATCCCATTTCAATTTGCAAATTGTGGATGACGCTCAATCGCTTGTCTGGGGCAAGCTGGTCATCAATGCAGCGATCAACCCGTTGACGGCGTTATTGCGCATCCCAAATGGTGAGTTGTTGTCGCGTCCGCTGGCTCGCAAAGTAATGTCTGCTTTGGCGCGTGAGACGGCGAAAGTGGCCAGGGCGGAGCAGGTGCATTTGCCTTTCAGTGATCCCGTGGCTGCAGTGGAGGATGTCGCGCGCAAGACGGCGGCTAATCATTCATCCATGTTCCAGGATGTGCTTCGCCGCGCTCCGACTGAAATTGATGCGATCTGCGGCGCGGTGGTGATGCGCGGCAGGAAGCACGGCATTCGCACGCCATTTAACTATGCCTGTTGGCAATTGGTGCGGGCGATACCCTCGAGAAACTAATGCGCCGCACATGCAGGAATGGCATATACAAAAAGGGTGACATTCATCCATATTAGTGTGTGACTTCGTCTATGCACTTCCTAAAATCCGCATGGTAAGATAAAGAAAACTTTATCGTTTGGAGGCATTCCATGCGCAAGCTGATCGTTTTTTTTGTATTGGGGGTGATGTTTGTATTTCCATCTTTTGCATCTGCACAAAATAATGCGATCATTTCCAGCGTGACCGTACAGCTATGGCCTGAATATGACCAGCCCAGTATGCTGGTGATCACAGATTTCCAAATTTCCGCAAACACATCATTGCCAGCGGATTTGACCTTTCGTATTCCGCAGCAAGCAAACCTGATCGCAGTGGCCTCCCTGACAAGCGATGGTAGTTTGTTGAACGCCGTGTTTGATGGGCCAAAAACGCAGGGAGACTGGCAGTCCTTCACCCTGACAGTCAGTGAGAACACAGACTATCGTTTTGAATATTATCAACCGCTTACATTTGACGGCAACCAGCGCAGCTTTTCCTATTTATGGGATGGGGCATACGCAGTGGATGAATTCCATGCGCTTGTGCTGGAACCCACGGATGTAACCTCTTTTTCGATGACTCCCACTTATAAATCCATTGTCCAGAATAATGGCCGCAATTATTACGACAGCGGCATCCTAAAACTTGCCAGCGGCGAACAATTTTCCTTAAACCTTCAATATGAAAAGACCGGCAATACATTGGTTGTGCCGCCGCAGGGGATTCAACCGGCCGCGCCGGTGGATGAAAGTACGCCGGGGCGCGTGTCGCTTAACAATTCCCTGCCTTATATTATCGGCGGTTTTGGGATGGTATTGATCGTTGGCGGTATCGTGTATTATTGGCAGGCAGGACGCTCTTCTTCCAAAAAATCAAGGCGCAGATCACGCGTTCATGAAAAGCATGATGACGATGAGGATGCATATTGTCCGCAGTGCGGCACACGTGCAAAACCCAGCGATCGTTTCTGCCGAGTGTGTGGCGCGCGCTTGCGGCAGCAGGAAGAGTAAAGAGCAAACCCTAAAGGTTTTTGATAACCCTTGGGGTCTGTAAGTGAAAATATATGAACCAGACCTCTCTCAATGTCATCTACTTTCTTTACGGCCTTGCCTTTTTCAGCATGGGCTTGCTGGTGGCAATGGAAGGCGGCCGTTCCACGGATGCGCGTTTGAGGATGGCGCTGCGTCCGCTGGCGGGATTTGGGCTTGTCCACGCGGCGCATGAATGGCTGGAAATGTACAAGATCATGGGGCATTTTAGCGATCTGTTTTCCACCATTTATCCCATGATTGCGCTGTCACTATTGGCTTTTTCCTTTCTTTCACTGGCCGCATTTGGTTCCTATCTCGTGTTGGGAAGCGAATCCACCTGGCGGGTGAGTCTTATCATTCCTCTCGCATTGGAAGCCGTTTGGGTTTATGGCTTGCTGACCTTCAAAAGTATGTATGTCCTTAAAGACATTTACCTTATTGCCGATGTCTGGACGCGTTATTCGATTGCCATCCCTGCCGGCCTGCTTGCCGCGGCTGGACTTGTGGTGTAGCAACGCGCGTTTCGCCGCGCGGGGCTTGTCAGTTTTGGGCGCGACAGTCTCTGGGCTTCGGTTGCGTTTGGCTGGTATAGTCTGATCGGTCAGATCTTTACTACGCCGAGCAAGTTACCCCCGTCCACATTTCTGAACTCCGAACTGTTTTTGGATACCTTTGGTTTTTCCGTCCAGTTATTGCGGGCGGTCACAGCCATTTTTGCATCGGTATTTGTCATCCGCTTTTTACGCGCTTTTCAGGTGGAAAATGATCGCAAGATCGCAGATTTACAGGAGGAACGTTTGCACGAGTCGCGCGAGCGTGAAGAACTGCGCGCTGAGTTATTCAGAAAAATAGTTGCCGCACAGGAAGCCGAAAGGCAGCGCATAGCACGTGACCTGCATGATGAAACAGGTCAATCCCTCACGGCGATAGGCATGGGGCTGCGTGGTCTTTCAGACGAACTTAAATCTCGAAGAGGACAGACTGACACTCTTCATGAGTTACAAGTCCTCACATCTGACTCCTTAAGGGAATTGCAGCGCATCATTTCGGACCTCAGGCCTGCGCACCTCGACGACCTGGGTTTATCCGCCACCTTGAGGTGGTATGCAAGCCGCCTGCAGGAGATGGCACGCCTTAAAATCAAGGTGGATATTGAAGGCGAAGAACATGATCTGGATGAAACCGTGAAGATTGCCATCTTCCGTATTATTCAAGAGGCGTTGAATAATATTATCAAACACGCGCAAGCCAGTAGTGTGAGTGTAAGCCTGGATTACAAGGAGAAATCCGCGTATATCCTGGTGCGTGACAACGGCATCGGCTTCGATATGGATGCGGTTAAGAATCGCATTGGACGCGTTTCGCTTGGTTTGGCGGGGATGGCAGAGCGCGCCGCTCTGCTGGGTGGGACCGTAGAAGTCCACTCGCGGCGCAATTATGGGACCGAGGTTGAAGCGGTGATCCCATATGGTGTGGTAAAGAAGGAGGAATAAATGACGATCCGTTTGCTATTGGTGGATGACCATGCCGTTGTGCGCTCAGGCCTGAAAATGCTCCTGGGCGGTCAAAAGGAAATGGAAATCGTGGGAGAGGCGGGCTCTGCGGCGGAAGCTCTGGCGGAAACCGAACGCGTGAAACCCACTGTCATTTTGATGGACATTGGCCTGCCCGATAAAACAGGGATTGAAGCCACCCGCGAGATAAAGAAAAAATTTCCAGATGTGAATATCGTGGCTTTGACCATTCACGAGGATGAGGAATATTTTTTCCAGATGCTGGATGCAGGCGCATCAGGTTACGTGCCCAAGCGCGCCGCTCCCGAGGAATTGATCACTGCCATTAATGCGGCGGCAATTGGAGAAGTATATTTATATCCATCGCTCGCGAAATTGCTGGTGCGTGATTTTTTCAATAGTGAGCGCACAGCGGACGAAAAGGTAAATCTTGACGGATTGACCGACCGTGAACGGGAGGTGTTGACCCACCTTGCAGAGGGTGCGAGCAACACTGAGATCGCCACCGCGCTGGTCATCAGCCCGAAGACGGTGGAACGTCATCGTGAGAATATCATGCGGAAGTTGAATTTACATTCACGCTCTGAGTTGGTGAGGTATGCAATCCGCAAGGGGATTATTAAAGCATAGCCCATCCACAGATCTCGCAAATTACACGTATTGAACAAAACGGCGCCTGCTAAAAAGCAGGCGCCGTTTTGTTTTTGGAGAATATGGGGCGAATCCCCCATTAGTGGGGGAAATGCCTGGGGTGGAATCAGCAGGCTTCGATAGGGAAAGATGCGTGAGTCCTTCATCCAAGATGGGGAGGGAACCGAATTTACTTTATTTTAAGGAAGCCGTATCCTGTAGATAGGATAAAGAAAGGAGATTGCGATGAACGGTTCTGAGATCATCTTATTGCTCTTCCTGATTCGGCTGGTGTTGCCGTTCGGACTGCTCCTGTTGGTTGGCGAATATTTTCGCCACCGCCATGCCAATTATTGGCTGAAATCGTGAGGGTACCATGAACACGCTTGCTACAGTTTTCGCCATCTTGACCGGTATTTTGCTTCGCCTGATTGTCCCGCTGACTTTGACGGCCCTGGTTGTTTATGTGCTCCACAAGTTGGATGCGCGCTGGCAGGCGGAAGCAGAACTGGAAAAGAAAATGCTCGTCAAAAATGAAATGCCCTGTTTGAAAGAGCAGGGTTTTTCCGTGGAACGAATGAAGGCGCATCTGGCTTTGGGTGAACGACCATGCTGGCAGAGCCATCGTTTGTCCAATGGACATTTGCGCGAAGATTGTCTGGATTGCGAAGTATTCCGTGATGCGCCTGTGCCTGTGCCTCATCGACACGGGCATGCGCACATATAAATTTAATAAGGAGATGCAACATGTTCTCGTGGTTCAATCGGACAATGATCGCTTTGACCTTCGCCCTGATATTTGCAGGGGTGACATTGATGGCGGTGAATGCGCAGGAGGGAACTGAGCAGCCTGTGGTTCAACAAGTCGGCGACGACAATAAGGACTGCGCCGGCTGCCATACTGAATTTCAAATGAAGTGGATGAACGGCTCTCATGGCCAATCTGGAACCGACCCCGTATTTCTTACAGGTTGGGAGAGTCAGGGTAAGCCGGGTGCATGCCTAGTTTGCCATACCACTGGTTATGATCCCGCGACTGCCACCTGGGAGTCTGCGAACATAAACTGCAAGGCTTGCCATGTGGATGAAGGAGGGGATCATCCCAAGACGACGATGTCGATGGATACCAGTCCGGACCTGTGCGGACGTTGCCACAGTGATACGCGCTTTGGCTGGCAGGATTGGCAGGGCAGCACCCATTATCAGCGAGGTATGGAGTGCACGACCTGTCACGATCCGCACAGCGCTTCCTTGAAATTCACGGTTGCCAGCGATGGCTCCGGCCTTACCGATGCTTCGCAATTATGCATCAATTGTCATAAGGAAGCGAGCATGGGGTTCTCGTACACCCAGCATCATAAGGAAGGCATTTCTTGTATTGACTGCCACCTGGAGCATCTTGAAAAAACAAATTCGACCCCGCATTCCGTTCCAGATCACTCGTTCAAAGCCAGTTTGGAAACCTGTAATACCTGCCATTCGGCACAGATGCATTCCAGCGCGGATGCTGTCAGTACTGGCGAAACGATCCCGGTTGGGAATGCGGATGTTCCAACAGTTGTGCCTGCCACGGAAGTGACGCCCGAGCCGACGCCTGTCAGCCCGTTGGGGTATGCGGGTCTTGCCGGACTTTTAGGTTTGGCGGGCGGTATTGTGCTGGCGCCCTGGCTTGAAAAATTTTATCGCCGTGAGGTGAAGCATCAGCCTGTTGAGGAGGATGAAGATGAGTGATCAAAATGTCAGCCGCCGCGATTTTATAAAACTTGGTGCTGTTGGACTTGCAGTTGCCGCAGGTGCGCGAGCCATCACGCAGGCGGACGCATCTGAAGGCGTGAAGGGCGAGCATCAGTGGGCAATGGTCATTGACCAGTCCAACTGCACAGGCTGTAGATACTGTACGGTCGCCTGCCAGGCCCGCAATGATGTGAACCCTGATATTGAGTGGAACAAGGTTACCGACTTGGGCATGATGGATGGCATGATGGTATACCTTCCACGACCCTGTATGCACTGCGAACATGCCCCATGTGTGGAAGTCTGCCCCGTGGGCGCATCCTATTACCGCGACGATGGCATCGTGATGATGGATTACGACAAATGCATTGGCTGTCGTTATTGTGAAATTGCCTGTCCGTATCAAGCGCGTTCCTTCAACTGGGAAGCTTTCGATGGCGAAAATCCTGCCGTGCCCGAATGGGGCACTCCCGAAGTGGAACGACGTCCACGCGGCGTGCCGGAGAAATGCTCATTTTGCTATCAGCGCATTGACCGCGGTCTCTCGCTTGGTTTTGTGCCTGGTGTGGATGATGAAGCAACCCCCTCATGTTGTGTCGCCTGTCCCACAGGTGCGCGCGCATTTGGAGATCTCAACGACCCAAATTCCAATGTAAGCCAGCTCTTGAAGAAATATCCATCCTATCGCCTGCGCGAAAATTTAGGCACAAACCCTCGTGTATACTATCTGCCCGTTGGCGTCGTGCCTGTCCGCGAAGTAAAGACGGAGGGTTAACATGAAAAACATCATGAAAGCCGTTCGTGAAACTACCATTACCCCCTGGGGGGCGTGGCTCGCCTGCCTTGGCGTGATCCTGTGCAGCGCCCTGATTGGCGGCATCATGGTCTTTTGGAAAGGTCTGGTCATCACCAACCTGACCGACCTTGTACCGTGGGGCTTATGGATCTCGATTGACCTGTCGTCGATTGCTGTGAGTGCCGGCGCATTTAGTTTGTGCGCAGGTGTATATCTCTTCGGGCTCAAACGCTACGAACCCATTGCCCGCACTGCCACCTTTATCGGTCTTATCGGCTACACCATGGCAATGCTGGCTCTTGTCCTTGATATCGGCCGTCCGGACCGCTTCTGGAAAGCATTGGTGTACTGGAATACCCATTCCCTCCTGTGGGAAGTGACCATGTGTGTGATGCTTTACCTGACAGTATTGCTCTTTGAAGCCATGCCCATCCTTGCAACCTTTGACTGGCTGCGAAGCAGATACCCAAGGCTGGCTGAGAGGATGGAACACTTACATTATTACGCACCTGTACTTGCGATCATTGGCCTGGGCCTCTCCAGCCTGCATCAATCATCGCTCGGCGCTGTATATGGTGTCGTCAAGGCCCGTCCCATTTGGTATAAACCAGAGATGGCCGTATTGTTCATGTTCTCTGCCATCGTGGGCGGCATTGCCCTCACCCTGCTTGCCTCCATGCTTTCAGCGCGGCTCACACCCAAAGCAAAGATCAACGATGCGCTGGTTGAACGTGCCGCTCATTTTGTTGGTTATTTGATGATCGGGTATTTATACTTCCGCTTTTGGGATTGGCTTGCACAGACCTACACCTACGAACCTGGGCGCACCGAAGCATTTGAAATGCTCACCAAAGGGTCTCTCTCCTTTAACTTCTGGTTTGGTGAGATGATTTTCGGTGCGCTCCTTCCGACCTTCATCCTGCTGTACCGCCCTGCACGTTTATCGCCCTTCTGGCGGATGCTTGCCCTGGCAATGATCGTGGGCGGGGTGGTTGCCTTCCGTTTCGATACCAATATCGTCGGCTTGCTGACCGTGATCTCCTACCTGCCCGGTCGGGAGCTCATCACATACACAAGTTACACCCCGTCGCTGGTGGAATGGGTGACAGGCCTTGGCATCATTTCTTATGGTCTGCTGGCCTTCTCGCTTGGCGTGAAATACCTGCGGGTGGTGGATCACCGCCTGACAAGCAAAGAGCACAGGCCTGTGGAAGTAAACGCAATGGATACAGTCAGAATATAAATCCCAATAACAGGTGAAACAAAAAGGGACATCCGCATGATAGGGATGTCCCTTTTTGTGCCCTCCCGGGTCCAAACATGGTTTTACAGGATGATTTGTCATCAGAAAGTTAAATATTTTGTGAGGCAATTCGCAATGAGAGTTGGTTTTTTTTGTGTAGTATAATTTTTTTGCTCATTGCGTAAATCCCCACAAATGTGGTTATCGATTGAAGGAGAAGGTGTATGTCTGGTCATTCCAAGTGGTCCACCATCAAACGCAAGAAAGGCGTAGCGGATGCAAAACGCGGCGCCATTTTTACACGGCTCGCCCGTGAAATCGTGATCGCTGCCCGCGAAAGCGGAAGCGATATAGATTCAAATTTCCGACTGCGCCTTGCGATAGATAAAGCCCGCGCAGAAAACATGCCAAAGGATAATATCGAACGCGCCATCAAACGCGGCGCGGGAGAAGATAAAGACGGTACGGTTTTCGAAGAAATCACCTTCGAAGGCTACGGTCCGCACGGCTCGGCGCTGATGGTCACCTGCGTCACCGATAACCGCAACCGCACTGTGCCGGATATGCGTCACGCCTTCACTAAATATGGCGGTAACATGGCAGAGCCGGGCGCAGTAGGCTGGCAGTTTGATCGCAAATCTTATTTCGCTTTTCCCTCGAGCCAATTCTCTTTTGATAAAACATTTGAACTCGGCATCGTGGTAGGCGCAGACGATGTTGTGGATGGCGGAGACACGATTGAAATTTACGGTCCCGTTGAATCTTTCAAAACCATCGCGGATGCGCTTCACCAGGTTCATGTTCACCCCGACGAAGCAAGCTTGCGCATGATCCCCAAGCAGGAAATCGAACTCGATGTGGAATCAACTTTGAAATTCATGAAAATGGTCGAAGCCATCGAGGAACTTGACGATGTGCAGGATGTGTTCCACAACGTCAAAGTCTCTGACGAAGCGCTGGCCGCTCTCGAAGCCGCTTAATAAATTTAAACCGCAGAGATGCAGAGAGCGCAGAGTTTTTCCCTGTGTGCTCCGCGTCTCTGCGGTTAATTATTTAAAACGATGAAACTCGCATTAGGAATCGACCCCGGCACTGCCACCACTGGATACGGTCTCGTGCGCCTCATGCCCGACGGGGAACTGGTCGCTGTTTCCTACGGCGTTATCTCCACCCCAAAAGAATCCACCCCAGCCGCGCGCCTCGAAATGCTGTTTGATGATCTCGACAAACTATTGAAGACGCACAGACCCGATACCGCCGCGGTCGAAAAATTATTCTTTCAAAGCAATGTCAAAACCGCCCTCGCGGTGGGACAAGCCCGCGGTGTGATCATGCTCTGTCTGCAAAAAGCAGGTCTCGAATCCTTTGAATACACCCCCAACGAAGTTAAACAAGCCGTGGCCGGTTACGGCGGGGCAGATAAACGACAGGTGCAGGATATGGTGCGTGTCTTGCTGCAATTGGATGAAATCCCCAAACCGGACGACGCTGCCGATGCGCTCGCAATAGCGATCACGCATTTGAATACGAATAGATATGAATGAATTTATGTCGTTGCGCGGCGGTGTTCTTCCGCCGAAGCCATCCCCAAATAATCGGGAGACTGCTCCGCAAAAAACGCCCGCAGTGACATATAATTAGCGTATGATAGCAACCTTGCGTGGAGAGATCTCCCAAATTGAAGATAACGCCCTCGTCGTGGAAGTCGGTGGCGTGGGTTTGAGAGTCTTTGTCCCTGCGCCGCTGCGGACAAAGACCAAAGCGGGTGAAATGATATTTATGTTCACCCATCTGGTCGTGCGGGAAGATGCGTTGACGCTCTACGGCTTTGAATCCCAGGCGGATCGGGACCTGTTCAACATTCTGCTCGGCGTGGACGGCGTCGGTCCCAAAGTGGCATTATCCGTTTTATCCACGCTCACCGTTGACACAATCCAGCGCGCCATCTTTGCCGATGAGGCTGATTTGTTGAGCAGCGTCCCTGGCGTGGGAAAAAAGACCGCGCAAAAAATGGCACTGCATTTGAAAGATAAACTCAAGCCGACAGATGCACTTGCCAGGGTTGCCGCAATGGCAGATTATGACAGCGAAGTGCTTGCTGCACTCACGGCATTGGGTTATTCGGTTGTTGAGGCGCAAGCCGCGATTCAATCCCTGCCGAAGGATGCGCCCAGGGAAGTGGAAGAAAGATTACGCATGGCGCTTGGCTACTTTACAGGATGAAAGCCGGCGAAAGCATCTGGGTTTGTGCCTGTAAAACAGACGGAACTGTATATCGGAGCTGGCAAACCACAATCGAGTCTGTAACCACAGACTCGATTGTTACAATATCCCCTGCAAATCAACCTGTGTTTGATCTTGTTCGAAAGCAATATTTCACCCAACATATTTTGCGGTCTTACTACTGGCTCAACAAATACTATAATCTCATCGAAGTTTTCGAAGCCAACGGCGAATTGATTGAGATCTACATCAACATCGCTTCGCCGCCGGAACTTGAAAGTGGAATATTAAGCTTCAAAGATCATGAATTGGACATCTCCAAAATTTTACCTAACAAAGCCTGTCTTATTGACGAAGATGAATTCGCTGAAGCCATCGTAAAATATCAATACCCACGGGAGTTTCAAGAGAAGATGTATTCCGTCGCCAAAGAAGCCCTTGACCTGGCAAACAATTGGATTGCAAACCCCGCCCCAACTTTTGGAGGACGTCATGCTTAAGAAAAAAATCGCATTTATCGGACCCGGCGTGATGGCTGAAGCCATGATCGCGGGATTGTTACGCAAAAAACTTGCGGATGCCAAAAATATCTTTGTCTCCGGTCCGCGCGAGGAACGCGGCGGTGAATTGACGAAGAAATACGGGATCAAAGCCACCACGGATAACACGTCCGCCATCCACGAAGCGGATGTGGTGGTGCTGTCTGTCAAACCGCAGCGCCTTACCGAAGTGATGAAGGGGCTTAAAGGCATTCGCAGCGACGCGCTGGTCTTATCCATCATTGCGGGCGCAACCATAAAAAAGATCGGTACTGGTTTGAAGCACAAGGCAATTGTCCGCTCGATGCCGAATACGCCGGGGCAGATCGGTGAAGGCATCACCGTCTGGACGGCATCCAGGGAGGTGACCGAGGAACAGCAGGAAATGACACGCTCCATCCTGGGCGCATTAGGCGAGGAAGTCTTCGTGGAAGATGAATCCTATTTGGATATGGCTACGGCCTTATCGGGTTCTGGTCCTGCTTATGTTTTCCTCTTCACCGAAGCCTTGATCGACGCGGGCGTGCACATGGGTTTTCCCCGCCGCATTGCCGAGCAACTGGTTTTGCAGACCATCAAAGGTTCGGCATCGTTTTATGAAGGCGCGAGCAGACACCCTGCCACCTTGCGGAATCAAGTCACCTCGCCGGGCGGCACATCCGCCGAGGCGTTGTATTATCTGGAAAAAGCAGGCTTTCGCACAGCCATCTCGCGCGCGGTGTGGGCGGCCTATCAACGCTCATTGGAATTGGGCAAGGAGAAGCCCGGGCATATTGCGGATGCCAACGACGACGAAGGAAAATGAATCCACCTGAACAAATCGAAACAGAACGCCTTAACCTTCGCAAGCCGCGCATGGAAGATGTGTCCGCGATTTTCTTGGGCTGGGTTCAAGATCCCAAGGTGACACACTTCCTCACATGGCGTCCGCATGAAAATATCGGGCAGACCGAATCGATGCTCAAGAATGCAATCGCCGCATGGGACGGGGATGCGCGTTTTCCATACATGATTACATTAAAAGAGAATGGCATTGTGATTGGAATGATCGATCCACGCATCGAAGGCCATAAAGTAGGGATCGGATATGTAATGAACAGAGCCTATCAAGGCAAAGGCTATATGACCGAATCGCTCCGCGCCGTTATTGATTGGGCATTTGGACAATCATCCATTTACCGCGTGTACGCCACAACCGATGTGGAGAATTTTGCGTCTCAACGCGTTTTGGAAAAAGCAGGCATGCAGCGCGAGGGGTTGTTACGGAAGTATATTGTCCACCTGAATATAAGTGATGTGCCGAGGGATAGTTATATGTATGCAATTGTGAAATAAACTCAGACCCTGCCAGATTCATCTAAAAAATAGGCTTGCCACATCCTCTGAGAAATGCTAAACTCATGCTCTGAAATTTGAGATCATTGACGAAATTCAAGAAATTGAAATCATTGCCGTTGGCTCCAGTATTCGCGATTTGGCTTATTTGCAGAAAATGCACGGACGTGGGCGCTGGAGAAAACTAAAAGGTTCTGCGCATGTTAAACTGCCAAACGGTAACGTCCGTCATGTAGAACTTCATTGGTATGAAGCGCATGGAATTGGAAAAAGAGATATCAAGATTAAACGATATTTGGATTAACTATGAAAAACAAAAACCATTTCGTTATTTGTATCGACAACACAGATTATGAAGCCTCTTTAATTGTGCGGAAAATGTATGAAATCATTCCCGACCCACAAGCAGAAAAAGACGAACTGCTTCGTGTGATCGATGAAAGCGGAGAAGATTATCTTTTCCACGCCAGCCACTTTATTTCCATCGAACTCCCCGCCGAAGTGGAACGCGCATTAGTCGCGGCTTAAACCATCTTGCAGTAGCTTCTGCTTTACCCACAAGTCCGGTCATCAAAGCGCGGATAGGTTAAAATCTACTCGCGCTTTTCGTTTGCCTTTTACGAAACATGCAACACGCATTACTAATAACTGGAAACCATGTCACTCATCACGGTAAGTTCACTCTCCAAATCATACGGCCCTACTGATATTTTCAGCGGGGTATCTTTCACCGTGTCCAAAGGCGCGCGCATGGCCATTGTTGGACCCAATGGCATTGGCAAGACCACGCTCATGCGCATCCTGGTCGGCGCGGACGAAGCCACTTCGGGGACAGTATCCCGCTCACGGGGAGTCCGCATCGGATATCTATCGCAGGAGGCGGATTTCAATATGACGGGAACGCTCTGGGACGCCTGCGAATCCGTCTTCAATTATTTCAAAGATGAGCAGGAGGAATTGCACCGCCTTGAAGGCTTGATGTCTGACCCTGCGCAGCTTGAAGAGGTGATGGAACGTTACGGCAAATTGCAGGAGGAATTTGAGCGGCGCGGCGGATATACCTACATGACGAAAATCCGCCAGGTGCTGACAGGTCTTGGATTTAGCGAAGCCGATTACCAACTCGATCTTGACCACCTGTCCGGCGGACAGCGCACGCGCGGATTTCTCGCGCGCCTGCTGCTCGAAGACCCGGACCTGCTCCTGCTCGATGAGCCGACCAATCACCTCGATATTGCCGCGGTCGAATGGCTCGAAGGATATTTGAGTCAATGGGAAGGCGCGGCCATCATCATTTCTCACGACCGTTTCTTTTTGGACAAAGCCAGCAACATGATTCTGGAAATGTTCCCGGGCGCGACGGAAACCTATCGTGGCAATTACAGTGCCTATCTTAAACAGCGCGCCGAACGCATGGCGCGCCGTCAGGAAGTTTTTGAGGGTGAAAAAGAAAAGCTGCAAAAAGAAATGGAATACATCCGCAAAAATGTGGCGGGACAAAATGTATTGCAAGCCAAAGGCAAGCTCAAGCGTCTTTCGCGCATTGTGCAGGCCATCGAACAGATTGGCATGGAAGCCGCGCTCAAACAAAAATGGAGCGAGACCGCGGGTGAAGTCACTGTCACCACTTCCATCATGAGCGTGGAGGAAGCGGGCCGTCGCATCAATGCGCTGCAGTCACCCGTGCGCCAGTTGCCCAATTTACATTTACGCCTTGCTGCCGCAGGGCGCTCCGGCGATATGGTCATCCGCACCGAAAATCTCAAAGTGGGCTTCTCTGATAAATTTTTGTTCTCTTCGCCGAATATTGACTTGCGACGCGGCGACTGTGCCGCCTTGATCGGACCGAACGGCGCGGGCAAATCCACTTTTCTGAAAACGATCCTCGGTCAGATCCCGCCGCTGGCGGGCGAGGTGACTCTGGGAGAGAGTCTGCACATTGGCTATTTTGCCCAGGCGCACGAAAGCCTTGACCCCAAAAAAAGCGTGATCGATGAGATCATGCAGACGACAGGCTGGCTTCCGCAAAAGGCGCGCGAGTATCTCGGCAAATATTTGTTCTCCGGGGACGACGCCTTCAAGATGGTATCCATGCTCTCCGGTGGCGAGCGCGGACGCCTTGCGCTTGCAAAACTTGCCTTGCAGGATACGAACCTGCTCCTGCTCGACGAACCCACCAACCATTTGGATATTCCCTCGCAGGAAATTCTCGAAGCCGTGCTGGATGATTATGAAGGCACGATCCTGCTCGTCACCCATGATCGTTATCTCGTGGATGCGCTTGCCACCCAAATTTGGGAAATTGACATGGACGAATCCCATTTGATCATCTTCAAGGGCATCTATTCTCAATTGAAGGAAGAACGAGAGAAAGACCTGGCTCGACGGGGTACTGCACAAGCAGAACGCGAGGCAGTTGTTACTCGAAAAAACATCGCACCCAAAGCGAAGTCCGCGAATACGAAAATTGGCCCTGGGCAAAGTCGAAGGGAAGAAAAACAAAAAATTGCCAAGTTGCAGAAAATAGAAAAAAAGATCGCCGAACTCGAAGGCAATCTTTCTGAAATCAGCGCAAGGCTGGCAGCTCCCCCTAAAGATGCAGGCGCGGTGATAAAGCTGGCGAAGGAATATGATCAAGTGCAAAAAGAGATGGATACACAGATGGCCGAGTGGGAAGGACTGCAGGGATGAGGCGGTTGTTTATTTCCCTATGATCTCTTTGACCTGCTCGATATACGCCAGGCTCTGATGCCTGAAATAGGTATTGTATAGTTCGGCGTAATGTCCTTTTTGATTTAACAGCTCATCATGGTTGCCCTCTTCGATGATCGTGCCCTTTTGCATGACGACGATTCTATCCACGGCTTTGACGGTGGACAGGCGGTGCGCGATCAGGATGCTGGTTGTGTTCTTTAGGATCAAGTTCAATGCTTGTTGAATTTGCCATTCAGTAAACGGGTCAATGCTGGCGGTGGCTTCGTCCAAAATAAAGATGGCGGGATTTTGCACCAGCACCCGCATCAATGCCACGAGTTGACGCTGTCCCATCGAAAGCCGATTGCCGCGTTCGCCTACTTCGGTGTGCAAACCATCGGGCAGGGTTTCGAGCCACTCACCGTCGCCGATCTCTTTAGCGAGTTTAAGCATCTCCGCTTCCGGGACGCCGGGCGCGGCGTAGCGGATATTTTCAATCACCGTGCCTGAGAAGAGAAATGGAACCTGTGAAACAATGCCGAGCTGCCTGCGGTATTGGGTTAAGTCAAAAGTACGCAAGTCGCGCCCGTCTACGAGCAGGCGTCCCTGTTGATATTCGTAGAAGCGTGCAATCAACTTTGCAATGGATGATTTGCCCGCGCCGGTGTGTCCTACCAGCGCAAGGTTCTCTCCGGCTTGGACGAGCAGGTTGAAGTCCGTCAGAACCGCTTCCTTGTCCGAATAACGGAAATAAAGGTGCTCAAAGTTAATTTCACCCTTGAGTCGCGGCACATCCTGGATTTCATTTTGGATCACGTTCGGGTCGGCGTCGATCAAGGCGAAGACCCGTTCGGCGGCGGAAAGCCCGCCCTGGATCTGCGCCCAAAACGAGGTGAGATTCAAGATGGGGAAAAAGAACTGGTCGAGACTTATGATGAAGAGATACCAGGCGCCGATGCTGACCATGCCCTGCGCCGCACTCAGACCGCCGACATATATCAGCACGCCGACGAAGATGCCGCCGATGGCATTGAGCACCGGGAAAACCAGCGAAAGGATGAAACCGCGCTGCACGTTAACATGATATGACTGCTGGTTCGATTCGTCGAAGGATTTGAAGATGCTTTCTTCCTGCCGAAAATTTTTCGCAATCGAAATGCCGCTGATGGTTTCCTTGATGGCGGCATTCACGTCTGACATGGCTTTCATGCCTTTTCTGGTCACGCGGCGCGCCAGCACACGAAAGCCGGAGGCAATTGCGAAGATAAATGGCAGGAAGCCGATGAGCAGTAATGCCAGCCGCCATTCCGTGCGGAAGAGCACCACCGCAATGATGAGGGCTTGGATAATCTGCGCGATCACGTCGGTGATGATGACCACGAGTTGACCGAAGTCGTACGTATCGGATGTGATGCGTGAGACGATCCTGCCCGAAGAGAATTGATCGTAGAAGGAGAGGTCGTGCTCGGCGGCCGCGCGGAAGGCGCGCGTACGCATGTCCAGCACCACATCCCCGACGGCGCGCACGATCAGCGCCCGCCGAAGCCAGTTCAGTCCCCACAAGCCGACTCCCACGCCGACCAGTGCGGCCCCCACCCAGGCAATGGACAGGAGGGTCGGCCGTTTCTGGATCAGATCGACCATGCGGCTGACGACGACCGGCAAAGCCGCGCCGATGAACGCCAGCAGAATGATGGTGATGGAGGCATACACAAGCCGTTTGATTTGTGTATTGAAATAATTAATCATGCGGCTCACCAGTACGCGGTCCGTGTACTGGCGGTCGTATTTTTCGTCGTTTAGTCCGGCAAAGAAACCCATGGTTTTCTCTTCTATGTCATTGCGAGGAGCGTTCTTTGCGACGAAGCAATCCCTGAATTTATTGGAGATTGCTTCAGGCGAAAGAGCATCGCCTTCGCAATGACATAATTTCTAGTCCCTGAAAATTCTCGAATACGCTTCCGATGTTTTCATCAATTCATCATGCGTGCCGATGGCCGCGATTTGACCTTGACGAAGTACGATGATGAGGTCAGACCAGCGGATTTGCGAGAGGCGGTGTGTAATGATGAAAGTGGTGCGTCCACGCGAGGCGTTGGAGATGGCGCGCTGGATCTTGTCCTCGGTGGCCGAGTCAATCGCGGAAGTGGAGTCGTCCAGCACAAGCACGCGCGGATCGGTCAGGAAGGCGCGCGCGAGCGCAATCCGCTGGCGCTGCCCGCCGGATAAGGTCACACCGCGTTCGCCGACGGAGGTATCGTAGGATTGGTCAAAATCGAGGATGAATTCATCCGCCTGCGCGGCAATGGAGGCAGACCTGATTTCATCTTTGGTGGCGCCGGGTTTTCCGAAAGCAATATTGTCGCTGAGTGAACGTGAGAATAAAAAGATATCCTGTTCGATGATGGAAATCTGTCCGCGCAGGGATGCGAGATTCCATTCACGCACATCCACGCCATCCACCAGGACCTGGCCCGCGGAAATATCATAGGTGCGGTTGATTAATTTCGCCAGCGTTGTTTTGCCTGCGCCCGTCTGCCCGACGATGGCAACAGTTTGGCCGGGCTTTACCTTGAAGGAAATATCCTTCAAAATAAGTTCACCCTGATCCTGCCCCTCACCCCAACCCCTCTCCCGTTGGGCGAGGGGCGAGGGGTGAGGGTAGCGGAATGAGACGCCGCGAAACTCAATTTCGCCGCGCATATCCGAGGTACGGCCCGAGGCGTTTTGGTCCAGTTTTGTTTCGCGGTTGATGAGTTCCAGAATGCGGCGTGCGGAGGAAAAACCCAGTGAAATTTGTGAATAGGCCCAGGTGGAGGTAAAGGTTGGGAATTGCAAAAGCTGTAATATGCCAAAGTATGCGATGACCGCGCCCACATCGATCAGACCGTTGCGGAAAAGGATCAGTGCATGGACCAGCCCGCCTGCGTAGGCGAGACCAAGCAAAAGCATGGCAATGTAACGCGCTTCAAGATCGCCCTGCAAAACGAACACATTCCTCACTTCGCGCGCATTGATCCCGAAGCGATCCACTTCTGCGCCTTCCTGCGCCGCGCCTTTCATGATCTCGACGCCGTCCAGAGATTCAGAAAGATGCGTGTTCATCTTTCCAAAAGTAGAGCGCACGTTATCCGTGATCGGGGAGAGTTGTTTTAGATAACGCACCAGCGCGATGAAATAGATAACGATGAAAATGATCGGCGTGGCGATGAGCGAAACGTGATAACGCGGTGCAAAGAACAACGGCATGAGGATGAACATGAAAGAGCCGACCACCAGGTTCACGCCGGGGCTGAACATGTAGTTCACTTCGCGCACGTCGTTCGTGGAGCGTGCCATCGTATCGCCGACGGGCTGTAAGTTGTGGAAGGTCATGCTTTTGCCGAGCAATGAAAGATACAACTCGTCGCGGATGTCGCGCTCCATTTTTTGGGCCATCAGTTCCGCGCCAAAGTTACGTCCCAGTTGCAGCACGCCGCGGATGATCTGTGAGATTCCAATCGTCAGCGCGAGCGGCAGCAGGACCGAAGTGTCGGGCGGGCTTTTCAGCATGGCGTTAAAGGCGTTGCCTGTCAGCACCGGTACAACTGCAGCCAGCACGGCATTCCCAATTGCGCCGATGAAGAGCATGACCATGATCCAAAAGTAGGGACGTGTGTGCGACAGGATCCAACGCACCGCCGAGGAATGGTCATATTTATTCTTACGATGCAGGGTAAATTCTGCCGGTAGATCAATGGAAGTCATAGAACAATTGTACCATTTTGGAATATTTCAATTCCGCATCCTTTAATTGAGACGGGTGTTATCTTATTTAGGCTGGCAATTCGGCCAGACCGTATTCAACTTTAAAGGAGTGTGTGAAATGATGTTTCCGAAAACGATTTCTGGTTGGTGCATGTGGCTATACTTCCTATGGGTCGGTATTGGCGCTTTTGTGGCGCTTCCATTGGCTGGTGTCATTGCCGGCATCCTGGCCCTGGGTTATGCCATCTTCGCGCTGCTCGGCAAATAAATAATTATTCTATTTGACGCAACCTCCCAATTGGGAGGTTGTGTCATTTAAGCTCTGAAAATATCTTCGCGCAGTACATTGAATATTCCCAGTCCATGCCATCTTGAAAATCCCACCATGCGGATAAGACGGCGTGAGCAGTTGCCCACTTAACGATCTTTTCCCGTTCCCAGCCGAGTCTCTCCGAGAGGATGCAGATGCGCCGCTCTGTCTGGAGCTTGAACCTGCTCCAATCCGTATGGCTTCTCCTCGGGTTGAGCATCAGCGGACCTATCTCGTACATCACCGGCCCGATGACTCCCTTTGGGTCAATCGCCAGCCAGCCGCGCTCGGATAACAATATATTGTAGTGATGAAAATCCCCATGAATTAATTTCACATTTTTGTCTGCGAATAACTCTGGCAGAAAAGATTCAACCATTTCCAAAAGTTTTTTTGGAAATGGTCCCGTTCCGCCGCCAAAATGCGGACGGATATTTTTCAACCCATCAAACCAATCTGATAATCGAATAAATTTATGAAGCTCAACAGCTTGCTGTTGGATATTCGGGAGCAAGCTCCCTGACTCCAAATTTCGCCACAGCCTATGCATCACATCTGCGGCAATGTGGGTGCGTTCATCGTCATCCTCCAATTCAGCGAGCATCGTCCCAGGCTTGAGTCTTTCCAATAAGAAAAAGCCGCGCTCTTCGTCGCAATCCAATATTTGACATGCGCCATTCCCGTTGAATAATCCCAGCGCCGCCATTTCACTTTTCAATTCGTTGTTTGGCACACCGATCTTAAGAACTACGTCCTGCGAAGTCCCCGAAGAGGGAGCAAGACCCTTCGCTTCACTCAGGGTGACATTCTCCCGTTTTGCAAATGCCACAAAGTTATACGACAAGTTTGGAACAGATTGCATTTCCGTCAGTCCCCATTGTTCTGATGCGTGTGCGATCAAATCAGGCAGTTGAGTCAGCCACTCCCTGCCTTCTTCGCCAAATCCGTTTTGGATGGTTTTTATGAAATCAGGAGGCAGGTTCAATCTTTATTAACGATCCGCAGGGAAACGATGGGTTGTCCCTGTTTACGGAATTTGATGACTTCGGGATGGGCGTCTGCATATTTTGAGAGACCGTCGTTGTCCCATGAAATGCGTCCCTGTGAATACGTGGCGCGGTACGATCCTGCCGTAACACTTTCACCGTGCAGGAGTACATCGGTTTTGATCTCATTTTCAAGCGCGGTAATATTTTCCTCCGCAGATTCAAGGATGGGTTTATATTCAGAATCGAGTGCGTCCAACTCCACCTGGATCTGTTTCAGGATTTCCGTGCGTTTGGCTTCATAATCCAATCGGGCTACATCCGCCGCGCCGCGCAGATTTTCCAGGCGTCCCAATTTTCCCGCAACATGCTCGCGCGAGGGACGTTCGTTCATTTTCCCCAATTCCGCAACCACAATGAATTTCAGGTTTTTCTTCAACTCAGCCTGCCAGGTTTTGCTACGGCATCTTTGAATGATCTCCTCAAATAGCTGGCGTAAATATTCAGGGCTGTGATTTTGTTTATCAGCGATTGTGGAAAGTTGTTCGGGAGCCTCGCCGTCCAACCCGTAGCGGCGGCTCAGGATTTGATAATAAGAATCCTTGCCCGCGTCATTGGTAAGCCTTTTGTGAGTCACTTCCAAAAACTGGGAAACAACAGACTCAAGGTGTTTATCGCGCACCTGTTCGATTTGTGATTCCTCGAATCCAATCTCGCGCAGCAACTCACTTAACCTCAACTCGTTTCCATAGATAATGGATAACAATTCATTCAAGCCGGTAAGTTGTATTTTGAAATCCATGATTTGCCTCCTTACTGATCACGACGGAAATATCTTATCAAACACCTCGGGAGAATACTGCTGCACCATCTCGGATGACACCCGTTCTCCTTGCAGATCTCGGCGTAAAAATCCACGCTTGGGCGGCGGATTCTTTTTTGTGTATCCAGGTCGAGTCCCCACAGGCCGAAGCGCTGGGTCCAGCCGCGTTCCCATTCGAAATTATCCACCAATGACCAGTGGAAGTAGCCCTTGACAGGCCAGTTGAAATTGACCGCGCGCCACAGTTGATGAATGTGTTGTGCCAGATAGCGCGGGCGAAATTTATCTTCGTTATCTTCCACGCCGTTCTCGCTGATGAGGATGGGCAGGTTTGGGTAGGTGCGTTCCGCCCACTTGATCGAATTGAACAAGCCCTCGGGGATGTTGGCGATCATACCTGTATCGCTTATGTCGGCGTCCTTGGGGAAGCTGTTATTCGAGAACACCTCAGCAGGGTTGGTAATATCAAAACCAACAGACCACACGGTGTAATAATTTAATCCAAAATAATCCTGGGTACCTTTGGCTTCGGGGATGTTTTGATTACCAATCGGAGTTTTCATTACACCTGTTGAAATAGCAGAAGGAAATCCCATATTGACTCCTTCGTAGCGAATATTCCTCATGAGTCTATCAAGGGGCGACCAGTTCACTCTCGGAACCATCGGAATGTAACTCAAGGCATAGCCCGCGCGCGCTTCAGGCTGGAGTTCATGGATGGCACGATATGCGGCGGCATGTCCACGGATCATGTTTGCCATTACACACATGGATAACTTAATATTCTTTTTCCCAGGCGGGAATACGCCTTGCACATAACCGTGCAAGGTATACGCATTCGGTTCGTTGATCGTGCACCAGAGCGTAACATATTCCTTTAACGCATCCACCACCTTGCGCACGTAACGCTCGAACAACGGGATAATGGCTTCTGTTTCCCATCCGCCTCGTTCCGTCACCCAAAGCGGATCGGTGAAATGATGCAGGGTGACCATGGCGGTCATGCCGCGTTCGCGCAACCCGCGCAGCATGTTGCGATATTTTTCGATGGCTTCCTCGTCCCATGTATCGGGCGTGGGCTGGATGCGGCTCCACTCCACAGACAGGCGATGCGCGTTCTGTCCGGTTTCGGCGGCGCGGTCGAAGTCCTCGCGCCAGCGTCCGCCCCACCAATCGGCGGCCAGGCCAGACGTCCCGTTTGTGTGACCGTCCTGTTCCCACTTCCACCAATTATTGTTGGTGTTATTGCCCTCCACTTGATGCGAGGCGGTCGCCGTCCCCCATAAAAATCCTTTTGGAAAATGATAGGTTGCTTGAGGCATGGCTCTCCTATGGATTATGTCGTTGCGAGGGCGATGCACTTTCGCCCGAAGCTATCTCCCAATTAACAGGAGATTGCTTCGTCGGGAGAGCAAGAGCCCTCCTCGCAACGACATTATTTTCTTGATAAATACGCGAGATATAATGCGACGGATCCAGCCACTGCCGCATTCAATGATTCGATTTTGCCCTTCATCGGGAGCTTCAAGACGATATCACATTTCTTGCGGACGAGATCATGCAGGCCTTCGCCTTCCGAACCGACCACGAGCGCCAACCCGCCTTTCAGGTGACGTGAACCCGCCTCGACCTCCGCCCCGGCCTGGTCCAGCCCGACAACCCAGATGTCATTATCTTTGAGCGCGTCAATCGTCTGGGATAGATTCGCGTGAGCGATGAGCATGTGCTCGCTCGCGCCGGAGGATGCGTTGACCACAGCAGGCGTCACATCCACCGTGCGCGCCAGTGGAATGACCACGCCATGCACGCCCACTACTTCAGCCGTGCGGATGAGGGTGCCGAAGTTCTGCGGGTCTTGCAGAGAATCAAGAAGCAGCACAAAAGGCAATTCCCCTTTTGCGCGCTCAAGGATTTCGATCACATCCGAGTATGGATAACCGCTGACCTCGGCCACGACGCCCTGGTGGTTCTGATGCACCTTGTCCAATTTGGGGCGCGGCACGCAGTTGACCTTGATCTTCTGTTCTTTTGCCAATTGGAGGATTTGCTCTATCCTGCCTTTTTCCTGGGCACCTTCGGCGATGTCAATGGAAAATACCTGCCTGCGCCTGGCGCACAGGGTTTCGTAGACTGCATTACGGGAATAGATGAATTCTTTCATATATTGGGTTGATTTTACTTGAAAAAAAATCACGACTTGTATATTTCATTAACATTGCCTGAGAGGTCGTAGCTTCTTTGAATGGAGCATAGTGATTAATAGATTCAGAAAATAGCATTATTGCCCCGTTATAATGAGGATAGCTACAATCCAACTACAAGCCATCTCAAAATGTCATCCTGAGCGATAGCGAAGGATCTCTCCCATCTGTAGTAGAGACCCTTCGGTCGCAAAGGGCGCTCCCTCAGGGCGACATGGAGAAGAGGAGGTTGCTAAGCGTCCGCAGTATAATCTCTGCCATGATCAAAATCACTGTCCCTGGGCGCGGGGAACTCAATATTCAACATATTGTTACGGATGTGAACGGTACGCTGGCGCTGGATGGCGTGCTCTTCGATGGGCTTGTGGAGCGGATTGGTGCGTTGCGCGAACGAGTCCAGGTCCACTTGCTGACGGCGGATACGCATGGCAAACAGGTGGTCATTGACGAACAGTTGGGATTGGTTGCGGTGCGGATCAAGGGCGGGAATGAAGCAGGGAAAAAAGCGGAATATGTCCGCAAGTTGGGGGCGGAGACGGTGGCCGCCATAGGTCAAGGGGCGAATGATGCGTCCATGCTCAAGGAAGCCGCTCTTGGAATTTGTGTGATGTCCCGTGAAGGAGTGGCGGTGGAGACTTTGTTATCTGCCGATTTGCTGGTGCACGATATTTTTTCTGTGCTTGAGTTATTTGAGCATCCCAATCGAATCATTGCCAGTTTGCGGAAATAAAAAGAATTACAGCATCTATGAAACAAAAAACTTCCACGACCATGGTCTCAGAAGTTTTTGTTTCCCAACCTATCTCCACCGCCAAGTCGTACCATCCTTGCTATCTTCGATGGTCACATTGAATTCCTTCAACTTGTCGCAGATTTGGTCGGAGAGCGCCCATAGCTTCTGCTTTTTCAAAAGTTAAGTTTGTTTACATCTGTTGACAAGATGTAAACAAACTACTATACTTTGTTTACATTGATAACCTGGAAGTAAACAAACCATGCCTGAAAATATGATTGGAACTCTTAGAAAACAAACACAAGGTTATACAGCCTTTATCCCCTCCCCGTTTCCACCAGCGGAAGGATTTTCTTTTGATGGTCCGATCATCAAAAAAGCCAGTGAGGCTACAAGGCTCCTCGGTATATTGGATGGTATTACCAAACTGCTGCCCGACCTGGATTTTTTCCTGTTGATGTACCTGCGCAAAGACGCCGCTGCTTCGAGTCAAATTGAGGGCACGACGGCCACCATGATTGACGCCATTGAAGCGGAAGTGGGAACCAATACCAGTATTCCAAATGATGTTGACGATATTCTGCACTACATCAAGGCGCTTCATTACGGAATGGAACGCGCCAAAACAGATAATTTTCCCTTATCCCTTCGTTTTTTACGCGAACTCCACCGTGAACTCATGAGTCAAGCCAGGGCAAGCCAATTTGCAAATCCCGGTGAATTTCGCCAAACTCAAAACTGGATTGGAGGCACACGCCCGGATAATGCGCGTTTTGTACCGCCTCCTGTGGCAGAGATGACCCGGTCACTCGGCGACCTTGAAAAATATATTTATAAAGAAGATGACACCCTGGTCGTTATCAAAGCAGGTCTTCTCCACGCTCAATTCGAAACCATTCACCCATTCCTTGATGGCAATGGACGTACTGGTCGTATGTTCATTACATTTTATCTCTGGCATCAACGTTTTCTCGAAAACCCCGTGTTATTTCTGTCTTCATACTTCAAGAAATATCGAAAGTTATATTATGAAAAACTGAGCGACTATCACACTGGCAACGTTGCTTCATGGACCAATTTTTTTCTTGACGGCGTGATCGAGATATCCAATGAAGCCATTGACATAGTAGACAAGATTACAAGTCTGCGGGAACGCGACTTTATGAAAATTCAAAAATTAGGCAAACGAGCTGCCGAGTCTGCCGTATTGATCATGCCAAAGCTATACAGGCAACCCATTGTCAATGTGTCAATTATTCAACAATGGACAGGCTATAGCCGTCCTGGGGCACAAGAGGTGATCAATCGTTTTATTAAGATGAAAATCCTGTCACCGAAAGACAAGGATATAAAATACGGACAATCATACATCTATAAAGAATACCTAAATATCTTTGCCGAGAGAGGATAAATATGTTGAACCGATCCGCGGCATGTTTATAGAATTTCAACAATACATCAGTATATATATAAACTTCCGAGATTTTGGTCTCGGAAGTTTATATATTCAATGTGCCGATTCCCAATTCCCAAATTACGAATACCGCCATGTCGTGCCATCTTTGCTATCTTCGATGGTCACGCCGAGTTCTTTGAGTTTGTCGCAGATCTGGTCTAGATGAATAAAAAACTTCCGAGGTCAGTAGTCTCGGAAGATTTATTACGAATTACTGTTCACTTTTCATTACCTATCCCCATCTCCACGTAGTTCCATCTTTGCTATCTTCGATGGTCACTCCCATCTCTTTTAGTTGGTCGCGGATCTGGTCCGAACGTGCCCACTGTTTTTGTTTGCGCGCTTCATTGCGTTCAGCGATCAATGCATTGACCTGTGTCTCCTGCTCGCTTGAGCCTTGTTTTTCTTCGAGTTTCAGTCCAAGCACACTGGATAATTCACGGAAGACGCCTTGCGCGGGTTTGAGTTGTTCATCCGTCCCGCCGTTATCACGGGCGGTGTTGATGGCCTTGGCGATCTCGAATAAGGCGGCGACGGCGCCTGCGGTGTTGAAGTCATTGTCCATGGCTTCGGTGAAGTTTGTCTTGCCGGCTTCCGAGGCGGAGGCGAGGGCGGAGACCGCCTCAGGGCTGAGTCCGCTTACGGAGGGGGAGGCAGGCCGCAGGGCGGATTTGAGGCGCTCGACGTTTTTCTGCGCGGCGTCCAATGTATCGTCATTGAAAAGCAAGGGTGCGCGATAAGTCCCATTCAAGACCAGCATCCGCATCACGTCCGCTTCGCGCTGTGATAAGAATTCCTTGATGCTGATGATATTGCCCAATGACTTCGACATTTTTTCGCCGCTGAGTTGCAGCATGCCGTTGTGGACCCAATAGCGCGAGAATTCCTTGCCCGTGTAGCTTTCGCTTTGCGCGATCTCGTTTTCGTGATGCGGGAAGATCAGGTCGTTGCCGCCGCCGTGGATGTCGATCTGTTCGCCGAGTTCAGCGAGGTTCATGGCGGAGCATTCGATATGCCAGCCCGGGCGGCCCTTGCCCCAGGGGCTGTCCCACGAAATTTCGCCTTCTTTGGCGGCTTTCCACAAGGCAAAATCCATCGGATGGGTTTTGGCTTCCTCCACTTCGATGCGTGAGCCGGCCTGCATGTCGTCCAGTTTGCGGCCTGAGAGGCGGCCATAATCGTCGTCGCTGGTGACGCTGAAATATACATCGCCATTGGACGCGGCATAGGCATGTCCCTTTTCGATCAAGCCTTCGACGAATTTGATGATGAGCGGCATGGTCTTGCTGACCTGCGGGTTGGATGTGGCGGGAAGCACGTTCAGGCTGGCGAGGTCTTTTGCGTAATCTTCAATATAACGCTGGGAGAGTTTGAGCGGGTCTTCGTTGAGTTGTTTCGCGCGGTTGATGATCTTATCGTCCACGTCGGTATAGTTCATGACATGCTTGACGGTATAGCCGCGGTATTCGAGGTAGCGGCGGATGATGTCAAAGACCAGCGCCGACATCGCGTGGCCGACATGCGCGTCGTTATAAACCGTCACACCGCACACGTACATTTTTACGAGATTTGGTTCGAGAGTTTGAAAGTCTTCGGTCTTGCGGGTCAGGGTGTTGTAGATTTTTAGCATATTAACTTGCTATTTCTTTTTCTTCGCAGCCGCGTCTTCATCCACGCGGCCAAAGATCATGCGGCCTGCAGCGGTCTGTAACACTTTGGTGATGTTCACTTCCATGTATTCGCCGATGTAGTCCTTGCCGTTTTCCACGACCACCATGGTACCGTCTTCCATGTAGCCAACCCCCTGACCATGTTCCTTGCCTTCCTGCATGACGTTGATGCGCAGGGCTTCGCCGGGCAGTACGACAGATTTGATCGCGTTGGCCAGTTCGTTAATGTTGAGCACGGTCACGCCTTGTAATTCGGCGATGCGGTTGAGGTTATAATCGTTGGTCAGCACCGGGCATTTGAGTTGTTTGCCAAGCACGATCAGTTTGTCGTCCACTTCGCGCACGCCGTCCACGTTGATGTCTGAAATGCGGACGAGCAGGTTGGGGAGTTTTTGCAATTCGGCGAGGACTTCCATGCCGCGGCGTCCGCGCTGGCGGCGCATCCCATCCGCGGAGTCGGCGATGTATTGAAGTTCGTTCAGTACAAAGCGGGGGATGAGAAGCGTGCCGGGTAAAAATCCTGTCTTGGCGATGTCTGCCACCCGTCCGTCGATGATGACGCTGGTATCGAGTAAGATGTTGCGGTTGAGGTTTGTCCAGGAGGATGAACTGCCATTTTCGCTGCGTCCGCTGATGGCGCTGAGCAGCCCCATGATATCTCCCTGGCGCATCATGAAGAGAGAAACGCCAAGGTAAGAGAAGATCAGAACACCCAGGAACGGTAGCACTTCGCCGAAGGGTTTTGGTAGAAGAGAAAGCGGAAAGCTAAGTAAGGCCGCGATCAACAGACCAACGACCAATCCTGTAAGCCCTGCGAATAAACTTTCAGCGGCCATGCGGCCAAACAAAGAGTGCAAATAGCGTGCAGGGCGCATAGAGATGTATGGCGTAAACAGCAATCCGCTTAGAGCGCCGAGCAGGGCAAATCCCAGGATATAGCCAGACATTTCGTTTGGAACGGATTTTGCAACATCATATCCCCAATAACCGCCAATGATTGATAAGACAATCATTCCAATAATGCGAAGGATAAATTCAAAACTCATCAATAACTCCTTTACAATAAATCAGATAAAAGATAATGAATCATGATAGCACGGGTAACATTTCCCGTCAATTGTGGCAATGTGCTTGTATTATTGTTATAATGCGTAACCGTCCTGGCGATTGACCATTTTGGACAGAATCAGATTACATCTCCGAGTAATGAACCATGCAACTCATCGACACCCTTAACCGCCCCTTGCGCGACCTGCGAATTTCCGTCACTGACCGGTGTAATTTCCGCTGTGTTTATTGCATGCCAAAAGAAATTTTCGGGCCGGGCTATCAATACCTGCATCGCGATCAAATATTGACTTTCGAGGAGATCGAACGGCTGGCTCGCATTTTTGTCTCTCACGGCGTTCGCAAGATTCGACTCACCGGTGGGGAACCATTGGTGCGCCGCGACCTGCATCTATTAATTTCCATGCTGTCTAAAATTCCAGACCTGGACCTCACATTGACCACCAACGGAGCTTTGCTCACGAAACAGGCATCCGCCCTCAAAGAGGCAGGATTAAAACGAGTCACGGTGAGCCTGGATTCGCTTGATAACGGGATCTTCAAGGCCATGAACGATGTAGATTTCGCCGTGGAGAATGTATTGCAGGGAATGGCTGCGGCCGCCGATGCCGGCCTGGGCCCAATCAAAGTGAATATGGTGGTCAAGCGCGGTTTGAACGAGTCCAGCATCCTGCCGATGGCCCGTTTCTTTCGTGAAAAGGGCTACATTTTGCGTTTCATCGAATATATGGATGTGGGTCATTCCAATGGCTGGCGGACGGACGAGGTTGTCCCTGCGGCGGAAATAATCAAAATGATCCACGCCGAAATGCCTGTGGAGCCGCTTGACCCAAACTATCGCGGCGAGGTGGCCGAGAGGTGGCGATACAAAGACGGCAGCGGCGAAATCGGCGTAATTGCATCAGTGACGCAGGCATTTTGCAGTACCTGTAATCGTGTCCGTCTCTCCGCTGAAGGCAAGCTGTATACTTGTTTATTTGCAATCAAAGGCCACGACTTTCGCGATTTGATCCGCGGCGGGGCGACGGATGAGGAAGTTTTGCAAGAGATCGCGCGCGTCTGGGGTAAACGCGACGACCGCTATTCGGAACTTCGATCCGAAAATATGAGCTCTTTGCCGAAAGTGGAGATGTCTCACATTGGTGGATGATGGACTCGCGCCATGGGCGAACATAAGCGCATAATTCACTTATGTGTCATAAGCAAAACTTTTAATTCCAACCCGGGAGGTTTGTTTGTTTTCTTCCAATCACTTCAAGGCAATATTATTTGATCTCGACGGTACCCTTCGTCATCACCTCCCCTCCGGTGGGGAGGTTTTTGTGGAGCATGTCAGAAGCATGGGGCTGCAGATCTCGGAAGAGGACACGATCCGCGCCATGCATTGGGAACATTTTTATTTCGCTTCCTCGCTTGAAATTCAGGCGGATCGCGATACCTACAAGGATGACCGCCCGGGGTTTTGGATCAATTTTTCGAGGCGCCATTTGGTAGCGCTCGGGACTCATCCAACCCAAGCCCTTGAACTGGCCTCCAAAATCACAACATATATGGATGAGTTCTATAAACCTGAAGTTCACGTGCCGCAAGACGCATATACGCTTTTGGAATTTTTAAAGGAAGCAGGGTATATCCTTGGCGTGGTCTCCAATCGCGAAAAACCATTTCAGGAGGAACTGATCCAATTGGAATTGGATGCCTGCTTCCAGTTTTCACTCGCTGGCGGAGAGGTGAACTCCTACAAACCTGATGGTGTCATTTTTGAGCGCGCGCTCGAGCTGGCCGGCGTCTCTGCGCAAGAGACGATATACGTGGGCGACAATTATTTTGCCGATATCCTCGGCTCGCGTCGCGCTGGCCTGACGCCTGTTCTCTACGACCCAACTGATCTCTTTCCCGAGGCAGAGTGTGCGGCGATTCGTTCCTTTGCGGATCTGCCCGCACTGCTGAAATAAACAAAAAGAACATAAAATCATGGAAACAAACAAAGCCTTGATCGGTGCGCTCATCTTCATCGTCCTTGTGGTGGGCGCGAACTTCATCATGTATGCCATCGCACACGGCGCGGCGCGTTCTGATCAAAAGAGTTTTCTGGAGATGTTAAGCCAGTCCCTGAAAACCTCTCCCAAAAAGAAGGAGGAGTCGATGGATGAACTGCGCCGTAAAATGCAGAAACTGGAAGACGGACAGAAAAAGGACACAGGGGAATCAAATTAAAGAAAACTGCCAGGCTCTCTTACACAAATCGTACAAAGAATTCAGCAAATTTTAATCCCAGGATGGTACCTTTTAGGATGATTCAGCCAAATTGGAGGCTCCTTTGAATAAAATCTTAAAATATATTTTGTTTATCCTGGTCGTTATTGTGATCGGGCTCGGCTCGTTCGCAGGCGGCTTTATAACCGGCCACCTCGTGCCTTTTGTGAACCTGCCTGGTTTTCAGACACCGGCCGTCTCTGCACCCACCACCTCTCCGGAACAACAAGCGGCTACACCGCAAGAGCTTCAAAATCTCTTTGCACCGTTTTGGGAGGCATGGACGCTGGTCCATGAAAATTATGTCGACCAGCCTGTGAACGATGTGGAACTCATGCGCGGCGCGATCAACGGCATGATGGGAGCCCTGGGTGATGAACACTCTTCCTATATGAATCCGGATGATTATAAACAGGCCAATGCCAGCCTGGACGGGGAATATGAGGGCATTGGTGCGTATGTGGATACCACCACCGAATACCTCACCATCACCAGCCCCATGCCGGGTTCTCCCGCTGAACGCGCCGGCCTTCAGTCTGGCGATCAGGTTGTAGGCATAGACGGCGAAAACATGACCGGTATCAATGCCGAACTGGCGCGTCTCAAAGTCATTGGCCCCGCCGACACAGTTGTCCATTTGACCATCCTGCGTGAAGGCGAATCGAACCTGCTTGAATTCGACGTGACTCGTGAAAAGATCACCATCAAATCAGCCTCGGGTAAAATGCTTGAAAATGATATTGCCTATATTCAAGTCACCACCTTTGGCTCCAATACCACGCCTGAATTGCTTAAAACAATCAAGGATCTGAAAGCACAGAATCCCAAAGGCATCATCCTTGACCTGCGCAACAATGGAGGCGGCTTCCTGCAAACCTCCGTCGAAGTCGCTTCGCAATTCCTTGCAGATGGCGTTGTATTGTACGAACAATATGGTGATGGCACTCGTACGACTTATGATGTCATTCCCGGCGGCCTGCTGACCGATAAAAATATACCCATGGTGGTTTTGATCAATGAAGGTTCAGCGTCCGCTTCCGAGATCGTGGCCGGCGCGTTACAGGATACTGGCCGCGCCAAACTTGTCGGCGTGGTTTCCTATGGAAAAGGCTCCGTCCAGAACTGGATACCCCTCTCAGGAGAGAATGGTGCAGTCCGCATCACGATTGCAAAGTGGCTCACACCCAACGAGCATACCATCCATAAGATTGGTCTCACTCCGGATTACGTGGCGGAAATGACCGCTGAAGACTACCAGGCAGGCCTCGATCCGCAGCTCGATAAAGCCGTCGAAGTTTTGCTGGAGATGATCGGAAAGTAAGGAGAAACCATGTTCCTATTCAGCCCAACCTACTTGATGTACATGATTCCCGCCTTTATACTCATGGCCTTTTCGTCGTGGTATGTAAAAGCGGCATACAATAAATGGAGCCGCGTACAGGCCGGAAGCCGTTTGACAGGTGTTCAAGCCGCGCAACGCTTGATCTCAACCAGCGGATTGTACGGTGTACAGATCCAAAATGTGGCCGGTCAAATGACCGACCATTACGACCCGCGCAACAAGACGCTCTTTCTATCCAGCGGTGTTGCCAATGGCACCTCGGTTGCGTCGTTGGCCATTGCCGCACACGAACTTGGCCATGCCATGCAGGATGGGGAGGACTACTTCCCGCTGAGATTCCGCGCCGCACTTGTGCCGATCGTCAATATCGGCTCAAACCTCGGCTGGATCCTGATCATGATCGGCCTGTTCCTGCGCTTTACAGAACTTGCCTGGCTCGGCGTGATGATCTTCGGCGGCGGCGCAGTCTTTGCCCTGGCAACCCTGCCTGTGGAATTTAACGCCTCAGCCCGCGCGAAGGAATTGCTTGCTCAAACCGGCATCATCCAAACTGACGAAGAAAAACGCGGCGTCAACAACGTACTCAATGCAGCGGCATTGACCTACGTGGCGGGTCTTGTCACCGCCGTTCTGCAATTGCTATATTACGTGTCCCTTGTCGGTGGCAGGCGCAGGAGTTAAAATGTTTTAGAAATAAATTAAATAATAAGACCTCCGAGAAGATCGGAGGTCTTATTATTTGGAAAATATGTGGGGTTGCCATGCAACGAATAAAACCGTGTCGTATTGTCTGTTTTGTGAAAGGGTATTTTTCTGAGTTGTTAAAGCACTTCCGATGTCATCGAAATTCATTCACCCCAAATCCTTGAACTTAATCCAAAACTTACTTTTACTTATTTGTGTATAATCCTTTTAATGAAAAAACTAACCATCGTTGTCATCCTCTTTCTTGGTATTGTGATTGTTGCGATCAGTTTCAGCGAACTTGAGACGATCATGCTCACGCTGAAAAAGGCTCATTTGGGATATTTCATACTGGCCATCCTCATCCAGTTGATTTGGTTCACTACAATTGCACGCATGTACCAATCCGTTTTTCATTTGTTGGGAGTCCACGATGAGATCCTGATCCTGAGCAGAATCGCTTCAGCGGCAAACTTTATCAATGTGGTCGCACCCACTGCCGGCGTGGGAGGCATCGCACTCTTTGCTTCAGAAGCGCGCCGGCGAGGGCATCCCGCCGGCAAGGTCACCGTTGCCGCGGCGTTGTTCCTGCTGCTCGATCAGGCGGCATTTTTAGTCATCCTGTCATTGGGACTTATGGTACTTGTGCGCCGCAATGACCTGGGTGCAGGTGAAGTTTCAGCCTCATTTTTTCTGCTGTGCACCGCGATCATCTATGCATTTGTTTTATACCTTGGGTATCGCTCGGAGGAAAAACTGGGCAATGCGCTTGCGAAAATAGCGCGGTTTATCAACCGGATTGTAAAATACTTTCGCAAACAGGAATACCTGAGTGAAAGACGTGCGCATGAATTTGCTCACGAAATATCAGAAGGCTTTTCCGGGTTAACTGAAAAGCCTTCCAGTTTGGTGAGACCTGTCCTCTGGGGGATTTTTAACAAGGTCTTATTAATGTTGATCCTGATCTGCGCCTTCTTATCCTTTGAAGTTCCGTTCTCGACTGGCACCATTATTGCAGGATTTTCAATCGCATATCTTTTCCTGATCGTTTCCCCCACACCTTCGGGCATCGGGATTGTGGAGGGCATCCTGCCAATTGCGCTGACGACACTGAACGTCAATTGGAGCCAGGCGGTTTTGATCACATTGACTTATCGTACCGTCACGTTTTGGGTTCCGTTTGGGATCGGCGCATGGGCGTTCCGTTCCCTGCATCAGGCGGGCGAGGAACCCTCGGCGCAGGCGGCATCATAAAGCCTTGAATACACTTGCCTCCCTGTTCGACTTTTGGAAACAAGACCCGCACACCGCCCCCAATTTCGCCGCCTGGAGGACGACTCCGCTGCGCGCCGCGCAAACGCATCCTTTCCCAACCGACCTGCCTGCTTCACTTCGAGCGGCATTAACCTCCCGAAACATTCACTCGCTCTATTCCCACCAATACTCCGCATGGACTCAAACCCGCGCAGGGAAAAACATCATCCTCGCCACAGGCACCGCCAGCGGCAAGACTCTTGCCTATAACCTGCCTGTGCTTGCGGCCCTGCTTCACAATCCCGAAGCGCGAGCCTTGTATTTATTCCCCACGAAGGCACTGGCACAGGATCAATATTCCAATCTTCGGTTTTTTCAATCGGAAATCGAAAATCTGAACTCGTCAATTTATGACGGCGATACGCCCCAATCCCACCGTTCTTCCATCCGTGGAAATGCCCGGATTGTTTTATCCAATCCGGATATGCTCCACACAGGTATTCTGCCTCATCACGCCAACTGGAGCGACTTCTTCTCCAACCTGAAATATGTCGTCATCGATGAAGCCCATACCTATCGCGGAGTCTTTGGCTCGCATGTCGCCAACGTCATTCGCAGGCTTAAACGCGTGGCGGGATTTTATGGCGCGAATCTGCAATTTATCCTGGCATCGGCAACCATCGGAAACCCGAAAGAACTGGCCGAAAAATTAATAGAAGAGCGGGTTGAATTAATCGATAACGACGGCTCCTCGCGCGGTGAACGTCATTTCATCATCTACAATCCGCCGCTTACCGACGCGGCGCTGGGACTAAGAAAAAGCAGCCTGCTTGAAAGCGTGAGACTGGCGAATCATTTGCTTGCGCAAAATATTCAGTCTGTGGTCTTTGCCAGGACGCGCAGAAGCGTTGAAATTATTTTGACATACCTGCAGGAGAATCAAGGGTCGGGAGTTGGAAATGGGGATCAGTTTCCCGATCCTCGATTCCCGCCTCCCAATTCACGAATACGCGGCTATCGTTCCGGCTACCTTCCATCCCAACGCCGCGCAATCGAACAAGGTTTGCGCGACGGCTCGGTCAAGACGGTGGTTGCCACGAATGCTCTTGAATTGGGAATAGACATCGGCGGATTGGGCGCGGCAATCCTGGTCGGGTATCCGGGCACCATCGCAAGCGCGAGACAGCAAGCGGGTCGGGCAGGACGCGGGGATGATCCTGCGGTGTCTGTGCTGGTCGCTTCGCCAAATCCGCTTGACCAGTTCCTTGCCCATCATCCCGAATATTTTTTCGGCAGTTCGCCGGAGATGGCCCTGGTAAATCCAAATCATTTGTTGATTTTGCTGGAACATTTGCGCTGTGCATTATTTGAGCTGCCTTTCCAAAAAGGGGATGGTTTTGGAAGCATCTCCGATGAACTTTTGGTTGAATATCTTGAATTTCTGGTTGCCAACCAAGAATCACATTTCTCCAACGAAAAATATTATTGGATGAAGGATCAATATCCCGCTGCCAATATTTCCCTGCGCTCGGCCTCGCCTCAAAGTGTTGTGCTGCAAGCCACCGCCGGCGATGAACGACCAACGACGATCGGTACAGTGGACGGTGAAAGCGCTGCATGGATGGTTCATCCCGGCGCGATCTACATGCATGAAGGCCAGCAATATTTTGTGCAGGAGCTCGATCTTGAAGGTCACATTGCGCAACTCCTACCCGTTGGTTTGGATTACTATACCGAAGCGCAAAAATCTTCCGAGATCGAGATTTTAGGTGAGTCTGCGCAAGCCGCCATCCCCGGCGGCAGGAAAGCATACGGCGAAATTCAAGTCACCACACGAGTGGTGGGGTTTCGCAAAATTCGCTGGTTCACCTATGAAACACTGGGACAGGAGCCGCTCGACATGCCTCCCGCTGAATTGGAGACGACCGGCTATTGGCTTTCCCTCTCCGAAGAAACCGTGGCGCGTCTGCGTGAAACCGGTGTTTGGAACAACGACCCAAACGATTATGGCTTCGACTGGCCGAAGATCCGTGACCGTGTACGTGCGCGTGATGGATATAAATGTCAGGTCTGCGGCATGCTCGAAAGCGGACATCAACACGACGTGCATCACAAGATCCCGTTCCGCGCCTTCCTGTCTGGGAGCGCGACATCTCCAGATGTCGCACGGGGAGATTTGGTATCCAAAGGGGATGATAAGGTTTTGCGCTCCGTATTCGAACAGGCCAATCGTTTGGAAAATCTCACCACGCTTTGCAGCAGCTGTCATAAAAAAGTGGAACAAAACGTCCGTATCCGCAGCGGACTGGCTGGTCTTGGTTTTGTGCTCGGCAATCTGGCCTCATTATTTTTGATGTGCGACCCCCGTGATCTCGGAGTTCACACAGACCCGGCCGGTATAATTAACGGTCAGCCATCCATCGTCTTATATGATTTTGTCCCTGCGGGGATCGGTTTCAGCCAAAAGCTGTTTGAGATCCATGCTGAGTTAATTCAACGCGCCTATGAACTGGTAAGTCAATGCAAATGTGAAGATGGCTGTCCCTCCTGTGTGGGGCCGGGCGGTGAGAATGGGGCAGGCGGCAAGGTGGAGACGCTTGCGATATTAAAGGAGTTGTTATGAAAATAAAAAATATCTTCCTGATAAGCGTATTCCTGGTTGCCATGCTGGCCTGCGGCACATTAGGTGTTCCCGCATCAGAACCAATTACTCCGCCCATATTTACCCAGCCCATCCCCACAAATGCTTTGACCTTTACGGCAATTCCCACATTCACATCGGTTGCCGGTACGGATATATCCCCAGCGCCTTTGTTGAGCCAGGCCGTCACCATGCAATCATCGCCCTTTGACGAATCTGGCAGCGCGCCTGTTTATACGATCACGGCGCAAATCCCATCTTTGCAAGGTTCCGATGATCCGCGAGTTTCTACTTTCAATGCACGCTTGCACCAAATCGCGCAGGATCAAATCGATCAATTTAGAAATGACGTGCTTTCTTTTGCGTCCAATCCTCCCATTTCAACTGGCGGTTTCTTTGACTTGCAATATTCAGTCATCGGTCAGCGCGGGGATTTCTGGAGCATTAAATTTGATATATCTTTCTATTCCGATGGTGCGGCGCATCCGGCGCATTACAGCCTTACATTGAACTACGATCTTGAAGCCGCAAGGGAAGTCACTCTCAGTGCGTTGTTTCTTCCGGATTCAAATTACCTTGAAGTGATCTCGGAGCACTGCAAGGAACAACTCTCCAATCGTGACATCGCCTTTGACGGTTTTTCACAGGGCGCCGATCCGCTGCCTGAAAACTTCCAGCGCTGGAATCTTTCCAATGCAGGTCTGGTAATTACGTTTGATGAATATCAGGTGGCGCCCTATGCAGCGGGTCCGCAAGTTGTGGTCATTCCCCTCCCTGAATTGCAGGGTATCATTGCCTCGCCAAGTGCATTGGATGTGTTCGTTCAATAAAAACCATCAGGTATACAAACTCACAGGATATCCATAATGAAATACCGTAAAGACATCACCCTGCTTTTTACCACGCGTATCATCCGCCTGTTTTGTTATGGCTTTCTTTCCGTTATTCTTGTGCTTTATCTCGCCGAGACAGGCCTCACCGAAAAACAGATCGGCTTGCTGTTCACCTTCACGCTGGCAGGCGATGCCGGCATTTCACTCTGGCTCACCACCCATGCGGATGGATTTGGCCGCAAGCGCACGCTCTTGATTGGCGCGCTGCTGATGCTGGGCGCGGGGATTGTTTTTATCTTAACCAATAATATCCTCGTGTTGATGGTGGCTGCGATCATTGGGGTGATCAGCCCAAGCGGTAATGAGATCGGCCCATTTCTTTCCGTGGAGCAGGCAGGTCTGACCCAACTGATCCCGAATGAAAAACGAACGAAGACTTTTGCCTGGTACAACCTGGCAGGCTCGTTTTCCACGGCCACCGGCGCGCTGGCAGGCGGTTGGTTGGCACAGATCTTACACACAGGCGGCTGGTCTGTCCTGGCATCCTATCGTTTCATCCTGATGGGATATGCTCTCGGCGGCTTGTTGCTGACGATTCTATTTTTAATTGTATCCCCCGCCATCGAAGTCACAAACCTCAAAACAGAGTCGGAACCCAAAAAGGTATTGGGTTTGCATCGTTCGCGGAAGGTGGTCATAAAATTGAGCGCGCTTTTTGCACTCGACGCTTTTGCGGGCGGTTTGATCGTACAAAGCATGATCGCGTACTGGTTCCATATTAAATTCGGCGTTGATTCGGGGGTTCTTGGCAGTATCTTCTTCTTTGCCAACATCCTGGCGGGCATCTCCGCCCTGCTGGCGGTGAAAATGGCCAAGAAATTCGGCTTGATCAATACGATGGTCTTCACCCACATCCCCTCCAATATTTTATTGATGCTGGTGCCGCTGATGCCGACCCTGCCTTTCGCCATCGGACTCCTGCTCCTGCGTTTCAGCATCTCGCAAATGGATGTGCCCACGCGTCAATCCTATACGATGGCTGTGGTTGCGCCAGACGAGCGATCCGCCGCTTCGGGTGTGACTGCCATCGCCCGTTCCGTCGGCGCCTCCCTCTCCCCCACGCTGACGGGTATTTTATTCAGCATCCCCATGTTGTTTAATGCGCCCCTGCTTCTTGCGGGCGGACTTAAGATCATTTACGACCTGCTGCTTTTCAGGGAATTCCGTTCCATCAAACCACCCGAGGAAAAACAATAATTTACTTAATGCAATGTCATTCTGAGCGTGGCGAGAATCTCTACATCCTTATCAGAGACCCTTCGCTCGCCCCTTCACTTCGTTCAGGGCTTCGGCTCAGGGTGACACAATTAATAGGAGAAATTATGTCAATAGCGCCAAAATCACAAGTTCTACATCTCGCTGAAATGGTCATCTATCAGGAAGGCGCAGTGGTCAGCCGCCAGATCACCAAAGCGGAAGCGGGCAACGTCACGCTTTTTGCATTCGACCAGGATCAAGGTTTAAGCGAACACACCGCGCCATACGATGCGTTGGTTCATGTGCTTGAAGGCGAAGCCGAGGTTACCATTTCGGGCCAGCCGTTTCGATTGAAAATGGGGGATGCGATCATCATGCCCGCGGATGAGCCGCATGCATTGAAGGCCATTCAAAAATTCAAGATGCTGTTGACGATGATCCGCGCTTAAATGTCATTCTGAGCCCCGAAGGGGCGAAGAATCTCGCAAATAATTTTCAAAGTCGTTCAGGTTTACGCGTGCGGTTAGGTCCAAATTCAGCGGCGTAACTGCGACCATTTTCTTGTTTCGCAGCACGTACACATCGGTGTCCTCCTGATCCTTTGGCAGATTATCATCATGTCTATACAGGACCGAGCCGGGCACGTCCCAGGATTCCCTTTCAGCGGCGACCGGTTGATAATAGCGGAGGCGGGAAAGCCTCGACATCTGCCACCCAGTTTCAGGCGTGGCATGACTCGGCACTTCCACCTTGATCAAATCCACCTCGTCGAAAAGTTTCTTTTCCAAAAGCAATTTTGCAAAATAGCCGGTGAAATATCCCGCGGTTTTAAAATCGATATCTTCAGAGTGTGTGAGATGATAATGCGCCTCTGTTTGAAGCGAGACGGCCAGCGCTGGATAGCCCATTGCGGCGGCTTCCATGGCCGCCCCGACTGTGCCGGAGATGGTCACGCCCAAGCCGACGTTTTCGCCATAATTGATCCCGGAGACGATCAGGTCGGGTTTATGCGGGACGATCTCCAAAATACCATGCAGGACGGCCTGGGCCGGGGAGCCGCCAACCGCATAAACGCTCCACTCCTGACCGTTGACCTGCACCTGTTCCTTGCGAATGATCCCATCTGAGGTGCTGGGCAAACTGCGGCCCATGGCTGTGGATTGTTCGCGCGGTGCGGCAACGGTCACGTAGCCGATCTTTGAAAGTTCGCTGGCTGCCGCCCATAGACCGGGCGAACGGATGCCGTCATCGTTGGTTAAAAGGATGTGTGGTTTTTTATTATTCATGGCATTCATTATAAACAAAAAGAAGCGGAGTATCTCCGCTTCTTTTATCAGTGGTGCTCCCGGCAGGACTCGAACCTGCGACCTATTGCTCCGCAAGCAAGCGCTCTAATCCACTGAGCTACGAGAGCATTGATGAGCGGGTGGTATTTTACTGTAATGTATTATGCTGGTCAAGGTGCTTGACTGACTTTGAGCATCAAAGTAAAATCGGGTTCTCGCGGGAGTCGCCAAGTGGTAAGGCGTCAGCCTTCCAAGCTGATATTCGTGGGTTCGAATCCCATCTCCCGCTCCAACAAGTGCTTCAGTGTCACGTTTCAAGTGTCAGGTTGCGTGACACTGAACACTGGAGCACTTGACTCGTTATAGCGGGCCCGTGGCGCAGCGGTTAGCGCAGGCGACTCATAATCGCTTGGTCGAAGGTTCGAATCCTTCCGGGCCCACTTTTTACCCTTTTTTAAGGGGGTTTTGGTACAGAGCAAGATCAAAATCACTACGTTAATACAGTGTGACACACCGCAATTCATCGCGCAGTACGCGCCCGCAGTTGGATATGAAGACGTGGGAATTTTCGTCAGCCAATCGGGCGAGACCAAGGATGTGCTCAACGCGTTGGAAGCCGCCGAGAAGCGCGGCATGGCTTGTTTTGGATTGGCGAACGTGGTCGGCTCCACGTTGACGAAGGCAACTTCGTTCTGTCTACCCTTGTGCTGCGGATACGAAATCAGCGTGCCCGCCACGAAGACATTTACCAACCAGGTCGTGACGTTCCTGTATCTGGCGTATCGGATGGCGGGTCTCGATGCAACTGCTGGTTTCGATACGCCGCCTGGTCTCGATACGGGCTTCGCCCACTCGACCAACGGCGACGATTTGGTGGTGATACCCAAATCAGACGCGCAGATCAGCGCCCTGTTGGGAGTCCTGCCGCTGCAGTTGCTTTCGTATCACATGAGCGTGATGCGCGGGTTTGATCCCGATTTTCCGAGGAATTTGTCCAAGACGTTGACGGTGGATTAGCGCGCTTGACGGTAGAGGCGTATAATTCGGTGTGATCCTAATAAACACGTGTTTGCACGAATTACGAGATATTTTTATCATTGAAGCAAAGGTTGAAAGAAAGGAGTGTGCGTATGGCCCAGTTAATCACAGAGATGGTGGCAAAAGAGCCGTATCAATACTATCCCCTTGGAAAATATGTGGCTCGCGCGCCTGGGGTATGCGGCGGTCGCCCCACTTTTAAATATACACGGATTGAAATCACAGGAACACTGGACCGATTAGCGGCGGGCGAAACAATAGATGAAATTGTGTCAGGCTATCGTGACAAGGTTTCACGAGAGGCCGTTATTGAAGCCATCCAGTTGATCTCCACTCAATTCCTTAAAACTCTCCCTCAATTAGAGACAGCCTGATGATTGTTCTCGACGAACAATTGCTTGGTCGTGATCTTGAAGAACAAATTGCCCGCTGGTATCAGGGGGCAGTTTGTTTTATCGTGGATTTGCGTCCCAACACGGTGATCAAAGACGAAGCCATTCCCAAGTTGCTCCAACAGGAAAATCAAATTACCTTTGTGACGATTAACGAAGGCGACTTTTGGCGTAAGGCTGCAATCAACAACCAATTTTGTATGGTTTGTTTTGCTTTGCCCGATTCACGCGTGCCCGAAAATTCCCAGCGACTGAGAACGGTGTTCGATCACCCATTGTTTGATACGAAAAAGAAACGCATGGGGAAAATGATTCGGGTCGCGGAGAAGGAAGTCAGTTACTACAGTGTTGATGATATGACGGTTAGAACGGCTGAGTGATGCGCGGATTCGATCCTGATTTCCCGAGGAATTTGTCCAAGACGCTGGCGGTGGATTGAAGGAGGGGATTTGCTGGTTCGCTGAGAATATAGAGCGCCTACGAGTTTCTTCTATTGCATAAAATTATCGAAACAAAACTGTCCAGTAAAATTTCAGGAGGCTGATATGAAGCAAGAACTTATCGTTGAACTCTTTCAAAGATTTGAAGACGCATGTTATCTCTACAATAAAATCGAATGTTGGAGTGCGCGCGATTTACAGGAAGTTTTAGGCTACGCCGAGTGGCGAAATTTTCTAAAGGTGATCGATAAGGCGAAAATCGCCTGTGAGAATGCAGGCGTTCCTGTACCTGACCATTTTGTTGATGTCAACAAAATGGTTCTGTTAGGCAGTGGGGCAGAGCGAGCCATAGACGATATTGCCCTCACCCGCTATGCCTGTTATTTGGTCGCGCAAAACGGTGACCCATCCAAGAGCGAAATTGCCTTTGCTCAAACCTATTTTGCCGTCCAAACCCGCAGGCAGGAAATTATTGAACAACGCCTTTTGGATGTGGACAGACTCTCGGCGCGTGATAAACTGTCCAAATCAGAGAAGAAATTATCGGGCATTATCTATGAGCGCGGCGTGGATGATAGGGGCTTCGCCGTCATCCGCTCCAAAGGCGACCAGGCTTTATTCGGCGGCTATTCCACGCATGAGATGAAAAAGAAACTGGCAATTCCCGCTGGCAGACCGCTGGCAGATTTCCTGCCCACCCTAACGATTAAAGCAAAGGATTTTGCCACCGAACTCACCAGCCATAACGTGCTTGAAAAGGATTTATCGGGCGAGGGCCAAATTTCCAATGAACACATTGAAAATAATCAGGCTGTCCGCAGAATGTTGATTGAGCGCGGCGTCAAACCCGAAGCGCTGCCGCCTGCGGAGGATGTCAGGAAAGTACAACGCAAACTGGATAGCGACGAAAAGAAACTGCTCAAAGATGTGAAAAAGAAAAAGGGATAAACATGACCTTCAACGAAGTCAAAGTGCGCGGCGCGCGCACGATCACCATCGGTGAAGAGGACGCCCGCCTGCGCGCCAACGGCGATGACCTGGTCGTTATCCCCAAATCGGACCTTCGGCAGATCAGCGCCCTGCTGGGAGTTCTGCCTTTGCAGTTGCTCTCGTATCACATGAGCGTGATGCGCGGGTTTGATCCTGATTTTCCGAGGAATTTGTCCAAGACGCTGACGGTGGATTAGGGAAAGGATTTAACCACGAAGGACACGAAGGGTTTTTGGGTATGGTTTCCGAAAAACCGCTCAGTCGGTTGGTGATAAAATATCTCTATTGATTCAGTCGTTCCTATGCAAGGAGAAACCATGTTTACTGTTGAAGCTGTGATTGACGAACAGGGGAATGTGAAAATTCTCCAACCATTTCCCCTTCAAGGCGCGCGTCGCGCATTGGTTGTGGTTCTTGATGAACCTGCATTGCCTGTTGCTGAAACAGCATTGTTGAGCGAAGCCGCGCTTGCTGAAGATTGGCTGAGACCTGAGGAGGATGAAGCATGGTCATACCTAAATCGGGCGACATCGTAGTTCTGCCCTTTCCATTTTCCGATCTTTCTGAAAGCAAAGTCCGCCCAGCAGTGGTATTGGCGCGCGCCAACAAAAGCGATTGGATTCTTTGCCAGATCACAAGCAACCCTTATGGCGATGCGCAGGCAATTGTGATTGCCCAAACAGATTTTGAATCAGGAATGCTTCGACTTCGCTCAGCGCGGTGCCTATCCCCCCGCCCGCTTCGACAGGCTCAGCGTGGCGTTTCCCTCCTTCGTCTTCGCTCCCCAAAAAGCGGGTCGCTCCGCTCAGGATGTATGGGAAGGGGGCTGGTCGCGTGATGGCTGTGGTGATTTTCCATGGCAAAGCAATCTTTTGTTCGAGAAGGAATTAGCGTCTCCCCCTTGGGGGATCGCGAAGCATACCCGAGCGGAGCGAGTGGTAGACGGGAGAGGGGTAAAATGACCGCATCATGCCAGTCAAAAACCCTTCGACGCGGCTCAGGGCAGGCATCATCCCAGGTCAAACCGTCACCAAAGAAAAACTTCAACGCGACCCCTCTGTCCTTCGGACATCTCCCCATTTTCAAAAAACGAAAATGGGGAGAGTCGCCGCGACATGACTCCCGCCGAGAAAACTGCGTAGCGTTTGGCAGGAATTACGCGGGAATAAATTGGGAGTCCATTTTAGCCCCCTCCGCCTTCGGCACCTCCCCCAAATACGACAAGAAAAAATCTGAATGTAGATTCAAAATTTACATTGTCGTATTTGGGGGAGGACGGGTGGGGGTCGTTGACTTTTACTGTCACAAGGCGGCGTTGGTAATCGAACTTGATGGCGTATTCTATGAGGATTAGAAGGATGAAATCTTACGTCTTTGGGTAGATGACTCGGGACTTGAAAAGGCTGAAATTTGCACCCGAAGGTAACCTAGGCTGGAACCTTTCAGGGGAGTGATATTTCCCGGAGTGTCGAACTGAAGATTGGATCAAGAATTCATTCCCCTGGCGAAGTTCGTGACTATATCTAAAATTCTCGCCTGAAGGTTAAGAGCGTGCCACCGAATAACACAGCGTGCGGCAACTGTGTTGAAAGTCCGAAAATGGAATAGAACTTCCAAATCATAGCCCGATAGGAATAACCGTTATAAGCGCTTGGTCGCCGAACCCCACATGGAAATGTTATATGCATCCTGTCAACTCCATATACTTCAATAAATAAAAAACGGACGGTGCAAACCGTCCGTTTCTGTTATCTCAATTGTTCCAGTATTTTTTCATAAACCCCGGGCGCTGCCGCCAGGATGGAATGCGGCGGGGTCATATATGCTGGTTTACCATCCACGGCAGTGACGCGGGCGCCGGCTTCCTCGGCGATGAGTCCTGCGGCGGCGATATCCCAGGGGCGGAGAGCAAATTCCCAGAATCCGTCAAAGCGGCCCGCTCCCACATAACAGGCATCCAACGCGGCGGAACCGAGGCGGCGCACGCCCTGGGTCTTTTTGGCGAGGCGTTCGAAGTATTTGAAATTATCCAATTCCGTATCCCAGGTGTCATAAGGGAAGCCGGTGACGAGCAGGCTTTGTTGCAGTTCGGTTGTCGCGGATGCCTGGATCTTGCCCCCATTCAGGTATGCGCCTTTTCCGCGCTCGGCTGTGAACATTTCGTCGCGCAGCGGGTCATAGACTGCGCCAAGTGTGATATTGCCTTGTAAAGCATACGCTATTGAGACGCAGAAGACCGGGATGTGATGAGCGTAATTTACCGTCCCATCCAGCGGATCAATATGCCAGAGGCCTTCATGGCTTCCGCTGGTTTCGCCGCTCTCTTCCGCGAGGATGTGACTGCCGGGAAATTGCGACTGGATCTCGCCGATCAAAAATGATTCAGAGGCGTGGTCTATCTCGGTTACTAAATCAATGACCCCTTTGTGTTGAACCGTATGTTCCTGGTTATATCCAGCGCGCAGGATCGCGCCAGATTCACGCGCAAGGCGTTCAAGGTCTGAGAGAGTAGGGATCATATTTTTCCATTCCAAATACGGCGGCCAAGGGCAGTGAGGGCAAACTCAACGGCAAGCTTGGCAGTCTGATTTTGTAGGTCGAGAATTGGGTTGACTTCAACCACGTCCATGCCGATCAAGGCGCCCTTTTCAGCGATGAGTTCGCAGGCCAGGTGAGCTTCTCGTTCGGTTAACCCCGCAGGGACGGGAGTACCCACCCCGGGCGCATCTCGCGGGTCAAGCGCGTCAAGGTCGAGAGAAAGATACATGCCATCGGTGTCGTGGGTGACGTGCTCAATTGCCTTTTCAACAACGGTGACCATGCCGTAGCGGTCGACCTGTTCCATGCTCATCACCATCGCACCGGCCTCGCGCAGATTGGCTTTTTCGCCGATATCAAGATCGCGCGCTCCGATGATGGCGATGTTATGCGGATCGATCACGGGAATGGGTTCATCCCACAACTGCACCAGGCTTTTATCGCCCAGTCCGCAGAGAATGGCAAGCGACATGCCGTGAATATTCCCCGAGGGCGTGGTTTCAGCGGTGTTGAAGTCGGCGTGCGCATCGATCCAGATCACGCCGATCTTGCGATTGCGCGCCGCGCCGCGCACAGAGCCAATGGACAGGCTGTGATCGCCGCCAATGACGAGCGGGAAATTTCCCGCCTGCATGGATGTGGATACCGCCCCTGATACGCGCCTCGACATGGGGACGATGCAATCGATATATTTCAATTTTGGGTTGGTAATCCTGCACATTTCGGCGATGGGAACGTCCACATTTCCTTCGTCCTGCACGGTATAGCCGAGTTCTTCAAGTTTTCGTTGTAGATGCGAATATCTTATCGCGCTGGGTCCCATGTCCACACCGCGGCGATCCGCGCCCAAATCGATGGGCACACCGATAACGTCAATTTGCATTTAACTTTCTCCGGTTTTTGAAAAATTTTACCGCGAGGGCGTACTAGGCAGTTTGGTAATAACCGACATCCACTGAATACACACGTCCGCGTTTGATGACTTGTTTTACCAGGTTGGTTCCATAGCGGTAACCGACCTGGCGATAATCCGATACGGACAGGATGAGCATATCCGCCTGTTTGCCGACTTCCAGGGAACCGATCATTTCGGACCTGCGAATTGCGTGTGCGGAATTGATCGTGGCTGCGGCGATGGCTTGTGCGGGGGTTAAGCCCATGTAACGGCAGGCCAGCGCAAGCGCAAACTGCATGGACTCATTCCAGGATGTGCCGGGATTGCAGTCTGTAGCGAGGGCGAGCATGGCGTTTGCCTCGAGTAATTTCCTTGCGGGCGTGTAATGATGTTCGGCAAGCCCGAACGGCGTGCAGGGAAGGGCCACAGCAACCGTGTCCGATTTGCCGAGCGCGGCTATATCCGCATCGGAGGTGACCACGAGGTGATCGGCGGATGCCGCTCCCAACTCCGCTGCGAGGGAGGCACCGCCGAGATTGTCAAATTCGTCAGCGTGGATCTTAAGCGGGAATCCCAGCGAGGCGGCCCTGGTCAGAATCTGACGCGATTGTTCGAGGGTGAACGCTCCGGTTTCGCAGAAAACATCCACAAAGGGCAGGGGCAACCGCGGAGCGTGTGTCTCCCACCATTCTTTTAACATGGGCAGCATGGTGTGGGTTACCTTATCCGTATAGCCTTGCGGATTGTCTTTGAATTCGGGAGGAATAGCGTGCGCCCCGAGGAAAGTGATGGCAAGCTCAAGCGGACTTTCGTCGTCAAGCGCGAGCAGGGCTTTGAGCAAACGCAGCTCGGTGGAAGTTTGAAGCCCGTAACCCGTCTTTGCTTCGGCGGTGGTTGTGCCATGCGCGAACATGCGCAGCAGGCGCGGACGTGTCTGGGCGATGAGCGTCTCAATCGAAGCGATCCGCGTTGCTTTGACGGTGGAGAGTATGCCGCCACCGGCCGCCAGGATATCAAGATAGGGCGTGCCGGACATTTTCATCTCGAACTCATTGGCGCGGTCACCAGCCCAAATGAGATGAGTATGCGGGTCGACAAAGCCGGGCATAAGCACGCAGCGGCCCGCATCCAGGGTTGGTTCGTCCGTGTAGGCATTCCTGAGTTCGTCCGTCCTGCCGACCGCCACAATTTTTTCATCGCGGACAACAATTGCGCCGTTCTCGATCATACCAAGCCTGCCAAGCGCTTTTCCGCGCTGGGGTCCGCCTGCAAGGGTAAGAAGCTGGGAAGCAGAATGTATGAGCATGTTTATCGCCAATTCTTTAGGATGGCCTGAAAGAGCAATTTAACCACAGAAAAGACATGGTAGGAAATATGTTTATTTTGTATCCTTTTCGCAAAAATATTTAATAAGAGGCTTGTTTTTAAGAACAGTCAGTATTATTTAATTCTCTTGGTACTTGTGTTTATTGATAGTCGATGTACAATTAGGATACTTCCAGGAGGTTTTCCTGGGAAATCCAGGAGAAAGGAGCACCTATCCCATGTTATTTTCACCCAAAGAAAAAGGCCAGGGTCTTGTTGAATATGCTCTGATTCTTGTTTTAGTGGTTATCGTGGTTTTTGCGGTCTTGATGATTCTGGGACCGATGATCGGCAATGTCTTCAGTACTCTCAACGATAGCCTTTCCAGCGTCTCGCAGTAGTTATTTTTTGATTTCAGACAACATATTGTCTTTATACTTTCATTCCTGTAATACTAACATAATTGTTAGGGGAATTGCCGTGTATTTGCTTGCATTTTCTGACCGTCGATGTACAATAAGGATACTCTCAGGAGGCCTTCCTGGGAAATCCAAGAGAAAGGAGAACCTACCCATGTTATTTTCACCCAAAGAAAAAGGCCAGGGTCTTGTTGAATATGCGCTGATTCTTGTTTTAGTTGCCATTGTAGTTATTGCGGCCTTGATGATCCTCGGACCGATCATTGGTAACGTCTTCAGCACCATCAACGACAGCCTGAGCGGTATCTAATATCAGTCACTAATTAACTTATATAGAAGACCCTGTCCTAAAGACAGGGTCTTCTATATAAAACCCCAATATACAGATTTCCCGTATCCACGGATACGCTCCCGCCGCCTGGAAACAGGTGACAGTCTTCCACATACAGGAACTAAAACTTGACGCACCCAATTCGGATCGTGGATAAGGCAACGACCTCGAAAAAATGCAAGGCTATCCTTTTTGCATTCTTCGCAATGCTAAAAGTCCCGCCACATTAAAGACCACGGCAGCCAGCGCCACGAATAGAAAACCAAATTGCTGATAGATAAATGCCGCCAAAAATGCTCCCAGCGCGCGTCCCAGTGAATGGCCTGTGACATTCATGGAAAGCATCGTGGCCCGCGCTGAAGGGACAAGTTCCGTCATCAAGGGAATATGACTGACCATGACATACTCAAAGGTGATGTAAAACAGGAACAAGCCAACCAGTGCCCCGATTTGCGTATGTCCAATGAGCGGGAGCAGGATCGAAGCAATCGCATTACCGATCAGTCCAATGGTCAGCGCGAGCGGTTTTCCAAGCCTGTCCGTTGTTAAAGCGACCAATCCCTCCCCGCTTAATTCAGAGATGCCGATCACTGCGGATGCACCGGCCAGCGCAATGATCTTCAACCCGAATGAGTCTTCCAACCAGACGCCAAAGATAATGTTGACCAGTTCATTGCCTGCGCTTGCCCACATGGCAATGGAAATCCCTGCCATTGCAGGCACGGAGGTGAACACGGCGCGATAGCCAGCACGCGAATTGGAAGTCAACTCGTGATGGGAATCTTCGCGAGGTACGATGCGCCAGACCACGAAAAATATGGCAAGCCCAAGTATTGTGAAGAAAGGGAAGGGCGCGGACCAGCCGAACCTGTCAATCAAAAACCCCACCACAGGCACGCCAACAATAAATGACATGGACCAGGCCACTTCGGTGACTGCCAGGGCTGTGCCGCGCTGGTGATATGGAATTCGGTCTCCAAAGTAGGCTTGCATGGCGGGGTCAAACATGTATTTACCGACCATGGCCAGCATCAGGGCGATGGCAAGAGTCCAGAAAGATGGGTGGATCGCCACCAGGCCAACGCCCAGGGTGAAGACGACAACGCCAACCAACATGCCGAATTTTCTACCGCGCCGATCGGCCATGGGCGCAAAGAGCGGACTGGATGTGCCAAGCAGGGAACGCGCCGTCATCAGCAGGGACATGCTGGAAAGATCCACGCCCAGGCCGCGCGCAAAGACCGGTAGAAATGGATACACCATCCTGTGGGCGGTATTCAGGATGGTACGCAAAAACATGAAGATGATAAGTTGAAAGCGGATTCGCAAGGCGGGCTACGCTCGATCTGTTTGAAGTTTAATGAAGAATCTTGTCAGGAAATAACCTGCAATGCATGTCAGGAAATTCAGGGTGAGGAAAAAGAGGATGACATTCCATAATCCTGAATTGAATATGGGAGATGGCGGCGGGTGCATGATGTTCCCGGCAGTTGAAAATATCACGCGCAGGATCATGATGAAGAGCAGGTTGGCCAGCGAGGTGAGCCACTTTGTATTAAGTACCCACAAGCCGGCTTGAAGTAAAAGGCCGCTTATGGCAAATGTCATGGCAAGGCGGAAGCGCGGTTCGGCGAGGAAAAGTCCGTTCCAATTGGCTTGCATGGCGAGCAGGGAGATTGGCAGGTATATGACCCAGAAGACAATGCCTGTGCGTCCAAGCGCGGCTGACCAGGCATGGAAAATGTCCTTGCGCAGGAGCATGCCGAAAAGTCCAGCAAGAGCCGCGGCAATGAACGCGGCCTCCGCTGTCAGCACCCAGGCTCCATGCAGGTACACGAGGCGGACGTTCGATCCCAGAGATTGTTCTTCAGGGCCGAGGAGAGTCCACAGTGCGATTACGACAACTGTGATGAAGAAATAGGCGATTGGTGATTTGAATTTGGACATGGCGTGAATTGTACTCCCGTCCAAATGGTTTTGTTGTGTCTGCTTGACAATCCTTTTACATGTGGATAGACTCAAGCATGCTGGGGAGTAGCCGCCTGTCCCCGCAGGATGGATTGTCGTCATATCATTGGTTAAAAAGCCATCGGCAATTCATACGCTGAATAGCGTTGGCAAGACCATCACGAGGTTGTATTCGTGGTGGTCTTTTTTTCAGACCTGGAGAATCTTAATGCTCGAAAACGAGAGACAAACGCAGGAACACGGAACCGCATGGCACGCGCTGGATAATAGAGAAGTATTGCGCGATCTGCAAGTGCATGAAGGAGGTTTGAGCACAGCGGAGGCGGAAAAACGCCTGACGCATTACGGGCCAAACCAGTTGCATGAAGCGCCGCGGCAGGGTTTTCTTGCCATGTTGTGGGGTCAATTGAATAACTTTGTGGTTATCCTTTTGATCGTTGCTTCCGTCATTTCCGCCTTGCTCGGTGATTATGTCGAATCCGTCGCGATCATGGCCATTGTGGTTTTAAATGCAGTACTTGGTATCGTGCAGGAGCAGCGCGCAGAGCAGGCCCTGGCCGCGTTGAAAAAACTCGCCGCGCCGGATGCGCAAGTGATCCGTGACGGGGTGCGCCGTTCCATACCGTCCTACAAGCTTGTTCCTGGTGACATTGTTTTTCTCGAGACGGGAAATTTTATTCCTGCTGATTTGCGTTTGCTCGAAGCGGTAAACCTGCGCGTTGAAGAAGCGTCTCTGACAGGCGAGTCGCTTCCGGTGCAGAAGAATGCCGCGACTGTGCTCGAGAAGGATATCCCGCTTGGCGACCGGAAAAATACGGCCTTTATGGGAACCGTCGTTTCATACGGGCGCGGACATGGCGTGGTGACCAACACAGGCATGCGGACGCAGCTCGGCTTGATCGCCACGCTGCTGCAAAATGTGGAAGCGGAAGAAACTCCTTTACAAAGAAGGCTCGATCAGCTTGGCAGGTCATTAAGCATTGGCTCGCTGGTCCTGGTGGCGGTTGTTTTTATTGTGGCGCTTATTAACCAAACCAATATCAGTGAATTATTCACAGGTCCACTTGCTTATTTCAAGGAATTCGGAGGGCAGATCACTGAGGTATTTATCATTGCCATCAGCCTTGCGATTGCAGCGGTGCCGGAAGGTCTGCCTGCGGTTGTGACGATTTCACTCGCGCTCGGCATGCATGAGATGATCCAGCGCCACGCGCTCATCCGCAAGTTATCCTCGGTTGAGACGCTTGGTTCGGCCACGACGATTTGTTCGGATAAAACCGGCACGCTGACACAAAACGAAATGACTGTGACCCGTGTGTGGGCGGACGGTCAATTTATTAGTTTTACTGGTACAGGTTACACCCCCCAGGGAGAATTTCAAATCGACGGCGTGAAAGTGGATATGGCCCAATATCCCGCGATTCTCACCACGCTTTGGCTTGGATTAATTAATAACGACGCCACGATCGAAGCAACGGGCGAAAAGGAATCACAGCAGACCTACCGCGTCGTTGGCGACCCGACTGAGGGTGCGTTGTTGGTGGCCGCCGCCAAGGCTGGAGCCGTTCACCTCGAAATCGATGACGCGTATCCACGTGAAAACGAAGTGCCGTTCGACTCGGAACGCAAACGCATGATCACCATCCATGACGTGGTTTCCCCGAAGCCAAACGATCTTTCCCCATTTTATGATGAAAAGCAAAAGGATTGGGATGTGATTGCCGTCAAAGGCGCGCCCGATGTTGTGCTTGATTTTTGTACAAAATATCAGGGCATGGACGATCAACCCCGCGAATTGACAAAGGAAATCAGGGAACGCATCCTGGCTGCAAATGACACAATGACCACAGACGCCTTGCGCGTGCTGGGTTTTGCTTATCGTGTTGAGGAGGATGTCCCTGACGACCCCGAACAGATCAGAACCGATGAATTGGAGAAGGATCTGGTCTTCGTCGGTTTGATGGGCATGATCGACCCGCCGCGCGCCGAGGTAAAACCTGCGCTTGAAAAGGCGCGCCACGCGGGCATCCGCACGGTAATGATCACGGGGGATTATCCCAACACAGCCAGGGCTGTTGCCGAGTCAATCGGTCTTCTGCGGCCCGGCAAGAAAGTGTTAACCGGTGCACAACTTGACGAGCTCAGTGATGTTGAACTTAAGAACATCATTGAAGATACGGATGTATTTGCCCGCGTCTCCCCCGAACACAAGTTGCGTATCGTGGATGCGCTGCAGGCCAAGGACGAAATTGTGGCGATGACAGGCGATGGTATGAATGATGCGCCGGCCATCAAACGTGCAGACATCGGTGTGTCGATGGGGATTACCGGTACGGATGTCGCCAAAGAGACAGCCGACATGGTTTTGACGGACGATAACTATGCAAGCATCGTCGCGGCGGTGGAGCAGGGGCGCATCATTTACGGCAATATCCGCAAGTTTGTGTTCTTCCTGCTTTCATCCAATGTGGCTGAAATCATGATTATCTTCCTTGCGACACTGGCCGGTTTGCCCGCGCCGCTTACCGCAATCCAGTTGTTATGGCTCAACCTCATTACAGACGGCGCGCCCGCTTTGGCGCTTGCCATGGAAAAGGGCGACCCCGATATCATGGACCAGAAACCGCGCGCAAAGAATGAACCCATCGTCAACCGCTCGATGGGCACAGGCATCGTCGTGCAGACCTTTGCTCAAACGGGTGCGGTGCTGACCGCATTCATCATGGGCCTGGTCTGGCATCTCGAAGCGGGGGCAGTTATCCCGTCTGGTACGAACGTGTTGTCTTATGTCCTCGCTCATGACTGGCGCGGTGTGGATGTCCAGGCTGCAGAGACGATGGCATTCGTCACGTTGTCGCTTGCCGAATTATTTCGTGCATATACAGTCCGCTCAGAACGTGCGTCCATCTTCCAGATCGGGATTTTCTCGAATAAATACATGCAGTACGCAGTCGGACTTTCCATCTCATTGCTGTTGCTGGTATGTGCCGTGCCATTCCTGCAACCCATTTTCAACACTCATTTCCTAAGTGTTCGTGAATGGGGATGGGTACTTGGGCTGGCGCTCATGCCTGCGGCGGCAGAAGAGATCACCAAGTTCTTCCTGCGAAGAAAAGGAAAGTAGTTGTTAATTATCTCACGCAAGTCGCGGGAGATTATTAGGATGTATGTCAGTTGTGCAAAGACAAATAAATAATACAATTCAACCTATGACGCGCGAACGAAACCGTAAAAGTCTGCTTGCCATCAACCTCGGGCTGGGAATTAATATCGTTTTATCCTTTGTCAAAACGACATTTGGTATTTTAGGTCACAGTCCGGCCCTGCTGGCGGAAGGCATTAATTCAATCTCGGATGTGGCCTATTACATTGCCGCCAGTGTTTTTATGCACATGGCAAATAAACCTGCCGACCATGAACATCCGTATGGGCATCGGCAGTTTGAAAGCATTGCCTCATTGGTTATTGGTTCGTTCATTGTCACCACCGGACTTGCTGTATTTTTGGATGCATTGGATAAGGTTTGGGATTTTATTGACGGAGTGGCCGGCACTCAAGGATCGCATCCGTTCGCGCTTTGGGTTGCGCTTGCCACCGTTGCGATTAAAATTTTCCTCACCTGGTACATCCGCAACCTGGGACGTGAAACCCAGAACCCTGTTGTGGATGCCCTGGCCTACGACCATCGCAACGACCTGTTCTCCGCCTCCGCGGCCTCGATTGGCATCTTTCTCGGTCAACGTGGATTACCCTGGGTGGATCCACTGGCAGGTGCCTTGGTCGCTTTGCTGATCTTACGCACAGGCATTTTCGTCCTGCGCGAATCTTCTTCCGACCTGATGGGCGTCATCCCAAACCGCGATCTGGCGGAACGAATTGCGAAATTGTTGAAGGATGTGGCGGGCGTGAAACAATTGGAGGAAATCCAGGCTCATCGTTTCGGACCTCATATCGTGATCAATTTGACGATCGGTATATACGGCGCTTTGACAGTCCGTGAAGGGGATATGATCGCCAGCCGCGTGGAAGAGACATTGATCAATTCAATTCCAAACATCGGCCGGGTGCATGTCCACTATCACCCGGCGGAAGAAAAAAACGCGGATATGACGATCGATGAAATTCTGGAACAATCAAAAAGGCGTACCTTCCCCTATCAGCCAAAGTAAGATGAGTAATTATGTCATTGCGAGGGTGCTTTTCCCGAAGCAATCCCCTCTTTTAGGTGATTTTTTAACCCAAATCGGAGATCGCCACGTTGCCAAAAAAGCATTAGCTTCTCGCGATGACGAAGTTTTAGGGGCATGTAAAGGAGCAAAATGGCGTTTATTTTTTCTTTCTCAAAAAGGAATGCATCTCCTTTAAAGTCTGTTTCCATTCCGCTTCTGCATTGAGTTTTCTCTGGATTTCATTGGAACGGCGGCTCATAATTTCCATGACACGTTCATCCTCGCCGGCATCCAGCCAGAAGCCATGATGGTTCTCAGCGCAATAGTCCAGTTTCAGGTCATAGAGACGATATCGAAATTCATCCAGCCCGTTCCCGCAGTGCGGGCAGGGATAGTGAGTTTCGGATTGGAAATGCACCAGGGAACCTTTACGGATATCATCGTCGAAGGCCGTATCTTCCAGTTGATCCAACTCATGCGAATCCAGCCACATCCCGCGGCAACTGGGGCAGGATTCCACTTCGATCATGCCCTTGTAATATTTCTTCACCAGGTTAGAATTGCATTTGGGACAGTTCATATTTGTCGTCATTGCGAGCCCCGATGATTGAGTAGGCGGCGCTTGTCCGCCGTATCGAAATCGAGGGGCGAAGCAATCTCCTCTGATATTACAAGGTTTACCATCTCTTCAACCGAACCATCATTTGGTTGAACATCCATCCAAAGCAAAAACTCTGTGTTGCCCTTCGGCCCCAGCAATGACGATCTGACCAATCCTCGCAAACCAAAGCCTTCGCTTTTTGCATAATTCAATACATCCAACAAAACCTGCCTATGGATTTTGGGATTACGAATGACGCCATCGCCGCGCGAGACATCCTTTCTGCCCGCTTCGAATTGGGGTTTGATCAAGCAGATCAACTGAGTCTGTTTTGAAACCCATTTTTTTATGGTTGGGAGCAAAACCTTCAAGGAAATAAAAGAAGCATCCACCGTGACAAAATCGATTTTCTCAGGTAATGATTCTACAAAGCGCGCGTTCGTCTCTTCCATCACTACAACACGCTTATCATTTCGCAGTTTCCAATGCAGAATACCCTTGCCCACGTCGATGGCATAGACTTTCGCCGCGCAGTGTTGCAGCAGGCAATCCGTAAACCCGCCTGTGGATGAGCCGACATCCGCGCAGACAAAACCTTTCACATCCATCGCGAACGCATTTAACGCGCCCTCCAGTTTTTCTCCGCCGCGCGAGACGAAACGCGGGCCGGAGTCAACCGTCAGCGTGGATTTTATGTCTGTTGCAGTGGCAGGCTTGAGGGCGACCTGATCGTTGACTCGCACTTGTCCGGCCATGATCAAGGCTTGCGCCTTGGCGCGTGAGTCAGCCAGTCCGCGTTCCACGAGCAAAACATCCAGACGAATTTTCGGCATGAAAATATTGTATCAGGTAAAATAGACGCATGTTAACTGCCCTGCTAAAAACCATGCGCCCGCGCCAATGGACGAAGAATGTTTTCATTTTCGCCGCGCTCGTCTTCGACAAACAACTGCTCAATGTCGATTCGTTCCTGTGGACGCTCGCGGGTTTTGCATTGTTCTGTCTGATCTCGTCCAGCGTTTACATCTTCAACGACCTGGCCGATGTGGAAGCCGACCGCCAGCATCCTGAAAAGAAGAACCGCCCGATTGCTTCCGGAAAGCTTTCCGTTCGTGCGGCATGGATCGCAGGCATTGCATTGGTTGTGGTCACAGTTGGAATTTCATATTTTCTGGCGCCTGGCTTTGAAGCGGTGGTGGTTATTTACTTCCTGCTCAATATGGCATATTCAAAATGGCTGAAACACATTCCCATTGTGGATGTACTCGTCATCGCGGCGGGCTTCGTCCTGCGCGTTCATGCGGGCGTAACGCTTATCCATGTGGAAAGGTTCTCCCCCTGGCTGTATGTGGTGATGACATTGCTCTCGCTCTTCCTCGGTTTCGGCAAGCGGCGTGCCGAGATTGCGTTGCTGGCGCAGGATGCAGGCTCGCATCGCAAAGTGCTGGATGGTTACACACTGCCCCTTCTCGATCAATACATCATGATCGTTTCAGGCACGACCATTGTGGCTTATTCACTTTATACATTCTCCGCGCCCAACGTGCCTGATAACCACAGCATGATGCTCACCATTCCATTTGTGGTCTACACCATCTTCCGCTATTTGTATCTCATTCAAGTCGAAGACGCCGGCGGCGAGCCCGAGGAAATCCTATTGTCTGATCCTCCGTTTCGAATTGCAATGATCCTTTGGGGGGTAGTCGTCCTGGCGATCTTTTATCTCTCGTGAAAATATCTGCGCCCGGCAAGATCATCCTCTTTGGCGAACATGCGGTGGTATATAACCGCCCCGCGCTGGCTGTCCCCGTTACACAGGTCCATGCGGATGTTGAAATTTTGGACTCGCCCCGCCGGGGGATTTGGATTCACGCGCCTGTCATTGATCTGCACGCCGAACTGAGCTCGCTTCCCTTCGACCATCCAATTGCTTCTGTTATTCTCAAACTATTTACGCCCCTCTTTTCTTCCCCCCGCTTTCTCGAAGAGAAGATGGGGGGACAGAGAGGGGTCGAAATAAACATCACCTCCACCATTCCGGTCGCCTCCGGACTTGGTTCCGGCGCGGCGGTCTCCATTGCATTGATCCGCGCACTCGGAATCCACATGGACCACCCATTGACGAATGAACAAGTCAACGAACTTGCCTATGAAATTGAAATACTCCATCACGGCAGGCCCTCAGGCATTGACAACACCGTTATTGCCTATAACATGCCGGTCTACTTCATCAAAGGCCAGCCGATTGAGACCTTCGAAACAAGCAGACCTTTTACCATCGTCATTGGCGATACGGGTATTCCGGCGCTGACAAAAGAATCGGTTGGTGAGGTGCGCCGCTTGTGGTTGGAGGACGCTCATCATTTTGAAAAAATCTTCGATGAAATAGCGCAAGTCTCTTTGAGCGCACGCCATTCCATCGAAAGTGGAAAACCCGAGTTGCTCGGTGAACTGATGGATCAAAATCATACCCTTTTGCAGGAACTGACAGTGTCCTCTCCCGAGTTGGATAAACTTGTTATCGCCGCACGGGAGGCTGGCGCACTCGGGGCAAAACTGAGCGGCGGCGGGCGCGGAGGCAATATGATCGCTTCGGTCGAGCAGGCGGAGGCGGAATCCGTGGCGAAGGCATTGATCTCTGCAGGTGCCAGGCGGACGATCATTACAGAAATCAGGTAAATCATCGTTGTGAGGTGTAAAATCACATCCAGAAAAGATTTTTTGTAACTGATAAAAATCGGCTCGTCCAAACCTCCATGTCTCGCCGTGTGGGCGGGATTGTTTTTTCAAATCGATATTCTTATATAGAGTAAATACCCGAAATGGATATGTAACTTACTGTGAACATTCTCGCACTTAAACTCATTATGGCCCCGATCATTATTGGCACTGCCAGCCTGGCCGGGCGTCGTTGGGGACCCAGCGTCAGCGGTTGGATTGTGGGTATGCCGTTGACATCCGGGCCGGTGATCTTCTTCGTGGCGCTTAGTCACAATGCTTCCTTTGCCGCAAATGCCGCCCTGGGCGTGTTAAGCGGTGGTCTTTCACTCGTAGCCTATGCCTTAACCTATTCATGGCTTGCCACGCGCTTTCGCTGGCCAGTCGCGATTTCTGGAAGCCTGCTTGTTTTTATTGCCAGCACCGCTTTTTTGCAAACTAATACCTTGCCGCTTCTGCCAATTATTATGATGGTTTCCCTGGCGATTGTGGTTGGCTTACTTCTCATGCCCAGGGATACAGTCACAATCAATGGCGAAACTAAATCAAGCCGGTGGGATATTCCCGTCCGCGTATTGATCGGCACAAGTTTTATCCTTCTGTTGACAGGGATTGCACCGTTCATCGGTTCACGCCTGACGGGACTGCTCACAACGATTCCGCTTTATGTCACCATTTTGGCGATCTTTGCCCATCGCGATCAAGGTCCAGCCGCGGCCGCGCATGTATTGAGGGGCCTGCTTTATGGGATGTTCGCTTTTACAGGATTCTTTATCGCGTTGAGTCTGTTGATCGAACAAGTCGGGTTGGCTGTCGCTTTTGGGGCGGCTACCTTAACTGCATTAATAATTCAAGGAACATCCCTGTTAGTATTGAGACAATTACATAAGTAAGTATTTTGTTGAACGATTGTGGTTTGGAAAAGTGGAATATGGGAAGCCAATTCCACTTTTCATTTAAATTTATACCCAACCTTTTCAGGTATGATCGGATATAGATTATAGACAACCCTCTACGAGGACGATGTGGACGAACAACAAGCCATTCAGCGACTCAAAGATAACGATATCGGTGGACTGGAGTTCCTCGTGATACGCTATCAGGTAAAGGCTGTGCGCACAGCCTATCTGATCACGCGGGATATTGGCCTGGCTGAGGACGTCGCGCAGGATGCTTTCCTTCAGGCGTATCGTTCCATTCGTGGATTCGATGCAGCGCGTGCATTTGAGCCGTGGTTCATGCGAAGCGTGGTCAATGCCTCGGTGAAGATGATGCAAAAGTCGGCGCGGCAAGTTGAGGTGGGGGATGATGCGGATGAAGTAATTTCGCAATTGTTTGAACGCGTCCAGTCGGTTGAGTCTCAGGTGGAGGCGTCTGAAGTTCAGCGTCAAATTTGGGATGCCATGCAGGAATTATCGCCGCGCCAGAGAGCGGTAATCGTTCAGCGCTATTTTCTCGAGATGAGCGAAAAGGAAATGGCAGTTGAATCAGGGGCAGCGCCGGGCACGATCAAATGGCTGTTGAATGCGGCGCGTGAAAGTTTGCGCAGCTTGCTGGCGGGAAGGAGCGAGAAATGAAAGAGGCTCGCATGAAAGACGCGCTTGAGAACATTGCTCGCCGCGGCATTCCAGAAAATATAAATTTATGGCCGAGGATCGAAGCGCGGCTCGATAATAGGAGTTCATTTATGCAAACCTTACGCGCAAGACCTGTGATGGTGATTGTAATTGTCCTGCTTGCCCTCTCGCTTCTCACAGGTGTGGTTTATGCAATTGGACGCTTGACCGGTTATATCCCCGGCGTTGGTTTCGTTCAGAAGGATTCATTGCGTGTGCTGGCAGAACCGGTCAGTCAAACACGAGAGGGGATAACTGTAAGCATTGAGCAGGTTGTCGTTGATTCGGAGCGCACGATCATTATCTATAATACAGAAGGACTCACGATTGCCGCCGCAAACTCAAAAGGCGAAGGCGGCGGACCTTTTGGCTCGCCCCATTTACTGCGCCTGCCCGATGGAACTACGCTGGAAGAATCCACAGGATACAGCGGTACGCCTGAGCCATTGCTCAACAATATAAAAACAGAGGGCGGATGGCCGAATTATGTGTGGAGGCTAGTTTATCCGCCGGTGTCGAGGCAAGTAAATGAATTGACGCTGATGATTCCCGTTCTGCAAAATATGCCTGTTGGCGCGGCGGCTGAAAATTGGGAAATCACTTTCCAACTCAAGCCTGCGCCGGCAGATATGACGTACGCGCCAGTGATCGAATTTACTCCAGCATCAGAAGATGGTACAACTTTTACGCCTGTTGCAGGAGAGACCAGCGCGCCGGCGCTTTCCAACATCGCAACGCTAAATGGGTTCACGTACCAGTTGGATAACGTGATCGAGTTGGAGGATGGATATGTCTTTACGGGAAATTTATCCTGGAACGATTCAGTGTTCCCCACTGGCAAAGGAGTGATCTTGGAGGCGGTAATCCCCGTATTGACAGACGCGAGCGGTCAGGAAATCCCCATGGAGGAAGTTCGGCTTGATTGGTCTAACCAGGTACACAAGGCGCTATGGTCGTATCGGACGAATAGCAAGGCTTTTGCAGGACCGCTGACATTGAGCGTTTCCTCCATCAAGACAAGCATGATTGCACCGGCTAGTGATTTTGAAGTTGACTTTGGCTCCAATCCGCAAGTTGGACAGACGCGGGATGTCAATCAAGATTTCGTGGTTGAGGGTCATAGCATTCGCTTGCTGTCCATCAGTTTAGATCCCGTTCCCAGTTCATGTCAGGGAGTTGGCGTTGATTTCAAATTCTCAGGTGACGTTCCAGATGTTGTTGTTAGCGATGTCGTTCCTCAAGAGCCAATCATTTGTAGCGGCGGAGGCGGCGGCGGTGGTGGAGGCGGACCCGTAGATCCAACAGTTTTTTATGGTTCGGTAGGATACAAGAATATTCCCACTGGACTGCATCATTATTCCATCAGTGTGTCCGTGCCTTATGTTGTCAACGGGCCGTGGCAGGTGGCTTGGAATCCGTCATTGACTTCCGAGCCGATGCCGACGCCCGAGGCTGGGGCGTGTCTCACGCTCGATAAGTGGAATCAACTGTCAGGGCGGAATGATCCGCTTCCGCCTGGTTTGGGAGGAAAAATCCTCACGACCGTCAATGAGGGCGGCCCGTGGCCGGGGATATATGTCAGCAATCTCGACGGCACAAGTCCGCGAAAGATTGATACCGGCACGTGGCCGTCACTCTCCACGGATGGGATGCGGCTGGCTTACAGCAACGGGGATGGCATCCATGTTTTCAATCTTTCAACCGGAGGAAATCCTGCGCTTGGAACGGATGGCTACCGCATCATTTGGTCGCCGGACAGCACGCGCATGATGTACACAACAACTTTCAGCCTTTATGTGGTCAATGCGGATGGTTCGGGATTGCAAAAAATTGACACCGGCTCGGCGCAGGTGATTTCTCCGGCAGGATGGCTGCCTGATAACCAGACTATCGTTTACGCTGTCATGGGCGGAGATGGGTTTACTTTCATGACTTACAACCTGCAAAGCGGCGAGACGGGAAAACGGTTCACGATTCAAAATAAGGCAGGCTACGGCGCGATTTCAGCGGATGGACAATGGATCGTTTTCGCCGACAGGATATTTGGCGCAACCAATTGGGGCATCTTCGTCTCACGGCTGGATGGCTCGGATCGCAAGCTGGTTGCGGAACCGCAGGTTCCAACGGCTTTTACCTCGGTCTGGGGACCCAATGGACAATGGCTGATTCTGAACACACAGAATACAGAAGGGACTCAAATTCCTATATTGGTAAATCCATTTACCTGCCAGGTCGCTCGCTTGAATAATATCAACCACATGGTCGAGGGTTGGAGACCGTAAAACCATAGATTGAGAGCAAAAGATGGAGAGTCGTTCGACTTCCCATCTTTTTTATGATCCATCGTCAGCATTCAATTTTCTATAACTCGCTTGCACGTCTTGAAATCCTATCCTTTGCTCTCGCAATAAACTCGCCTAGGGAAATATTATTCTGCTGGCTTCCGTCCCGCACGCGCAGGGACACCTGCTCAGCCTGCATCTCGTTGTCACCCACCACGATCATATATGGCACTTTCATCAACTGTGCCTGGCGGATCTTGGCATTCATCCGCTGCGACGATAAATCTGCATGCGCGCGGACTCCGTTTTCGCGTAATTGCTTCGCGATCTCTTCCGCATATTCGTTTTGAGCATCCGTGATCGAGATGACGCGCACCTGTTCGGGCGACAGCCAGACAGGGAAGTTGCCCGCGTAATGCTCGAGTAAAAAGCCAACCATGCGTTCATGTGTGGACAGAGGCGCGCGGTGGATGCAAAGTGGGATTTCATCCGCGCCTTCCCTGTTCGTGAACTTCAGGTCAAAGCGTTCGGGCACTGCAAAGTCCACTTGATTTGTGGCAAGCGAGAACTCACGTCCGATGGCAGACCAGATTTGCACATCGATCTTGGGGCCGTAGAATGCGGCTTCATCCGTGACCTCTATAAACGGGACTTCGCCATTCGTCATTGCACGGCGCACCATATCTTCCGTCTTGAGCCATAGACGTTCGTTGTCGACATACTTTTTACCAAGCCCTGCCTTACCGTGTAAGGACAAACGCATTACGTACTTGTCAATGCCGAACAACTCAAAGTACTTGTGATACAAGGCAATGACGCCCATAAACTCCTGCTCGAATTGATCTTCACCGCAGTAGATGTGGGCATCATTCATCTGCATCGAGCGCACGCGCATCAAGCCAAAGAGTTCGCCGGATTTCTCATAACGATAGCAGGTTCCGTATTCTGCGAGACGAATGGGCAGGTCGCGATAGGAACGTCCCTTTGAGCCAAAGATCTTGTGATGCATCGGGCAGTTCATCGGCTTGACGTAATACTTCACGCCTTCCAATTCCATGGGCGGATACATACTCTCGGCATAATAAGGCAGATGGCCAGAGCGAATGAACAGATCCTCTTTCGTCAAATGCGGCGTCTTGACGCGCACATAGCCGGCTTTTTCTTCCATCTCCTTGGCTAATTTTTCCAACTCTTCGATCATCACGCCGCCGTTGGGCAGCCACAGTGGCAAACCGGGACCCACCTCATCATCGAAGATGAAGATTTCCAATTCCCTGCCCAGCTTGCGATGGTCGCGCTTCTTGGCTTCCTCCAATTGATGCAGGTAAGCCTTTAATTGATCTTTGCTTTCCCAGGCCGTGCCATAGATGCGCTGGAGCATCTTGTTCTTTTCATCGCCGCGCCAATATGCGCCGGCAATCGACATCAACTTGAACGCATCCTGTTTGATTTCCTTTGTGCTTTGTACGTGGGGACCGCGGCACAAATCCGTGAACGTATCCTGCTGATAGATGGAAATCTCAGGTTTCTCATCCAGCGGATTGCCGTATTCATCCAAGCCGCCTTTTTCGAGGCCTTCGATCAACTCCAATTTGTAAGGCTGGTCGGCAAAGATATTTTTCGCCTCTTCTGCTGAGATAACCGTTTTCTTGAACTCATGCTTGCCTTGTACAATTTGTCTCATACGTTTTTCGATCTGTTCCAGATCTTCGAGCGTGAGATTGCGCGGCAAGTCGAAATCATAATAAAAACCATTTTCAACTGGAGGCCCAATCGTAGGCTTCCCATCGGGGAACATCTCCAGCACGGCCTGCGCCATAACATGCGCCGCCGAGTGGCGGATCTTGTATAAATATGTATCTTCATAACGTTCTGTTTGTAGCGCCATGCTTACTCCTTTGTTGTGGACTCCAATGTCTGCTGACGTTGAATGTCGAAAGTCGAGAGGCTTTCGACTCCCACAAATTAAACAAAAAATCGCCCGAAAATTCGGGGCGAGAATTCAATTCACGCGGTTCCACCCGATTTACTCCGAGGGTTGCGTAGTGCGAAGCACACATCGAAACCTGAGGAGTATCTCTTAAGCCTCTAACGGAGCCACCCGTTCAACTTACTCGCCGACGGCATATTGCCATCAGCTTTCTGTCTCATGCTCGCGGGTGGTTTTCGGCGGATATTTCTGGTCCAAGTTCTCAACCATCAACTTGAACTCTCTGTCAGAAACGGAAACCACTTACTCGTCCCGGTCGAAGCGTATTTGAAAGGTAATTATATGCCGCTTTATTCCAATGTCAAGGAATCAAAATCGGGAGAAGATTTTCTTCTCCCGATTCGTTCGAATTGATCCCTGTTATTGGGTCATGCGCATCATCATGGTGTCAGGCACCCACTTGCTAAAAGATTCCAGGTGACCCCAGAGTGAGCCATAGAAAGTGACTGCCCATAACAATGCAGTGACAACCAATAATAAGACGCCCAACATGCGGACAGTTTTATTATTCCTGAACCACATGAAGAATGGAGCAGCCCCCAAACCTCCCAGCCCAGCCAAAACAAATCCAATGGCAGATAGTAATGGTTCCTTTGTCAACTGCAGCGAAAAGATGCGGAAGCCCACGATCACTGCATCTACGCCGGCAAAAAATGCGTAGATCGCAACTGGGCCGAGATCCCAGCCTTGCCACAAAGCAATGGATGTAGCCAGGAACACGATTCCGAAAAGTGTGCTCGTGTCCCCATATCCGACGTTGTAACTGCCCGGGAGAGGCCAGTTGAAGGATAAGTGAAGTCCGGTGATGATGGAGAGCAGGCCTACGCCGAAGAAGGCTGCAGCATACGGGCGCTGATCCTTCTCATCCATTCCTTTCCAGAGATAGTGGGCCAACAGGGAAGTTCCAGCGACCATATTGATCATAATCAGGGTCAGGTAGTCAATAAACATAATTTACTCCTATAAATTTTGATTGAATTTGGACTTACTTTACCTTTATACTCTATGTAAGTGATTTTTGGTACTGGATTCCATAACAGATAAAGCGTGACAAATATCATTAAAAAAAGAAGCCTTGTACAAGGCTTCTTTTTTGTGGGCGGAATAGGGCTCGAACCTACGACCTCTGCGATGTCAACGCAGTGCTCTAACCAACTGAGCTACCCGCCCGAAGGACTGACATTATAACGAGTGTCCCAAAAATTGACAATCCCCTGTATAATCCCTTCGCCATGGTTCGCAGAAAAGCGCCCGAAGACCTTTCCGTTGAAGAACTCCGCCGTTTGTTGGTGGAGAAGCGGCGCGGCGCGCGCAAGGAAAGATTGGAACATTATCGCCGCACGGGACGCGTCGTATCGGTTACGCCGGAGATGCCTGACAGCGATGCGCCTCCTTCCGCGCCTGTAATTGATACAGCGGAAGGGACAGAGTCAACGCCCCTGCCGGTTCCCGCCAGTCTGCGCCGCAGGATCATGGACCGCATCCTGCTCGTCGTGGAAGTTCTTGCGGTGATCGGTTTGGTCGTTGTCCTGTTCAATGGATTTGGTTTGCTTCGCACTCTTAACAATGAAGTTGTTGCCGCTCTCAATCCAGAAACCGTCACACCGACGCCTTTGGTAATGGCTGTGGTATTGCCTTCAGGTCACACCCCGCCGGATGCGCAGGGCAACACGCGACCCAACGAAGCGGAGATCCCCGCTCATCTTCTGCCCATGGTGCAGTCCTTGGCGAATATTCCCATCCCAACCCCTGCGGCAGATCAGGGTGTCCGCATTCAGATCCCTTCGATCAATGTGGATGCACCCATTGTCCAGGGAGATGGGTGGGAACAGCTCAAGAAGGGAGTCGGCCAATATATTGGCTCCGCAAATCCAGGTCACGATGGAAACGTGGTGCTTTCGGCTCACGATGACGTCTATGGTGAAATCTTCCGTTATTTGGATAGACTCGCTCCCGGTGACCAGATCATCATCTATACACAACAGCGGCAGTTTGTTTACGTTGTAGACCGTACAGTTTTGGTCGAGCCAACCGTGGTGGAAGTGATGGCATCCAGCGGCTCGCCGACGGTGACACTTATTTCGTGTTACCCGTATCTTGTGAACGATCAGCGTATTGTTGTCTTTGCACGGTTACAAAATTGACGAAGTCATTGCGAAGGCGATGCTCTTTCGCCTGAACAATCTCGGAAATTATTTTGAATAATGTAAATTGAAGGAGAAAAAAATGGCTAAGAAAAATAAACGTCAGGCTCGTTCCGCATCTTTTTCAAACATCCCCGCGATGCGCACCGAGTTCAACCCCGATTACAGCGTGGTAAAGAAGGACCTGCTGCGTATCGGCACACTGGCAGGCTTTTTCGTTATTGTGCTTGTGGTCCTCTCGTTCTTCCTGAAATAAGATAAACCTGGTGAAAAGGGGAAAGAAGAAAGAGGAAAGGTATCATCTCAAAAAATGGGGGAAAACAAAAAGGCGCTGAAGCCTATTAAAATTTGAGATAGGCTGTTAAAATTTTCTATAAGATGCTGGAAAACCTTGACCTGGAAAGTATACAAGAC
>Ga0172369_10000132_pt1 | contig 106940 bp, 65 predicted proteins | sample LakKiv25m_FD_114539 | JGI IMG/M metagenome (GOLD analysis project Ga0172369, IMG submission 114539) | Freshwater microbial communities from Kabuno Bay, South-Kivu, Congo - kab_022012_11.25m | ecosystem: Environmental > Aquatic > Freshwater > Lake | place: Democratic Republic of the Congo... | reverse complement strand
CGCACAGGCGAGGCCCAGAAGCACGCTGGCACGCAAAGAACGCATGAGAACCCCCAGATCAGAAACGAATCGCGACGCGCAGTCCGGAAGGCAGCGGCGACACGGCCACGTTCGAGGACGCGGGACCCAACCACAGGTACGTACCCACGCCAGCCCCGATCGCGCCCAACCCGGCGCACACCCAACCGATCTGGTACTGGCTTTCGATGCGCTGCGCCTCGCTGGTGGCCTCCGTGAGCGATAGGTCGCGCACCTTGCCGGCTGCGTCCGTTCGCGCCAGCCTGGCGTTCAGCTCGCCTTCGTCCGCAGCCGCCAAGCCAAGCAACGTAACGCCGCTCGCGAGTGCGAGAATCCCCGCTCCGAGCGTCACCATGGCCGCAATCGCTGGCCGCGGTGCCGCCGCCGGCTGGTCACGCGGCGCTGCGGTCACGGTCAACGCCGGGGCCACTTCGTCGCGCCACGCCCGTGCCTGGGCACGCTCGGGCGTGTCAGCAGGCACCTGCGCCAGGTAGCGATCATAGGCGCCCAAAGCCGCGTCCTTCTGGCCATCAAGGTGCAGGGCCCTTGCGTACCGCAGGTGCCAGGCCGGCTTGGCGTCATTCAAGCGGATCGCGTCGCCCCACAGCGCGACGGCAAGCCGGTAGTCCCCCGCGCCCTCGGCGCGCGCAGCCGTGTCCGCTTTCTGATCCGCGCGTTTGGCGCGGATGTCTGCCTGCTGACCCTGAACCTTCGACAACGTGGACGCATCGACGTCTGGCAAGGCCAGGAACTCGGCGTACAACTCCTCCGCCTTGTCCAGCTTGCCGGCCAGGTGATACGCGCGCGCCGCATTATAGAGCGCGGCGCGCGCCTCCTTGTCCTCGCGCCAGATGTCGAGAAACAGGTCGCCCGCGCGCTCGAAGTTGGCGGCGTCGAACTCCTTTTGCGCCGCCGTGATGAGCACCGCGACGAACTTCGAGCGCTGAGGGGCCGCCAGGGCGGGCGCCGCGGTCGAGCACGCGAGCGTTGCAACGATCAAGGTACTCTGCCACTTGGAGGGACCTTTCATGGCGCTGTTTCCGTGCCGGCATCGGGCCAGCTTGGTGCACGACGGCGCGTTGCCAGACCGCGAATCGACGACTTACGGCCCAACCCAATCGGCCGAAACTGTCCCCGGCATGACCCACTTGCTCGACGTGCTGCCGCTCGTGTTGCACGTCGTCCCCGTCTCGCCGTTGTCGTAGAGGAACAGCGTGTGGCTGCCGGCGGCGAGATTGACTGAGCTGATCACCGTGTTCTTCGAGCACTGCGTCACACTCGCCTTCTGGAACACCGTGCCAGCCAGCCCCGCCGTCGTGATGCCGAACCACAAGTTGCCGGCATAGCGCGTGCTCGGGTCCTTGGTGCCCACCGTGCACAAGTCGCTGACGCAAGGCACGTTCATGCTGATCTTGTAGCTGCCGGCCTTCTTGGCGTTGATGGTCCAGCGCGCGTTGTAGCCGGCGTACGCGGTGAGATCCGTGCCGGAAGCCGGGACCTTGCAGCCGCTGGCGAGCACCCAGTTCGGCGGTGCGCCGTTGGCGCCGTCGTGCCAGCACGCGTCGCCGGTGTTGCACGTATCCATGCAGGCGATGGAACCGCCCGTGGCGGAGCCGCAGGTGTTGGGCACGCTGCCGTCGCACTTGGCGTTCTTGTAGAAGAGCGAGGCTGACGTGCTGACGACCGGCGCGCAGTCGTTGGCGCAGGTGAGCGGGGTTTCGGCGGAACCGCAGACGTTGTCGCCGCAGGGTGAGGTTGGGGCGTAGTAGGTGATGACGACGGAGCCTGCATCTCCACTTCCACCATTGTTCTTGCCACCCCAACCGCCGCCGCCCGGTGTGAACAGCGTCGGCGAGCCATTCGCCGAAATGCCTTGAGCGGCGAAGCATCCGCCGCCACTGCCACCGTTCCCGCCGCCGGGGTACGTGCCATTGCCGCCGCTCCCGCCTGAGCCGTTCGCATAGCCGCCGCCGCCGCCGCCGCCACCACCACCTTGGCTGCAACAGCCGCCACCACCCGGTCCCAGTTCCGCGTAGCCGAGACCACCACCGCTACAGCCCGGGACGCCCCCTCCCCCTTCGCCCCACTGCCCACCGCCACCGCCGCCGCCACCGCCGCCAGAGATAATCAGTGCTGTCGCGGCACCTGGAATCCCGGGCAGGTATACGCCGCTCATGCCGCCACCGCCTCCGCCAGCGCCCTGGCTCGACGCACCGCCACCCGAAGCGCCGCCCAGCGATCCACCGATCCCGCCGCCCGCGCCATTGCTCGCGTACGAGGCGCCCGGCCCCCCGCCAGCGCCGACAATGACCGAATAGGTTGTGCCAGAAACGACGCTCATCCCGGTTGTGACAACACGCCCGCCCGCGCCGCCGCCAAAGCCGCCCTTCGTACCGTTACCACCTCCACCGCCGCCAGCGCCGTACACCGTCACGGTCTCGAGCTTCGTCACCGAATCCGGAACCGTAAACGTCTGCACATCCCCCGTGTAATTGAACGTCACCGTCTGCAACCCCCAGCATTCCCCATTGATCACCTTGTACCCAGCCTTCAGCACCTGCACGCAGCTCCCCGCCGAACACAGCCCGCTCGTCACGCAACTCAACCCGCCGCTGCAGTCAATCGCATTGTTCACATGCGAGCACCCCGTCGTCGGATTGCACGCGTCATTCGTGCACATGTTCCCATCATCGCACGTGATCGTCGCCTGGCCCTGGCACACGCCATCGACGCAAACATCGCCGGTCGTGCACGCGTTCTTGTCGTCGCAAGTGTTGGCATTCGCCGTGAAACTGCAGCCCTGCTGCGGGTCGCAGGCGTCGATCGTGCAGATGTTGCCGTCCGTGCACACCTTGGCCGAGCCCGCCACGCAGTTGCCGCCCGAGCACGCATCGCCGTTCGTGCACGCATTGCCGTCGCTGCACGCCAGCGTGTTGTTGGCATTGACGCAGCCGGTGCTGCCATTGCAGGAGTCGTTCGTGCACGCGTTGCCGTCGTCGCACGTGAACGTCGAGGCCGGCACGCACGCGCCGCCCGTGCAGCTGTCCGGCCCGGTGCACGGGTTGTTGTCGGTGCAAGGCAGCGTGTTGTTGGTGAACTTGCAGCCACTTGCCGGATCGCAGGTGTCCGTCGTGCACGCATTGCTGTCACTGCACGCCTTCATCACGCCAGCCAGGCAGTTGCCGCCCGAGCACGCGTCGCCCACCGTGCAGCTGTTGTTGTCGCTGCAACTCACGGTGTTGTTGGTGTACTTGCAGCCGGTCACCGGGTCGCACGTGTCGTTCGTGCACGCATTGCCGTCGTCGCAGCCGATGACCGTTCCCGGCACGCACACGCCGCCAGCGCAGGCGTCGTTCGCCGTGCACACGCTGTTGTCGCTGCAAGGCGCCGTGTTGAGCGCGTGCTTGCATCCAGCCGAGACGTCGCAGCTATCGGCCGTGCACGGATTGCCGTCGTCGCAGCCCAGCGCCGCGCCGGCCTTGCAGGTGCCGCTTGCGCACACATCGCCCGCCGTGCACGCATTGCTGTCGCTGCACGCCTGGGTGTTGTTCGCGTTGACGCAACCGGTCGCGGTCGAACACGAATCCGTCGTGCAGCTGTTGGCGTCGTCGCAGCCCAGCGCCGTGCCGCCGCACAAACCGTTCGTGCAGACGTCGCTTCCGGTGCAGGCGTTGCCGTCGTCGCACGCGGCGGTGCTGTTCGCGTGCTTGCAACCACTGCCCACATTACAGGAATCCACCGTGCACGCGTTGCTGTCGTCGCAATTCGTGATGGCGCCGCCGGTGCAGGTGCCGGTCGCGCAGGTCTCGCCGGTCGTGCACGCATTGCCGTCATCGCAAGCCGCGCTGCTGGCGGCGTGCGCACAACCGGTCTTGCTGTCGCAGGAATCCGTCGTGCACGCATTGCTGTCGTCGCAGCTCGTCGCGCTCTTGCCGGCGCAGCCGCCGCCGCCGCAGACATCGCCGCTGGAACAGGCGTTGCCGTCATCGCACGCCGCCGTGTTGTTCACATGCTTGCAAGCCAGTGAACTGTCGCACGTGTCTGTCGTGCAAGGATTGCCGTCATCGCAGCTCTTGAAGGACAAGCCCTTGCATTCGCCGCCCTGGCAGGCATCGCCTGTGGTGCACGCGTTGCCGTCGTCGCAGCTCAAGCTGTTGTCGCTGTGCGTGCAGCCCTTGTCGGCCGCGCAGGCGTCGGTGGTGCACACGTTGCTGTCGTCGCAGGCGAGCGCCCCCGTGGGCGCGCAAATGCCGGCGCCGCAGACATCGCCGGTCGTGCAGGCATTGCCGTCGCTGCACGCCGCCGTGTTGTTGCTGTGGGCGCAGCCGCTCTTGGGATTGCAGGTGTCGTTGGTGCATGGATTGCTGTCGTCGCACTGGATTGCCGTCCCCGGCACGCACGAGCCGGCCGCGCACGCGTCGCCCAGCGTGCAAGCGTTGCCGTCGGAACAACCCACCGTGGTGTTGGCGTGCACGCAACCGGAGCCGGACGCGCACGAATCGTCCGTGCACAGGTTGTCGTCGTTGCAATCCACGGGCTGGCCGCTGCACACGCCGGCCGCGCACACATCGCCGGTCGTGCAAGCGTTGCCATCGTTGCAACTCACGGTCGTGTTCACGTGCAAGCAGCCGCTGGCCGGGCTGCAAGTGTCCATGGTGCATGGATTGCTGTCGTCGCAGCCGAGGCCCGCGCCCGACACGCAACTGCCCGCCGCACACGCATCGCCAACCGTGCACGCGTTGCCGTCCGAGCAGGGCGCAGTCAGGTTGCTGTGCGCGCAGCCACTTGCCGCCGAACAGGTATCGCCGGTGCACGGATTGCTGTCATCGCACGCGACAGCCTGGCCGGCGCAGATCCCGCCCAAGCACGCGTCGTTCTGCGTGCAGGCCGAGCCGTCGTCGCAGCCGGGCGTGCCATCGGCGGCGTTGGCGTAGGTGCACTTGCCGTCGGCCGTGTTGCAGGTGCCGACGACGCAGACGTTGCCGGAGCCACAGGTCTTGGCCGTTCCCGCAGCGCAGGTGCCGTTCGCGCAGACATCGCCGATCGTGCACAGATTGTCATCGTCGCAAGGCGAAGTGTTTGCGACGTGAACGCAGCCGGCGGAACCTGAACAACTGTCGGTCGTGCAAGGATTCTTGTCGTCGCAGTCGAGCGTCGCGCCGGCCGTGCAGATGCCCGCCTTGCAAGCATCACCGCCGGTACACGCCGAGCCGTCGGCATCGCACGCCGTGCCGTCGGCACCTTTCGTGATCGCGCACTTGCCGGTCGCGGGGTCGCAGGTGTTCTGGCTGCACTGCCCGTCGCCGCTCTGGCACGTCACGACAGTCGCGGGATTGACCTTGCACACGAACGGCGCCTTGCCCTTGTCGCAGTAGAGCGTGCCGTTGCACAAGTTGCCGTCGTCCTTGTCCGCGCAGCCGGCGTCGTTCTTGCACGGGCAGGTGTTCGTGCCGCTGACGCATTGGCCGCCGTCGCACATGTCGCCTTCGGTGCAGGCATTGCCGTCGTCGCAGGGCGCGGTCGTGGGCGTGTGCTTGCAGCCGGTGGCGGTCTGGCACGCGTCTTTGGTGCAAGGGTTGTCATCGTCGCAGTCAACGACCTTGCCCGTGCAGGTGCCGGCCACGCACTTGTCTTTGTCCGTGCATGCGTCGCCATCGTCGCAGGTCGGCGTGCCGTCGACCGGCGCGTGGACGCAGCCGGCCTCGCCCGCGCACTTGTCATTCGTGCAAGGATTGCCGTCCTCGCAAGCCACGCCGAGGTCGGTCGTGCCGTCGCAGTCATCGTCGATGCCGTTGCACTTCTCCGCGCCAGTCACCTTGCAGGTCGGAACGTCAGGCAAGGTAGGAATGTCGGGGAAGGTGGGAATGTCGGGCAAGGATGACAGATCGTTTGCGCTGGGCGCGTCCGTCGGGGCTGCGGCTTGGTCGACGCCGACATCCGAGGACGGCTTGTCGCCCGATTCGTTCTTGTCGGAACCGCACGAGGCCAAACAGGCACAGGCCACAGCCGCCAGCGCTCTGGTCAGAACGCGAGTTTGCTTTTGCACGATTTCCCTCCTGAAGCATGGCCACGCGGGCCACTCGCCACTGCGCCTTGCGTTCACGCTACTGGCCCAATTTCCCCATCTGCGACTTCATCATCGCGCCCATGAGCTTGCCCATGATGGGCCCCATCTTCTCTTTGCCGTACGCTTCGACTTCCTTCTTTTCGCTGCCGGACAAGCGCCTGTTGAGAGCTTCGCCCTCGGCTTTCATGCTCTCCGCGTCCGCCTTGAACTTTTCACCGATAGCCTTGACTTGGGCCTCGTTGCTGCCCGCGTCTTCGACTTCGGCGACCATCTTCTCCATCTTGCCGGCCATCTTGTCGATCATGGCCTTGGCATCAGTCACGGGTTGCGGTAGCGCGGGAGCGAGGAGCGCTGGTTCGCCGCCCTTCGCCGCCTCTGCCGGCGCATCCGCCGTCACCGGTCCTTCCTTGGGCTCCTCGCCCTCGCGGTCGAACACGAGCGTGTCGATAGACCCGTCCCAGTCGTCCGCCCTGGCCGCCGCTGGCGTCGGAGCCGGAGCGGCTTGCCCTGCGTGCGCCGTTTCCGGCGCCGCCACCGCCGCCGGTTCGGACACAGCGACCGTGACGGCCACGGAAGCAAACCGGTCCTTGGGATGCGAGCAGCCGGCGACAAGAACCGCGATGCAGCACCATGAAAAAATGCAGGATTTCATAGCTGACCTCACTGGTGCTCGTCCAACAACCGTTCCGCGTGCCCCAGAGCGCGCCGCCCCAGCACGTGCCACGCGCCGAGCGCCAGCACGACCGCAAGCAGCGTCGCCAGCAGTTCGCCGGTCCACACCAGCAGCGGCAGCGACAGCGAAGCGTCGAAGGCCTTGGGATCGAACGGGCTGAAGTCAATGTCTCGGAACATATCGCCTTCTCTCCAGATCGGCAGCACGAGCAGGGCGTACGTCGCCACAGGAATGGCCCAGCGCGTCTGGCCGAAGAACAAGAGCGCGAAGGTGCCGAGCAGGAGCGCGGCCAGCAGGGCACCGGCACCGACGACGCTGTGGAACGCCTTGGCAGCAAAGGCAAACACTTGCGAGCCGAGAACCGCCGGCGCATCCAGGATGCCGAGCTTGGCACCTTCGCCTTCCTTGACGGCCGTCAGGTCGAGCGGCGCGAGCGCATCCGGCACAAGTACGCCTACGACAAGGAGGAAAATGGCGCCCGACCAGAGCCACCGCGCGACACCGGCGCGTTGGCGCCGGCCGTAAAGCAGCACGGCCATCACCAGGAAGAACAGCACGGCCAGCGCCGCGCCTTCCATGGTCCGCGCAAACACGCGAAACACATGCGATTTCAGCCCTTCGCCAAACGCCTTGGCCGCGTCGGCCTGGCTCGAAGACAGTTTCAATGCCCGATCCGCGAGGTTGAGCATCCCTTCGCCTTCGATGGCCGAAGCGGTGCTGCCAAAGGACGCTTCGCGGTAGGACTTCAAGGCATCGCCACCATTGCGCAATTCCCCCACGATCTTGCCGCCGTAGAAGCGCTGCCATGGTGCCGCATCGCTGGGCAGGTCCGCCGCAAACGCCTCGGCCGCGACGCCAGCGCGTGTGAGCTTCAGGGCGCGCAGCGACAGAATCACCTGCTTCAATGTCGCGGGAAACGGCGTGGCGTCGTTCAACGCTTTCATACAGTTGGCGTCGTCGAGGTTGATGATGCCGGTCGTCGCGTCAGGCCTGCAGTCGTCGGGCCAGGATGTCTCGACCACGCGACGCGCTTTGGACACATGCTGTCCGGCGCCTGCGAGCGTCGCTTTCTCGACTTTGCTCAGCAGGGCGGGCGTCGGCATTTCGTCATACGCCGCAACCCGTCCGATTTCACCTAGGATCCACGCAACTGCAAAGAGCGACAGACCAACGCCGAGAAACAGCGGAATAGGAAGGCGCGTCCACAGATTCTTCATGATTTTCCCCCTTCAATCTATGATGTTCCACTTGCTAGTCGCCCAAGTCGTCGGGCAGTCCTGTGCCACAGGTCGCCACCAGGCCCTGCGTGAACTTGTCGAATTCCAGAAAATCCATCATGCCTTTGAGGCGCGACTCGGCGTCCGCGTCGGTCAGACCCGGAAACTCCTTGAGCACCTGCCCGGAACGATTGGGCATTCCCAGCGCCTCGGCGCAGCGGAATTCGCGCAGCGCGATCCTGAGCGTCGCCTTGTCGTAGCGCCCTTGCAGCGCATTGAGACGCGCCGTACTTTCAGGGGCTTTCACGCCGAGCGACGTGGCCTCCTGCAAGCGCTTCAAAGCCGCCGCGATATCGCCGAGCTGCACATCCATCATGGCGCGGTAGTACAGCAGGTCGCCGCGGGTGTCGGGATCACGAACGCTGGTCAGCGCTTCGTCGGCAATTTTGACAGCTTCCGGATAGTTGCCTCGCAGCAGCTCGAGCTTGGCCAACCGCGCCGTCGCACGCGTGTAGTACGGAATGAGCGCCACTGCAGCTTGGAGGGACGCTTGCGCCGTCGCCTGATCGATCGGCTTGGCCGATAGGGCTTTCGCTCCGCGGTCATACAGCTTTTGTGCGTTGTCAGCCGGTTCTTCGAGTTGCCGCCAGCGCGCGAACGGTGCCTTGTTGGCGATCAAGAGCGCGTCCATCTTCTTGAACGAACGAAGGAAATAGACGACGTCGCCGGCGACCCATGTGGAGTGGAGGCCCTTGTCGACGGGCACTTGGATATCCGCCTCGCGCCCTATGGCCGCCACCAATTGCTTGTACAATCCGTCCTTTGCCGGCATCCGCTGGAACACGCCCAGAAACTGTCCTTCGACGTACCAGGTCTCGCGCCCGAATTTCGGCGCCGCCCCAGACAGCGATTCAAGATAGGCAACGAAGTACGAGCGTTCATCCGGACTTGGGCTGGCAAACGACGTGCCCAACGTCGCGTTGATTTCCGCTTGCTGCGTCTTGCCTAGCGCTTCGAGTGTGAAGACCTTCGCGCCCGCGAGCCGAGCGCGAATCGGCTCGAGTTCAGGTAAGGCCGCGATTTGCACGGCATCTGCGGCGAATACCGGAGCCGCGCCTGCCGGAAGCGTAGGCGCTGTCGGCGCCGCGACGAATGGCACGTTGCCCGGTGCCAGTGCCGCGCCGCTTGCCGGCGCCGCTGCCGTTGTTGGGGCGGCGACCGTGTTTGCTGCAGCCTTGGCCGGCTCCGCGGGTGGCGCAGCCGGCGCTGCCAGCTTGGCCTCCGCCACGGGCGCGGCGGGCTCAGGCGCTGCCTTCTTGCGACAGCCAGTTGCGACGGTTGCCGAGGTGGTCAAGCACAAAACCATGATCAGAATGCGATTCATTGACACAGAGGCCTCCTCGCGCCGCTGGCGCTTTGTCATGGCGCACAACGGCCCGCGTTCGATCGCACGGCCCGCGCGGCGTCGCCCATGCCGCGGCGCGCGTAGATGTTGATGATTTCCCCTATGTTGCTGCGGGCCTGGCCGTAGCGCTGCTCCGCAAGTTGGCGCGCCTTCTGCGCCGACTCGACGCGGCGTGGCTGACCGGAAACAGCCGCCTCGCGTTCGGCTTCGCGGGCACGTTCGTACAGCGCCACGGCGTCTTGACAGATCTTGATAAACGTCTGAACGCGGGACAGTTTGTTCTCTTCCTCGCGTCTCTGCTGCTTCTCGACCGCAGCCCGGTCGCGCAGGGTGATTTCACCTATGATCTCCATATGGAGTTCCTCAGCCTCAGCGTTGTCGCCGTCGATCTCGCACGCCTTGCCAGCCTCCGCCGCGGCTGCGTCCAACTTGTTGGCCTTGGCCAACTTGCGCGCCGCAACGACGTGCTTGTTGGACTCGGTGCGTTTGGCTGCGGCAACTTCCGCCTTCCGGGCTTCCTCGACTTTGCGCGCCGTCTCGGCAGCTTCCTGCAAATCTTCCGAAATCTTGGCATTTGCCACGTTCAGACGCGCCTGCCGCGCGTCCATCTCAGCTCGGTCGGCGCGGACGTCGCTCCACTGCTCCGCCGCACCGAGAAGGTCTGTTGCCTGCGTGAATTGCCCAACATCGCGCAGCCATCCCGCTCGCTCGCGCGCGCGGTCGAGGAAGGTGTCCGTCGGCGGCGCTGTCGATTGTTGAGGAGCCACGACAGGTGGCGGTCGCGTGTCTGACGCCAATGCAAAAAGGCGCCGATCCAGGCCGAACTGCAGCGTTGTATGCAATACCCAGGCATTTCCCTCTTTGCGAGCAACCGGCGTGCCGCTGGGCAACTCGGCCAGACCCGTCATTGCAGGCAGCCCGAATTTCGCCGTTCGGGCCACCGCGTTGCCGCTTGTCGTGAACCGAACCACCAGATTCGCGCCATCGATCGCCGCAGATTGAACCGCAATGTTGGTCAGGCCAGGTTCGAGGACGCCGAGCTGCGCTGCCGATGCCGTCTCTGGCGCCAAGAGCCAAACAGCGCCATCCGCCATGACGGCGAGGCCTTGAGAACCGTAGCGCACAACCACCGCGACACCGCCTCGGACCAACGGCCCCGCGAATGCCCCGGTTGCAGGCGCAAACTGGAAGACACCGTCGACGTGTGCCAGCAATATCACGTAGTTCGGTGTAGACTGCCACTGCGGCACGCCACATGCGTCGAGCGCTGCGATGAGACCGCGCTCGCGCCATGCCGCCAATTCGGCGCTGGAGACAATGCCGGCACCGACCAAAGATGGCAGGCACACGGGAATGCCCAGGCTGTCTTCGCAAGCGTCGCTGGCGATGGCATGGTCCAAGGATGAGCGGCGCACTACCGGTGTGGATGTGCCGTCGTCGTCGCCATCGCCGTCCGCGTCCTCGGGCGGGGCCGGGGCGGGGGCGGGCGCACACTCGGGACCTTTGGCACTCTCCCTCTTTTCGGCCTTCTCAGCCTTCTCGACTGCCACGATTCGCGGGTTCAGTGCAGCCGTCAGAGCCCTGCACGCCTCATTGCGGTACCCATCGGTAACGGCCTTTTCTGCCGCTGCCTTGAGCGTCGGTCCGTCGAGGCCAATCAGCGACCGCCGACTTCTGAGAATCTCGTCTGATTTCAGCAGAGCCTGGGTCAGCGCCTGTCCCAGGGCCTCGACCCCGCCATTCAAGCGGCGCCGGTACATCTCCTGTTCTCCATTGTCAAAGGGCGGTTGGCTGAGGTTGCGCCGACAGTCGACATCTGCCGCCTCTCCTTGAATGTCTTGCGAAATGAGAACCAGGCGCGTTGGCAGATTCGTCACACGCAGCGTCCAGCGCACCTGACACGAGGCGCGCACCGGATTGACGGTGCACTGCGCAGCCAAGCGGGCCAGTTCGATCTGAGCCGTGGCCTGCCCTGCGGGTGCTTCGGCGAAATGTCGCGCCAACAGCGCCCGGCCGCTGCGCTGAACGAAATCGTCGTATTCCAGGCGAGGTGGTGCGCCTTCGGGTGGCGGCGTATGGAGCACGACGATCGCCGGTCCAGCCGGCACTGTGATGGCGGCGGCCACCGCCAGTGCCGGGTCGCAGCTCGGCCAGTTCGCGGTACCGACAACAGCGGATCGGTACAGTGCTTTCTCTGCTGCGAGCGTCGGCACCGCCAGGCCCAGACAGAGCAATGCCGGCGAGAGCAACAGCCACATGGGCATCTTGACGTCGAACTGCATGGCGCAACCTATTGACATTCTGAAAAAGTGCACTCACGTTTGTCGCCGTTGGCCTGCGCCTCGGTGTTCTCCGTGTAGAAGCAGGATTTCTTGTCGTCCCAGCAGGTCTTGCAGTTGCTGGGGACGCAGATCTTGTCACTCGACGCGCATATGAGGTCGGAGGCGCAGTCGTTGTCGGTCGAGCACGTCTCCTTGCAGGACGCACTGCCGTGCGTTGAGCAACTGGCGAGGACGGCGCTCGCGGCGCAAAGCGCGATGCACAAATAGAAACGCGAGAGCAACATAGGGACCCCATCGATTTTGTGTGAAATTCGATGCCGTGCATGGCCAGAAACGGGACTACTGATACTGCGCGCAGAATGCGGCTGTCTCATGAACGTCGCTGTCGTGCAGGACCGCGTTCGCAGCCTTGGTTTCTACAACACATTTGCCGTACTGCTGTGCGCCAAGGTAGCAAAGACCGAGGTTGAAATGTGCCCAGGCCACGAGTTGGTCGCCCTTGACGGCACTTGGCACCGCCCCAAAGGTGTCGAGCGCGTCCTTGAACTCGCGACGCGAGAACGCCTTGATGGCGTCGTCGGTCAGGCCGCCGTCCGAACTCATGGCGTGGAAGTCCAGATCTCTGGTGATACTATGCGGCACGAACCATTGCGTCAGATCCTTCGCCGCGATGCCAAAGGCCATGCCGCACACTTTGGCCCGATCACCTCGCGGATGCTCATTTTCTCCGGAATAGCCCAGCCCCATGCCGCCGTCTGTTCCGCGAGTCTTTGCCGTGGCTCCTGTCTGGAGATGGACCGCCTGCAGCTTGATGGCGACGTCGCAAAACTCGTTGAGTTCGTAGACAGTAATCGGTACCTGCTTGGTGCACCTGCCTTGCGCGTCCGTTGATACGCACCTCTGCTGCTGCGAGGACTTTTCGACGGGCCGATACTGAACCTCGACCGCGCCGTAGATCACCGCAGTCGTACCTTGCGGGAACTGGTCTGCCAGGCTCGTCGCGGCCGTTCCTGCCTCCAACTCGTTCACGAGTCTTTGCGCTTGGCCGCCATCTATCTGGACCAGCTTGTGAAAGCGCGACGACAACACTGCGTTGCGCAGCATTGACGTGACGTTCGCGCCATTCGGCCCGCCGACGGGCAGCACGACCACACCGTTTTGTTGTCGCATCGGCGCCGCTTTTGCCGGCAGATTCAGGGTCGTTCGCACCGAGACCGTGCCGCACGCCCCGAGAGTGAGCACCGCCGCCACCAGCACAACACAACGAACGAACCATGACTGGGCGCTTTTCACCGTCTCCTCCCCATGCCGAAGGCAAAGCCTACCGTCGCGTGGCAAGCAGGTCGCCGGCCACGCTGGACGCGCTTGGAACTTCTCAATTCACCGCCGGAACTTGCCGAACTCCTGGTTGCGGATGCGACCACCATTCATGGTGGCAGTCAAGTGGAGACCATGAAGTCCGCCGCGCTCAAGTCTGCTTGTCGCCAGCGTCACAACATATATGATATAAATGACCATTATGCGATACCGCAGTCCAGCTACTTCGACCAATCCGAGCGTAGCCTTACCTCGTTGTATGGTGGTTTCGGCCGCCGCCGTTGCCGATCAGACTCGCGGCCATGCGAAAGACGCCACCGCAACGGGAACTGCGCCATGCCTGGTCGAGGCGCTTGCGCGCGCTTCGACTTGCAGCGGGCATGACGCAGGAGGCCGTGGCGGCGGGACTCGGAATTTCTCTGAAAGGTTATCAGCGCTTCGAGACTGGCAGGCACAATCCGACGTTGGACACGACCGGCCGAGTCGCGGCGGTGCTCGGCGTCGCCGTGCGTGATCTGTTTGCATTCTCAACGTTCGATGCTACGGAAAACGCCTTGACTGTACATGATTTTTCAGCGCTGGTGGCCGCCGGATGGCGCATCCAGCGCGACGCACGCTCGCGCGCCGGCACGATCGAAGTCTTTGATGCCCGCGCTGCCGCAAGCACGCAAGCGCGCCCGATGCCGGCCACCTTGGTGGCACGCGCCGCCCCGCCGCTTGCCCGGCATCCGAATCCGGAGGGACTGTTTCTCCTGCGCATCGAGGGCGATTCGATGGCACCGCGCGTCGTCGATGGTGATTGGGTGCTGTTGCGCCGGCCGGTCCAGCCGCCCTGGCTGGGCAAGATTGTGCTTGCGCAACAGACCGAACCGGGCGGCGACGGCGCGCTCGGGCGCTGGTGGTTGAAGCGCGTGGCGGCGCTCGAAGCGCCGGAGTCGGGCGGCGTCCGCGTCCGTTTGGAATCGCTCGCGCCGGGTATCGCAACTATTGTCCTTGAAGCGACGGATGAATCCGAACTTGATCTCGTCGCCGAGCTCGTCGAAGTCGTCAGGGCGGCCGGCGTCGAGCGCAGCCGGACCCCCTGAACATCGCAAAAGCAAATCGGTGACAGCCCGGCCCACAACCAGCCGAGCGCTTGCCGGCGCCGCCCCGCCTTGCGCCTCTCAGCCGTGCCGTACGTGTCGAAGCGGCGGCGGCACATGCTTTGAAACATGGACGAAATGGAGCTTGACCGGCCGTGCGCGCTCGCGTAGCGTCCCCGACCGGGCCAGGAAACGCGCGCCGGGTCGGGGAAACGCCGCAGGTCGCGCCGCTCCAGGGAACACGCATGATCGTCCATAGGGTTGCAGCAATTCCACCACTCGCACGCGGCGTGGTCGGTGGCCACCGGACGGCGTTGGCTGCGCGCCATGCCGTCGTGTGCCTCTGTCTCGTCGCGGCATGTGGCATGCCAGCGCAGCCGAGCAGTGCCCCACAGCAGGAGACGGACGGTCTGACCCACGACACTGAGCAATTGGATGCGGCGTTTGCGGACCTGCCCGCGGATCTCGCAGACGCGGCGGACACTGCCACGAACCCTGAAATGCCGGGCGACGCCGCGGTGGACGCGCAAGCTACGGACCTCCCGGTGCCGGTCTGCAAGTGCGGCGATGGCGTGTGCGTCGTCTCCTGCGGCGAAGACCCCGTCTCGTGCGCGACAGACTGCGGCAGCTGCGGCAACAAGTTGTGCGACAAGGGCGAATCGCCAGCGAACTGCGCCCAGGACTGCGCGTGGCAAGTCTGCGGCAATGGCGTATGCGAATTCAGTGACGGTGGACCGGCGCTGTGCCCTCAGGACTGCGCTGCCGTGTGTGGCGATGGCACCTGCAACAAGGGGGAGGACTACCTCTCGTGCGCAGTCGACTGCGGCTATTGCGGCGATGGCGTGTGCAGCGCGACGGTCGGCGAGTCGAGCGCGTCGTGCGTAGCCGACTGCAAGGCTGGCGAATGCAACCCGGACTTGGCGTCCGACGTGACGAAATGCCAAGACCAGAACCCATGCACGGCAGACGAATGCGATGCGGCGGGCCTGTGCAAGCATGCGCCACAGGCTGGGGATTGTGACGACGGCAACGTCTGCACGACCGGCGATCACTGCCAGGGGGGCTTGTGCCTGCTGGCCATCCTGGTGGGCTGCGATGACGGCAACGCTTGCACGGCCGACGCGTGCGACGTCGCGGCTGGCTGCCTCCACATCGCCACCAAAGGCGCTTGCAGCGATGCCAACGCGTGCACTGCGGGCGATGTCTGCAAGGTCGGCGGCTGCAGCCCTGGCCCGGCAGCGGACTGCGAGGATGGCAATGTCTGCACCGCAAACGGTTGCGAACCGGCCACCGGCTGCACGCAGACCGAAGCCAGCGGCGCGTGCACCGACGGCGACTTGTGCACCACGGGGGATGCTTGTGCAGGCGGCGTCTGCTCCGGCCCGGGCGTCCTCGACTGCGACGATGGCAATCCATGTACCAAGGACAGTTGCACACCGGGTTCTGGCTGCTCGAACCAGGCGGCCGCGGGCTCATGCGAGGACGGCAACCCTTGTACGATCCAAGACGCCTGCTCAGGCGGCGTCTGCGCCGGTGGCAAGCTCGTCGTCTGTTCGGATGACAATCCCTGTACGACGGACCACTGCAATGCGTCACTGGGTTGCGAACACAAGCCGGCGATGGGCGCTTGCTCCGACGGTAACCACTGCACTGTGGACGATGTGTGCGCGGCAGGCGCTTGTGTCGCCGGTACCGCGCTGCAGTGCGAGGACGGCAATGGCTGTACGCAGGATGACTGCGAACCGACCCAGGGCTGCACGTCCGTCGCTGCCGACGCGGCCACCTGCTCAGACGGCAACCCATGCACGGCACCCGACGCGTGCAGTGCGGGCGTGTGCACCAGCGGCTCGGTACTTCCCTGTGACGATGGCAACGCGTGCACGTTGGACGGATGCAATCCGCTGACCGGCTGCACCCACGGCGTCGCGTCTGGCCCTTGCGATGACGGCAACGTATGCACGAGTGGCGAGCACTGCGCGGCTGCAGGTTGCGTCGCAACGCTGACGCTCGACTGCAACGACAGCCAAGCGTGCACGAACGACACCTGCCAGCCGGCGACGGGCTGCAGCCACCAGCCCAATACGGGCAACGCGTGCAACGACGGCAATCTGTGCACGGGCAATGACACGTGTGCCAGCGGTGTCTGTGCTGGCACCGCATCGGGATGCGACGACGGCAACGCTTGCACGATCGATACATGCGCAAGTGGAACTGGCTGTTCGCATGCCGCAGGTGCCGGAGCCTGCGATGACGGCGATGCGTGCACGGCGAACGACACCTGCGTCGGTGTCGCGTGCACAGGCGGGGTCGCCCTGGTCTGTGATGACGACGATGTTTGCACCGACGGCGACCACTGCGTCTTGGGCGTGTGCGAGCCGGGCGCGCCGCTGGCCTGTGAGGATGACAACCCATGCACGACGGATGCATGCGACGCCAAGCTGGGCTGCCAGCACGCGGCCACGGGCGCGGCTTCGTGCGGCGATTTTGGTCAGTGTGCCGGCACCCAGTGCGCCTGCCCGGGCAATCTGCCCATCCAGGGCTCGCACTGCCCACCGATCCTGAGCGGCTTGACCTTGGACGGCGCAGCGTTGGCACCGGCATTCGACCCTGCCGTGACCACGTACGCAGTGTGGGTGCCGCTGGCGTCGGCGTCCGCGAAACTGACCGTCCAGGCGCCGCCCGGCGTCGCTGTGATCCAGTCCGTCAATGGCGGGCCCATCACGACGTTGGTCCCGGGTCAGCCAGGCACGGTGCCCCTGCGTCTGGGATCGAACGCCATCCAGCTCACCGCCATCCATGCTGGAATCAGCAGGGCGTACACAGTACAGGTGCGGCGCGCACCGACCGTCCAGCAAGCCTACGTCAAGGCGTCCAAGCCAGCTCCAGACGTGCAGAATTCCCTGTCAGTATTGCAGTATCAGTACGGCGGGCGCATCGCCGCGTCGGGGGACGCCTTCGTCATCGGACTGCCGAATGAGTCTTGCTCGTTGGACGGGAACACCTGCGATCCGGCCGACCCCCAGACAGCTCAAAGCGGCGCCGCGGAGGTCTATCGTCGACACGGCACAGGCTGGATGCTCGAGGGCCGACTCAAAGCGGGCAAGTTGCAGAAGCGGATGTTCTTCGGCGCGGCGGTCGCCATCGACGGCGATCGCCTGGTCGTCGGTGCTCCCCAGGGCAGTGGCAGCGCATGGGGCATCGCCAGCGGTGTGCCGGATCCCTTCGGAGCGAGCGGCAAGGCGTTCGTCTTTGAACGCCAAGACGGTGTCTGGCAGGCCAAGGCTACGCTTTCGATGCCCGAATCCGAGGCGCCGTTCGGCTTTGGCGATGCCGTCGCTGTGTCGGGTGACACGATCGCGGTGGGCGGGGGCGCTTGGGATTTCGGCGCCGTCGATGTCTTCGTTCTTGTTGGCGGGACCTGGCAGCAGCAAGTCCACCTGAAGGATACCAAGGCAGGATCAAGCTTTGGCAGTCCCCTGGCCCTGGCCGGCGACACACTACTTGTCGGGGCGCCGATGGAGGCCAGCAAGGCCACCGGCGTGAATGGCGCCCAAGGCAACAAGACCGCTCCGGGGGCGGGCGCAGCCTATGTCTTCGCGCGCAACGGTGACACGTGGTTGCAGCAGGCCTACTTGAAGGCTTCCAATACGGACGCAGGCGACCGATTTGGCACGGCGCTTGCGCTCTGGGGGGATACCGCCGTGGTCGGCGCCCCCTACGAAGACGGCAATGGCAGCGCCGCGTCGGACAACAGTGCCCCGGCCAGCGGCGCAGCCTACGTGTTCCGGCGCGTCGCGTCGGCCTGGACCTTCGAGGCGTACCTGAAGTCGCCTTTTCCAGACACGGGTGACCTGTTCGGTGCGGCCGCCGCAGTGCAGGGCGAATCGATCCTCGTGGGCGCACCGCAGGAGTCCAGTGGCGCGACCGGCATCGACGGCGACCCCACCAGCAATGCTGCGCCTGACAGCGGCGCCGCTTACTGGTTCGCGCATGAGCCCGGTAAGTGGGGCGCGGTCGCGTACCTCAAGGCGGGCAACAGTGGCTCGGGCGACTTGTTCGGCGCGAGCGTGGCCATGGTGGGTGGCACGCTGCTTGTCGATGCGATTGGCGAAGCCAGCGGGGCAGGAGGTGCGAGCGCCGATCCGACCGACGACAGCATGCCAGGTGCCGGCGCGGTCTACGTATTTGGTGGCGATGCCTGCTACGACTCCGCGGCTATCGACTGCGACGATGCCAACCCATGCACGGCCGACAGTTGCGACACAGGGCAGTTCTGTCACCACGATGCCTTGGCTGGTGGTGCGTGCGCCACCGGTGGTGGACAATGCCAATCCGCAACGTGTGTGTGCCCCGAAGGATTTGGCTTGCGCTCTGGCGCCTGTTGGCCCGAGTTGCTCGGATGGACGACGAGCCTGGGCGAGCCAGTCTTCTCGCCGTGGTCGGGCACCTACCACCTGACTGCGCCGTTCACGACGGGAGCCGTCACCGTCACTGCGACGGCAGCGACCGGTGTGGGTCTTGTCCTGCGCAACGGCGATGTCACGCAGGTTCTGAAATCCGGTACAGAGTCTGCCCCGATTTCGTTGCCGTACGGCGTCACCGACCTGACTCTGGACGCCACATCCTCTGGCGTCGGTGCGCATTTCGGCATTCGTGTATTGAGGTTGCCGGCCAGCCAAGACGCGGCGGTGCAGGCGAGCGACGCCCAAGCCTCGGACGAATTCGGCGGCGCGGTCGCCGTCGACGGTGACACGATGATCGTGGGCGCTCCCGGCGAGGACGGATGTGCTGCGGGGGTCAACGGCGATCAGGCCAACCAGACCTGCGGCCCCCAAGCAGGTGCAGCCTATATCTTCGTGCGCAAGGACGGAACCTGGACCCAGCAAGCCTACCTGAAATCGACAGGCGGTGGTTCGAGCGACCTGTTCGGATTTTCTGTAGCGATTTCAGGGGACACGGTGGCGGTCGGCTCGCCCTGGGAGGCGGGCGCGGGCGCTGCCTACGTGTTCGTGCGGGTGGGCGACACGTGGGCGCAGCAGGCCAAGCTGACTGGCTCGGGCACCCAGACCAAAGAACTCTTCGGCCGTTCGATTGCCGTCTCGGCAGATTCGCTGGTCGTCGGCGCGCCCTATCAGGATGGCGGTGCGACAAGCCCAGACGGAAAAGCTGTCGTAGATAGCGGCACTGCGTACGTGTTCAAGCGCGTCGGCATGGTCTGGAACCTCGAGGGCTGGCTGCGGGCGGCAGTTCCGGGTGCGAACGACGCCTTCGCAATGTGCGTGGCGATCGATGGCAGTACCATCGCAGCGGGCGCACCGTATGAGGACGGCGGAGCGATCACCATCGACGGTGATCAGACCAGCAACGAAGCAGGCAACTCCGGCGCCGGCTACGTGTTTGTCCGCAGCAACGGGGCATGGATCCAGCAGGCCTACTTGAAGGCAGGTGGCGGCGCAGGGCAGCGCCTGGGCAATGCCATCGCGCTCAGTGGCGACACCATTGTTGCGGGAACGGCCGCGGGTTCGGGTCCGTATGTGTTTGCACGGGTGGCAGGCAAGTGGGTCCCGCAGGCGACGTTGGATGTGGCCGAGGGAGCGGCGGCCGCCGTGGCTGTGGCTGCCGATACGATCGCAGTGGGAGCTGGCCATGACTGGTCGCCATGGACCGGCATCAACGACCATCCAAAGCCGTCGGTCAAATACAGTTCGGCCGCTGTCGCTGACGCGGGCGCTGCCTACGTTTTTGTGCGCAAGGGCGGGGTGTGGATTCACCAGTCCTACATCAAGCTGCCGACCCTTGAGCAGAGCACAGCGTTCGGCGTATCGGTCAGCTTGTCGGGCAAGACCTTGGCGGTCGGTGCGCCGCACGTGGATGTGGTTGCTCCGTTTTTCCCCTCTCCGTCCGGATCGGCCTATGTGCTGATAGTGGGTGGACCATGAAGCGCCCACATAATCCAGGTGCTGCCCCTTCGCGCGGAGTTTGCACGACCTGGAGCTGCATCTTCTCGTGGTTCTTGTGGTCACTGGCCGGGTGCGAAACGGCACCGACCAAGGTCCAACCGCCCGCGGACAGCGCCAGCGTCGATGCCGTCGCGGCGGATGCCTGGGCGCTCCCGGACACAGCGCACGGCGACGATGCGGCGGCGGACGCGCTTGTGGCGGAAACCTTGGCGGATGCGATCGATTCTGCCGCTGCCGACATTGCGGACTCCGTGTCGGCGGATCTCGCGGATGCCTCGTCCGATCAAGCCAGTACGGTCGATCTCGGCGCCGATCTGGCGGCCAAGGACATGGTTGCACCGACCTGTTCCTGTGGCGATGGCAAGTGCGCCCCGGCTTGCGGGGAGTCCGTCAGCGCCTGCCCCATCGACTGCGCCACGTGCGGCAATGGCATCTGCGAACCCGGCGAGGGCCCGATTGCCTGCAAGGTGGACTGTTGCGGCGCGTGCGGCGATGGCAAGTGCAAGGGCTACGACTGCGGCGAGTCGCCCGAGACCTGCCCAGGAGATTGCGGAACTGCTTGCGGCAACAAGAGTTGCGACAAAGGGGAGACACCGGCCACCTGCGCTCAAGACTGCGTCTGGCAGGCCTGCGGCAACGGGGTGTGCGAGGGCGGCGATGGCGGTCCAGGTGCGTGCCCACAGGACTGCTCGGCGTCGTGCGGCGATGGCACGTGCAGCAAGGGCGAGGACTTTCTGGCCTGCCCGGTGGACTGCGGCTATTGCGGCGACGGCATTTGCAGCGACAACGTGTCCGAAGACGGTGCAACGTGCCCGGCGGACTGCCAGCCAGCCGAGTGCCTGCCGGGACCGGGCACGGCGTGCGATGACCAGAACGCCTGCACCATCGACCAATGCGCGCCAGCTGGCATCTGCAAACATGCGGCGACGCTAGGACTTTGCGACGACGGCAACGTCTGCACAACGGGTGATCACTGCCAGATGGGTGTGTGCCAGCTTGGCAACCTGATCGACTGCAGCGACGGCAATCCCTGCACCGCTGACGCCTGCAGCCCCGCAGTCGGCTGCACACACAGCGCCACCAAGGGCGCCTGCGACGACGGCAATGCCTGCACACTGGCCGATGTCTGCAAGAATGGGGGCTGCACCGCCGGGGCGTCGCTGGATTGCGAGGACGGTAACCCCTGCACGGGCCATACCTGCAATCCGGCAAGCGGTTGCACGCTGACCGAGGCCGATGCCGCCTGCACCGATGGCGACCTGTGCACGACCGGTGATGCTTGCGCGGACGGCCAGTGTGTTGGCGCGGGCATTTTGGACTGCGAGGACGGCAACCTATGCACCAAAGATGGCTGCGCGGCAGAGTCCGGCTGCTCGACGCACGCTGCGGTCGGCCCTTGCGAAGATGGCAACGCGTGCACGACCGGCGATGGTTGCGTGGGTGGCGCATGTGTGCCCGGCGGATTCGTGATGTGTCAGGACGACAATCCATGCACGGCAGACGGCTGCCTGGCAGCCATCGGTTGTGTGCACAAGCCGGCCAGCGGTGCGTGCAATGACGGCAACGTGTGCACGGTCGGCGACGGCTGCGCAGCTGGTGCTTGCGTGCCAGGCGGTTCGATGTCGTGCGACGACGGCAACGACTGCACCGAGGATTCCTGCGACGCGGCGGCAGGCTGCACGGCGACCGCACTGGAGGCCAGCGCATGTTCCGATGGCAGTGTCTGCACGACAGCCGATGCCTGCGCGGCAGGTGCGTGCGTCAGTGGCGCACAGCAGGCTTGCAGTGATGATAACCCATGCACACTAGATAGTTGCGATGTGCAGGCCGGCTGCACGCACGCCGCCGCCAACGGCCCATGCGACGACAACAACCTGTGCACCACCGGCGATCACTGCGCAGGGGGGGCATGTGCCGCAACCGTCACGATCGATTGCCCCGACACGAACCCGTGCACCGACGACGTCTGCAACCCGGCAAGCGGGTGCGGACACGAGCCGAACACGGGCAACGGCTGCAACGACGGCAATCTCTGCACCGGTGACGACACCTGCAGCGCTGGCGAGTGCGCCGGCAACGCGGCCGGCTGCGACGATGGCAATGCGTGCACGACCGATGTCTGCGCCAACGGCACGGGCTGCGCGCACGCCTCGGTGGCAGGCGCTTGCGACGACGGCGACGCGTGCACGGCGGCCGACACGTGCGCCGGCGCGGTCTGCAAGGGCGGCGTGCCGGTGGCCTGCACGGATGGCAACGCGTGCACGGCCGGCGACCACTGTGTCGTAGGTCTTTGTGTCGCGGGCGTAGCCCTATCGTGTGACGACGGCAATCCCTGCACGGTCGAGTCGTGCGACACCAAGCTTGGCTGTCAGTACAGCGACAACGGTGGTGCCCCCTGCGGCGACTTCGGCCAGTGCGCGGGTGGTCAGTGCGCCTGCGCGGGCGGCTTTGGCATCCAAGGTCTGCATTGCCCACCGGTGTTGAGTGGAATCGCCTTGGACGGTGCAACGTTGTCACAGCCTTTCGCCGCGGGCGTGACGGATTACACTGCCACCGTGCCGCTTGGGTTGGCACTTGGGCAACTGACCGTGCAGGCGCCACCTGGCGTCGCCGTCGTGTTGTCGGTCAATGGCGCCCCTATCGCGACGTTGGCGCCGGGCCAACCGGGCGTGATTGCTTTGAAGATGGGGCAGAATGATTGGAAGCTCACGGCAATCCACGGTGAACTGAGCCGGGTCTATACGGTGTCCGCGTTGCGGCTGCCGACGGTTCAGCAGGCCTACTTGAAAGCCCCGAATCCCATCGCGGCGGCCCAGACGACGACCGACGAAGGCTGGAAGGGCCCCAAAGGCCCGTTGGCGCTGTCAGGCGCGACGCTGGTGGTGGGTTTTCCCTTCGAGTCCTGTGCTGCAGACGGGACGTCCTGTGATCCGGCGAGCCCGACGACGCGACAGAGCGGTGCGGTTCATGTGTTTGTCAGGCAAGAGGGTGAATGGAAACACGAAGCGTATTTGAAAGCCGTCGACAGCGGTCCCAAGATCCACTTCGGCGCGGCGGTCGCGATTGACGCGGACGTCTTGGTTGTCGGCGCACCCGAGGGTGGCAGCAGCGACTGGGGCCTCGCAAATGGCGTGCCGGACCACCTGAGCACCGCGGGAGCCGCCTACGTGTTCGAGCGGCGCAACGGCACCTGGCAGCCCACGGCGACATTGACCGTGCCCGAGTCGGTGGCCGCAAAGACGGCTGCAGGCAAGGCCGTGGCCATTTCCGGCGACACGATCGCAGTGGGCGCACCCGGCGCGGGTGCGGTCGACGTGTTCGTACGCAGCGCGGGCGTCTGGCAGGAACAGGCGCACGTGACCGTCCCTGCTGAGCAATGCGACTTCGGCCGATCGGTGGCTATTGCTGGCGACACGTTGGTCGTCGGCGCCCCGCTGGAACGCAGCAAGGCCACGGGCGTGAATGGCGCGCAGGGCAACACATCGCTCTACGGCGCCGGCGCAGCGTTCGTATTTGTGCGCGTCGGGGGCGCTTGGGTCCAGCAGGCCTACCTGAAGGCATCCAACACCGACGCCAACGATGCCTTCGGTAGCAGCGTGGCGCTCGCGGGCGACATGGCCGTGATCGGCGCACCTGGCGAGAGTGGCAACGGCGTCGATGCCGCAGACAATTCCCGACCGGGCAGCGGCGCAGCGTACGTCTTTCGCGAAGTCGGAACGCAGTGGGTTGCAGAGGCGTACTTGAAGGCTCCCTTTCCCGACACCGGCGATTTGTTTGGCAGCGCGGTGGCGGCACAGGGCGATGCCATCGTCATTGGCGCGCCAGGCGAGTCCGGCAACTCAGCAGGTGTGGGCGGCGATGCGCAGAACAACGCCCTGCCCGACAGCGGCGCGGCATTCTGGTTCGCGCGAAGCGCTGGCAAATGGACGTCACTGGCTTACTTGAAGGCATCGAATCCAGACGCAGACGACCTGTTCGGTGCGAGCGTGGCCATCGCAGCCGGCACGATTGCCGTGGATGCCATCGGCGAGGCAAGCAGCGTGGGCGCTGTCAGTGGCGATCCCGGCAACAACGACCTGCCGGGCTCTGGCGCGGCGTATGTCTTCAGTGGCGAGGCCTGCTATTTCTCGCTTGCAGCCGAGTGCGACGACGCCAATCCTTGCACGGCCGACAGCTGCGATGCTGGGCAGTCCTGTCACCATGCCGCGATCGACGGTGCCTCGTGTGCAACGGGCGATGGTGTTTGCCAATCAGGTACTTGCGCGTGTCCGCCCGGAACCGCGCAGGGCGATGGCGCGTGTTGGCCGACCTTGCTTGGCTTGACGACCAGTTTGGGTGTGCCGGCATACTCGCCCCTCGCGGGCCGGTACCACCTGACGGTGCCTGCGGGCGCCGACGCTTTGACGGTCACCGCAACGGCGGCCGACAAGGTCGCGCTCCAACTCGATGCGGGCGACGTGTCAGCGCTCCTTGTCAGCGGCGTGGCCTCTGCCCCGCTGCCGCTGCCTCTGGGCGTGACCGATCTGACCGTGACGTTGGCCGGGAATGGCGTGGCCACGCCGGTCCCGCTGCGAGTGACGCGCCTCGGCGCCGTACCGGCCGGCTATGTCAAGGCCAGCAATCCGGGGCAAGGGGACTGGTTTGGCGACGCCGTTGCCGTCGACGGCACACGGATGGTTGTAGGTGCGGACGGCGAGGCAAGCTGCGCCAAGACCATCGGCGGCGATCAGACCAGTAACGGTTGCTCGCGCGCAGGCGCGGCCTACGTCCTGACACGTGCGAACGGAGCTTGGGTGCAAACGGCGTACTTGAAGTCGACCCTGACGGCGACTGACGGTCATTTCGGCCAATCCGTCGCCCTCTCCGGCAGCACGGTCGTGGTCGCAGCGCCTTGGGAGGACGGCGAAAAGGGCGCCGTCTACGTCTTTGTTCAGTCGGCTGGCACCTGGGTCCTGCAGGCGCGTCTGGTCGCGCCCAATCCCAGCGCAAGCGATCACTTTGGCCATGACGTCGCGATCTCTGCCGATACCTTGGTGGTCGGAGCGCCGTATCAGGATGGCGGCACGACAAGCGCCGACGGCACCACCGTCAGCGAAAGCGGCACCGCTTATGTCTTCACGCGCACCGGCGGCGGCTGGAGCTACAAGACCTGGCTCCGCGCCGCTGTGCCCGGGGGCGGCGCCCGGTTCGGCGCGGCGGTCGCGATCGACGGCGATACGATCGTGGTTGGGGCCCCCTTGGAAGATGGCGGGGCGACGACCATCAACGGTGACCCGAACGATCACACCGGCGTGCAGTCCGGCGCTGTGTTCGTGTTCGGGCGTTTCTGGGGCATGTGGTTTCAGCAGGCGTATCTGAAGACGGCGGCCGGAACGCTGCAGAACTTCGGCCAATCGGTCGCGGTCAGCGGCGACACGGTCGTCGCGGGGACGGGGCGCATCGACAAGGGCGCCTACGTGTTCACCCGTCAGGCGACTGTATGGCAGCAGCAGGCGGCGCTCGCGATCGGTGGCGGCCAAAGCATGTCCGTGGCGGTCAGTGGCGACAGGCTTGCGTTGGGACTCGCCAATGACGCCTCGCCGTGGACGGGCATTCTCTACAATCCCAATCCACCGTCAGCCTACGGCAGCCCGGCATTCGAAAAGAGCGGTGCCCTACGCGTGTTCACACGCAAGGGCGGCGCCTGGAGCCACGAGTCCTACATCAAGGCAGCTGTCGCCGGGGCAAATGATCAGTTTGGCGTCGCGGTGGCCCTGTCCGGCCAGACGCTGGTGGCGGGGGCACCCATGGAGGACTCGGCGACCGCGGCCAATCCGCTCGACAACAGCGTGTCGAGTTCGGGCGCTGTCAGCATCTTCACGGTCGGTGCCCCATGAACGGCCATCGCGCACTGATCTTCGTTTTCTGGTTGGCGGCTTGCAGCTCGGTGTCCCCGCCGGCGGGCGCTCCTCCCGACGCTGCCGACGGCCTCGTTGGCGATGTGTTGGCGCTGCAGGAGCTCGTCAACGTCGATCTCTTGTCGCCAAACGCCGACATCGCTGCCGGTGACGCGGATGCCGTGTCCGTCGTGCAGGCCGATGCTGCCGCCCAAGACTCAGGCGCGCCGATCTGCTCGTGCGGCGACGGGAGTTGCTCCGGCGACTGCGGCGAAACACCGACATCTTGTCCAGCCGACTGCCCGCTGTGTGGCAACGGCGTGTGCGAGCCAGGCGAGGGACCGATCGCGTGCAAGGTGGATTGCTGCGGCACGTGCGGCGACGGGAAGTGCAAGGGATACGACTGCTTCGAATCAGCAGAGACCTGCCCCGCAGACTGCGGCACGGCCTGCGGCAACCACAAGTGCGACAAGGGCGAATCGCCCGCGACTTGCGCGGAGGACTGCCACTGGCAGGCATGCGGCAACGGTGCCTGCGAGGCGAGCGACGGCGGACCCGCCAAGTGCCCACAGGACTGTGCGGGCTCCTGCGGTGACGGCAGTTGCAACAAAGGCGAGGACTTTGTCGGCTGCCCCTTGGACTGTGGCTACTGCGGCGACGGCATCTGCAGCAACAACCTGGGCGAGACCAGCGCGACCTGTGTCGCAGACTGCAAGGTCGGCCCATGCGATCCCGGTCTGCCTAGCGACGTGAGCGCTTGCGCGGATCAGAACGGTTGCACCATCGACCTGTGCGCCCCGGCCGGTGTCTGCCAGCACTTGCCAGCGCAGGGAGATTGCGATGACGGCAATCCTTGCACGACCGGCGATCACTGCCAGTGGGGCGTGTGCCAGTTGCTGGACCTGCTGGATTGCACCGATGGCAATCCCTGCACGGCGGACGCGTGCCACCCGGTGTCTGGTTGCCAACACGTCGCCACAAAGGGGGCGTGCAATGACGGCAACGCGTGCACGATCGGCGATGTGTGCGCCAGCGGTGGCTGCGCGGGGGGCGTGGCGCTGGACTGCGATGATGGCAATCCGTGCACGGCCCATGCGTGCAACCCGGCGAGTGGCTGCACGGCGACCCCAGCTGACGGCGTGTGCACCGACGGCGACTTGTGCACGACAGGCGATGCCTGCGCGGGTGGGGCCTGTGTCGGCCAGGGCATCGCCGTGTGCGACGACGGCAACCCTTGCACCAAGGACGCTTGCGCGCCCTTGTCGGGCTGTTCGAACCACGCTGCGATTGGCCCTTGTGAGGACGGCAACGCCTGCACGACGGGCGACGCGTGCCTGGGTGGCGCCTGCACCGCGGGCAGCTTCGTGTCCTGTTTCGACGACAATCCCTGCACGTTGGATAGCTGCCTGCCAACGATGGGCTGCCAGCCCAAGCCCGCCACTGCCGCGTGCGACGATGGCAACGCCTGCACCTTGGGCGACGCCTGCGCAGCGGGCCTGTGCGCGGCGGGGCAGGCGTGGCTGGTCTGCGACGACGGCAACGGCTGCACGCAGGACAGCTGCAGTCCGGCGACCGGATGTGCGTCTTTGGCGACGGAGGCGACCGTGTGCTCCGACGGCAATCCATGTACGACACCGGACGCCTGCCAAGACAGCGCGTGCGTCAGCGGCGCCGACCAGGGCTGTGACGACGGCAATGCATGCACCTCGGACAGTTGCGATGTGCCGGTGGGCTGCGTGCATGAGGCGCAGGCCGGGGCATGCGACGATGGCAACGCTTGCACGGCGGGCGATCACTGCGCTGGCACGGCTTGCGCGGCGAGCGTCGCCCTGGACTGCAGCGACGGCGATCCTTGCACCAACGAGGTCTGCAATCCGGGCATGGGCTGCAGCCACCTGCCCAACTCCGGCGCCGCGTGCAACGACGGCAACGTGTGTACTGGCAGCGACACCTGCGCCGGCGGGGTGTGCGAAGGCATCGACATCGGTTGCGAAGATGGCAATGCATGCACCGCCGACATGTGTGCCAACGCGACCGGATGCGCGCATACCGCTGCGGCGGGCGGATGCGACGACGGCGACGCCTGCACGCTGGCCGATGCCTGCGCCGGCTTCTTGTGCAAGGGTGGGGTGCCGATGGTCTGCGACGACGCGGACGCGTGCACGTCCGGCGACACCTGCGTGGCCGGCGCGTGCGCTCCGGGCGCGGCGATGTCGTGTGATGATGCCAACCCCTGCACGGTAGATTCATGTGACGTGAAGCTGGGTTGCATGTACGGCGACAACGGCGGAGCCTTGTGCGGCGACTTTGGCCATTGCGCTGCCGGTACGTGTGTCTGCCCCGGTGGCGGGCCCGTCGCAGGCGCACACTGCCCCGCGATCCTGACCGGCATTTCCGTTGAAGGCGCCGAGTTGACACCCGCTTTTGACTCGGCAGTGACCAGCTACGCCACGACCTTGCCCATGACGGCAGACACTGCGCAATTGACGGTCCAAGCGTTTGCAGGCCAGACCGTGACGCTGTCGATCAATGGCGCAGGCGTGACACCGCTGGTGCCAGGCGAGCCCCACACGGTGGACCTGCTGCTCGGTCAGAATGCAGTGGTGCTGACCGCCAACCATGCCGGGCAAGTACAGGTGTATGGGCTCACGATCGAGCGCAAGCCCACGATTCAGCAGGCGTATTTGAAGGCGTCCAATCCGGTTGCCTACGCTCAGACACCGCTGGGCATCCTCGGGTACAACCGCAGCAACGGCGTCGACGAAGTCAGCCCCATGGCGACATCGGGCGATACCGTCGTCCTGGGGCTACCGTACGAGTCTTGCGCTGCCGACGGATCGACCTGCGATCCGGGCAATCCACAGATCGCGCAAAACGGTGCGGTACACGTGTTCCAACGCCAGGGCGAGGCATGGACGCATCAGGCCTACCTCAAGGCGAGCAACATCTGGCCCTTCATGCACTTCGGCGCCTCGGTTGCCATCGATGGTGATCGTCTCGTGGTCGGCGCGGTGGGGGGCGGCTACAGCGACTGGTGCATGGCAAACGGTGTGCCGCACAGTTCGTCCGAGTTCAGCCCCATTTTCATTTACGAGCGAAGCAACGGCACCTGGACACCGCAGGCCGTCGTGTCCGTGCCAAGACCCTCTTCCTTCTCGCAGTATCTGGTCGGCAATCCCGGCGTCGCGGTCGCGGTGTCGGGCGATACGATTGCAGTTGGCGGTTTCGGGGTCGCCCGCATCTACACACGGGTCGACGCCGCGTGGCAGGAACAGGCGCACATCGATACCCCCGGCGCTGTTCAGGACTTTGCCGATGCGATCGCGTTGTCGGGCAACACGCTGCTAGTCGGCGCGCCCGGCGAAGGCGGCAAGGTCACAGGTGTCGACGGCGTGCAAGGAAACACCAGCGCCCCCAGCTCCGGCGCCGCGTATGTCTACGTCCGCAATGGCTCGCTCTGGTCGTTGCAGGCCTACCTCAAAGCATCCAACACCGATGCGGGAGACGCTTTTGGCTCCAGCGTGTCTGTCTCGGGCGACGTCGCCGTCGTCGGTGCGCCGTTTGAAGATGGCAAGGGAGGCGCAGAGTCTGACAACACGCGACTCGGCGCCGGGGCGGCCTACGCCTACCGCCGCATCGGCCAGAAGTGGGCCTTCGACGCCTACCTCAAGGCGCCGTCTGCGGATGCTGGTGATGGTTTCGGCAGCGCCGTCGCAGCCTCGGGGGAGTCGATCGTCATCGGTGCACCGGGCGAGTCGTCCAGTTCGTCCGGCGTCGGCGGTGACGCACTGAACAACGCCATGCCCAACAGCGGCGCGGCATTCTGGTTCGGGCACTCTGCCAGCGGCTGGTCCTTGCTGGCCTATCTGAAGGCGTCGATCCCAGACGGCGAGGATGCCTTCGGCTCGAGCGTCGCCATCGACGGCGGGACCATCGTGGTCGACGCTTTCGCCGAGGCGAGCGCAGCGTCGGGCGTGAACGGCGGCCAGGCGGGCAATAGCCTGCCTGGCGCCGGCGCAGCCTATGTGTTTCGCGGCGATACCTGCCAATGGTCGCAGGCCGCCGAATGCGATGACGCCAACCCCTGCACGGCCGACAGCTGCGATATCCATCAATTCTGCCACCATGCCGCCCTCGACGGGGCAGCTTGTGCGGCCGGCGGGGGCGTCTGCCAGCAGCAAGCCTGCACGTGCCCGGACGGACTCAGCTGCGGCGGTGGCGCGTGCTGGCCGATCATTGATTTGACGACGGATCAGGGTACGCCGTTGTTCTCGCCCCTGTCGAGCCGCTACCACTTGACGGTGCCTCTCGGTACCAGCGCGCTGGCCCTGACGGCGACTGCGGCGGCGCCGATCAGTCTACAACTCGGCGCCGGGAATGCAGCTGTGCCTTTGACTTCCGGCGTTGCCACAGCACCGATCGCCTTGCCTATCGGCGTGACCGAACTGACCGTGTCCGCCGCCACGGCAGCCGGTCAGGCGACCAAGGCCCTGGTTCGCATCGAGCGCCTTTGCGCGCGACAGGATGACCTCATCAAGCCCGAAACCGTCGACGCGCAGGACGAATTCGGCAGTCACGTCGCAATGGACGGCGACACGATGGTGGTGGGGGCACCTGGAGAGGATGGCTGCTCGGTCCAAGCAGACGGCGACCAGGCAGACAACGGCTGCGGTCCCGAGGCGGGCGCTGCGTTCGTTTACGTGCGCTCCAGCGGTTCCTGGGCGCTGCAAGCCTACTTGAAAGCCAGTGAGGTCGATCCAGGAGGCCGCTTCGGCACTTCGGTTGCCATCTCGGGCGACACCATCGCGGTCGCCGCACCCTCGCACGGCACGATCACTGGCGCGGTCCACGTCTTTGTGCGCAGCGGGAACGTATGGACGTGGCAAGCCAAAGTCGCACCGCCCGATCAACTCGCAGAGGACGCCTATGGATCCGCGCTGGCCCTCTCGGCCGATACGCTCGCCGTTGGCGCTCCCATGCAAGACGGAGGCAGCACGAGTCCAGACGGCACTTTCGTCTTGAATAGCGGTACTGTGTACGTCTACGTCCGCGAGGCTGGCACATGGAATTGGCAGGCGTGGGTCAGACCGACCGTTCCCGCCGCGGGAGGCTGGTTTGGCAGGTCAGTGGCCTTGGAGGACGACACGATCGTGGTCGGTGCACTCCGTGATACCCCCGCCAGTTCCGGAGCCGCCTATGTGTTCGCGCGAGCGAGCGGCGCCTGGACACAGCAAGCCCAATTGAACGCAGCAGTTTCCACCGGCAGCGAATTTGGCGCGTCCGTAGCGCTGAGCGGCGCAACAGTCGTCATCGGTGCCGAGTCGACAGCGCAAGGACCGCACGTCTTCGTACGCCAGGATGGCCAGTGGATCCAGCAAGCCGCACTGGGCCTCGGCGCCTACCACCGGACATCCGTCGCCATCGCGGGAGACACCCTTGTCGTAGGTGACGGCGAGGACAATGCACCGACGGTCGGCATCAACGGCGATTCTGCGGCGTCGAGCGGCGGCGGCGGGGCTAGCCCGTTCGCGAACTCGGGCGGGGCATGGGTGTTTGTGCGCCACGCCGGTTCTTGGAGTCAGCAAGCCTACATCAAGGCCGCCGTCACAGCGGGCGGCGACCGCTTTGGGGCGTCCGTGGCCATCGCGGGCACGACGCTGGTCGTGGGCGCAGCCTTCGCTGACTCGGCGTTCGGCACGGACCCGGCAGACATTTTGCCGGATGCCGGCGCCGTCTATGCCTTCACCGTGGCGGGTCCCTGACCAGATGGCGCACTGCGGCAGCCGAATCCCCTGGCCGCCTCTGCCCGGCACCGCTACAATTCTTTACCCGCACCGCGCCTGCTGTACAGTCGCGATCCAACGGTTCACGACGTTCCTTCTGCCTTGGACTCTGCTGTGCGCCTCCCGTATCTCTTTGTGTTCACTCTGGTTGCTGCCATCCTGACCGCTGGCGTGTCGGCCCCGGCGCCGGCTACCGAACTGGCGGACCCCGCCATCGAACGCCGCGCCGAAGCGATCGCCACTGAAGCCAAGCTGCTCTTCCAACAACAACTGTTCGAAACCGCCGCGGAACGCTTCATGGAGGCGTACACGCTCGTGCGCCGGCCCACGCTCATCTACAACGCGGCACGTGCCTACGAACAGGCCGGGCAGTCATCCAAGGCCCTGGCGATGTTTCGAGCCTACCGTGACCTGCCGGAAGTGCAGCCGGATGGCAAGGCCGATGCCGACCTGCACATCGGCCGGTTGGCGGCAGAGATCAAGGCGAAGGAAGCGGAAGCGGCCGCCAAGGCTCAGGAATTCGAGGAGCAAAAGGCCAAGGAAGCGGTGCCGGCACCGACTGCCAAGCCGCTTGCCCCGGTAGAGACGCCGCCAGCCCAGCCCGAAGCGCCCAAGCCCCTGACACAACCCAAGCCTGCGATTCCACTGGTGCCGACAGCGACGGCGGTGGGGCTGGCGGTGGTCAGCGGCGTGCTGTTCGTGCTGGCCAAGGATCAGGAGAGTCAGGCTCGCGACATCGAGAACGCTGGCTTTCGGACGACGCAGGACAAGACCGAGTACCTGGACCACGCAGCCAATGCGAAGGGCTTGCAGGGCGCGGCAATCGCTGGTTCAGCCTTGGCCGCCTGTGCATTCGGCTGGCTGGCGTGGGAACTGTACAGTGCTAGACAACCGGAGCCGATTCCGGGGACGCGATCCGAGCACCCGCCCCAGGCATCGCACCTCGACGTGCGGTTGCTGCCAGCGGCGGGCGGCACGGGCGTGAGTCTGGACGTGCGGTTCTAGGTGCCATGCAGAGGTCACACCGGCATGCAGAGGTCACAGCGCGATGGATGAAACACCAGTGAGCATGGCAACTTCAGGGTCGCGACGGCGGACCCGCCAGGGGTCGTAGGGGCGAGGCGCCGCCAACCTTGTTTTCACGCAGGAGTCAGTCCGTGAGGGTGCCATGAAGGGTCTGATGGTGCGTACCTGGCTGATGTTCGCCCTCATGGCAGTGGGCTGCGTCGGCGAGTTCAAGGCCGGTGCCCAGATCGACAAGCAGATTCAGGCACACAAGGCGGGCCTGGACGCCAAGATTCTCCAGGACACGGGTGCACAGCCCGACACCGTGGCTGCCGACGCGGCGAAGGGGGATGGGGTCGACATCGCCCAGCCGACAGACACCGCGGACGTGCCGGCGATCGCGGACGCCGACAGCGCAGCACCCGACGCGGACGATTCAGAAGCGCAGGACGATACAGATGAAACACAGGATGCCGTCTGCGTTCCGGCGGATCCAACGGCGGACAAGTGCAATGGCGCCGACGACGATTGCGACGGCCAGACCGATGAAGACAAGTGCGACGACCTCAACCCGTGCACTGTCGATGAGTGCAACGGGGCAAAGGGCTGTGCCTTCTCGGTGCTGGGCGGCAAGTGCGACGACGGCGACAAGTGCACGACCGGCGATGCATGCAAAGCGGGCCTGTGTTTGGGCGAAACGCTTGGCTGCGCCGATGACGAACCCTGCACCGCGGATGACTGCAAGGACGGCCTGTGCGTGCACCTGGCCGACGATGGCAAGCCCTGCAACGACGATGTGCCCTGCACCCAGGGCGACGCCTGCCAGGGCGGCACCTGCAAGGGCGGCAAGGCCAAGCTCTGCAACAGTGGCAAGCCGTGCGTGGTCGGTGTGTGCCAGTTGGCCGATGGTTCCTGCAAATTCAAGAATCTGGCCGAAGGCAAGACCTGCGATGATGGCGACGCCTGCACGCAGGGCGAGACGTGCGATTCGCTCGGCGATTGCGTCGGCACATCCGTCGTTTGCAACGACGGCAAGCCGTGCACGGTCGATTTCTGCGACATGGCGAGCGGTTGCACGCACACCGACAGCGGCGACCCGTGCGACGACGGCAACCCGTGCACCGAAAACGATGGATGCCTGAGCGGCGTTTGCCAGGGCGGCACGACCCTCGTCTGCGACGACAAGAACCCTTGCACGACAGATGCTTGTGACGCATCCGGCGCGTGTCAGTCTGCCCTGAATAGCGCTGTTTGCGACGACGGGACCGCATGCACCGGCGGCGACGCTTGCGTTGGCGGCGCGTGCCAAGGCCAGGCCATCGATTGCGATGACAAAGAGAAGTGCACCAACGATACCTGTGATCCCCTGGTGGGCTGCAAGCACGAGGCGAGTATCGCTTCTTGTGACGACGCCAACGCTTGCACCGACTTTGACCAGTGCGTGGCGGGGTTCTGCGCGGGATTGGCCAAGCCCGCAACCGCCTGCGACGACGGCAATGCATGCACCGGCGACGCATGCGACACCGGACTGGGCTGCACGCATGCGGACAACGCGGCGGCCTGCGACGACGGCAACGTCTGCACCGCGGGCGACGTGTGCGCGGGCGGCGTCTGCCAGGCGGGCGAGGGCGGGACGTCTTGCGGGTGCCAGACCAACCAGGACTGCAACGCGTTCGAAGACGAAAACCTGTGCAATGGCACATTGTTCTGCGACACATCGGCCACGGTACCGCAGTGCAAGATCAACCCCGCAACCGTCGTCGTGTGCCCGACGAGTTCCGACACGGCATGTGCCAGGAACGCTTGCGATCCGAAGACCGGCAGTTGCGGTCTGAATGACGTGGCCAACGGCAGCGTGTGCGATGCGGACGGCAACGTCTGCACGTTCGGCGACGCGTGCAGTGCCGGGGTGTGCGTGGCCGGCGCGCTGCAGCCATGCAACGATGAAAACCCTTGCACGGACCATGGTTGTGATGCCAAGACTGGCTGCACCTTTACCGCCAACAAGGTGCCCTGCGACGCGGACGGCAGCCTCTGCACCCAGAACGACACGTGCGATGCCAAGGTGTGCGTGCCGGGCAAAGTGCCCGTGTGCGACGACGGCAATGCGTGCACGATGGATGCCTGCCAAGCCAGTACCGGCAATTGCACGGCCCAGCCTCAAGCGGGCACGTGCAGCGACGGCAACGCATGCACAGCGGGCGATGGCTGCGTGGATGGCACCTGCCAGGCCGGCGCGGCAAAGATCTGTGACGACAAAAATCCATGCACGACAGATAGTTGTGATGCCAAGAGCGGTGCGTGTGCGGCCATCGGCCAGGCCGGTGCCTGCAGCGACGGCAACCCGTGCACCAAGGATGACGCCTGTCAGGCCGGCGCGTGCCAGGCAGGCAGCGCAGTGCTGTGCGACGACAACAAGCCGTGCACCGACGGTTCGTGCGACGCGGCGAGTGGTCTGTGCACGTTCGTGGACAGCACGGCGGCTTGCAGTGATGGCAACGCGTGTACCCAGGGCGACTTCTGCAAGGATGCCAAATGCGTGGCCGGCGCGGTCCTCGCGTGTGACGACAACAACCCTTGTACGAACGATACTTGCGACTCAGGCAGCGGCAAATGCATCACTTCGCCCAACACGGCGCCCTGCGACGACGGCAACGTGTGTACGGCGGGCGATGCCTGCGGCGCAGGCGCGTGCAAGGCGGGCGCCTATGCTTGCGCGTGCACGGCCGAGAACGAAGCGTCGGCGTGCAATGACAACAATGCCTGCACACAGGACAAGTGCGTGACTGGCGCCGACGGCGCGCTGGCTTGCGCCAACACCGCGTTGTCCACTGGTGCCTGCAGCGACAACAATCTGTGCACAACGCAGGACAACTGCCAGGCCGGTACCTGCAAGGGGGGGCCACCGCCTGCCTGCGACGACCAGAACGTGTGCACGACCGATGGCTGCAACCCCGCGGACGGCAAGTGTAAATTCGTGCAGAACGCGAGCACTTGCGAGGACGGCAACGGTTGCACGCAGTTCGATGCGTGCTCGGGCGGTGCCTGCGTTCCTGGGACGGCGGTCAACTGCAACGACGCGAACCCTTGCACGACCGACAGCTGCAATCCGACCGATGGCGCCTGCAGCCACGCGGCAAGCACCGCGCCCTGCGACGACGGCAATGGCTGCACGCAGAACGATGTCTGTGCCAACAGCACCTGCCAGGGCGGCGCGGCCAAGGACTGCAGCGACGGCAATCCGTGTACCGACGACGGCTGCGCGGCGCCCGCGGGCACGTGCACCAAGTTGAACAATGGCCTCGCGTGCGAGGACGGCTACAAGTGCACGTTGGCCGATGTCTGCGCGGCAGGCGTGTGCAAGGCCGGGACGGCCAAGAACTGCGACGACAGCAACCCGTGCACGGACGACAGTTGCGATCCAGTGAGCGGAATCTGCAAAAACATGGTTAATACAGCGTCATGCAGCGACAGCAACCCCTGCACGCTGAGCGATGTGTGCACGGGCGGCGCGTGCAAGTCCGGTGCGCTCAAGGGCTGCGACGACACCAATCCGTGCACCAGCGACAGCTGCGATTCCAGCAATGGGACCTGCAAGAACGTTGCCAATACAGAGAATTGCACAGACAACAACGCCTGCACGGTAGGCGACGTGTGCCAGGGCTCGATGTGCAAACCTGGCTCGGCCAAGAACTGCGACGACGGCAAGCTGTGCACCGACGACAGTTGCAACGTGACGACAGGCAGTTGCGTCTACAACAACAATGCCAAGCCCTGCGACGACACCAATGCTTGCACGACGGGCGACTCGTGCGCCGGCGGTGTGTGCGCGGCGGGCACCTTCACCTGTCAATGCAATCCGTCGAACAACGGCTCGGACTGCAATGACAACAACGCGTGCACGACCGACGCGTGCCTGCAATCCGCTGGCGTTTTCAAGTGCCAGAACACCGTGGTCGCGGGCGCGGCGTGCAGCGACGGCAGCGCGTGCACCACGGGCGATGCGTGCACGGGCAGCGGCACCTGCGTGACAACGGGAAGTGTCAACTGCAATGACAATAACGTATGTACGGCCGATAGTTGCAGCCCAGCGGACGGGGCGTGCAGCCACGCGCCCGTCAGCGTGGGTTGCGATGACGGCAATCCCTGCACGCTCAGCGACACCTGCGCGGCAGGCAATTGCGCGGCGGGCGCAGCCAAGAACTGCGATGACGCCAACCCGTGCACGGACGACGCGTGCGCCAGTGGCGTATGCACCCATGCCAACAACACGGTCGCCTGCGATGACAACAACGGCTGCACGGTTGGCGACGTGTGCGCGGCAGGCGCCTGCAAGGCGGGCGCGCCCATCGCATGCGGCGACGGCAACCCCTGTACGGACGACGCGTGCGACACTGGCAGCGGCGCATGCTTGCACGCGAACAACGACTTGCTGGCCTGCTCGGATGCGAATCCATGTACGATCAATGACGCATGTGTTTCAGGTAGTTGCAGTGGCAGTGCCAAGCCCTGCGTGGATGGCAACCCGTGCACGAACGACAAAGGCTGCGATCCCGGCACAGGCACGTGCATCTACACGAACAACATCCTCGCGTGTGATGACGGCAATAGCTGCACCGTGAACGACGCCTGCTCCGGCGGCGCCTGCCACGCGCAACCAAAGGACTGCAATGACGCAAACGTGTGCACGCAGGACGCGTGCTCACAGACGATGGGCTGCACAAACACGCCGGTCACGGGCAGTTGCAGCGATGGTCAGTTGTGCAGCACTGCCGACTCCTGCCAACAAGGCGTGTGCCAAGGCTTCGCGACGCTGTGCGACGACGGCAACGGGTGTACGACCGAGCAATGCGACAACACGACCGGCGAGTGTGTTTACGTCAGCGTGCCCGACGCCACCGAGTGCAGTGACGGTGACGAGTGCACCATCAATGACGCGTGCGCGGCGGGCCAATGCAGCGGCAGCGCAAAATGCGACGACAACAACCAGTGCACGGCGGACGCTTGTTCGAGCAAAGGTCTGTGCAGCCACGTCAACGCGAAGAACGACTCGCCCTGCAACTTGGGCCCTTGCGTCGACAACGAGACCTGCCAATACGGCACCTGCACCGGCACACCGCACTGCTACCAGACGTCGTCGACGGGCCTGTGCAAGACGTGCAGCGGGTTGGGTGTGTGCAGCAACGGCAACGGCAGTTGCTGGGACAACAACCCTTGCACCTTCGACTTCTGCTCGGGCAAGTTCTGCGATCATTCCCTCGTGCCGAACGGATCGAAATGCGGCGGAGATCTGATCTTCGGCTACAAGTACTGCAACAATGGCCAATGCCTGTAGCGGTGCGGCGACACCAGCCACGCCTGCTCGTGAAGGACTGCCATGCGCAAAATCATCTGTCTGCTGGTTCTTTGCACACTCGGTGCCACCCGCGCGGCGGCCGCTGACGTGCTGTTTACGCAGTCGCTTGCCGAGAAAGTCGCAGCAAGTCCGACTGTTGCCATTGCCGCCTACATGAGGGCCGAGGGCAAGCCGCCGTTCACCAACGCCCATGCGCCAGTTGCCGTGTTCAAGGTCACGAGGGCGCTGCGTGGATGCAAGATCGGAGATCTGCTGCGCATTCCAGACTGGGGCAAGCGCCCGCCGCCCGAAGGTCATCACAAGAGTCCCTGGCCGGCGCAGCCGCCGAGCGCGCAGGAGATGCGTCAATGGGCGGACGGCGTCGTGGCTTTGCCCCGCCCAGGCGCGCCCTTCATTCTTCTGCTGGGCGACGAACATCGCGGGCTGGATTCGGGCAGTGGCCACGTCTGGCACCCCAACCACATCGACGCGGATCCCGGCAGCATCGCCACAGTTGCGGGCCTGATTGCGTTTTCTGTGGAGCTGGCCTTGGTGGGCAGCCCGCGGATCGATCTCGGCCAGCCGATCATCTTGTCGCTGACGGTGACCAACCAGGGCAAGTCCAAGGCGCAACTCTCCTTGGCGTCTCTGCGCATGCAGACGTCGCACCCCAAGCGCGGCACCCTGCCGTGGGCGCTGCCTTCGCCGGCGCGCGCGGGCTCGCCGCCGCTGTTGACCATCGCGCCAGCCGCGAAAGAATCGGTTCAACTGGATGTGAATGCCCTGTTTCCGAGCGTGTTCGATGTGCCGGGCGACTATGACGTCGACTTCGATCTGCCGGCTGCGGGCGGCCCGGTCGGTCACGGCCATTTCGAACTGGTCGAGTACAGCCAGGCGTACCTCTGCGCAAAGGCCAGCCACATCCTGCGCGCGCGTGTGCGTGTGGCGGGTTCTGGCGCCGCCGCCGTGGCAACGTTGACGGATCCCGTGTACTTGCGCCTTTCGGGCGAGCGGCTGCCGAGCCAACTGCCTTGGCCGACCAACGCCCCACCGCCGACAAGCGAGCGCCGCATCGTCTGCACCAACGGCAGTCAAGTCACGTTTGCCGGGTACGACACACCGACGACGCGACGCGCGCTGGGCGACCTGATCGAACAGGATCCGCCGCAATGGTGGTCGCAAAGCGAGAACGCGGATCCCCGGTTTCGGGTTTCGCAGCAGCCGGGGCCCGCGTCCGTGCAGCGCAAGGCCGAGCAGGAGCGACGGCTGCAGGAATTGCGGTAGCGCCCGCGAGGCACCCCAACCAACGGGCACTCAAGTGGACGGCGGCGGGCTGCGGCGTCGAGCGAGGCTCCACTTGAGCAAAGGCGGCGTCACCAGCGTGGTGCTGACCACGACCGCGACCAGCGCGGCATAGGTCGCCGGTGAGACCACGGGGGCTCCACCAATCTTGAGCGACAATCCGATGTTGGCGAAAATGAGGCCGACTTCGCCGCGTGGAATCATGCCAACGCCCACGCTGAGGCGATCGACGCCGCGCACGGCGAGCGCGCACGCCTGCTTGCCGACGACGGCGCACACGATCAACACCCCGGCCAGGCTGATCACGCCGGGCTGCAGGAACGCACGCAAGTCCGTGCGCATGCCCATCAAGACGAAGAACACGGGCACGAGCATGTTGGCGACTGGGTTGACCATCTCACCGAGGCCGCGCTCGCCGCGGGCGTGGAATTCGGCGTAGTGTGCGTCTTCGAGAATGAGGCCGGCGGCAAACGCGCCGACGATGGGCGCTAGACCGACGGCGTCGGCGGCCCACGCGAGCCCAAAGCACAAGGCCAGGCCCGTCGCCAGCAGCGTGCCGGTGCCGCGCAGGCGCGAGGCGACGCGGAACAGACGCGGCGCCAGCAGCACGCCAGCAGCAATGGCCCCGAAGAGAAAGGCACCTGCTTTTGCCGAGATGGCGAGGATGTCGAAGGCGCTCGTCTGCGCGCCGCCTGCCGCTGCAGCGATGGATGCCGCCACGACCGCGAGCAGAATCAGGCCGAGGACGTCATCGATGACGGCGGCGCCCAGGATGATGCGGGCCTCGTCGGTCTGAGACTTGCCGAGATCCTGAAGGACGCGCGCGGTAATGCCGACACTGGTGGCGGTCAGCGTGGCGCCTACAAACAGGTGTGTGTGGAAACTGGAATCCGGCAACAGCCACGCGGCGGCGAGAAAGCCTAGGAAAAACGGCGCTATCACGCCGAGCACCGCGACGCGCAGGGCCGCCCAGCCGACGCGGAGCATCTGCCGCACGGTCGATTCGAGTCCCACCTCGAACAGCAGCAGCAGCACGCCCAACCGCGCCAGCATGTCGATCGAGGGATCTGCCTTGAGTTGCGTGAGCACCGGCAGGCCGACGTTGCCCAGCACGACGCCCGCCAGCAACTCGCCGAGCACCGCCGGCTGACCGAAACGGTTGGCAACGTGCCCCGCTAGCTTGGCGGCGACCAGGATCAGGGCGAGCATCAGCGCCAGCGGCGCCGATGGATCACCGGCCTGCGAGGCGTAAGCGGGCAAAGCGAAGCCGAGCCCCAACAGCAGCCAAGTCAGCGTGTTGCTAGGCAGCATCTAGCTCAATCTCTCCGTCAAAAACGTGGGTTGCGGGGCCGCGCATGGTCGTCATGCCGTCCTGGGCCACGGTCATGAACAGCCAGCCGCCCGGCAGGCGCACGGCGATTTCGCGTCCGCTCGGCGCGAGGCCCAATTGCACGGCGGCGAACGCCGTGGCCGTGGCGCCGGTGCCGCAGGCCTGCGTCCAGCCGCAGCCGCGCTCGAAGACATCGACGGCCAGGCGTGGCGCGCCCGCGGCGTCTGGCGCCAGGATTTGAGCGAACTCGACATTGACGCCTTTGGGGAACATTGGGTTGCGGCCAACGCGCGGCGCCAGGTTGGCGCGCGCCGCAGCCTCGATCGCGTCGAAGGTCACGACGTGGGGATTGCCAACCCCCACGGCCGTCCAACGCAGGCCATGGCCTCCGAGCTCGAGCGACTCGTTCAGCAGCGGCTGGTCGCGCGCGATCGGCACGGCAGCTGGGGCCAGGCTCGGCACGCCCATCGCGACGGCCACGCTCGCGACTGCGCCGTCTGCGCCGCGGGCGATCGCACACGCCAACGATCCGGCCCCGGTTTCGACCGTCAGCGTGTGTGCCGTCGGCGCAAAGCGATCCGCTATATGCTTGATAAAGCAGCGTATTCCGTTTCCGCACATTTCCGGAACACTGCCATCGGCATTGATGACTTGCATCCGCGGTCGCTCGGTACTGCCCGTCCAGAGCAGCAGGCCGTCCGCGCCGATGCCGGTGTGGCGGTCGCACAGTCGCCGCGCGCGGTCGGCGGTGAACTCGACGCTCCCCAGGCGCGCGTCGATGAGCGCGAAATCATTTCCGAGTCCGTGGTACTTGTGGAAGGTCAGGCGCATCGTGATTCCAGCGCTGCGTTCGCGCGCCGCCGTGCACTGTAGCGCCCGCAACGCGGCACGCAAACTGGCCACCGTCGCGCGCGCATGCCAGGATGCGCACCGGCCGCCGCGTGGCGCGCACAAGGATGATCCGGCATGAAGACCTCGCTTTGGCTGTGCAGCGCGCTGGCGTTCGGCGTCGTGGCGGCTTGCGGCAGCACGCAAGCCACGAAGAGCACGCCCGATATGGCTGTCTCTGCAGATGTTTTTCCCGCGGATGCGCAGGTTCCAGATGGGGCAGTTGCCGATGCGGGCGCGAGCGATGTCGGCCTGCCGGGCAAGGCGACCTTCGAGACAGCCGATCCGGACGCGATCGTCGTGCTCGACGCCAACGTCATGTGTTCCTTCTGCAAGAATTCGGACCACCCAACGTGGATCCAGGACTGGGCGACGCGCGTCGTCTGGTGGTACGACGTGATCCAACGCCACGATCCCGACCTGATGGCGCTGCAGGAGTTCCAGGAGATCGTGCCGACCGATCCCAAGCTCACGCAGCCCGAGCAAATCACAGCCCCGGGAAATGCCTATGACTTCGAGTATTATCACTTCAAGTCAGGCGACATGTTCGACTACGACTACGACGACGCGACGGTGTTTTGGAAGAAGTCGCGCTTTACCAAGTTGGATACCGGCGTGTTCTGGCTGAGCCCGACCCCCGACGTGTCGTTCTCGACCGGCTTCAAGCAACCGCAGCAGCCGCGCATGGTCGTGTGGGTGCTGCTGCACGACAAGCAGACGAACCGAGACTTCTACTTTGCAAATACGCACTTCGACAACAACTTCCCGAGTCAGAAGCTGTCGGCGCCGCTGGTGCTGCAGCGCTTCGCCGCCCTGCCGGGTCCGCATCCGATCCTCTTCGGCGGCGACTTCAACAGCAGGCCGGACAGCGAGGCGTACAAGATTCTCGTGCAAGGCGTAGATGGCAAGGGGCTGCACTTCGAAGACACACGCTACACCGCCAAGAAGGTAGGATTGCTTAGCAATGTCGAGCCGCCCGCGATGGCGCTGGCCGATTTCGAGGACATCGATCACATCTTCCTGACGGGTGCGACGTTCACAGTGCAGTGGTGGGTGCTCGACCTGTGGCGTTACGGCGACTTGAAGCAGGCGCCCTCGGATCACAACGGCGCCATCGTGACGAGCGTGAAGTGGCCATGAGTGACACGGTGGATCCGAGCGAGCTGGTGCGCCAGGTCGCCGCGGCGCTGCGGTTCGAGCGATGGAATGGCGCGGACAGGGTGAGCCGATCGTGGGCAGCTGGACCGGGCGCCGCTGCAGTGGATGTGCCTGCGACGCCTCCGGTTGCGGCGGCGGTTTCGGTTGCGGCTCCGGCTCCAGCTCCGGCCGCGCTCGCTGCCCTGCGCGCACGCATCGGCGTCTGCACCCTGTGCGGTCACGCCGCGTCGCGGCAGCAGATCGTGCACGGCATGGGCAACCCCCACGCCCGCCTCATGATCGTCGGTGCGGAACCCGACGCCGCATCCGACGCGTCGGGCCTGCCATGGCAGGGCCAGGTCGGCGATTTGCTGGCCAAGATGCTCACAGCGATGGGCACATCCCGCGACGAGACCTGGATGACCTACTTGACCTTGTGTCGCGGTCCCGGCGTCAGTGATGCCGACGATTCCGCAATTCGCACCTGCAGCAAGTTCTTGCGCACCCAGATCGAAACGATCCGGCCAGAGGTCATCCTGCTGTGTGGCGAGCTGCCGTCGCGTTTTCTCTTGCGTAGCCAAGCGCCTTGGGCGCAACTGCGCGGCCAATGGTTCAAGCTGCTGGGATTCGACGCGCTGCCGACGCACGATCCTGCCATCCTGTTGCAGCAGCCGGCGTTGAAACGCGAGGCCTGGTCCGACTTGCAGATGGTCATGAAGCGCCTGCGCCTGACGCCGCCAACGCGCTAGCTTGGCTTCTTGCTTGACGCCCAAGTAGGCGAGAGTGCAGCAAGTGAGCGAGCCCGCGTGTCGCTCGCGCGGGATTATGCTAGGCTTGTCCCCCAAGTCAGGAGGTCGGCTGCAAGGCCGCTTCGCTGCTAGAGGTCCGATGGCCGCATCTACCTGTTCACCGCAGTCCGCCGCCGGACCCGATCTGCTGGCGCTGCGCGCTTGGCTGCAAGCGTGCGGCGAAACCGTCACCCTGTTCGGTGATCCGGCGCGGCCCCATGCCATCGGCACCTGGTATCCGACCCATTTGCAGACTGCGCGCCTGTGCGACAACCAGCCTCTGCCGCTGATCCTCGTACAGACGACGTTTTGTGCGAAACCGCGCCGCCGAGCCGAAGTGCTGCCGCTTCTGGCCCAAGCCAACCAGCAACTCGAACGCGGGCGCTGGTTTTTGCGCCGTGACCCGCCGCGCTTGACCTATGCGATGGAACTGCCTGCGAGCTTGATCGACGGCCAGCGTTTCGTGCGCGAGTGGCGCCGATTCTACGACGAAGCCGTTGCGCATGGCATCGAGTTGACGCTGCGCACCCGAGCCGTGGCGAACGTGGGCCTGCTGCGCGCCAAAGCCCGGCAGCCTGCTGCGCACTGACCGCTGCCTTCCACCCGCAAGGAGCCCGCCATGGAGTCCCCCATCCCGCTCGGCGCCGCCATGGCCATCGATGTGTCGTCGCCCGTGCCGAACGAATCCTGGCGCCAACTGCGTGCCTGGCTCGATGCAATGGATCTCGACATCGAGCCGAACCTGAATCCCGACATCGGGCTGGTCGGTTACACGCTCCGCCTGCGCAACTACCTGCTGGGAATCGGCCTTTCGCTGCGCGCCACCGGACCGGTCGTCAGCATCTCGGCCGTGCTCTGCCGCGGCATGGATCGCGAGTCTGCCGCGCTCGCGGCCGCCGATCGTGCCAACCGCCACCTGACCCTGGGCCAGGTGCTGTACCTGCCTGGGCCACCCGCGGAGCTGTCGTTCTTTGCTGCGTGCAGCATGGATCTGCTCGATCGTGATACGTTTGCGTTGTTGTTCGATGCGGTGCTGGGTGAGCTCAACAGCGTCGGTTTTCCCGCGGTCATGGCGGTGCGCGGCTACCACCCGGGCGACTACGCCGCGCCGTGGGGTGACGAGCCGTCCGCGCCGCGCCCGATCGAATCCGCAGGTTGCGGCGCGGACCCGGCCCGGGCCTGCGCGGACGTGCCCTGCGGCGATCGCGAGGCTCGTGGCGAGGATGCGGCCGCAAGTGCGACGGCAAATGCCGCAGTGGCCGACGAATGTCCGAATCATTCAGGCGGTTTGGAGCACGATCCCGCAGCCGGCGCCGAAGCGTCTGGCGCTCGCAAGGGCCGCCGTCGTCCGCGGCGCACTCGACGGTGATGACCATGGAGCAACACGCGGAATGGCATCGGCAAGTGTCCGGAGTGCTTGGCGTCGTGGTTGTAATATACAGGAAACAAAGAGAATATTGGCGTGACATTGACCTGGTCGAAATTGACGTGTTGGGGCGTGCTGCCTAGACTCCTTCTTGACCTCAGCCGCGCTCGCGGCGCTGCAACTCCCCCTTCCTGGCTAAGCACCGAGAACTGACCCGAGACCACGAGCCCACAGGACCGCGCTTGGACCGCTCTGGAATGCCCCAGCCGCCCGATGATCGCGCCACGTCGCACAGCCGCGCCGGTCATGGTGCTGCTTACGGCCTGATGTGGGCCACTGTCGCGCTGACGCTGTGCGCGGCTGTCGCGGCTTGGCAACCTGCGGCGCTGCCGGCCATTGCCGGTGTGTCGAGCCCACGGGTTGCTGGACTTGCCGCATTTCCCGCTGCTGCCGCCCCGGAGGCGCAACCCGGCGTCGCCCAGTCGGAATTCGATGCAGGCAGCGACTCCGACAGCGAAGGCGTTTACCCCGCTGGCACCGCTTCGATTGCACCGTTCGATGCCGCCGAGCCGGCAAGCCGCGCGCCGCTGCGTCACTATGCCGGCAGGACGATTGGGCTCTTGACCGACACCCGCAACGACTACGCCGGTGATCTGCTGCAAAAGCTCGACTCGTTCATCAGCCAGGCCCACGCCGCGTTGGGGCGGGTGCTCGATGTCCAGACCAGTCCAAAACCCACGCAGATCATCGTGTTCGAGTCGCAGGAGCGCTACCAGGACTACGCCCGCGAGCATGCGCCCGGCCTGGTGAACAACGGCGGCTACTACGATGGCGGCATGCGCACCGTTGTGACGTATCGTTTTAACAATTCCATGCAGTTGTACTTCCACGAACTTGTCCACTCGATGATGGGCGAGCAGTTCGGTGACCATAACTTCTCGCGCTACACGCGCCACCATTGGCCGATCTGGTTCGACGAAGGCATGAGCGAGTACCTCGGTTCCTTCGACGTGCAGGGCAGCGGCATCCACATTCCGGCGGCGAACAAGGGCAAGTTGGCCTACCTGTCGAATGCGATTTCACATAATGTATTCATTGATTTGCCAACGCTTCTGCGGGCTCCAGCCGAGCGATTCTCCGGCGCCTCCATGAACATCTACTACGCAGAGAGTTGGGGCCTCTTGGAATTCCTGCTCAGCTCGCCCATTCACAAGATCAGGGTTCCATTGTTCTTTCGCAAGATTCGTCAAGGCGAGGACGGCGTCGCTGCCTTCAAGGCCTGCTTCGGCGACGACCTGATGGCGCTCGATGCCGCGTGGCGTGTGCATGTCCGTGATGTCGCCAAGCCGCAAGTCGGCTGGGTCCCGTTGTTCTCGGGCGAAAGCATTGATGATTGGACCATCCACGAGGGCGGTCAGTGGCGTGCCGGCCAGGGTGAGATCCAAGGTGCCGGCGATCGCAACTACAACTACCTGATCAAGAGCGAAATGCCGATGGCGGACTTCGCCTACGAGCTGGACCTGCAACTGCAGCGCGGCACGGCGGGTCTCATTCTTGGCAACAATTTCCACAGCGAATACCCATACTACTATCTGATCGACATCGCTCGTGATGCCGTGATGCTGCGGCGTGCGTGGTCGGCCACTCAAATCGAGCCGGTCATGCAGGCCTATGCGGAGGTGCCCCTGGGCGAGTGGGTGCACCTGCGCGTGCAAGTCGTCGATCACGTGCTGCGCCTTGCTGTCGGCGGGCGCGAGGTGATCCACACCCGCGTCGATCGCGACTGCTATTCCCTATTTGGCCTCTATCTCTACCGGGCGCGTGTGCGTTTCCGCAACATCCAGGTACGACGCGAGGTTCCCGATCGTGAGTTGGCCACGATGCAGCCTTGGGCGACGCCGGCTGCGGGTGGTCCGGCGGACCCGGCGCCGACGCCGCGCTCGGCTGCGGGCGGTTCGGTCGGTGGCGGCGCGGGGATCTCGGCGCCCCGCACAGGCCTGGGTCCGCAGTAGTCCCTCGCGCACGCGAATACTCGACAGAACCCTCAGGTATGACAAAACTCGCCTCGCGACGGCACCTCGTCGCCTGCTTTGGAGTCGCCATGGCCGTGTCTGCCGTCGCCGCACTACGCGAACTCGTTGCTTCAGTTGAACATTTGCTTGGGCCGGTGCGGGCTCCGCTGGGTCTCATCCTTGGTTCGGGTCTAGGCGGTCTGGCCGACGAGATTGAAGACGCGCGCAAGTTGCCCTACGCGCGCCTGCCCCACCTCGCCCCATCGACCGTCGCAGGCCATGCTGGGCAACTGGTCGTCGGTCGGTGGCAAGGCCACGACGTCATCGCGCTGTCGGGGCGCATCCATCTTTACGAAGGCCATAGTTTTGCACAGGTTGCCATGCCCGTGCGCATGCTCGCAGGCCTTGGCGTGGATACGCTGATTGTGACCAATGCCGCCGGCGCCGCGCACACGCAGTTGCAGCCTGGCGACCTGATGCTGATCGACGATCACCTGAATCTGCAGGGTGGCAACCCGCTGACCGGTCGCAACGACGCGCGATTGGGACCGCGTTTCCCAGACATGACAGAGGCTTACGACGCGGGGCTGCGAGCACTGGCACACGATGTGGCGGCACAGCAGGGGCTCGATCTGAAGCACGGCGTCTATGCTGCGCTGCCGGGACCGAGCTACGAAACACCTGCAGAAATCCGGATGTTGGCCAAATTGGGCGCGGACGCGGTCGGCATGTCGACCGTGCCCGAGGTGATCGCTGCGCGGCACATGGGCGCGCGCGTGCTCGGCCTCTCATGTATCACCAATCTTGGCGCGGGGTTGGGGCACGGCTTGCTCGATCACGCCCATGTCGGAGAGGTGGCGGGTCGCGCAACGGACAAGATGGTGCGGCTGCTCGGCGGCATCGCGCAGGCATTGCCTCCCCTGACCGCGCGCGCGAGGATCTTTTGAGCGAACTCATTGAACAGGCTATCCAAGTTCGAGAGCACGCCTATGCGCCGTACTCGCATTTTCGCGTCGGCGCCGCCTTGCGCGCTGGCTCGGGGCGCGTCTACGTCGGAGTCAACGTCGAGAATGCCGCGTATCCCGCCGGAATTTGCGCGGAACGTTCGGCCCTTGTCGCTGCGGTGACGGCGGGCGAGCGCGCGTTCGACGCGATCGCCATCGTCACCGACACCCCCGAACCCTCGTCGCCGTGCGGCGTATGTCGGCAGATGTTGGCGGAATTCGGCGTTGGATTGCGGGTAACGCTGGCGACCGTGAACGGCGCCGTGATCGAGACGACGTTGGCTGAATTGTTACCGCGGGCCTTCGTGCCGGAAAGCTTGCGGCGCTGACGCTGCAAGATGCAAAGAGGCCCTTGACGATCCTGCGTGCCGCGACGAATCTCTGCCTGTCCCTCTGCCGCCGGCCGCCATGCTCTACGAGAAAACACTTCAAGATATCGGGGTGGTAGCGCGCAGCCGCGGCTGGGACGCCGTGCTGCAGCTACCCGTGACCCACTTCGTGGCCACAGTGCCCACTGGCGCGCCCGCCAAGACCGTGCTGCTGCGGCTGATCGCGGCGGGGCACTGCAAGACCATTGGGGATCTCTGTGGGAATGGCGTCGTGCACACCGAACTGGTGACGCGCCTTGGCTCCGCTGGCCTGCGCAATGTGGCGGACGCCTTGGCCCACTGGGTGCAAACGGCTGCGCGCGCCACAGCAGAGGCCCCAGGACGCCCCGCGATCGCTCCGGTGGCGCAGGCTGCCCGACCGCGGCCCGAACCAAAGTCCGCGCCCAAACCGCTGGAGACTGGCCTTCGCATCGGCATGCCGGCCCGGGAGCTGGATGCCTGGGCCGCCGCCTCGCCAGCCTACCGCCGCGTGTTGTCGATGCGTGCCGCTGATCTGCTGAAGGTGGCAGATCCATCTGATAACCAACAGTTGTACTACAGCTACCGAACGCCTCGCGACATCGTGCGCGGCACCTGGCAGGTGAGCGAAGCGATTCGGGCGGCCACCCTGGATGCGCTGCGCGCAACCGAACAGGGCGTCGCGCAGGGACTTGCCGAAGAAGCACAGCGGCTCGCGCGCGGGCCGTTGCCCGATGCCCAGGCCGAGATCGTGCGCCAGCGCCTGCTGCGACTGCGTCAGGACGTACGGCCGACCGCCTGGGCGCGGCGCCAACAAGCCGTTGGCGCGATGACATTGAAAATACTCGCCGATCCGCCGTCGCTGGCGGTGGTGGAAAAGGACTTACAACAGTGGTGCCAGTGGCACCAGGGCGGGCCGGTTCTGCTGCGCCTTGACGCCACGCCCGCGCTGGACGTGCGTTGCGGCAGCGACGGTTGCACGGTGACGCTGGCGGCGGTCGATGCGGCCATCGATCTGCTCTACGACCCGGCACACGTGGAACTGGCGGCGCAGCTCGTGCAATTCGCGACCCGCCCGGCATGGCACGCGCTGCTGGACGGCCTTGACGCGCTCCTGCCCAAGCCGGCGACGCAGAAGGCGACGACGACCTCGGTCCAACTCGGCTGGCGGCTGCACGCCGGCTACGACGCACATTTCGAGCCGGTGTGGGTCGAAGAAGGCAAGAAAGGTCTCAAAGTCAAGAAGGCGAAACTCAAGGATCTACGGTTGGATCCGGCGCTGTGCACGCTGCCGTTGGACGCTACGGTCGCCGCGATCCTGTTGCCGGATCCTCGCGCGCCAGCCTGGCAGCGCACCGCGCTGGACAAGCACACGGCGCGCCTGGCCCTGCTGCTGCGCGACCATCCGCGCCTGTTCCTCGGCGATGCGCCCCTGCACATCGAGGAGTTGCCGGCGCGGCTGGTGGCGGTGCCGACCCGGCATGGGCTGCGGCTGGATCTGCGAGTCGGCGCAATGATTTGCGAGCCACAGCAGGTGGCGCACGAGTTGGCGCTGCAGCAGACGGATCACTGGCTGAGGATCGACGTGGACAAGTCCACGTGCCGGGTGACCACCTTCGAGAAACTCGCACCGCTGCTGAATCTGCTAGGAGAAAAGGGCAACGCGCTGCCGCCCGAGGCCGTGGCGGCCTGGCTGGAACGATTGCCGCGCCTGCAGAAGCTGCTGCCGGTCGATGTGCCGGATGCCCTGCGCGGACGCCAGGTTGCGCCGCAGACGCGTCCAGTCGTGCGGCTGACAGCGGATGGCGATGCGCTGCGTGCGGCTCTGCGCGTGCGGCCGCTGCCGGCGGGCGAACTGCTGTTGCCGGGTCTGGGCGAGGTCGATGTCTACGGCCTGCAAGACGAACAGCGCATCTGGACGCAGCGTAACTTGGCTTCGGAACAGGATCTCTTGCAGAAGCTGCGCCAGACGCTGGCGCCGCAGCAGGAGGCAGGTTGGGATCTGGACGCTCAAGGCGAGGCGGCGCTAGATCTCGTGGCGGCGTTGCAGGCGCAGCAGGAGCACACCGACGTGGAGTGGGTGCGCGGCAACAAGCGCGTGCTGCGCACAGCGAGCCTCGGCGATCTGCGCCTTCAGGTCTCGGAAACACGTGATTGGTTTGGTGTTTCTGGCAGTATCGACATCGAAGGCCAACGTGCGGAGTTGACCCTGGTGCTCGATGCGCTGCGTTCGGGCCGGCGCTTCGTCGCGATGGGCGGCGATCTCTGGCTGCGCCTTTCCGACGAGCTGCGCGCGCAACTGCAGCCAGCTGTGGATGTTTTGCATCCCAGCAAGCACGGCCTGGAGCTCTCGCCGCTGCACGCGCGCACGCTGGCCGACCTGGGCGCGCAGATCGAGGCGGGCCACCACTGGCGTCATGTGGTCGAGCGCGTGCGGGCCAGCGATGGCCGCGTAGCGCCACTGCCCGACGGCTTGCAGGCGGAGCTGCGCGACTATCAACTCGCCGGTTTTCGCTGGCTTGCGCGCTTGGCGGCCTGGAGCCCGGGCGCGGTGCTGGCCGATGACATGGGCCTGGGCAAGACCGTGCAGGCTTTGGCACTCTTGCTGGATCGTCAGGCGCAAGGGCCAGCGCTGGTCGTGGCGCCGACTTCGGTTGAAGGCAATTGGCTGCGCGAAGCGGAGCGTTTCGCGCCAGGTCTGCGCTGCAAGACGTACCGTCATCAGGGCCGCGCGAAGTTGCTGGAAGACCTGGCTGCTGGCGATGTACTGATTCTCAGTTACGATTTGCTGGTGCGCGACGCCGACTCTGTGGCCAAGGTGCCGTTTGCCACGCTGGTGCTGGACGAGGCCCACGCCGTCAAGAACGCGACGACGCTGCGTGCCAAGGCAGTTGCCAATCTGCAAGCGGACTTTCGCGTCGCGCTGACCGGCACGCCGGTGGAGAACCACGCCGGTGAGCTGTGGGCGCTGATGCGCGGCACGGTGCCGGGACTGCTTGGATCTTGGGAACAATTCCGCGATCGCTTCGCGGCGCCGGAGCAGCGGCCGGCGCTGGCGCGCGCGATCCGGCCGTTCGTGTTGCGCCGCCTGAAGAGCGAGGTGGCAAAGGAGCTTCCAGCGCGCACGGAGATCGTCGTCGACATCGAGCTGACGCCGGGCGAGCGGCGCCTGTACGACGAAGTGCGGCTCGCCTGCGTGGCCGAGCTGTCGGGCGAGCTGGGCAGTGTGCCGCCAGAACAGCGTCGTTTCCTGGTGTTGGCGGCGATCACCCGGCTGCGGCAACTGGCGTGTCATCCGCGGCTGCACGACGAAAACTCCGCGCTGCCCTCGGCCAAGCTGGCGCGGCTGGAGGAGTTGCTAACGGTGCTGCGCGAGGAGGGTCACCGGGCCCTGGTGTTCAGCCAGTTCACGCGGCACCTGGCGCTGGTGCGCAAGCGCCTGGATGAACTAGGTTTTACCCACAGATACCTCGACGGTCAGACGCCCGCGCAACAGAGGCTGGCCGAGGTGGACGCGTTCCAGCGCGGCGAGGGCGAAGTATTCCTGCTGTCGCTGAAAGCGGGTGGTACGGGCCTCAATCTCACAGCGGCGGATTACGTCATCCACTTGGATCCATGGTGGAATCCTGCGGTTGAGGATCAGGCGACCGACCGGGCGCACCGCATCGGGCAGACGCGGCCGGTGACGGTGTATCGGCTGGTGACGCGAGGGACGATCGAGGAGCCGATTCTACAACTGCATGCGCAGAAACGGGATTTGGTGGCGGGACTGCTGGATGGCACGGGACAGGCGGAGGGGCTGACGGTGGAGGATTTGTTGGCGCTTTTGGCTGCGGGCGGTGGGTGAGGGCGAAGGCTCGTCTCTGACGCGAGCTGCGGCAGTGAACAGGGTGCCGAATGAAGATCATCTTGTCGCGCAAAGGCTTCGACGCCAAGAATGGCGGATACCCAAGTCCCATCCTGCCCGACGGGCGGCTGCTTTCGTTACCCATACCGGAACGCGAATCCAAACAATCCTTCCAACACATCATGGCCACAGGCTCCAAGATCATGCGCACGCGTTGCCCCACCGCATCGGTCCCACGAGCTGGCGCGACATGGACGATGGTCTCGACGACATCTTCGTTGCCACAAAGCCCTGTCCTTCGCCTCACATCTACGCGGCGAAGGCACTTTCGCGTTGAATTCAGAGCAGCTGTTTCGCTCCAGGCTTGTCCTCACCGAGCAGGGCAAGTCGCGCAGCCACGGGGACTTGACCAAGATGGCCACGATTCGCGGACTCGAAATGGCCTACCACAACGCTTCGAACTGGCGCAGCGATCACTTCAAGTCTGCTGAAATTGGGCAGAAATTCGTCATCGACGATCACCTGCGGGCGAATCGCTGAGCCCGTCAACTTGTTACCGAAAACGCGATGCAATGAACCGGCCGGGGCCGTCGGCAAGCACTGACTTCACCGCTCCCGCGCCAACGCCTGCACCACATAGCTCGCCACTTCCGTCGGCGTCGTCCCCGCGCCAAAACCCGCATCAAAACCCAGCTCCAGCGCGATCGCGTGCGAAAGCCGAGGCCCGCCGCAGACATAAGCGATGCCGGCGCGCAGCCCCTCTGCCTCGGCCAGATCGATCAGCGCCGCCAGGTTCGAGCGGTGGCAGTCCTTCTGTGTCACGACCTGCGACACCAGGATCGCGTCGGCTTCAAATTCGCGCGCCGCCAGCAAAAGCGCATCGTTGCTGACCTGTGCGCCCAAGTTCGTGACTTCAAAGCACTTGTACGCTTCCAGACCTTTCTCGCCGTGGTAGCCTTTGATGTTCAAGATGGCGTCGATGCCGACCGTGTGAGCGTCGTCGCCGGTGCATGCGCCCAAGATCCGGATCTTGCGTGTGAAATGCTCCGCCCAGAACGCCTCGACGCCGGCCTTGTCGAGCCGCTGCGCATCGAGCTTGGGCACGGAAATCTTCGTAAAATCAATGCTCAGCGGACAACGCGCGTAGATGGTCAGGTACGTGAAACCTTCGCCGAGATCGTGGGCGTGGTAGACCTGTGGTTCCAGAAGGCCCATCTTCCTGCACAGTTCGCGGCCGGCTTCCTTGGCCTCGTCGCCGAACGGTACCGGCAGCGCAAACGACAGCATCATCTGGCCGTCGTCCAGCGTGTCGCCATAGGCGCGCACCGCGTGCAAGTCTACGGGCCGTGGACCTTTTCCCGCGCCGCGCAGCGCGACTAGGCTGGGCCCGCGGTGCTCCAGCGGCGAATGCTTGCTCATGCCTCGCCCCCTGCATACGGTTCGTGCGCGCAGCCGTCCGCGCGAAGCTGTCCAGCCGCGATCAGCCGCCCGGTCAGCAGTGCCTCTGATGGATCCCAATAGTTTTCGCCACGTTCAAAGACGCCGTCCTGGCCGCGGCCGCCATCCGGCGCGCGCTTGATGTCGGCGAAATGGCCGCGCTGCAGGGCGGTCATCAAGCCTTCGGCCGCGATCTCTTCGAGCAGCACAAGCGCATGATCCAGCGTAGCTTTTGCCCGCTCTGCAATCGCGCCGTCCGGCCGCAGCTGCAGTTCACTGCCCAGCGCGCGCCCGCCGCCGAAAATCAGGTTCGCCGATTCCAGCGCCCAGTAGCGATCGTGCATGTGCGGCGTGTGCATCGCCTCGGTCGCCATGCCGAGCAGTTGGATGCCCTGTCCGGTCAACACCCCGACAAGATTGAACAAAGCATCCTGCACATGGCCGCGCATCACGTTGCCGGTCATGTGCTTGGTCGGCGGCATGAACTTGAGCGGCGCACCGGGAAACAGCGTGCGCACCAGGATCGCCTGCGCCAGCTCGTACGACAAACTGTTGTCGATCAGCGGGTTGACTTCCATCGCGTGCCCAAGGCCAAGTTGGTTTGTCTGCAAACCAGCCGCGCGCGCCAGCGCTTCGTTGATCAGCGTCGAAGCGACCACCGTGTGCGCCGCCTCGATCGCATCGGCCGTCGTCAGGTAATTGTCCTCGCCGGTGTTGATCACGAGGCCAGCCAGTGCCGAAAGCCTTCTGGAAACGCGCTGATCGCACAGCGTGCGCTGCATGTTGATGTCGCGGAACAAGATGCCGTAGAGCGCGTCGTTCAGCATCATGTCGAGCCGTTCGAACGCGCCCATGCAGGCGATTTCCGGCATGCAGAGGCCCGAGGCGTAGTTGCACAGGCGAATGTAGCGGCCGAGTTCATCGCCGACTTCATCCAATGCCGCGCGCATCAAGCGGAAGTTGTCCTGCGTGGCGAACGTGCCGCCAAAACCTTCGGTGGTCGCGCCCTCGGGCACATAGTCGAGCAGTGATTGGCCGGTGGAGCGAATGACCGCAATGATATCGGCACCTTGTCGAGCGGCGACGCGCGCCTGCACCACGTCTTCGTAGATGTTGCCGCTCGCCACGATGACGTAGCGCAGGGGTTGTACACCGCAGCCCAGGCGCGCCTGGAATGCGTCGCGCTGGCGACGCTGGGCTGCGATGCGATCGAGACCGATATCCGCAAGTTTCTTGCCCAATTGCAGCATGTTGTGCTCGGTCGGACCCGATTGCGCGAAAGAGGCGAGATCGAGGCGACCTGCTGCGATTTCCTGCGCCAGTTCTGTTGGTTGCAATCCTGTGCCCAGCAGCGCCGCGCAAAACGGCCGCGCGATGCCGTCTTGCAGACGACCGGCCAGATGCACTTGATCGACGCAGACATTGACGAGCGGCACTTCGCCGTCGGTGGCGCCTTCGACACCGAAGAGGCGCAGGACCGTGCGTTCGATGGCGACGGTGCTGCGGATCTCGGTGAAGGTCTGCACTTCTTGGGCGATCTGCCGGGCAAGAGCGCGGCCGCGCGCGACTTGTGCCGCATCGAGCGCCAACGACGGGCAATCGAAGCCGGGGGCGACGGGAAAGGCGGTGCAGACGACGGACATGGTGACCTCCGCCTGAATCCAAGGGGTAGGGACAGGCTTCCATGCGTGTCCATGCGGGGCAAACGCAGACCATGTTCGATGGCGGACAGGCGCAGAGGTCTGTGCCTACCCAAGACCGGCGAGCCTACGCAGCCTTGCCGACCTTCAAGCGCGTCACCAGCCCTTCCATCCCCACCTTCGCATCGGCGAACAACATCCGCGTATTCTCCAGGTAGAACAGCGGGTTGTCCACACCGGCATAGCCCGAGTTGCGGCTGCGCTTGACGACGACGACGCGCTTGGCCTTCCAGCACTCCAGCACCGGCATGCCGTAAATCGGGCTCGATGCATCGGTTTGCGCGCCGGGATTGACGATGTCGTTGGCGCCGATGACGAGCACAACGTCGGTCTTGGGGAAATCCGGATTGATTTCGTCCATTTCCTCGACGATGTCGTAGGGCACGTTCGCTTCGGCCAGCAGTACGTTCATGTGACCGGGCAGACGGCCCGCGACCGGGTGGATCGCGAATTTCGTCGTGACTCCACGCTCTTTCAGCACATCCACCAACTGACGCACCGCGTGCTGGGCGCGCGCCACCGCCATGCCATAGCCGGGCACGATGATGACATGCTTGGAGTTTTCCAGTTCGACGCTCAATTCCTCGACCGAGGTGGCGACGACATCGCCTTGAGGCTGCTGGGCTTGCGCCGATCCGGCTGGCGGCGTCGCGCCGAAACCGCCGAAGATCACGTTCCAGATCGAGCGGTTCATCGCGCGGCACATGATGTAGGATAGGATCGCGCCCGAAGAGCCGACCAGCGCGCCGACGATGATCAAGAGGTCATTGTTGAGCATGAAGCCGGCTGCCGACGCCGTCCAGCCCGAGTAGCTGTTGAGCATCGAGACGACGACCGGCATGTCCGCGCCGCCGATCGCGGCTACGAGGTGGATGCCGAGAAGCCCGGCCAGCAAGGTCATGATCAGCAAGAACAAAAGTCCGCCGGTGCCGTCGGCCATGGCGAACGGCACGGCCAGACCGACGCAGGCCGTGGCGGTGCAGGCGTTGAGCAGGTGGCGCGCGGGCAGCAGCAGCGGCGAGCCGGAAAGCGAACCGCGCAGCTTCAAGAACGCAACCACAGAACCTGTAAAGGTAATTGCCCCAATCAGCACGTCGACCCAGATTTCGCCGAGCAACAGGCCACTCATGGGCTCAAGTGCCGGCAACTGCGTGTGGGCTTGTTCTGCAGCGAGCTTTGCGACTTCAAACTTCTCTCGCAGATGCCCAGCTTCACCGAGATAGGATGCATAGCCAACCAGTACGGCAGCGAGACCGACAAAACTGTGCAGAATCGCGACCAGTTCCGGCATTCCCGTCATCTCGACGCGCGCGGCGAGCAACGAGCCGATCGCGCCGCCGATGAGCAATGCCGGAATCAGGATGGGCAGGTTGCCGACCGCCGATTCGCCCATGAAAGCGAGGCCGAGCACCGCGAACACCGCCGCCGTCATGCCGACGATGCCGTAGCCGTTGCCGCGACGCGCTGTCTCAGGATGAGACAGTCCCTTCAAGCTGCTGATGAACAGGACGCCCGCGACGACCCACGTCAGCGACAGGAAGGCTTCGTAGACCTTGTCATTCATGGCCTTCTCCTACTTGCGGAACATCTTGAGCATGCGGCGCGTGACGAGGAAGCCGCCCGCGACGTTGATGGTGGCGAGCAGCACGGCGACGATGCCGAGAATCACGGGTGCCGACTGGGTGTTACCGGCCGTGTGCAACATGCCGCCGACCAGGATGATGCCGGAAATCGCGTTGGTGACGCTCATGAGCGGCGTGTGCAGCGCGGGCGTGACGTTCCAGACCACCTGCCAGCCGACAAAGCATGCGAGCACGAAAACCGTCAGGCGTTCTGCAAAAATCGCCATACCGTGCGCGGCGTTGGGATCTGGATTGCCGGCGCCGAACTTCAAGGCGAGCAGACCGATCAGCAGGATGCCGACCATCACCCATGTGAGCGGCGCGGTCTTGGCCGATGCAGCTCCGCTTGACGACGCGACTTTCTTGGGATGGCTCAAGGTCTCTTCCTTGAACTTCATCTCCGGCGCGCGAATCGGCTCGGCCGCCGCCACTGCCGCCGTGGGCTTGGGTGCCGCCACCGGCGTGGGCTGCACCACCGGCGCTGGCCACATCAGCTCGCCGTTGTGCAAGACCAGCGCGCCGCGCACCGCCTCGTCTTCCAGGTTGATGTGGTACTTGGTGCCGCCGCCCATATCTGTCAGCAAATGCACCATGTTCTGCGCGTAGAGCTGGCTCGCGGTCGTTGCCAGATCGCTGGTCAAATCCGTGCGACCGAAGATGGTCACGCCGTTTTTCACCACGACTTCGCCGGGAACGGTGTACGCGCAGTTGCCGCCGTTTTCCGCTGCGAGATCGACCACAACCGAGCCCGGCTTCATCGAGTCGACCATGTAGTCGAGCCACAGCTTGGGCGCCGGCCGATTCGGGATGAGCGCGGTCGTGATGACGATGTCGACTTCCTTGGCTTGCGCGGCAAAGAGGGCCATCTCGGCCTCGATGAAGGCCGGGCTCATTTCCTTGGCGTAGCCGCCACCGCCCTCGCCGTCTTCCTGGATCTTGACTTCGAGGAACTCGCCACCCATCGAGACGATCTGGTCTTTCACGGCCGCCCGCGTGTCGAATGCGCGCACGATGGCGCCCAGCGACTTGGCGGTGCCCAGGGCGGCGAGGCCGGCGACACCGGCGCCGATCACCAAGACTTTCGCCGGATTGACCTTGCCGGCCGCGGTGATCTGGCCGGTCATGAAGCTGCCGTACAGGCGCGCGGCTTCGATGACGGCGCGGTAGCCGCTGATGTTGGCCATCGACGACAGGGCGTCCATCTTCTGCGCCCGGCTGATGCGCGGGATGCAATCCATCGCGAGAACCGTGGCTTTCTTGGCCGCGAGCTTGTCGAGCAAGGGCTTCTGGCGCGCCGGCCAGACAAAGCTGATCAGGCTGCCGCCTTCGCGCATCAAATCGACTTCGCTATCCACTGGCGGACGCACTTTCAAGACTAGATCGGCGCACGACCACAGAGCCGCGGCATCCGCTTCGATCTTGGCACCTTGAGCGGCAAAGCCGGCATCGGTGTAGCATGCCGCATCGCCAGCGCCGGTTTCGATCGACACCTCGAAGCCCATGGCCACGAGTTTCTTGACGCTGTCGGGGGACGCGGCCACGCGGCGTTCACCTGCGTGAATTTCCTTTGGAATGCCAATGCGCATCGGGGCTCCTGATGCTGCGCGATCCGCGGGGATCGCTGCGAGGGCGTCGGGCGCTGGAAGGCAGGGCGCCCGGACGCGCGCGGGAGTTTCTGCCGCCCCAGGTCCTCTGTCAAACAGAGGACCTGGGGTGGCCGGCTTTTGTGGGCCGGATTCGCCCAGGACTCATCCGTTTCTTCCCGCGAAGCGCTAATGAATCCAAGGCGCAGGATCGACAGGTTGGCCGTTGTGGCGGATCTCGAAGTACAGGTAGCGCCCCTTGATCGACCCCGAGGTCCCGACATCGGCGATCCGCACGCGCGCCGCGACAAGGTCGCCCACCGCAACGCGCGTGTTCTCCAAGTGGGCATAGACCGTGTGCCAGCCGCGACCGTGATCGAGCAGCACGGTCTCGCCATAGCCCGTCAGCCAACCGACGTACGCCACGCGGCCCCAGAACACCGCCCGCACGGCGATGCCAGTGCCGCTGCCGGCGCGAAAATCCAAGCCGCGGTGCAGGGTGACGGTGCCAAAGCGCGGATTGCGGATCTCGCCGTAGCCGGTCTCGATGCGCCCCGGCACCGGTGGCAGCAGCTTGCCTTGCGTCGCCGCGAACGTGTACTTGCGCTCCTGCCACTCCTGCAGCGTGGCGATTTGTACGGCCAGGGCCTTGTTGGCGGCGTCCAGGTCCTTGGCAGCTCTTTCCTGGTACTTGCGGTCACTGTCGATCTGTTCGATGAGCGCCAGCTTGTCGCGCCGCTCCTGCTCGGCCTTGGACCTCTCTTCGTGGAGCTGCAGGTCCAGTTGCTCCAATTGCTTGAGCGCAGCATCGCGTCCCGCCGTCAGTTTCTCGAGGTCTGTCAACCGCTGGCGGTAGTCCGCCAGACGCGTGCGATCCGCAGCCAGCAGCCGGCGCAGCAGACGATCCTTGACCACCGATTCCGAAAAATCTTTGGACGACAATGCGAAACGCAGCGTCGGCAGGTGCGCGATGCGCAAAATGGCGCGCAGGCGGTGCTGCACGGCGATGCGCATGCGCGCCAGATCCTGCTCGGCCGTGGCGCGCCGCTCTTCGGCGCCCGTCAGTGTGTCCGTGGCCTTGGCGCGTTCGACTGCCAGCCGCACCATGCGGGCATCGAGGTCGTCAGCGTCGCGATCGAGTTGGTCCAGGGCCTTCAAGAGACCAAGTTCGGTCGTGAGTGCTTTGGCGTAGCGTTCGGAAAGGGCCTTGCGTTCCGTCGCATCCAAGCGCGGTGTCTGCGGCAACGGCTGCGCCAGCGCAGGGGCGCACCACAGCGCCAGACCCAGCACCGCGATGAACACGCGCATCGGCTACACCTTGAGGTAGCGGCCCACGCTCATCGCGCTCGCCGCAAGGCCCACCGCCGGGCCGCCGATCAGCAACCACAGCACCATGCTGGGCGGCAGCAAGGACCACGTCGCATTCAGCATGTAGACATCGCGAATCAGGCTGCGCAGCTCCAGGTGCAGGAGGCCCAGCAGGACCATCGCGACCAGCGCACCGGCCAGACCTTGCAGCGCGCCTTCGACCAGGAACGGCACGCGCACAAAGCCCGGCGTGGCGCCGACAAGGCTCAGAATCTCGATTTCATCGCGGCGCGAAAAGACGCCCAGGCGGATGGTCGAAAACACGAAGAACATGGCGCTGGCGAGCAGCACGACGCTCAGGACAAAGCCGATGGTGCGCGCGATCTCGACGACGGCGAACAGGAGCCGCAGCTTTTCCGCGCCGAATTCAACGTCTTCAACGGATGTCACGCCCTGGATGGCGCGCGTCCACTGCACCAGCTCTTCGACGTCGCCGCGCGAAGCGAGATCCGCGTCGATTTCGACCTCGATCACCGGTTGACCGGGAATCGCGGATTCATCCAGACCTTCCAGCAGATCCTTGTCGAGCAGCTTGCGGTTGCGTTCGCGATCCTGCTCGCGCGTCAGCGTTTTTTGCGCCTTGACGCCTGGACGCTGCTTCAAGCGCGTCTCGATGGCGGCGATCTCTTGCTGCGTCGCCGTGTCCTTGACGTAGACCGACAGCGACAGAGACTGGCCGAGATCGTGCAAGACATGGTTGGCATTGAATAAAACCATGGCAAACAGGCCAACGAGCGTCAGCGCCAGGGCGATGGTCACGGCGCTGACCGCGGTCAGCCACGGCGAACCGCGCACGAGCTGGGCCGATTGGCGCAGGACGTAGCCGATGCGCGGGCCGCGCTTCATGGCGCCTCCTGCGCGTCCCCGGCCGAGGCGGTCAGCGGATCAGCACCCACGGGTGCGGTGGGCGCGCGCTCTTGCAGCGCCATGCGTCCGGAGCGCGGTCGGTCCTCGACCAGTGCGCCGCGGGAAAGAACCAGGGTTCTCAGGCCATAGCGCTCGATCAGCCCGGCGTCATGGGTCGCGACCAAGACCGTCGTGCCACGCCGGTTGACGTCGAGCAGCAGGTTCATGATGTCGTGACCGAGATCCGGGTCGAGGTTGCCAGTCGGTTCATCGCACAGCAGGATCGCGGGTTCATTGACCAAGGCGCGCGCAATCGCCACACGTTGCTGCTCGCCACCGGATAGATCGCCGGGAAAGGCACCGGCGCGGTGCGTCAGGCGCAGGCCGTCGAGCAACTGGCCGACGCGGCGCTCGACCTCCTTGCGCGTCAGACCCATGATCTCCAAGGCGATGGCCACATTGTCGAACACCGTGCGGCGGCCGATGAGACGGAAGTCCTGAAAGACTACGCCAATGTTTCTACGCAGATAGGGGACGCTGGCATCGCGCAGCACGTGGATGTTGCGTCCACCGATCAAAATCTGGCCGTCGGTCACGCGCTCCATGACGAGCAGCAAGTGCAGCAAAGTCGACTTGCCCGCGCCCGAAGGACCTGTGAGGAAGACGAATTCGCCCTCACGGACCCGCATCGTCACGTCGCTGAGCGCATCACAGCCGTTCGGATAGCGCTTGTGGACGTGGTAGAGCTGGATCATGACCGGGCCACCGTAGCATACCGCTGCGATCAGCGACAAGTGGCGCTCGCCGCGGGAAGTGCGGCAAAAGCGATAGAAACTTGACAGTGCTTCGGGGCGGCTCAGACTCGCGCGCTGGAGAGGCGGTCAAGGTATGGTCTTTTGTTTCGGGCGTGGCTGTGATACTCCCGCGCCCCAACGGAAGACAGAGCCGTTCCATGCTGGGCGGCAGGCTGCCGACGGGGCACTGTTATCGCAATGATCGCGTCCAGTTGTGGACATACTCAAGGAGTGGACATGAAGAAGCTGCTTTCCGCGGTCATCGCGGGTACCCTGGCCCTCGGCGGCTCGGCGTACGCGACCGAGACTCGCATCAATAGCCTGTCGGCGGGCGGGCCGGGCGACGGCTCGTTCAACGAGAAGTCGGTCACCATCAAGGACAGCGCGAACATTGACGCGCTTCCCCAGACGGTGGTCAGTTACAAGAACAGCGTCGACGTCGACAACACGAATGGCGCGAGCTACGGCTCGATGAACATCCGCTACGCGCTGTCGGATGACGCGGTGCTGACCCTGTTCGGCAAGCGCTCGCCGTGGCAGACGGTCACGACGATGCCGAGCATCGGCAACAAGACCGCGGCCGGCGCGGCCGGATACACGCCCACCTCTCAAGATCCGACCAACCACCAGTTCGGCATCGGGTTCGGCATCAAGGCCGGCGAGTCGCTGCGCTTGGGCACCACGCTCTCGATCGGTGGCCACCGCAACGATGGCGACTCCAACAACCAGCAGAGCAACACGCAGGTCGGGTTCGCTGCGGGCATCGGCTTTGATCTGTCCGAGACCAACAGCCTCGACTTCGGGTTGAACATCCGCTTCGGCACGTTCACGAACTACCTCGTCACTGATCAGTACATGCCCAATGGCATCTTCGGCCTGTCCCTGGTCGGCAAGGGCGAATTCCAGGTGCACCAGATCGCCAAGCTCGTGCCGTATATCCGCTTTGGCTACGACACGGTCGGCGTCAAGCACAACGACTCGCCTGCCAACGCAGGTATGTCCGCCATTCAGGGCTCTTTGGCCAACACGACGCTGTCGCTCGGTTCGGACCTCGCCATCAGCCCCGTCGAGGGCGTGCTGATCCAACCGGGCATCGGCCTGGCCTACCGGACCAACACCGTGCAAGGCAATACCCAGCCGGGCCTCCCGGTGGGCAATGGCGCGGTGCAGACGATCGAGACGGCGAGCACGCTGGCCCCCTACTACGGCTTCGCCGCTGAGGCCAAGGCGTTCGATTGGATGGTGCTTCGCCTCGGCGCACGTCAGACCATCGTCAAGAAAGACTTCGGCAACACCGCGCCCACCGGCGCGCCGTCGACCGAGGCGCACAGCTCGGGCGTGGTCAATACGGTCACGACCGGCATGGGCTTCAAGCTCATGGGCTGGCAGCTCGACATGAATGTCGACCCGCTGTTCTTCAACAACGGGCCGTACGCCGTTACGGGCAACCCGACGGGTCCGCGCTTCGCTGTGGACTTCGCACTCGGCTACGACTGGTAGTTGTCAGGATCCAGCAACTTGCAGACGCCCGGGATCTTCGCCGATTCCGGGCGTCGGCTTTTTTGGCGCGAGCCCTCATCCCTGCGCGGACGTGGCGGGGTGCGGTCGGACCAAGGCAGCGCGCATCGTCCCTACCCTGCGTCGTGAGGGAACAGCGGCCAGCAAGCGGTGTTCTGTGGTTTGACACCGGCTTACCGCGCGCCGCATGATCGGCGGCGGTGCCTCGACCTCGCCCAAGGAATCGTATGTTTCGACCTGCCCTCGCCGCTGCTGCTTGTCTGGCCCTCGCCTCTGCCTGTTCGCGCCCGGGCGCCGCGGTCGCCACCGCCCCGCGCACCGCCGCTGCGCCTGGCGCCAAGGCTGCCGCACCTGGCCCGGCGCCGACCGCGGCCGATCCGGCAGCCGCGCCTGTCGTGCAAAACGCCAATCTTCCCGGATATGTACGCCCGGATGGTCCCGTCGCCACCGTCAATGGCCGCGACATCCCCGCGGACAAGTTCAACGCCGAGTTCGACAAGCTTGTCGGCGGCGGCACCCGCGTGCCGGCAGATCGTTTGCAGCGCATCGCCCACAACATCCTGCAAAAGCTGGTGGAACACGAACTGCGCGAGCAGGCGATCGCGGCTGAGCACATCGAGCTGACCGAGCCGGAGTTTGAAGAGGCCTTCAAGGAGTACCAGAGTCGCTATGTCGACGGCGAAGGTCACTTCAATGACAAGCAGTTCCAGAGCGATCTGCAGCGTGCCCGCATGACTGTCGAGCAGTTGCGCACGCAGATTCGTGAGCAGCGTCTCGCGCGCAAGCTGGTCGAAAAGGCCATGCACATCGAGATCGTCGAGACCGACATGAAGACGTTCTACGACCAGAACCCTTCGGCGTGGGTCGAGCCGGCATCGCGCGACGTGCGGCCGATCATCATCCGGCTGCCCCAGGACGCCGATCCCGAAGCGCGCAAGGCGGCGCAGGACAAGGCACAGGAGGCATACAAGCTCCTCAAGAAAGGCGGGGACTTCGAGGAAATCGCCCGCCAGTTCGGTGACCAGCCGTTGCCACCCATCCACCTGATGCGCGGCTCGCAGGACGCGGAGCTGGAGCAGGCAGCTTTTGCCTTGAAAGTCGGCGAGGTATCGGCGCCGGTGGCCACGCGCTGGGGGCTGTACGTGCTGCGGCTGATCGAGAAGAACGAGCAACGCACGCGGCCGTATGCGGAAGTGCGCGACGAGATTCGCAAGACCCTGTCTTCGCGACGCTTCTACCTGGAGGACCGGCGCATGGTTCAGGACTTGCGCAAGAAGGCCGAAGTGATCGAGAAACTGCCCTTCTGACTAAGCGATCGGGCTCGGCCACAAGTGCTAGTCCAGCTTGAAGGTCTCGCGCCAGTTCTCGCGATCCTGCCAGTTGGGCTGGGCTGTCTTGCGGAGCAACAGGTTGTCGATGACCAGGACGTCGATGTCTGAGCGCATGAAGCAGCGGTAGGCATCCTCGGGCGTGCAGACGATGGGCTCGCCGCGCACGTTGAAGCTGGTGTTGATGAGGACGCCGTAGCCGGTCAAGTCGGAAAACGCTGAAATCAGGGCATGATAGCGCGGGTTCGTTGCCTGGCTGACGCTTTGCACACGCGCCGAGTAGTCGACGTGTGTGATGCCCGGCAGATCGGAGCGTGGCCGGTTGACCCACTCGATGAGATCCACAGTCGTTTCGTCGCCGGTGCGGGCCACGCGGCGGTCCTTGTTCACATCGGCCACGAGCAGCATGTAGGGCGAGGGGCGATCGAGTTCGAAGTACTCGCCGATGCGCTCCTCCAGGACCGACGGCGCAAACGGCCGGAAGCTTTCACGAAACTTGACCTTGAGGTTCATGACCGACTGCATCTTGGGCGAGCGGGCGTCGCCGACGATGGACCGGTTGCCGAGCGCCCGTGGGCCGAACTCCATGCGGCCATTGCACAAAGCCACGACTTTCTCGTCGGCGATGATGGCGGCGACCTTGGCGGCCCACTCGTCGTTGGTCAAGACTTCGTACGGGTAACTGTGCGCTTGCAGGTACGCTTCCGTCTCGGCCTGCGGGAACTGCGGGCCCAGGTAGGCGCCCCGCATCGCGTCATGCACGTCGTCAGCCTCGCGCGGCTTGTCGAGCGCCTTGTGCCAGACAGCCAGCGCCGCCCCCAAGGCACCGCCAGCGTCGCCGGCAGCCGGTTGGATCCAGATGTCGTCGAAGATGCCGGAACGCAACAGCTTGCCATTGGCGACGCAGTTCAGGGCCACTCCGCCTGCCAGACACAGGTGCCTCTTGCCACTCACTTCGCGTGCGTGCCGGGCCATGCGCAGGACAATCTCCTCGGTGACGTCCTGGATCGAGCGCGCCATGTCCATTTCGCGGCGCGTGATGGACGTCTCGCCCTTGCGTGCTGGACCGCCGAAGAGCGCGTCGAAGCGCGGGCTGGTCATCACGAGGCCATCCAAGTAGGCGAAGTAGTCCATGTTGAGGCGAAACGAGCCGTCCGCCTTCAAGTCGAGCAGGTTGTCGTAGATGGCCTGGACGTAGCGCGGCTCGCCGTAGGGTGCCAGGCCCATCAGCTTGTACTCGCCTGAATTGACGCGGAATCCCGTGAAGTACGTGAACGCGGAGTACAGCAGCCCAAGCGAATGCGGAAACGCGACATCCTGAATGATGCGCAGGTGGTTGTCCTCGCCAACGCCGAGGGTGCTCGTCGCCCACTCGCCAACGCCGTCCAAGGTCAGCACAGCCGCTTCGCGAAAGGGCGACGGATAGAAGGCGCTAGCCGCGTGCGACAAGTGGTGTTCCGGGAAATGCAGCTGGCCCGGCACTTGGACGTCACAGCGTTCGAGGCCGGCGCGGATCTCCGGATCGATCCAGAGCTTCTCGCGCATCCACAGCGGTACGGCCTGCATGAACGGCCGCAGACCCGCCGGCGCCACCGACAGGTAGGTTTCCAGGATGCGGTGAAACTTCAGGATCGGCTTGTCATAGAACGCGACGGCGTCCAGTTGCTCGCCTTTGCCCACGCCACCTTCGGCCAGACAGTAGCGCACGGCGTGGATCGGAAAGCGTTCATCGTGCTTGACGCGCGAGAAGCGTTCCTCCTGGGCGGCGGCCACGATGCGGCCGTCTTCGACGAGGCACGCGGCCGCGTCGTGATAAAAGCAACTAATTCCAAGTATTTTCATTCAGAATTGCCTGTCCAGGGTAGGTTCGTCGGCCGGGCGGTCGCGCCAGTAGGTGCGGGCGCCAGGATCGTAGCGGCGCTTCATCGTGTCGGCATCGCCGCGGCGGGCAAGCAGGCCAAAGGGCACGAAGACCAGATAGAAAACCGGCACGAGCGCGCCCCAACCCACAAGTTGCCCGACGACCTGGGCCAGGCGGGCCAAGGAGCGGTCGACCGCAGCGTAACCGCGGGCCGGCGAGGCGATGGCGAGCAGGCCGAGAACAGCGGCGATTCCCCAGGCGATACCGGCCATCCAGAGGGCGCCGTACCAGAAGAACAGGCCGCCGACCGTGGCGCCGATGGCCGCGCGCAGCACGCCGCTGCGCCGCAGGTGGCTGGCGTTCGCGACCGCGGCGCCACCCACCTTGCGCCAATCCCAAATCGCCAGGGCTGCCTGTCCAGAACCGCTGAGCCTGTCTGCCATGGTGTTCCTTGCGTCTTGCGCGCGCACTGTCGGTTGCCGTGGGCCGTGCCCAGGTTCACTCGCCGCAACAGGATAGTGCAAGCAGGTCGCACGAACAACGCTTGCTTCAGCGCGGGGGCGCGGCCCCGCAGGCCCCAGCGGTGCGGGACGAGCCCCCCCCACACTAGTTGGGTGCACCCACTCCCGCTGCCTTGTTGGCCAGCCGCCGCGCCACGTGCTCGGCCAGACCCTCTGCCACGACTTTGGCCAGCACCGCCTCGCCGATCCGCGTTGTGTGCACGCCGTCAACGAAGTGCTCCAGATTGCTGGGAACGCCGCGTGCCGCATCCAGCAGTGGGCACCGCTCTGCGGCGGCGACTTCGCGCAGTGTGCGATCCACGGCAGCGTAGGCGTCGCAGACGCCGGTCAGTGTGAGACCAACGTAGTTCAGGCCCATGACGGCCTGCATGGCGGGTGTCGCGTCGAGGCGCATCAGCCGCGGTTGTGTCATCAGGACCGGCATGGCGCCCGCGCGTTGTGCGAGCGCGACGAAGGTCGCGACATTGAGCCGATACTGTGCAAGTCCTCTTGGGTCTACGTGATCGGCCGGAGGCCTGACAGGGCCGACCACGCCTTCGCTGCCAGCGCCCAACCACCATCCCAAGATCTTCAAGCGCGCCGTCGTATAGAGACGCGAGATGCGACACAGCGCCTTGTCGATGGGCCCGTGGTAGGTCGTGCGCGGATCGCCCTGCGTCATCGGCGTCATACTGCGCAGCAAAGGCACGTCGTTGCGAAAGTACTTCATGTCGTTCCAGGCGGCGTCCAGCACGACGATGTCCGGGTGCCACAGGTGGCCCTCCGTCAGCAGGCGGCCCACGCAGTCGAAGCTGGCGTGCCCGGCTATGCCGGCATTGATCACTTCGACGGCAAGGCCCCGGGCGCGCAGCAGGGCCTCGACGCGGTGCGGCCAGTCGGCGTTGCCAGTTGCCCCGATGTCGAAGACCTGCGACCCGCCGTAAAAGACGATGCGCACGGTATCGGATGCAGGGCGATCCGCGAACTCCGGCCCGCGGTAGCCCCTGCTGTTGATGGGAAAGTGCAGATTCGGGCCCACCGGCACGTCCATCGCCTGCGCCTTGATCACGTGGCGCGCCATGACGACACCGACGTATTGCGCATCCTGCTCCGGTCGCACCCAGGGCCCGAAGGCCCCCGTGGCGCCCCCGACGCGCAGGACGAACTCGGCACACAACAGCGCGAGGATCGGCACGATCAGCAAGAGCAGGCGCTTGAGCGTGCGGTCGAAGTTGCGCTGCGCTTCTGTGCGCTCGTCTGCCATGCGTCCCTGCGGTGACTGCCGTTCTGCGCCAGACTCCTAGAACAGCGTGTAGATGAATGGCGCGGCAGAGCTTCCCAGCGCCACCAACGCGCCGGTGAGCAGCAGCAGCAGCACCAGCGGCACGATCCACCAGAGCTTGTTGGCTTTGGCGAAGCGAACGATCTCCGCGAGCAACTTGCCAGAATGCATCAGCTTGCTCACGTCGACTCCTCCGAGGTCGGCGCGCACCTGAGCTGGGGCGCCTTGCCGATTGCAACCGCCGCCCGGTCGCGGCGGGACGCTACGCCGGTTCGCGGATCCGGTCAAGCGCGGCAGCCTGTCGCCCCACGGGCAAGCGCAGTTCGAAGCGCGCGCCGCCAAGATCGCCATTGCTGACGAGCAGTTCCCCCGCATAGCTCTGCGCGATGCGCCGACTGACGGCGAGCCCCAGGCCCCAGCCGGCATGGCCCTTGGTCGTGTAGAACGGCTCGAAGATGCGCTCGCGCTCTGTCTCGGGCACGCCCGGCCCACTGTCGTCGACGCGCAGCACTGCATAGGCGCCATCCTGCAGGACCTGCAAGTGGATATGACCGGATTGCTTCATCGCGTCGGCAGCGTTCAGGACGAGATTGAGCGCGATCTGCTCGATGTGGCTGGCTGACGCGTCGGCCGGCTGGCGCTGCCCGGCGGCCGTCAGTTCGATCTCGACAGCGCGGCAGCGTGGATGGGCCTGTGCCTGGCCCTGAACGCGCAATGCGACGGCCAGCAGATCGCAGGGCCGGTCGGCATCGCGGGTGCGCGGCAGCCCAGGTTGGCTCAAGTCTGCAAGAATTGTATGAATTCTCTCCAGCGTCGCTTCTGCCTGGGCGATGGTGCTCAGGCGCTGCTGCAGGTCTGCGCCACGTGTCTCCAAGCCTTGCAGCCGCTCCAACTGTGCCGCGGCAATCGCCAGCGGGCCGCCGACCTCGTGCGCGACGCCCAGTGCCAGGCGACCGACCAGCGCCAAACGGTCACTCTGGGCAAGTTGTTCCTGAACGATGTCCGCGGCGTCACGCAGCGCGCCTGCGGCACCCAGCTGACTGGCCAAATCCACCTGATCCTTGGCAAGTTGGCGGCGGTACCAGGCCAGGGCCGCCGCAATGCGGGCGATTTCCCCACTGGTCTGTGTCTGGGGCTCCAGGGCCGGATCTTGCGCGATATCGCGGTGCAGCGTCTCGATCGGCCGCACCAGCCACAGCTGCAGCGCCGCCGCGCCCAGCGCCAGGGCCAGGGCCAGGACCGCGCCGCAACCAAGCCAGAGCGCGATCTCGGCGGCGCGAAGCTGAGCGGCAAGCTGGCCTGATAACTCTGGATCTACGAGAACCGCCGCACGCCCGAGACGGCCGATCAGCACGCTGGCAAATGCTGCCAAGGTCCCCAGTGCGGGCACCAGCAGGAGCAGCAGCAGCCATTGGGTGCGGCGCCGCAGTGTCACGTCAACCACCCAGCCAGGCAGCAAGCGCCTTGTCGGCGAGGCGATGCAGCAGCAGCCACTGCACGGCGGCCAGCGCCAGGAAGGGCCCGAACGGTACGGCAAGGTGGCGCACCGATGAAAGCCCGCGAGACGACACGGCATTGCGCGAGAGTGCCGCGTACGCCAAGGCAAAGGCCAGACCTTGCAGCGCGCCGAGCAGCAGCACCGCGGGCAGGCTGCGCAGGCCGAGGACGGCACCGATACCGGCGAGAAGCTTGATGTCGCCCGTGCCCAGGCCTTCGCGACCGGTCAGCACTGCATAGCCCCACTGCACGGCAAGGAGGCCGCCGCCTGCCACCAGCGTCGCGGCGGCGGCGTTCTTCCACTCGACACCGCGCAATGGCCCGCACAGCAGCGCCAGACCCAGGCCCAGCAGGGGGAGCGGCAGGCTGAGCACGTCGGGCACGGTGAACGTGTCGGCATCGATGAGGGCAATGGCAAGCAAAACAAAGACAAAGGCTTGTTCGGTCAGGACGCACACGAACACGCGCCAGGGTTCGGCGCTATCCTGCAGTGCCGCCGGCAGCCAGGGCGCCACCACGGCGACCGAGAGCGCCGCGGCCACGAACTCGACAACGGGATAACGTAGTGATATCGGGTTTTTGCATGATGCGCAGCGACCGCCCAGCAGGGCGTAGCTGAGGATGGGGATGTTTTGCCACCAGGTGATGGGTGCCAGGCAGGTCGGGCAGCGCGAGCGCGGATGGACGACGGACAAACCGGCGGGAACGCGGTAGACCACGACGTTGAGGAAGGAACCCCACAGCGCGCCCCAAAGCAGCGCGAAACCGTAGGCGATGGCGAGCAGGGTGTTCACGACCGCTGAGTCTAGGAGCGCCGCGCAGATTCCGGCAAGCGATACCCGCACGCCGATGCGCCGCCTTGCGCTCGGCAAGGGGAGTTGCCGGTGGATTCTAGGAGCGTGTCGGACTATTGTCCGTCCAAGCTCCATCGGTGCTTGTTGTTTGGGGCATTCGCACGAGAAAAGCCAGGAAGTCATTCATTGGGCTTTTCATGCGAGTGAGAGTCCGCAGCCGCTGCCTCCCTGGAAGTCTGTCGACCCTTTCTCAATCATGTAGTTTCAGCGAGTTGCACATTGCATCACCGAATCTCGGACAGACTCCCAGCGCGATTCTTGCGTCGACAGTCCGCGGCATCGCAGTCATCATGCTCGCTCGCACGGCCTGTCGCCCCATCAAGGAAAGCACCATGGATTCGCCCATTGCCAAGACCGCCGCGCGCGTGCGCACGCCGTTGCCCGACGGTCCCGTCGACGTTGCCGTGATCGGTTGCGGGTTGGGCGGCCTGATGGCCGCGGCACGCCTCGCGAAAAGTGGCTTGCGCGTCGCGTGCTTTGACAGCCACTACGTCGCGGGTGGCTGCGCCACGATGTTCGAGCGCGGCCGAACCGAGGCGCGCTTTCGCTTTGACGTCGGGTTGCACTACATCGGCGACTGCTCCGCGGATGGGCAGATTCCTACGATGCTGCGCAGTGTTGACGTCGAACTGGACTATGTGCCACTGGATGCCGACGGCTTTGACACGCTGGTGCTGCCGGACTTCCGCTTTCGCATTCCCGCGGATCGCGGCGCGTACCGCGACCGCCTCGTGGCACAGTTCCCGAGCGAAGAGCGCGGTATCGACCGCTATATCCGGTTCTTGGAGCACGTCGACTACGCCAGCCGGCGCATGGAACGCAGCGGCGGCCGCATGGACGTGCGCACGATGGTCGGCACCCTGCTGCACGGCCGGTTGGCGGCGCGCTACCAGAACGCGACGATCGCAGAAGTACTGGATAGCTGTACAAAAGACATCCAGCTACGGGCGGTGCTGCTGGGCCAGAGCGGCGATTACGGTGTCGCGCCGAGCCGGGTGAGTGCGCTCTTGCACGCGGGCCTGGCCAACCACTACTTCCGCGGCGCCTTCTATCCAAAGGGCGGCGGCCAGGTGATTGCCGACTCGCTTGCCGACGTGATCGAGCGCGCCGGCAGCAGCGTCCATTTGCGCTGCGGCATCGAGCGCATTCTCGTCGAAGGCGGCCGGGCCGTCGGCGTGCGCACCGAGGCCCGCGGCGGCAAGGAAAGCGTCGACATCCGTGCAAGGATCGTTTTGTCAAATGCCGACCTGAAGCGAACGTTGCTGGAACTGGTGGGACCCGAGCACCTGCCGACGGATTGGGTGACGCGCGCCGCAGGCTTCCAGATGGGCGGGGCGCTTTTCCTGACCGTGCTGGGCATCGACGCGGATCTGAAGCAGTTTGGTCTGGGCGCGACCAACTATTGGCAATTCGACAGCTATGACATGGAGGCGTGCTACGCCGGTGTGTTGCCGGGCGGCCTCATGCAGCCGCGCGGGTGCTATGTGACGAGCGGGACGCTCAAGGATCCGGGCACGCCGGGCCATGCGCCGCCTGGCGCCTCCAGCCTGGAGGTGATGGCGCTGCTGCCCGGCGCTGCCCGCGCGTGGGCGGTGGATGCAGCTGCGATCGATGCGGGAAGTTATCGCAAGAATATCAATTATTTGGAGCAGAAGCAGCGCGTCGAGGACGATCTCGTCGCCCGCGTCGAGCGCATGTTTCCCGGTCTGGCGGCGCACATCGTCCTGCGCGAGTCGGCGACGCCCATCACCCACACCCGCTTTACCCGTGCCAGCGACGGTACCGGCTACGGCCTGGCCGCCACGCCCGCACAGTTCATGAAAGGTCGCCCCGGCTACAGGGGTCCGATACCCGGTCTCTACTTCGCAGGCGCTTCCACCCGCGCCGGCCACGGCATCGTCGGCGCCCTATCGAGCGGCCGCAACGCCGCACAACGCATCGCATCCGACCTGGGCAGGTCGCTGCCGTGAAGCCGCGTCTCGCGATCCTCCGCGGTGGATAGCCGGCGCAGCGTCTGGCCGATTTGTTGACAACGACCCGCCCCCTCCGCATCGTGCGCTTGCCTCGCCGGTGCACCATGGATCTCGCTCTTCATCGCCTGCTGGTCAAACGTCCGCCGCCGCCGCCGCAGTCGGGGCCAGTCGCAGCGTTCGTCGCACGGGCGCGCGCCCAGCGCCTGCACTGGCGTCGGCTGATCGCATTTGAAGCCGCGCTGTTAGCCGTACTGTGCTTCCTGGCGCTTGCCGCAGTGGGCGCAGTTCTTGCCGTCTCGATCCAATCCGCTCAGGGAACGGCACCGGCCATTGGCTGGGCGGCGGCGGTGCTGGCTCTGGGATTGGCCGTGTGGCACCTGAGTTCGCGCCTGTGGGTGTCGCGCGACTTGCCGCGTTGGGCAGCGGGCCAGGTCGTGCTGGCCGAAGATGCGCTCGCTGCGGCTGAGCAACTGCGCTCGGCCCTCGACATTGCGCAGCTTTCGTTGCGCGGGACGCCGTCGCTGGGCTCGCCGCAGCTGATCGAGCGCACGCTGCAGGACGCCCGCCTGGGTCTGGAGGCTGTCGACGTCGCGGCGCGCCAACTGCGCGGACGAATCTGGCAACTAGCTATTTTGTTGATGCTGTCCCTGCTTGCCTGGACCTACTCGGCCCGCGCCGCGCCGCTGATGTGGCGGCACCTGCTGCGTCAGCCGGCCCAAGCCGTACCGCCGCCGCGCGAGATCGGCACGCTGGTCAGCGATTCGCACGTGCACGCCGCGCCGCCGCCCTACGCCCGCATGGCCGTAGCGAGTCGCGATGAAGAAGGTGGCGATGGCAACGTCTTGCGCGGTGGTCGCATTTCTGTCGTCGCCGAGCCGCTGCCGACCTTCGCGGTGCGCGAAGTGGAAATCGAGACCGGGCCGGCCGGTGCTGCGCACCTCGAAGTGATTCCACTGCAAAAGGGCAAAGGGCGTCTCGCACAGGTGCAATGGGCTCGCACGATCATGGAGCCACTGCGCTACCGTTACCGCGGTGCCGACGTCAACGGTGCGCCGGTGCGCGAGCAGGGTTGGCGTGAGGTGCAGGCGGACGAGGACGCCGTTCCCAAGGCATTGATCAGAAAACCTATTGGTGAGATCGAGGTCAGGCCGGGCCAGACCGTGCAGGTCAGTGGCGAGGTGGTCGACGACATCGGCCTGTCGCTCGTGAACCTCGTCATTGCGCGGCCGGCAGCGGGTGTCGAGCGGCGGCCCGTGGCCTTGGCGAGCAGCGAGGCTCACGCAGAAGTCCGTGAGAGTATTGGCGTCGATGCCCTGCAGTTGAGGCCGGGCGAGGTGGCGCTGGTGCACGTCGAAGCGGCCGACACCAATCCACTCGAGTCGAGCCGGCGCGGTCTGTCGGCCAAGGTGCGCATCCGCATGTTCTCGGCCGAGCGTCACCACGCGCAGAATTTGGAGCAGCTGGGCGAAGTTGCCGAGTTGTGGACCCTGCGTCTCGGCGATCGCCTGGAGCGCGATCCGGCGCAGCGTCAATCCGGCCTGTCGTGGGCACTGCACAACCGCGCCGATCTCGCCCAAGAGGAGCAGCGCGGCCTCGATGCCCTGCGCGCCCTGCGCCAGAGCCTCGCCGACGACGTGCTCAGCCGACCCAAGACCGTCGCGGATCTCCAGGAACTCGAACAGCAATTGGGCGAGCAGCTGGCCGATGAAGCGCGCGCGGCCGAGGGCATCGATCCAGACGGACAGGGCTACGGCGCCGTGCGCGACCTCTACGCGCTGCAGCGGCACCATGCGCTGGTGCTGGGCACCCAGGAGCACGCGGTCTTCGTCCTGGCGGGACTGGCGAGCGCGGAACAGCAGAGTGCGTTGGCACGCGACGGCAAGTCATTGGCAGAGGCCGAGAAACAGCTGGTGACGACGCTGGAAAAGCTCGCCGAAGGCGCCACGACACCGCTTGCGAGTGAGGCGGAGCGCCTGCTGGATGCCGTCGAACAGCAGCTCGATCGCATGGCCGCCGCGGCGCAAAAGCAATTGCGCATGGTGCCTTATGAACACATCAATGCCGCCGAGATCGACGCCAGCGGCCTGCAGCGCGATCTGGGCGACCACCGCCAAGCGCTCAGCGAAGTGCGTCAGCTGCTGCGCGCCGGCAAGGTGCGCGAGGCGCTGGACCGCGTGCGCCAGATCCAGCAGCAGATGTCGAGGCGAGTCGGGGATTTGCAGCAGGGCGTGGATCGCCAGCGCACGGCGGAGGAGGCGGCGCTGGAGCAACTCGTCGCCGATCTGCGCCGCGGCATTGCGCGCGCCCAGCAAGGGGAAGGGCAACTGCGCGATGATCTTCGTGAATCAAGTGAGGAGCAGGAGCGCCAGACTGCCGAGCACCTGCGCAGCGTGCGCATGACGCTTGTGCCTGGAACAATTGCACTTCTTCAGGAAGCGCGCGACCAGCTGCGGCCGCAGCGCTTGCTGACGCCCAAGCTGCACGGGCACCGCAGCGTTTCGGGCGCGCGCGCGGCACTGCAGGCGGCGTTGACATCACTGGACCGCGGACAGATTGATGCCGCGCTGCAAGCTTTGACAGAGACCGAGGATTTGCTTGCTGCGGCGCATCAACTGCTGCGCGACGATGTAGACGACGAGGAGGATCCGTCGCGGCGGCTGCGGGTCGCTCGCGAGGCGGCGGCTGACCAGAATCGGCTGGCGTTGGCCGATGACCGCGTGCAGAAGGCCGCGGCGCGGCTGCGCGAGGCGCTGCCGTCGCCAGCGTCGCTGCTGCGCGGCCCGACGCGGCAGAAGCTCGACCAGAATGCATTGCAGCAAGAGCAGTTGCGCCACGCCCTGGACCGGGTTCGCCAGAAGCTCGGGCAGGCCGGCGGCGCGCACCCGGCCCTGCAGCGCCAGGTCGGCGACCGGCTGGACCACGCGCTGCAGACGATGCGCGACACGGACGAGGCGCTGGGCCGCTACGACGCCGCGCGCGCGTTCGAAGAGACAGCCGAGACGATGGATGCCTTGGAACGTGCGGCAGCGCTTCTGGAATCTGGTGGGGCCGGCAATCCTGGGCAGGCGCCGCAACAAGAGCAGGTTGGCATCCAAGCAGGCGCGGATGCAGTGGAATTGCACGGCGGCAACCAAAGCGACGCGACCGAGACGTTCCGGCAGGATGTCTTGCGCGCCATGCAGCACAAGCCGCCACCGGCGTGGTCGGAGCGATTGCAGCGCTATTACAAGGCGATTGCGCGCTGATCCTCACAAAGCGCATCCGACCATCCTTGACAAGTGCGCGCGGCGTCCTTTCCTTCACGGGTCAGGATCGAAGGCAATCACCTGGAATTGAAACGTTTTGATGCGGCGCTGCGCTTGCGCCATTCGCCGCGACACGAGGCGCACATGCAACAGCAGAAACTCACGACGAATGCCCAGATGGCGCTCAAGCTTTCCAGCGAGGAAGCGATCCGCCGCAGTCACCAGTTCCTGGAGCCCGAGCACGTGCTGTGGGCGCTGTGCGGCGACGTGGAAGGCATCGTCAAGCCGCTCCTGGGCCGCATGGAGGTGCCGATCGAGGGGCTGCGCGCGGAAATGGAGCACGCGCTGGCGGCCCTGCCGATGGTCAAAGGCGGTGGCGGTGGGTTGATGCCGTCGCAAAGGCTGAATGATTTCCTGGAGAACGCCGACGACGAGCGCGGCAAGTTCAAGGACGATTACATTTCCACCGAGCACCTCCTGCTGGCGCTGCTGCACGACCGCAAGGGCGCGGCGGGGCGGGCACTGCACGACCGCGGGCTGTCGCGCGAGAAGATCCTGGGCAATTTGAAGCCCTTGCGTGGCAGTGAGCGCGTGTCGAGCCAAGAGCCAGAGGCGGCGTTTCAGGCGTTGGAGAAATATGCCCGTGATCTCACGGCGGTGGCACAGTCGGGCAAGTTGGACCCGGTGATCGGTCGCGACGACGAAATCCGCCGTGTCATGCAGGTGCTGTCGCGGCGCCGCAAGAACAACCCTGTGATCATTGGCGATCCCGGTGTGGGCAAGACAGCCATCGTCGAGGGCCTGGCGCAGCGGATTGTCTCGGGCGACGTGCCGGAAGGTCTGAAAGGTAAACGTCTTTTCGCCTTGGATCTGGCCTCGATGGTCGCTGGCTCCAAGTACCGCGGCGAATTCGAGGAGCGCCTCAAAGCGGTCTTGAAGGAATTGCAGGACTCTTCGGGTGAAATCATCCTATTCATCGACGAGTTGCACAATCTGGTCGGCGCTGGCAAGGGCGAGGGCGCGATGGACGCGTCGAACATGCTCAAGCCCGCTTTGGCGCGCGGCGAATTGCGCTGCATCGGCGCGACGACGCTGGACGAATTCCGCAAGCATATCGAGAAGGACGCAGCGCTGGAGCGGCGCTTCCAACCGGTATTCTGTGACGAGCCGAGCGTGGCCGACACCATTTCCATCTTGAGGGGGTTGAAGGAGAAGTACGAGGTGCACCACGGCGTGCGCATTCAGGATTCCGCGATCGTGGCCGCGGCGACGCTGTCGGATCGCTACATCACCGATCGCTTCCTGCCCGACAAGGCGATCGATCTGGTCGATGAGGCTGCGAGCCGTTTGCGGATAGAAATCGATAGTTTGCCGACCGAGATCGACCAATTGCAAAGGCGCATCCAGCAACTGGAAATCGAAGACCAGGCGCTGTCGCGTGAGCACGATCCGGCTAGCCGCGAGCGGCGCGCGCAGATGGAAGCGGAATTGGGCGACTTGCGCGAACAGGTCACGGCGCAAAAGGCGGTGTGGCAGCGCGAGAAGACGCTGATTGACGAAATCCGCAAGTCCAAGGAGGAATTGGAAGAATTGGGTATCCAATTGGAGGCGGCCGAGCGGCGCCACGACTTGGAGGCGGCGGCGCGGTTGCGCTACGGCCAGGTTCCCGAGTTGAACCGGACGATCGAGGCGACGCAGAGCAAGCTAGCGGAAGCACAGAAGAACGGCAAGATGCTGAACGAAGAGGTCAGCGCCGAGGAGATCGCCAAGGTGGTCAGCGCGTGGACCGGCGTGCCGATGCAGAAAATGCTGGAAGGCGAAATGCAGAAATTGCTGCACCTGGAAGAGCAGCTGCAAAAGCGCGTGGTGCATCAGGAAGAGGCGATCGGCGCGGTGGCCAATGCGGTGCGGCGTTCGCGCTCGGGGCTGCAGGATCCGAACCGGCCCATGGGATCGTTCATCTTTCTCGGGCCGACCGGCGTGGGCAAGACCGAGCTGGTCAAGGCGCTGGCGGAGTTCCTGTTCGACGACGAGCGGGCAATGGTTCGCATCGACATGAGCGAATACATGGAGAAACACACGGTGGCGCGACTGATCGGAGCCCCGCCGGGCTACATCGGTCATGAAGAAGGTGGCCAATTGACCGAGGCGATCCGGCGCCGGCCATACAGCGTCGTGTTGTTCGACGAAATCGAGAAGGCCCACCCGGATGTTCTGAATATTCTTCTGCAAGTACTCGACGAGGGCCGGCTGACGGATTCGCTCGGGCGCACGGTGGATTTCCGCAATACGCTGGTGCTGATGACCTCGAATGTCGGCAGTGCGGCGATCCTGGAGGCGTCGGGTGACGCGGCAGTGCGCAAAGTGGTGCAGGAGGAATTGCGACGCCATTTCCGGCCGGAATTTCTCAATCGCGTCGACGAGATCGTGATCTTCCAGAGCCTGCGCGAAGAGGACATGGTGCACATCGTGGCGATTCAACTCAATCGCTTTGCACAGAGATTGAAGGATCGCAAACTGGCCATCACGGTGACCGACGCGGCGCAGCACCTGTTGGCGCAGGAGGGCTACGACGCGCAGTACGGGGCGCGGCCCTTGAAGCGTACCTTGCAGACACGGCTGGAGAATCCGCTGGCGATGGAGCTGCTTGCCGGCAAGTATCCGCCGGGCAGCCATATGGTGGTGGATGCGGCGCGGGGGGATCTGGTGTTTACGCTGGCGGATTAGATTGTAGGCGCCTTGCCAGCCCCTCAAAGGTCCGTGCCGGCATCCTGCCAGAAGGCAGCGTCCGCACCCATGAAACTGCCCGAGATCAGTTGCACATCGGCTTGCCCGACCAGCCGACAACCCGTCGTCGTTGACCACACTTCGACATGGGCTTGCTGGCCGATCAATTCTGCGAACGGTGTATCGTTGAAGAAGAACGGCACATCGGCGGTCTGAAAGCCACCTTCAGGCATCGGCGCGGCGGGCACGACTTGGAACTTCGAGGTCTGATCCAGCCTTCCCGCGATGGCCACGTGCACCGCGATCCGCACCTGCGGCGGCAATGGCGCGGGCGTGCGCAGCCCCAGCCGCACAAAGAACAGGCCTTGGAAACCTCTGGTAATCGCCAATGTCGAGCCACCCTGCAGCGGCGCCGCCTTCTCCTGGTCATCGACGCTGAACAGCGCGGCTCCCTCGGCGCAGGGACCGATGTCGGTGGCTACATCAGCGTGCGCATCCGCGGGCTCGGGTTGCGGCGGCGGCGTGCAAGCTGTGATAAAGACAAAGACAAGCAGACTTCGGCGCATGTCATGGCTCCCATGTGGCGCTGACAGTGGCGAGCACCGCCGTGCGCGCGGCGAGGAACGCGTAATCCAGGTAGCGCATGTGCAGCAGATCGGCGCCCGCTGAAAAGCTCAGCGTTTGCGCGCTGTTCACGCGCGGGCTCCACTCGATGTGCATGCCGCCCAGCGCGGTCCACATAGAGCCCAACTCCTTGTCCGCAGTGCGCAAATCCGGTGCATTCGGAAAGGTGACGTAGCGTTGCCGATAGAACGTCACTGCACTTTGGGTATGGCCGCGCGCTTCGGCCGTCAGCGTCCACGCATTGCTGCCCAGCTGCAACGCGGCGCGAGCCGTCAGCGTGTGCGCGATCATGCCCCACGTATCGGTATAGATGCGGTATTCACCGTGGGCAAACAGCCCCGGCCGCACGCGGGTGCGCAGGCGCAGCATGGCGGCGTGACGGTAGCGGAGATCGGGCGTGCGCTCGGTCACGGCGGTATCGTGCGCGCCCGCGTTCGACGCATAGAGGCGCACGAAGCGGTAGGGGTTGGCCTGAAAGCCGTCGACGATCGAGAGGTTGTAGCCGACGTCCGCGGCGGCGGTTGGCGACAAGATGTGAGTCCAGGCCACGTCGGCATCGTGGGTTTGGCGCGTGCGCGCAAATGTCGCATCGCCATGGCGGCCGATGTCGGAATGGCTATAGACGTAGCGCAGTTGCAGCGTCGCCATGCGCGCGAGCAGACTGCGATTGCCCGACACGTGCACGGAATGCGTCAAGAAATCGGGTTCTTGCGACAGATGATAGCTGGCATCGGCGCCCATGCCGGCGCCGAGATCGTAGCTGGAACCGGCATCGACCTGCGTGCGCGTCTCGGAAAAGCCGCGCGGCGAGGCCGCTGTGACGAGATCGACCGACGCGGCGGTGATGAAGTCAAATGCGACGCTGGCGTGGGTTGTCGCCGCGCCTACTTCCTTGCTGCCTGAAACTTTGGGAGAAATGACCTGAACATGGTCGCTGTCCGTGTAGATGAGCACGGAGCTGTGCGCACGATCCGCCGCTTGCGCCGCGGCGCTGACGCCGCACGACGCGACGATCACGAGCTGTGCCAGGAACCTGGGAGTCTGTCGGAGAACCTCCAACAGCGATGGATAACTCAGTGAAACTACGTGTCGGCGCCAGACTCGACAGACTCCTAGGGAAGCCGCGGCTGCGGGTTCCCATTCACACGAAAAACCATGAATTACGTCATGGTTGTCTTGTGCGAATGCCCCAAACAACAAGCACCGATGGAGCTTGGACGGACGATAGTCCGACACACTCCTAGTCACAGCCACAAGCTCCTTGCGCATCGCCGGCGCCGCCTTGGGCGCCTTCGCGCACCGCGAACACGTGGCCGCGCGCTGCCGCCCGCTCCGGCTGCGGCGCCCACAGCATCTGCCGCTGCGCCAGGACGCCGCGCTGCCACGGCTGCACCGTCGCGCAACCGCTTGTGATTACAAATATAGCCAGAAGCCAGCGCATCCCGCGTTCCTACAGCGTCAAGAGAAAGTTCATCAGATCCTGCAGTTGGTAGCGATCGAGCTGACTCGTACCGCCGTGGGTGTCGAACGCGCCATCGCGCTCGTTGCACCCGATTTCGCCCGGCGCCAGCGCGCTATGTCCCGGCGTCGCCAGCGCTTGCCGCAAGCTGCGGGCGCGGCCGTCGTGGAAAAAGCGGCTCTGCGGCCGATCCCACAGACCGCGCAGCGGTGTCGCGCCCAGATCGAGCCCCGCAGGCCCTTGCTGCGTCTGCGGAAACGAGCCCATGAAGCCCTTGGTCACGTTCGAGGCATTGGCGCCCGACGGCGCACGACTTGGCGAAATTACAGGCGGAAATCGAATCGGCATCCCTGCCGGCGAAAATGGCAGCGGCAGCGTCGCTGTCGTCGTCAGCGGCAGTGGATGGCAGGCGGCGCAGCCCACGCCCGCCTGCTGGTACAGCGCCTTGCCGCGCTGGGCAGTCGGCAAATCCAGGTGTTTGTTCGGATTCGGCAGCAAGCGCGGCGTGCGCAACATGAACAGGCCGATCGCGCGCGTGATGCCTTCGAAGTCCAAGGCCAGTGGATGCCTCAAGCCGTCCGAGCCTTCCTGCGCCAGCACATCGCCGAACGCGGTATCGCGCCCCAGCAGCTTGCGCGCCGCGTCCTTGATGAACTCGGAACGCTTGAGAAATCCAGTCTTGGCGTAGGGCCGCTGCGCGCATTCCGGCGGCGGATTGTCCATGCAATGCATCACATGCTGGCAGCCGGAAAGTTGTGGATCGCCGGCGCAATCTTCGACTTTCGGGTACTTCGACCACACCACCGGATCGAGGCCCTCGCAGCAGAAGTTCTCCTTGCGCGCGAACTCGTTGAGCACCGGAAAGAAATTCGTCTCATCCATCGCTGACTCGAAGAACCAGGGCCGCGTGTCGAAAAGGCCGCGCTGCGCCATGACGTTGCGCGCGCCCCACAGACGGTCGGTTTGCAGCGGCATCACAATCGGCCGCGCAATCGGGGCGTTGTCGCGGTGGCAGTGCACGCAGGTCTGGTCGCCATCGACGGTGAAGGCGGCGGTCATCTCGTTGATCGCTTCGCCGATCTCCGCATCGGTGCTGGGAAAAGCGCCGCCGCTGACATCGCCGACCGTGACGGTCAGCTCGCTGCCGGGCGGCAGCGCCGGGTCCAGCAGCGTCAGCGCTTCGGCGAGCCGGTCGACGGCCACCAAACGCTGTCCCGCAAAAGCCAGCGCCACCGGGTTGAGCGCCGTGCGGTACAGTTGTCCAGTCGTCTGCAGCGGCGTCAGCGCGCCCTCGGCGCCGATGCCAAAACCCTGAACTTCATTGGATCCGGCGTAGGCCACCCACAGCCTGCCACCCTGCGCCGCCATCGCCTGCGGCAGCGAACCTGCGATGATCCAACGGCTGCGCGGCATCAGGTAAGGCACCACGTCAGGCTGCCAGGTATCCGGCGGCGGCAGCAGCAGGCCGCGCTCGGGACGATCCGGGTCGACATCGCGAAAATCCTTGCAACACGTTGTATCGGCGCCGTAGCGCTGCACCGGCTGCAGCGTGCGCGTGTCGACGACGGCGAGTTCGTTGCCCAGGTCCTGGAACACGACATTCGCTGTATGGTCGCCTGGTTTCCCATCATCGTCCAAGTCGCGGCCCAGGAAGGGATGCGCGCCGGTGCCTTGCCCTGTGTCGGCCACAAAGAGGTAATCCGCCGCCACCGCGAGACCGCCGACCGGCGAGTGGAAGTCGATGTGATTGAAGCCCTTTGGCGCGCCGATCGTCTGCGTCCCCGGGTTCTGATCGACATCGACCAATTGACCGCTCGCCGCGTCGATGACGGCGATCGTGCCGCCAGCTGCCGATCCCACGAACAAGCGCTTGCCATCACTGGACAAAGCCAAGGCAGTCGGATTCTCCGAAACCGGCGTGCCCATCGGGTCTTCGGGAGGCACCCCATCGTAACTCTTGGAGCTGACGTGAAAACCGGAGGACAGGTCGAGGTTCCACCACAGCACCGAATCCTTCCAACGGTTGGTCAGGAACACGCGCTGACCGTTTGGATGGAACAGCGCGAGTTCTGTGTAGAAAGGCACGGCGACGCGCGCGACTTCGCGGTCGGCCGCGGCGTCGAGCACGACCGCGTGGTCGGCGTAGCGCAGCGTGACCAACAGGTAGCGCCCCGAGGGATCCAGCGCACAACTCCAGGGCGACGGCGCCAGGTGCAGGCGCTTTTTCAATTCTCCGGCTTGCAGATCGACCACCGCGACGTCCGTGCCCGGGTCGTCCTCGATGCCGGCCAACATCACCCACGCTTTCTTCTGATCCTTGGCGACGCAAATGGCGCGCGGCCGATCGCGGTGCGGCTGCGGCGTCCACAGCGGATCGCCGGGCTGCAGCGGATTGGCGGCTGGGTGCAGCACGGCAATGGGCTCCGGCGGTGTAGCCTGACACCCTGTCAAGAAACAGAGCCACAGCAAAAACAGCAACCGCTTCATGGCGCTGCCTCGATCCACGCGAGGATCGCGCGGCACTCCGGATCGCTGGGAGCGGCGAAGACGGCGCCGCCTTTGTGGCCGCCGGTGGCGCCCAAGGCCATGCGCATCAAGGTGGTGTCGCGGGCGGAAGGCGCGTCAAGAAATCCGAGTGTAGCTCGGTAGTTGGCGTCGCATTCGGCGGTGGTCAGCGGATGCGACGTGCCCATGTCGGTGGTCGTTTTGCGCATGCGGCCGACGGCGAACTGCGCGAAAGGTCGCTGCGGCGTGCCGTGGCAGGCGAAGTCGCCGCAGCGCTTGGCGAGCAAGGGCCCGGCTTCGTTCATGAATGTGGCGCGCAGGGGCGAGCGCAGCGGCGCGCTGCCACCGGGATCGACCGCACAGCCAGTCAGGCCAGCGACAAGGCAGACAACCGGGATGACATTCCTTTTGATCACGCTATTTTCCCTGGCCAGGCAGCCCGGCAAAGGCCGCGCCGAATTCGATCCAACGCAGCAAGGTCAGGCGCTCCGCGGGCGTCAGCTGTGGCGCACCGGGCGGCGGACACGGCTGCTGCAGCGTGCGCGGCGCGTCGTATTCGCGGTTCATCAGCTTTTCGGCGAGAAAGGACGCGCGAGCGCGGTAGCCGTCTGCATCGACATACTTGTAACCATGTGCAGATCCTGGACCGGGGGCCAGCAGATTCTCGTACGCATCGGTGTAGTGCTGCGTCGGTGTCGCCGTCAAAGACAGGCCGCCGGCAGGCGCCGCGGCATCGTGGCAATTCGCGCACTTCGTGGTCAGGATCGGCTGGACGTCGCGCAGAAAGTCGACGAACACGAAGAACGATAAGTCGATGAAGGGCAAGGACTTGGGCTGGCGCCGGTCGGCGTCGTCATAGAGCGCTGCGTTCACGGAAGCCTGGGTGATGAAATCGGTCGGCGGTGCGAGCACCGAGTTCTTCGCGCCATCCAGCGCACCATGACAGCCGGCGCAGCGCGCAGGGTACGAAGTCTGCGGAATACCGACGGGAAAACGCTCACCTGGCAGCAAGGCATACCAGTGGTGCTGCAGCGCGCCGACGGCGACGTGGTCGGAATCGAGGGTGACGAGACGCACCGGCACGCGCGCCGGAATCTGCGCCGCCAGGCTGCCATCGCTCATCGGCGGCAACTCTGCGGCGGCAAAGAGCGGCAGGCGGCCCGTGAGCGAAGTCCGCGTCGCGGCTTGGGAACCAGAGCGCGTCTCGGCCGCGGGCACAGGTGTCACGTCGGGTTCGCCGAGCACAGAAACCGGAACCACGGCACGGACATAACCGATGTCCTCGCGCAGCGTCCGCGGACCCGTCGGCGTCAGGCGCGCGAGCAAGGCCTCGATGACTTGCACGCCGTTGTGCACGAGCGCAGCGGTTGGGCCTGTTTCCTGCCACTTGCGCGGGTGCGGCGCATCCTCGGGCGCGCGCATCACAGCCGCCACGGGCTGCGACCACGGCAGCTGCGCGCCACTCGCCAACACCTCGATCTGCTGCACAAGCGGCCGTTCGGATGGGCGATCTTCGCGCAAACGCACGTGCACGAGGTCCGGCCTGGGCGCCAGCAGCGGATCGGCCAGGTTCAGCGGTCCTGCCGCGTGCACCGCAAGCAGACTGCCGTCCGGCAGCGCGATCGGGTCGCGCCACAGGCCGTCCGGGCTCAGCTTCTCCCGCGCCGCACCCGGCGTCAGAATCGTCAAGGCGTGCTTGAAGTTCGGCAACGTCGCCGTCGCGGTCTCTTCTTCGGGGATCTCGACGGCAAATTGACGTTCCAGCATGGCCAACTGCCCGCCGCGCCAACGGTTGTCTTGGTCCAACAACACCAGCACACCTCGGCCGTCAGGACACTCGCGCAGGTGATAGAAAACCTGCGGCAGCTCGCTCATGCCGAAATGCGGGTGCGCCTCGGGCTGGATGTGCTCGGCGGCGTCGTGATCGATAGGAAAGCGAAAGATCACGCCTTTGTAGCCACCGTCGATGGCGCGCTTGATGGTGTAGGCCATCGTCCCTGCGAACTCGCCGACCGACAGAAAGTGCGGCTCGACTTCGGGCACGACGGTGAAAGTAAGCCGCTCCAAATGCTGGCCATCCGCGTCGATGGCATAGAGGTCGGCATTTTGTACGGAGGCCAGATCCGCGAGGTCGCCGGCGCGCGTGGAACTGAAGTAGATGCGCTCGGTTGGCGCGACTCCGGCTGCCGACACGAAACCGCCGTTCGGACCCCAAGTCGGCGAAAAGTGGCCCAGTGTGCGCCCCAGGGGCAAAACGCCTTTGTCAAAGGTCAGTTGGCGCAGCCCTGTGCCATCGAGGCCGATCGTGTAGAGGTTGTGCGCATCTTCAGGACTCTTGCCCATGGTGAACGCGATGACGCGGCCATCGTGGCTGATGGCCGGATCGCGAATATCGACGGGCACTTGGTGCAGCGCAGCGGTCAGGTTGATCGGCGCACCGGTGTAGGGCGGATCGAAGCGGTAGAGGTCGGTGCCGGGCGTGAAAGGCTGCACGCCGAAAGGACCTGCGGCCGGCAAAGGTCCGCCGACGGCGACGAGAGGCGGATCGGCGGGTGCCGCCGAAGATGCCGGCCCCAGCGCCGCGGTGCGCTCGGCCGCGATCCAGGCCAGAAAGCCGGCCACAGTTGCGGAACTCGTAGGATCCGCGCCACCTTCCATCTCCTTGGCCAGAAAGACATCGTTGCCGCCCTTGTGCGGCATGCCGCCCTTTTCCAGCGGCAGCATCTTGCGCAGCAGGCGCGAACCCAGCGGATCGCCCCAGGTCGTGATGTTGCGCCGCGCCTCGTGGTAAGTACTGCGCAAGTCCGCGCGCGACAGCAGCTTTGTGCCCGGCACTGTCGGCGGCTGAAACACCGCGCCGCCAAAGGACAGCGTGCCATGACAGGTCGCAGTCGCGCAGCCGCGGTCGATGAGCAGCGGATAGACCTTGTCACGGAACAGCTTTTCGCGCTCGGACAACGGCGGCTCGGCCTGCCCCTCCGTGCCATCGCGGATCGATGTTGCCCAATCTGCCAACGTGCGGTAGTCGGCGTCGGCGCGCGTCTGGAAAACAGAGCCCTGGAAGTGATACTGCCCGCCGATGGCGACCGGCAAGGTCTTGCGCAACAAGGAGGAAAACTCCGCACCATCCATCGAATTGATCTTGGCCTTGACCGACGTTTCAGCCGCCACCGAATCCACGATGCGACCGCGTTTGTCGACGGCGAACGTCAGCCAGCGTTTCGGGTCCTGCTTGTGCGCAGCATCCGCGGCACCGTGGCATTGGCTGTTGGCGCAGCGGCTCTCCAGGATCGGAACGACTTGAGCGACAAAACGGTCGTGATCCGAGGGTTCGCAGCCCAGCACGGCAGCGACGCCGAGCAGTTGAACCGTGGTCCTTGTGGCGATACGGGAGAACAAGCAGCAGGCCTCAGCGATACATCAAACGCTCGAGGAGTCTACTGATAGCGGCCACGTTGCGCAATGTGGATCAAGGGCTAGGTGGTGCTCGCTGGCTCAATGTGCACGGAACTGCGGCAGTGTGCGCAACTCGCGTCGATGGGCCACTCCGGTGTTTGGGTCCGCGCACTCCTGGATGGCACCCTGGCGCAAGCCTTGAATCTCCGAACAGGTCGGCGTATCGTTCGACGCTCGCTGCTGCATCGGGGCCACGGCAGCGCCAGGCGCATTCGCCAAGGATTTCGCATGACTCCAAGGCAGCGTTTACGCGCCGCGGCGCGAGCTTGGCGGCACGCGGCCATCTGCTTCGCGGCGCCGGCGCTGCTCGCGTGCGGTTCGGCGCGGCCGGTCATCGCCGGGGCCAGCACGGCCAACCGCGCGCCGCTCTTCGAAAAGCGCATCCTCTTTGGCGATTCGCTGCGCCCGGCTGACGAGGCTGCGCTGGTGCGCGACGTCACGGCGGTGGTCAAGCATGTGGCCAGGCAACAGGAAGCGCTGCCGGCCAGTGAGGCGCGCGGTCGCATCGGCATCGGGACGCCGCTCGATCAAGGCGGGCGCTACCGCCAGACGGCGTTGACGCAATGGCTGCTGGCGGAGTTTGACAAGCAAGCGCGCGGGGTTGGCCTAGATCCGCTGCCGATGACGCCGACGACTTCGCCGCGCGATACGCTGGCACCGATCGCCAACCCGATGGATCGCCTCTTTCCTGACGATCCAAGCCGTCTGGAAGATCCGGGCAACTGGCCGCTCATCAACGGGAAACTCAAGGTCATGGGGCTGCCGCCGGTCGCGTACCTGTTGACCAGCCGGATCGCGCAAGACGAGACGGGGCGCGGCCTGGAAGTGCGCCACCAACTGGTGCGGCTCGAACCGGAACCGGCTGTGGTGCGCTCGGATGCGTTTCCCGTGCGGCTTTCCCAAGCGTTGCCCAAAGGTGCGGACATCTTTCTGTTGCTCGACGAGTCCGGCAGCATGCGCGACAACGATCCCGACGGCGTGCGCGTTCAGGCGGCGCATCTGCTGATCGATCAACTGGCAGCAGCGCAAAAGCGTGATGCATCGGGCACGTATCGCATTGCGCTCGGGCTCTTTGCCAACGTCGTGCGATCGGCGTCGGTGCTGGCGCCGCTGTCGCTGGCGGATGCGGATGACGTGGCGCGGCTGCACAAGGCGATCGACGCGGTCCAGCCAAATGGGAATACGAACCTTGACTTGCCGTTTGTGCAGGTGCTGAAACATGTCGATCGCGAGCGCTTGGAACGGCCGCTGGTCGTCGTGCTGCTCACGGATGGCAACCACACCGAAGGGCCGCTGCGGCATCTGTGGCGGCAGTTGGATTACGTGGCCAAGCCGGTCTGGCGCGACGTGTCGGGGTTGGCGCTGGCATTGGGATATGACACGGAATCCAGCGTGTTGGACGACATCGCTCAGGCGTTGGGCGGGCGAAGCGCGCCGCGGCGGGTGACCCAAGAGCACCTGGAGGAGGACCTGCTGGGCTTGCTGTTCGAGTTGCAGTACACGCAGCTGGAGCACAAAGTCATCGATATCAGCCGACATGTTCTCGCCGGTGAGGAGGTCAAAGGGCACGCGCAGGGCGGCCTCAGCGTGCTCGTGTCGCAGTCGACGCGGCCCGCGCGGCCGGCGGCGGCCAGGCCCGCAGGACAGGAAGCGGTGGCCAAGCCTGCGCCGCCGCCCAAGCCTGCCGTCTCGGATGCGGACATTCCCTTTCTGGACATGGTGCAATGAGATCACGCATCGCCACAGCCATCGTCGCAGCCGCCGTCGCGCTCTTGGTCGCCGCGCCCGGCAGCGCCGTGCCTGGTATGCGCATCAAACTCAAACGTTACGGGGCGGTCTTGTTCGCGGGCGCGGATGGCTCCTGCCGCTTCGAGCGCAGCGGTACCCTGCACGCCGACGCGGCGACGATCTGCACGGTGCGCGGTTTCGGCGAGACGCAAGTGGTCGACGTGCATGGCTTTGATGTCGGCGAATACGCGCTGAGCGTGGTCGAGGACGCGCAAGCGGAGGGGGCCACGGGCCGGCACAGCTACAATGTCCAGGTGATGTCGCGGCCGAGCGTGCGCCTGGTCGTGCGGTATCCGCCACTTGGCTATCTCTTTGATCCGGAACGACATGTCGTGCCATTTGCGGTCGAGGTCGTCGGCCTGCCGCCGGGGCGCGCCGCGGAAGTGGCCGTCATCGAAGTGGATGAGGCGACCGAGCACCTCCCGGTGCCGCTCAAGCGTCAGGGCCAGTTGCCGGTGTTCACCGGTGAAGTGCAACCTTCGGATCTTTGCGGCAATCATCGGTTCTTGGTGCGCGCCACCTGGCGCGGCCGCAGCGGCGAAGAGGAATCTCGCTTCGAGCCCGTCGATCTCGAGGTCAGCGCCGATGGCTGCAAGAAGGGCGGCGCAACTGGCCCCGGGGCGGCTTTCCAGGTCGTTTCCGTGCCTTTTGGCCTCGATTCCGCGAGCCTCGATGACCCGGCGTTGACCGACCAGACCAACGCGATCGACGTGCTGGCGCGACTGCTGCAGCGGCGCACCGGCGGCAAGAACTACATTGCCATCGTGTCCGGTTTTGCCAGCAGCGAGTCCAAGGCCGTAAAACATCAAGAAAACAACCTGGACCTGTCGCGGCGGCGCGCCGACGAAGTCGCGGCGGCGGTGCGCAAGTCGGCAGCCAATGTCGATGTGCGCTACTGCGCGGGATTCGGCGACCAATGGCCGCTCGCCTCGAACCTCGCCGAGTCGGGCCGCTCGCGCAACCGGCGCGCCGAAATCATGTTGGTTCCAGAAGGACATGCGTCGCTGGAACGCTTGCCAGCCTGCACGCCCGGCACCACGGTTCGCCGTGCATGCTGCCAATCAGCGACGCGCTGATAGCTTCAATCGCTCTCTGGCTGGCACAGGGCGCGCGCTTTCGCGTAACCCAGCTCAGCCGCCCTGCAAAACGCCTGGTGCTTGTCCTGCGCACGGCCCAGCCGGTCCAGCGCGGTCCCGAGCAGGAACCAGGCCTGGGCATTGCGATCGTCTTGCGCGACCACGAGTTGGAGATCCGCGAGCGCCCTGTCTGCCTGACCCGCGACAATCCACGCGCCACCCCTTGCAGCCCGAGCACCTGGATAGTTCGGATTTTTGGCCAGAATCGCATCGAATTGCGCGATGCCCTCGTCCGGCTTGCCCTGACGCGTTGCTGCCAATCCGAGATTGAAGGCAGCGGCCTGGTAGCCAGGGGAAAGCTCAAGCGCCGCTCGTAGTTCTGTCGCCGCGGCGGCCGATTGTCCTTGGGTCAGCTGCGCAGCGCCGGCCACCGCGTGCGCCAGAGCCGAGCGCGGGCATGCGGCAACGGCGCGCGCGGCGGCGGCCACCGCTGCGGCCGGCGCCTGCGCGGCAAACAGGTGCGCCTTGGCCAACAAGGCAAGCGATTCACCATCTTGTGCGCCATCCTGTGTCAGCGCCGTCCGGGCCTTGCGGTCCTCGGCGCGGTTCGCACCCGGCTTGCCCTGCGCCAGAAGGCGACGCGCCTCGACAAGTCCGCGCAACGTCGCCACATCCTTGGCGCGGCAGGCGGCCGGCGCTGGCGGATCGCCGGCAGCCGCTTCCAATGCGGCCAATTGCCGGCGCAGCTTGGCCGACTCTGCCTCAGCAACATCCTGTTTTACAACCGCAACTGGCTCGGCAGCCGCAGCGGCATCCGACGCATCCGACGCATCCGGCGCGGGCGGCGCCAAGGGCTGCGCGACCAAGGCGGGCGCAGCGGAAGGGGCAGAAGCTGCGTATATTTGCGTGGTTGGCGGTGCGCCACGGCGCGCGCTGGCAAGCCAGGCGGCGGCAGCGACAGCGGCCAGCGCGACCGCAGCGGCGGGGAATCGGAATCGCCAAGGTGCGCGGCGTGCTGGCGGGGCCACGACGGCGGCGGCAGCGCCCGGCGCCGCATCGACTTCCCATTGGGCGCGCAGGGACTTGAGCGATGCGGAACTTGCTGATTCTACCTGTGGATGCTGCGACGCTCCTGGCGTGGCCGGTCCAAGCCGAACGGTCGGGTTGGCCTCTCGTTCCGTGACCGGTCTCGGCGTGCCGTCCGGCGTTGAAGCAGTCGCATCCGGTTGACGAATCGCCTGCAAAGCCGCGCGCATCGCCGCCGCATCGGCGAAGCGGTCTGCCGCCTCCTTGCTCAGCGTCTTGCACAGCGCGGCGCGAAAAGCTTCGGACAGCGGCACCCGCGCTGAAGTCAGCAAATCCGGCAAGGTGCCGTGCCGGTGCAGGTACATCAGCCCGAGCGGAGACTCATGCTGGTACGGTGGACGACCGCAGACGCAAGTCCACAGCACGACACCCAGCGCGTAGAGATCGCTGCGGCCGTCAAGAGCAAGTCCCTCACATTGCTCAGGACTCATGTAGGCCGGCGTTCCCAATGCGATGCCCGCCTGGGTCTGCGCCGAATCCTGCGAGCGCGCGATGCCGAAATCCAGCACCTTGACCACCGGCGCGTCGTCCATCTCTGAGCGCGCGAGGATCAGGTTCGCCGGCTTGAGATCGCGGTGAACCAGGCCCCGCGCATGGGCTTCCTGCAAACTGCGCAGGACCGGCACCGCGATGTCGATGGCCTGCGCCTCGCTCAGCGCGCCGCCGCTGGCATGCACCGCGCGCAGCGCCGCCTCCAGCGTCGGACCATCGAGCCGCTCCATGGCGAGGTAGAGCGAACCGTCCTTGTCCTGGCCGACATCGAACAAGCGAACCGTATTGGGCGCGCGAAGTTGTGCGGTAACGCGCGCCTCCACGAAGAAGCGCCGCACCGCGTCGTCACTCGCTGCCCCCGCATCGAGCGTGAGCACCTTGAGCGCCACGGGTTGCTTTGTACCGGTGTGTTCGGCGGCGTAGACGGCGGAAAAACCTCCGCGTCCGAGCGGACCTACGATGCGGTAGCGGTCACCCACCACTTCGCCGGCGCGGTAGCCGAGCGCGTCGCGGGTCGCGCGGGTGGGCAACAACGTCGGAGTGCCGTCGACCGCGCAGAATTCGGCGGTCGTCTCGGCCCGGCAGATCGGGCAACGACGCATCGCGTCTGAGCTTTTCGGTGTCATGCACAACCCGGGTCGGCGCGGTTCGATCCGGCCAGCGGCCGGTGGCGAGCCTACGGCATGGACTGGTGTTCGGCAACGCGCTGGCGTTGCAGGCGCATCACGGGGTACAACACGCACAACTCACGCCGCACAGCGCGCGGTGCCCTGGGACAACGGCCATGAATGTCTTGCTGGTCGAAGACGACGAAGCCCTGGCAAGCGCGCTCTCGCAGGGGCTGCGTGAGGAAGGCCACCGCGTCGACCTGTGCACAAACGGCGCGGAGGCCATCGCGCAAGGGGTCGCGGCCGCGTACGATTTGGCGATCTTGGATTGGATGCTGCCGGATGTCGACGGCCTGACCGTGCTGCGCACCTGGCGCAAGCGCGACATGAAGATGCTGGTGATGATGCTCACGGCGCGCGGAACCGTCGACGATCGCGTCGCGGGCCTGCGCGGCGGAGCAGATGACTACATGGTCAAGCCCTTCGAATTCGAAGAACTGTTGGCGCGCATCGAGGTGCTGCAACGACGCAGGGCGGACGTGCAGGCCACGCCGGCCGATCAAATCAGCTTTGATGCGAGGCGGCGCACGCTGATCTGCCGAGGCAAGGAAGTCGTACTGACTGCGCGCGAATTCGCACTGGCGCTTGCGTTGTTCGAGAACAAGGACCACGTCTGCGCGCGCAGCCAGCTCCTTGCTGCGGTTTGGGGCGCCGACTACGACGGCGATCCGCACATCGTGGATGTCTACGTCGGCTACTTGCGCCGCAAACTTCTCGACGCCGGCGCCGCGACCATCGGCATTCGCACCGTGCGCGGTCTCGGGTTCTGCCTGGAATCCCCCGGCTCGCTCGGAAGTGCAGCGTGAAGCTCTCGCACCGCCTCTTGATCAACGGTGCGGTCATCCCGACGACCTTGCTGCTTGCCAGTCTCGCGGCGGCCGCCTGGCTGTTCAACCGGTCGATGCTGCAGGCGATGGACCGCGCCCTCATCATCCAGGCAGCTATGGAGGCGTCGAGCCTTTTTGATGGGGACGACGGTGAACCGCACCGCCACACGGATTCGCCGCTCGAAGAGAACGTGCGCACCCTGGCCGCCACGGGTGGCCTCTACACACTGCAAGGCGATCTCGTGGTGCCGCATCCGGCTACTGCCTCGGTGCCCAAGCACATCTCGGCGCAAGGCGTGACGCCCGCGGCCCACCTGCGCACGCTGACCACCGGGCCGGGCTCGCGCGAACGCGAGCTGTTGGTGCGCATCACATCGCCGCGCGGGCAGGCGTATCTGCTTCGCATGGCGACGTCGCTGGCCGCGCACGAGGCGACCATGACGAACCTGTACCGTTCGGGCGGTATCGCAGGCCTGCTGATGGCGCTGCTGATGATCGGCGTGCAACTGCGGCACGCGCGGGCGCTGATGCGGCGCATCCGGCCGCTGGCGGCGCACATGCAGCGCCTGCAACACTCTGATTTTGAAGGGTTGCCGCCGCCGGACCAACACGGGGACGTGCTCAGTGATCTGCGGGATGCAGCGGCAGAGACGACCCTGCGGCTGCGCGCGGCCCGCAGCTCGGCCTCGCGGTTCCTTGCGGACGCGGCCCACGAAATGCGCACGCCCGTCGCGGCGATGAGCACGGACATCGATGTCACGCTGCGTCGCGAGCGCGACATCCCGGAACTGCGTGAAGCGCTGGGGCGAGCGCGGCAGGTTGCGGCGCGGCTGACGCGCCTTGCCAACGATCTGCTCGACATCACGGCGCAGCGGCAGACCACCTGGGACCAAGCGACGACCGATGTGGCTGAAGCGGTCGCCGAGATCCTGCACGCGCACAAAGCCGCGGCGGAGGAGCGCGGTATCCAACTGATTCAGGCCGGTGTGCCGCATCTGCAGGCGCGTTTCCAGCCGGACGCGCTGCGCCAGGTTCTGACCAACCTCGTGTCCAATGCCCTGCGCTATGCCCCGCGTGGCACGCTGGTGCGCGTCGATGTTGCCGATCACGGCGAAAACTGGTCGTTTTCCGTCGAGGATGACGGCCCGGGCGTGCCTGAGTCAGAGCGCGAGGCCGTGTTCGAGCCCTTCCACCGGCACGATCGGCGCGGTCAAGGTGCGGGGTTGGGGCTGGCCATCGTGCGCGACGTGGCGCATCGGCACGGCGGGCGTGCATTCGTGCAGGCGTCTGCCACCGGTGGCGCCCGCTTCGTCGTCGAGGTGCCGCACCAGATGCGCATGGCATAGGGGTGTGACGGCGGCACACGGCGCTATCTCGGCGCAGGAGGATCGGTCCGCGGCACGCTGGCCGTCGGCTCGCCGCTGACCTCGACGAAGCCATGGCCCGACGCCTGGTGACACTGGTTGCACGCCTGCGCCGCGAGCCCGAAGGCAGCGCGAAACGCCGCAACGTCGTGCGCCTCCGTAGCTTTGCGCAGATCCGGGACGCTCGTCTTGCGAAATTGTGCAGTCAAACTCGCGAAGTCGGCCGTTCCTCCCACCCGCGGCAACGCCGCGCGCGGCAGATCCTCGTCGAGCAATTCTTCCATCTCGCCCAGTTCGAATAGAGCGAGTTCGAAGCGGCCCACGCCACCAGCCTTGCCGGTCAACTCGAAGCGGTGCCCCATCTCCACCATCACCTGCCCATACCGCGGCGGGCTCACCTCTTTGACAGGCCAGCAAGCCGCCAGCAGGAGGACCGCGCCAAACCCAGCCAACATCACACGTTTCGTCATTGTCCTATCCCTCTGCGCCACAGGAACGCCACACAAGAAGATGCCGCCCAGCACGGTTTGTCACATCGGAAGACAATCGGCAACGTCTTCTTACGCATTATCCGCTTCTGCCCTCGTGCCGTCCACAGGTCGCATGCAAGCTCGGCCAGGTGCCGATCTTTCGGCGGGCAAGCGGCTTGATGAGGATATCGTAAGAACCATTCCGATGAACTCGCAACAACTTGCAACGCTGCCGACTTTTCGGCAGCGCTGCCGGATTTTCGGCACACAGGGACACGCTGTCGCGGGTAGGACGCCGTCCAGGTCCCTCAAAACCCAGGAATCCCGGCCGCGGGGGAGGCGCGACCGGGATCCTGGACGTTGACGGCAGAACGACAGGAGACAACCTGCCAGCAACGTTGCGCGCCGTTCAGCGGCGCCGGCCTTCGGGTCAGGTCGGGCCGGCGCCGCTTGCCAGCAGTTGGCTACGGAACGGGGAACGTGTGGCAGGTCAGAGCGCAGGAATTCGTATACGGAATGGGCATGACCTTGTTCAGCGGGCCCTTGGCGGCGGTCGGGTCGATGCCCTTGAGCAACGTCTTGCGCGGCACGTCGAAGAAGTGACTGGAGATATCGTTCTGCCAGAAGCCTTCCGCACCGGCGACGCCTGCGCCCGACAGCGCGGTCTTGGGCATGTGGCAATCGACGCACACCGCGCCCATGGCTGAGGCCATGCCGGTCTTGGCCTTGGCGTGTGCATCGACGTCCGCCGTCTGCGTGGCGTGGCAGGACTTGCACACATTCACGGTCGACGGATCCTCACGGGTTTGCGAAGTATTGCTCGTGGAATGCAGCGCATGGCAGTCCGTGCAGGTGACCAGTTGCTTGCTGTTGCGGTAGTGCGTGCTCTTGATGAAGTCGCTGGCCTGCTGGTGATGCTTGATCGAGTGCTTGCCGTCGCCGATCTGCTTGAACGTGCCGTCGGCCGCTGCTGTGCCGGTCCAGATGCCGTCATCCCATGCCGACACATTGTTCTTGAGCCAGGCGGCGCGCCGCGTGCCGGCGACCATCATCCTGCCGGCGGCGTCGAGGGGCGCTTCGGTCTTGCCGCCACCGATGCCGTTGACGCGGGTGTGGCACTGGGCGCAGATCATGGTCTCGCGCTCGGGCGGCAGGTTCTGCGGCGTCACGATGTTCCAGCCGTTGCCTTGCTTGCCGACGTGCGCCGAGCCGGGGCCGTGGCAGGTCTCACAGCCGACGTTGATCTGGTCCAGCGTGCCGTCCTTGTCGAGGTCGAAGCTCGCCCAAACGTCTGGAACGCCGAGGGCTTTGAAGGCGCCCGCGACTGAGGTCGGTGCGACCTGGACGCCTACGCCGTGGCAGCCGATGCAGTAAGCCTCGAAAGACTTGCCGTTGGCCGGTGTTGCCAGTTTCTTGTCCGCTTCCTTGTACCAGCGGTCGGTGTTGTAGCCGATGATTTCGCGGCGATCACTGGGCGTTGCCGACGTATTGTCGTGCATGCCCGTCTCGTTGACGTTGATCGGCAGGATGTGCCGCAAGCCATTGATTTCGACGACATAGCGCTGCTTGTGCAGACCGCCGCCGTAGGTCAGTTGCACGACATGGGTCTTGACGTCCTCGGACGCCTTGAGGTTCTCGATGGCCGCGGTCATCTCGCCCGCTGCGTTCTTGGCCAGCGTAATCTTGAACGAAGGCGTGTTGGCCGTGAGCCAGGTGGCATCCGGTTGTGCCTCGCCGGACTTGACGAGGTAGGTCGCATACGACGGCGCGGCGTCGCCCGGATTCGTCGTGTAATAATAGATGGTTGTCGCACCATTGAAGTAGGCCAATGGCGAGTCGAAGTTCGGCCACAGCACGGTGTTGAGCTTCTGCAGGCCATCATTCTTGCCGGACTTGTGGATACCCATGAAATGCAAGGTCGACTTGACGGCGAGCTTGCCGTGGCAGTAGGTGCAGGTCGTCGTGCCGACATAGTAGGCACTTGCGGGAATCGCCATCGAAATCTTCACATCCACGCGCTTGCCAATCAAGCTGGCGGTGGCGTCCAGGGCGATGCGCGACCTGCTGCCGCCGGGCAGACGCGCGACATCGGTCTTGGCCGGCAGGACGTAGAGGTAATAGCCGCCGGCGGCCACGGCTTTGATGTCATAGACGCCGTCCGCGTTCGTGGTGGCCACAGCGTAGGTCGGCGCGGCCAAAGCTGATTGCGCATCGATCAGGTCTTCCAGGGGTTCGTCGGCGGTGTCCGTGACGGCCACGGCGATGTTGATCGTCTTGCCGTCCGCCTTGTCGGTCTCCATCTTGTTCATGTTGATGGCGCCCGCCGGGATCAAGAACACTTGCGCGCCAGCGACCGGCGTCTTGCTGGTGTCCATCACGCGCCCGACCAGGCCGGTGGCGTCGAGATCAATCACGAAATTGTTTGGATCCGGGGCCGCAGCACCCGTGTCGCCCTTGTCGCCCTTGGCGCCGTCCTTGATGTTGACGGAGTCTGCACCGCACTGGATGGTGTGCGATCCGTCGGCGTTGGCCGTCATGGTGCAATCGGTTCCGTCCGAGCCCGGCAGGCCAGCGGCGCCCGTGTCGCCCTTGTCGCCCTTGGCGCCGTCCGCGCCCTTCAGGCCATCTGCGCCCTTGGCGCCATCCGCACCCTTGCCGCCGTCCGCACCCTTCAGGCCGTCCTTGAGCGTCACGCTATCTGCGCCGCAAGTAATGGTGTACGTTCCATTTTTGTTGTCGACCGCCGTGCAGTTCTTGGCCGCGTCGCCCTTGTCACCTTTGTCGCCGTTCTTGACCACGACGGTGGTGGTGCCGCAGGTCACAGCAAAGGTGCCGTCCTTGTTGTCGAGCACCGAACAGCCGGTACCCGCCGCACCCTTGGCACCTGCAGCGCCCGGATCGCCCGCGCAACCAGCCAATGCTGCGAGGGATGTCAGCGCCAGGGCTGCCACGAGTTGCAGGGCAAGGCGCGGAGACCTCGCCGGTTGTCGATGTTTTGTTTCTGGATGGGTGCGCATCTGATGTCCTCTTGAAGTTGTGTGGGTCGCCGCGGTGGGCGCCCGTGGCCGCTGCAGAAAGCGTGCCACATCGAAGAGAATCGTAAGAATCGTAAGACAGCCCAAAGCCAATCCGCCAACGGAGATATCCATGCGTCGTGTACGCACGCGAACTGCAGGAAACTTTGGCCGTATGGACAGCTCCGGGGCCGCGCCGACGGACCTGCTAGGGGTCGTACGGGCGAGGCGCCCCACTACTGCCTCTATCTGCAGAAGATGCCGACGGATTTCGGTCCACGATCGGCGCGGCGTTCGGTTACCTGGCGCCCGGGAAGGCAGCAATCAGCCCTTGGCTTGCTGACGGCTGGGCTTGAAACACTCGCTGCCGCGACCACTTGTGCCTTGGCGGCAAGCAGCGTACGCTGCCGCCTTCGACTCGCAGGAGCGTCGAACCGCTGGAGATACCGGATGCGCGCGTTGATATCGTTTGGTTTGTCCCTCATCACCTGCGTTGCGTGTACCACGCCTGGCGGCAGTGGCGCGCAACTCGTCCCGTGCATCAACGGCACCTGCACCCCCGGGCAGGTCTGCATCGACAACCTGTGCCAATTCGCGGCCGCGGCTGACGTCGGCACGGACGGCACAGACGCGTCCGTCGCCAAAGGCCCGAGCTATGTCAACGCCTGCATCTCCGGCAAGTGTGCGTCTCAAATAGGCTTTTGCACTGGGGATTGCCAGACGTGGTTGACCTGCGCTGGCGCGTGCCTCGCCGACGATGCGCCCTGTCTGCAGGCGTGTGCAAAGGCGTCGACCAATCCGACCGCCATGCAGGCGATCCAGAGCGTGCTGCAGTGCGTGGCCTTGAACCAGGACGCCTGCGGTGCACAATCAGCGCCAGATGTTCAAGTTGTTGAGGATGTCCCGACGAAGTACGACACTGGCTACGCGGACGTGCCGGTGGCCAAGCCAGACATTCCGAAGACGCCGGATGTCCCGACAACCTACCCCGATGTGCCGTCTACGGGAGGGCAGGGCTGCCTTGCAGCCGCCGACAAGACCTACCTGGAGAGCTTGAACTCCGACGGCGCGAAGAAAAAGACCTTTGGCGACGCATCGCTCACGTGCACATTGAAAAAGGGTTGTCTCGCCAAGTCTGGCGATGCGGCACAGCAGGAATGCATCACGGCTTGTCTGCAGACCATGACACCCTTGACGCAGCCGTGCGCCGCCTGCTACGGCACGTACGCCTGGTGCGGCGCGAAGAAATGCCTGGCTTCCTGCGCAGCCGATGCGCTGAGCCAGCAGTGCGCGGAGTGCCTTGCCACCCAGTGCGATCCGCCCAAGAACGCGTGTGCTGCCGGTCAATAGGTGGTCAACCACCGGCGTGAACGGCAACCAAGCTGACATCAGCCTTGGGGCACCAGCGAAAACAAGTCGATCAACCTGTTCGCTGTGCGTCGCCGCGAATCCGCATCGGTGAGCTTGGCGACCAGACAAAAAGCAAACGAAGCGCCGACGAGTTGTTCTCGTTGTGCGCCCGGCTGAAGGCCGACCGCTGGCTACCGCAGGCTCACCATGCCGTAGCAGACGCCCTTGCCACCCAGCACAACGCTCGTCACGTCCACCGCGCCGACCGTCATGCGCAGTGCCTCGCGCGCGTCGAGGTAGACGACCGCGTCCGTCTTGCCGCTGGGGTTCAGCTCCAGTGCCGCGCGCGCAAGCACGCGCCTTCCCGGGCCCAGGGCCGGGAGTTCGCCCGACTTGGTCTTGCCGTCCGGTCCCGTGATCTGGAGCGTTTGGCCCTGGAGGGTGACCGTCACGCCCGTGGTGCCGCTGCCCAGCTTCATCGTCGCGGTCTGCCCAGCGGCACTGCCGGTCGGAAAATCGATACGCAGCGCCAGGGAACTGCCGACGCCACCCGACGCGACCGCACGCGACGCCGCCGCGCCGCCATCCACGCACAACGCGCCGCCGATCACAGAGCCGCCGCCAACGAAGCCATCGCGTTCCCCGCGAAACTTCGCGCCGAAACGAAGGAAATCCTTTTCCTTGAGCGCCAGTCGCTTGTTGATCGGGGTCGCGTGCGTCGTGACCTGGCCGTCCGGCCACGTCACTTGGACGCCATCGATCTGCTTGGCATCTCCCAGGCCGAAGTGTATCCGGCCGGGCAAGTGCGTCCCCGGAAAGCCGTTGTTGGGGAACATCCATTGGCGCAGCGCGGTCGGCCCGGTGCCGCCAGACAGCGCGATGTCGACCCGCGCGCCGACGGCGCCGAAGTTGGACGGATAGCCCTCCAGGTCCAGTTCCAACTTGCCGTGCCCGGTGCCCAGGTTCATGAATGCGCGCCAGGCCTCGGCGCTGCCGGGGTCGGACACCCCTGGCATCTCCATGCCGCCGTTGGTCTGGATGAAATCGAGATCGAGATCGCCGTCGAGGTCCACCATCGTGCCGCCGTGGCCGCGATAGGGATAGCGCGACCGGGAGCCCGAGGCCGGGTAGTCGATGTGCAACGTGCGATCGGCGAAGTGCGGCACCTGTCCCGGCGCCGCCGTGGCGTTGAGGAAGAGTTGGTGGTGCCAGCCGCCCTGCGGCCCGCCGCCGCCGAAGAAGATTTCCGGGTAGCCATCGTCGTTGAGATCGCCGACCTGCAAGCCCATCGCCCACGACAGGCAGGGATCGCCCCTGCCGAGGTTGCTCTGCTCCCACTCCAGCTTGAAGTTTCCCTTGCCGTCGCCTAGCCACAGGTGGTGCGGTACCGGAGGGCCCGGCAGGGCGCGCTCCAGCCACGCGCCGCCGACGATGTCCGTGTGACCGTCCGCGTTGAAGTCACCGAAACCGGTCGCCCACACCTCGAAGCGCTTGGCGCCGGGCTGCTTGGGGTCCAGGTAGGCATACGGCCATTTCGACACGTCCTGCGGTTGATCGCGAAAGGTGCCGTCGGCGTTGTTGAGGAGCAGCTTGGGCGTGCCGTATGCGCCGATCCAGATGTCCGGCCAGCCATCCTCGTTGGCGTCGAGAATGACGAGGCCCATCGACGTTGCCAGGCCCTCTGCCTTGGCCGCGGCCGTCACTTGGGCAAAGGAGCCGTTGGCCTCGTTGTGGTAGAGCACATCGGTCGGGTGGTTGAGTGCCTCGGGTCGGCTCTCGTCAATCGACGGATACCCGCCCCAAGCGGTCAGGTAGAAATCCTCGAAGCCGTCGTTGTCGTAGTCGAGGACGTTGACATTGCGCCCCGCGGTGGGTTTTGCGGGTGTCAGCGCGTCGGAATCGCGGGTGAACTGGCCCTTTCCGTCGTTGCGGAACAGTTGGACGATTCCAGCAAAGGCATTGGCGCCGGTCGGGTCCGGCCAGGTCGCTTGGACGACATCCATCAAGCCGTGGCCCCAGGTGTCGACGAGGCCGGCGGCAATGCCGAAGTTGGCGGTCGACTCCAGGTCGGGTTGGCGGACGTAGTGCAGTTGATCGTCCACAGCGAAGAACACGCGCGGCTTCGCTGCGCCTTCGCCCATCTGCGTCATCGCCAGGTCGAACAGGCCATCGCGGTTGAAGTCCGCCACCATCAAAGACTTGGTCAGCACGTCGTCGTGCATCAGACCGAGGAGGCGCGCGGACTCCTCGAATTCCGGCAGTTCGCGGCCCGGCAGCGCCGGCTCGGCGCCGGGAATCGGCCGCGCGTCGGACACGAAGGCCGCGCACAGCGGTTCCTTGGTCTGCGGTACCTCGCCGACGACGGTGACGAGGTAACGGGCAGGCCGATCCGGCAGGTGCACGCTTGCATAGGCGCAGAATGTGACGGACCAGGTCGCCGACGCGCCGGCCGCCAACACCGCGTCATCGGGCACCGCCGGATAGAGCGTGTCGGGCGCGCCTGGGCTGGCCACGCCGCGGCTGACGACCTGCGTGATCTTGACCGGCACAGCGCCCTTGTTGCGCACATGCACCGCGGCCACGACCGCCGCCGACCCCGGCGGACCCTCGGCCAGATCGACCTTCAGTTCCAGCGTATCCGTGTCATCGTGGCACAGGCTGCCCGGTGGATCGGGGCGCACGGCGAGCACCAATTCTCGACCCGGGTCGCCACTGGCGTTGACCTGCACGACATGGTCGCCGAGGCCGTCCCAGCCCGGCGTCCACGTGAGCACGCCGTCGTCGTCGAGGACAGCGCCCGCGGGCGTTGGGGCCGGGCGACATCCCCTCAGCCACGTAAAGCTCACGGCCTTGCGCGCACCGCCCAGCGGAGCGAGCGAGGCGCGGACCCGCACGGTGGCACCGATCATGACCGGGTACACCCCCTGAATCATGCTGCCGGCTTGGATGAGGTCGGGATGCTTGTCGCTGTGCATGTTCTTGACGTCGAGGTGGACGTCGGGATGTCCGCCAGCGGTCGGCGTCAGCACGATGCGCGACGGGCTCTTCGCCGCCTCACGAAAGCAGAAGTCCGCCTGGGTCTTGGCGCCGGCTTGCAGCCACATCACCAGCCGCTCGCGCTCCTCAGCGGTCGGCTGCAGTGGCGCGTCGGCGGGCGGCATCGCGAGGCCCTCGGGACCAGGCGGCAGCGTCGCGTTGGCCAGCACGTGGTCGGCGCTGGCGCGCAAGACGTCTGCATCGTCCAGGGTTTCATGATCCGGTGCGCCGTGACGCGCCTCGCCGGTAACGCGCGTGCCGTGGCAGGTCGTGCAGTACTTGTCCAGGATCGGCTTGATACTGTCGTAGGTCAGCGGTGCCGGCTGCCACTCGCGGATCGAGGGCGGATCCGCGACATCGGGCGACGTCGACGTGTCAGCGCTCTGGGCGTCGATCCGGGCTGCCGGGGCGTGCGGCGCAACCGTCGTGCAGCCCGCGCCGCTGGCCAGCCACAACGCCGCGGCAAGGAAGAAGGTTCTGGTCGGACGGTGTCGGGAACGGCGCATTGCGGCACTTGCCTTGCCCCCTCGGGGCGCTGCACGGGCGATGCAGCAGATTCGGAACCGGATGGACCCGAACCGACAACTCGCTGGGGTTCGATCGTCGTCCCCCGGCACGACGACACTGGGCGAAGCATCGCCACGGCGACCCTGCGCAACCAAGATAAATGTGTGGTTCTTGGCGGTTCCGTTTCCATTCCTCACGCTTCAAGACAAAGGCTGCACAATCGGCAGGAGCCGGCCGAGCCATAAGGGCCGGTGGATGCTCAAGATGACGGGAAGGGAGCGGCGCACCGGGAACGGCTGAGGGCGGGTGAGGTGTGATCAGATGCCTCCGCCGCAGGTTGATGGGCGGCGCTGCGGCGTACGCGATCCTTCTAGACGTCTATAAGGATCGATTCCTGCCCCTGCGAAGCCGGCCGTTCTGCGGCTGGCGGGCGCTACGGCACGAAACTCGCGCATTGCTTCTGCTCACACTTGGCGGCAAACGCGTCATCGGGCGCCGTTTTGCCGTCATCCGTTTTGGTCGGCAACTGCATGCACTTGCACTTCGGGAACTGGCCCTCACACTTGGCCTCCTCGGCCGCGAACGCGCCCTTGACCAGCGCGTTGATGCCGATGGCGGCGAACCGCTCCTTGCGCAACGGCGTCAATCAGGCGAGGCGGCGAAGCCAGGCGCTGGACTTCGGGGGATGACGAAGCGTGCGCGGACCGGTTGGCACGCATGGTCAGCACAGGCGATTCCGACGGTGACGGCTTGGAAGTTGTCCGTGTCGAGCTGTTCAAAGACGACACTGTCGGGCCGATGATCCACGAACCAGCCTCGCGGGATTGCGACTTGCAGCCTGCCGCCGAGGAGCACTTGCGCCGGCCCCAGGTGTTGCGCATCGGCGATGGCCTGCGCCGCGCGCGCTTCGCCTTGGATGTGGAATTCGTTGGCGATGCCTGCGCAGGTGGTGTCGCCTTCGGTGTTGATGTCGGTCAGGCCGCATGCCACCAGAACCGGGTCAACGGCAAGGCAGCGCGCGAGATACCAGGCGCGACCCTGGGCGAGTTCGCGTGGATCCAGGATATGCGGGCAGCAGGGCTGCCGGTCTGTTCGATGCGCGCGGTAGCGAGCTGCGAGCGCTGCGCAGGTCTGGGGCAGGTCGATGGGTTGGGTGGTGGCGGTTGCGGGCGTGGCGGTGGCTGGATGCGGGGCGGCCGGACGCCGAGCCGGTGCGGGCGCGTGGCAACCGGCGAGTGTGGTGCAGGCGGTCAGCGCGAGGACGGCCGCGCGGCCGCGATAGCTGATGATGACCGTGTCGCCGGCCATGACTGAGCGGACGAGCGCGCCGAAGCGAGCCTTGGCTGCACCACCTGCGCAGTCAAGGCCGTAGCCGCAAGTCGTCGGCTTGCAGGGCTGGCCCTGCTGCACGGCCGCCTGGCAGATGTCGCCGCCGCAAACAAAGTGGGGCAGGCGCGGCATCGGTTTGTCCTCGGTCGGCAGCCTGCCGCCGCAACTGCCGCCCAGGGCCTCGTGGCTGGCCGCGCGCCACGCTGCGCCTCGTGCGTCTGGCGCGATCCACTATTCGCAATCCTCACCCGACAAGTGACCGTTGACATAGCGAAACCGCGGGTATAGCGTCACGCTCCGCCCAGAATCGGTTGCGCGGAGGCGCCTTTGACTTTGAATCCGATGATTGCCGTGGCGCAAGCGCTGATCGCAGATGCCCATGCCGTGATCTCCGAAGCCCGCGAAGAGTGGCGCTTTGAAGAGTCCATCAAAACGCTGCGAGAGGCAGAAGCAGCTGCGCTTCAGGCGGGAACGAAGTCGGACCCGGAGGTTGTGCCGCTACTAGCTGCCATCGCGTTTCGGCGTGGCGTGGCCTACACCTCGACGGCGCGGTACCTCACAGGGTACAGCACAATGGGGCGCGTCCATCGTCTTCGAGAACTGAATGGTCTGGCGCTGACTTGTTTCCGTGAGGTGATCGAACTGGATCCAGCCAATATCCAAGGTTGGTTCAATTTCGCCGTGCTTTGCGAGACTTCGGACGTTGTCCGCGCCTCAGAGGCCTACGAGAAAGTGATCGTGACGGTCACGGTCGCAAAGCTCCTCTCTCCCGACACAGACGAGTCCTTGGCTGTTGAGGCGAGAAAGAACCTATTTCTGCTGCGTGACAAGCTAGCCGCAGCGCGAAACGAGCGAACGGCGCAGCTTCGCGTGCTGCGTACGGCATTGGAAGGCGCCGAAGCCGCTTCCCTCGCTGATGCATTGTGCAACAAGGGTTCAAGCACTCCACCGCTTCAGTCTGCGATGGTTGGATGGCCCGATCTCGGTGCCGAGGTGGAGGCCTTCGAGCTTGCCAGAGACCAACATGCTGCGGTCTTGCGGTCGGTGCCCATTGCGCGCGGGGACGGCACGCCAAATGTCGAGACATCGGAGATGCGAACGATCGCAAAGGCCCTTCGGGAAGTAGGCGCGGTCCTTTCATGCGCCGAAGGAGATAGCCTGGCTTGCCAAGCCAGGGAGCCAGTACTCTTCAAATCGAAGTGGGCAGTGGAAATGGCCGAGATCAAATCGCAACTAGCCACGGCTCGTGCAAAGGTATCCGCCTTGCAGGCTGATTTCGCGAATGCGACAAGCGCGGCGGTTGATGCCGAGATGGCCCGGCACCAAGCAGCCGCCGCAGACTTGGCGCGACTCGCGGAAAGCAGCGCAGAAGCACGGGCTAAGCTGCTGCGGTCCGTGACGCTGGCCAAGACCGCCAGGCTCCGCGATCTCGATGGAGAAATCGAAACGCTTGCAAACTCGTAAGCTTGAGGCGCAGGCTTGAGAACTTGCGGCGCGGCGCAGAAGTGGCAAACCGCAGCAGCGGCCGGTAGCCGGATAATGTGGAGCTGAAGAGACTGTTGCGTGTGATATGAGGCACGCAAACCACCATCGTTCCGCATTGACCAGCTTCCCAGCCGGCTTGAGCCGGCTTCCTGCCGCAGCCACAACATCCGGATCACGCTGAAGAATGAGTGGAAAGGCGCCATCACCACCATCGCAATCCCAGGGTGCGACCCTTCGAGCGCGCTCAGGGCACTCCACTTTCATGCGCGCGCTGGCACAAGTTCCTCTGCCGCGCTGCCCAAACATTCGGTATTACGGCTGTCTTACGCCAATCCGCCACATGACGCACCGTCCTCGCCGGCCGGCCTCAGCTACCACAGCACCTGCACGAGCCCGGACTCGCGGATCCGCCCGTCCTTGCTCACAATCGGCCAACCCAGGCTCAGCGCCGTCGCGACCAGCATCCGGTCGGCGGGGTCGCCATGTGTCCAGGACCGGCCAAGCGTGCCAGCATCTTGCGCAATCGCGACCGTGACGTCGAGCAACCGTAGGCGCGGGTGCGCCAGGGCCTCGCCAAGCCAGTCGTCGACGGGCAGCGACAAGGTCAGCTTGTTCTTGGCGACCTTGGCCGCCAGCTCGAAAACGCTGATCGCGGACAGGCCAAGAACTTCTGCACGATCAATAGCTTGTGCGGCGGGGCCAGAGAGCTGGGCGGGGTCGCTGCGCCACCAGATCCACGCGTGGGTGTCGAGCAGCACGCGCCGGTGCGGGGCGCTCAAGACTCCGCCTCCCAGGCATCGTCCACGGGTCCAACCAGGTCGGCCTCGGCCGCATAGCTGACGGTGCCCAAGAGGCTGCGCGCGGGTGGCGGCGCGATGGCCTCGACGCGTGCGAGTGGAATGCCGCGGCGCGTGACGATGACGGCCCGGCCCGTGCGGGCCACTTCATCGAGAACGGCCAGGCAGTGTTCTTTGAACTCTGTGGCGGACAGCGGCTTTGCTGCGCTCGCGGCCATGAGGCACCTCTGGACGCATTGTATCTGGTCAGGTGGACATGGGCAACGTTGTCTCGCACCGGTGCAGTTGGAGAGCGCCATCACGGGGTGCCACGGCAGCCTGACGAGTCTCAATTTCCTGGGTCATAGAAGGAAGCGCAAGAGCCCTCCGCCTTGACGACTGCCCTCCGGGCACCGCCGAACTGGACCCTCCAGCCGCGGCGTAGCCATCCTGCGCCCGTCACCAGTTGGCGTCAACCAAGGATATTCGCGTAAAACCAGCGTCTTCAGCGCGCCGCGGCGGCGCGCCTTGTCAGGCGGTTACGGTTGACGGGTATTTCGGCGTGACGTAGAAGGTGGTTCGCGCGGCGCCGTGGCGGGTGGGCGGTCGCGGCGAGGGTTGCGGATGCCATGTGAAGGGGCTTTGCGTGGGCTACCCGCTGCGGGGTGCAGGTCTATTCATCGGCCTGATCGTCCAACAGGAGAAACACATGTCTGGAGCACACGTTGTACGGGCTGTCTGTACCGTGCTGGTTACCACTACTGTTGCGACCCCGGTGTCCAACGCCACTCGCACTGTGAAGGTGGTAATGGACGACCGGAAACCGAACGGCAATCAATGGGACGAGGTAGACGGGTCTGACCCCGAGCCGTACGTCATTGTCGATGGTCATTCGTACCGCGACGATCGGTGCAAGGATACGAAAACCTGTGCTTTCAAAGTGGTCGAGAAGGGGCGCCTCGCGATCACGGTCAAGGACGCGGATCTCGGTGACGACGATGACGCCGGCTCCACGACCTGCGATGCTGGAGAGTCATGCCGTACGAAGGGCGCCACCGTCATCGTCGTCGACTAGCGTAAGAACACCGACGAGAACAACTCGTCGGCGGTTCGTTTGCTTTTTGTCTGGTCGCCAAGCTCACCGATGCGGATTCGCGGCGACGCACGGCGAACAAGTCGATCGACTTGTTTTCGCTGGTGCCCTAAGAGGGTGTAGCCAAAATCTTGACCGCCGGTCGAACCATGCGACAAGACCGCCAACCATCGGGAGGCGGTCATGGTCGGCGCGTGGTCAGAAGGACAGAAGGATTCGGCGAAGAAGTTGCTCGGGGCGGGCGACGACATTCTGGACGTCGCTGTAAAGACTGGTATTCCACTCGCCGTGCTGTGCCGGTGGTTCAAGCTGCAACTCGCGAGGCCCAAGCGTCAGCCCGGCGGAGGCCGCAAGCCGCT
>Ga0172369_10000127_pt1 | contig 109324 bp, 102 predicted proteins | sample LakKiv25m_FD_114539 | JGI IMG/M metagenome (GOLD analysis project Ga0172369, IMG submission 114539) | Freshwater microbial communities from Kabuno Bay, South-Kivu, Congo - kab_022012_11.25m | ecosystem: Environmental > Aquatic > Freshwater > Lake | place: Democratic Republic of the Congo... | reverse complement strand
GTTTCTCGCACGAATCATCGTGAATATAATCTTCTATATATTCATGACGCTCCCGAATGTGAGCTCCAACTGAATCAAAGCACCTTTTGCAAACTCGCAGTTTACTACAGCATTGTTCATCGTCGGATAAAACATAACCTTCATCAGACCATTGATGACCCAGGATGGATGAACAAACCCTCTTCACCAGGTTGTTTACTTTCCAATGCTTTTCTCTTATTTTATTCTGATCCGCTTTTTCAATACCATTCTTACCGAGGTAAAGAAGGAATTTGCATTTGGGACAAGTAACAAATATAGCGTCCTTATCCGAAGATAATTCAGTTTGACATCCAGGACATTGCATCCTATTCATCTCCAAAGACTGACTTAATAGGCACTTGTATTGGTGGAGAAATCGAACCTTTGTCACCGAAAGGATTGGATCACCAGACCTACCAGAACGGTTGAGACTAAAATAAAAAGAAGATTAGGTTGTAAAAGGTTAAATCGGATGAGTATTTCGAAAAGTATAGCATAACCACGGGAAATGACAATGCCCGAACCCAAGAAAAAAACCGGTTCGGTGCGCGATGTCTGAAGAATTATGCATTGCTCTTGTTGAACTGAGCGTTCCTGCCTCTGACCCCCTCCCAGCCTCCCCCAAATTCCAAACGTGGAATTTAGGGGAGGAGGTTTTTAAGGATCTTAGAACAGAACAAACTATTAAATTCTGTATATGTCTTTTCTTGACGGTTTTCGAGAGGGATGATAGACTCTGTCCTGTAAGACATCATTAATACAGAAAGGAGGCTTGCAAATTATGTTCAAAAATGAATCTGTCCGATCTTTTGTATTTGGCGCGCCTCCTGAGAATGCGGGTATGTGACCCTTATTTATTAAGTTGATCCTCCTGCCGCAGGCGCGCTGCCTGCGGTTTTTGATTTTTTGAGAACCACGGGCGAATATTGTTTCCGTGGTTTTTTTGTTGTGAGATCAAAAATGGATGCTAGTAAAAATATAAAATATTTCGATGAATTGGATGATGAAGGACAATTTGATAATGTTGACAGAGGCCAACACCCTTCCAAATCGCTGAGACCTAAAAAGGTTTCCATGGCAGTGCAGCAGTTCGTGCAGAAACAGGACGACAGCCGGGAGGCGATCTCATTCAGCTATAAAGCCGCCCAGTTTGAAGAAGGCTGGCTGCTAAAAACACTGGGTTATTTTTTCGAGCAGCAATGGATCTCGGATGTGCTCAGCAAAGTGAAGGTAGGCAAGGAAGCCTCGGTCTACCTGTGCCGCCCGGGTGATCAGGTGCAGGCTCCGCTGCTGGCGGTCAAAGTTTACCGACCCAAAATGCTGCGCAGCCTGAAGAACGATCACATCTACCGGCTCGGGCGGGCCGTGCTGGATGAGAGCGGCAAAGAAGTTGTGGACATGGGCATGTTAAAAGCCCTGCACAATCGCAGCGTCTACGGCGAACAGATCCATTTGCAGTCGTGGATCGCTTACGAGATGCAGACCATCCAGAAGCTGTATGAAGCCGGGGCGGATGTGCCACAACCCTATGAGATGGGTGAGAATGCCATCCTGATGGCGTATATCGGGGACGAGACCTCGGCTGCTCCGACCCTCAACACTGTCCGCCTGGACCACGGGGAAGCCGGGGAGCTCTTCGAGCGCAGCCTGCTCAATATCGAGATCATGCTGGCAAATGACATCGTGCACGGTGATCTTTCGGCTTATAACCTGCTGTACCGGGAAGGCCAGATCACGATGATCGATTTTCCACAAGTGGTATCTGCACGCAACCATCCCAGCGCCTGGCAGATCTTCAGCAGGGATGTGAGGCGGGTGTGCGAGTACTTCACACGTCAGGGGTTGGAAACCGATGCAAATCGAATAGCTGGCGAGCTGTGGAAAGCGCATGGTTTGCGCATCCAGGCCGAGGTGCACCCAGGTTTACTGGATGGAGACAACCCGGCTGACCGCCAGTTGTGGCAGAAGAGCAGGGAAGCGGATCAGAAAGATTAAGACCCTTGCGAAGGTATTTAACCTTCGCAAGGCTTACTATCCATTGATGAAAAATCAAGTTAATGTGACAATTATCATATTCCTATTTACGAATATGTTGTGTTAGAATCATAACCAGCATGAATATGAAAACCAAGACCATGCCCTACAAGAAGATCAGCCAGATTTTCAGCGCCATCGACAGCCCGGTGCGTATCCAGATCCTGTTAGCCCTGGCAAGCGGCGAAGCTTGTGTCTGCCACCTGGAAGCCAGCCTGGGATTACGCCAGGCTCATATCTCGCAACAGTTGATGGACCTGCGCAAACACGGCTTGATCAGCTCGCGACGGGAAGGCAAGTACATCTATCATCGCATCGAAAAACCTGAAGTACTGGAACTGTTGCGCCTGGCAGCCGGGATGAGCGGCATCCCTGAAGATGCGTTGGCGGTATCTGATCACAGTCAGTGCAGCTGCCCGACCTGTTGTGCATCCGGAAAATCAGCCGCAGGAATTAAAAAAACTGTGGAAAGCTTATCATTCGTGAAGGAGACCTAAAATGTTAACGATTAAGATTCTCGGTTCCGGTTGTGCCAATTGCAAACGACTCGAACAGATCACACGCAAAGTAGTCGAGAGCATGGCACTTGAAGCTGAGGTCATCAAGGTGACCGATTATGCAGATATCATGGCTTATAACATCCTGTCGACCCCCGGGTTGGTGGTCAATGAAAAAGTGGTTTCCAATGGCCGCATCCCGAGTGAAGCGGAGATCAGCACCTTCCTGGCGAATGCCCTGGTGGGGATTTGAAAAACAAGGTTCTGTTCCTGTGCAGCGGCAACTCGTGCCGTTCGCAGATGGCTGAAGCCATCGTCAACGCCCGGCTGGGTGATACCTGGGAAGCTGTCAGTGCAGGCACCCGCCCGACCGGAAGCGTGCATCCCAAAGCCCTGGCAGCCCTGGCAGAACTCGGTATACAACACACAGGCCGCTCAAAAAATGTTGACGAGTTCCGCAATATTAATTTCGACCTGGTTGTGACCCTGTGCGACAGTGCAAAAGAAGAATGTCCTGCCTGGTTTGGGAAAGGGGTGATTGCCCACCGGGGTTTTCCCGACCCGGCGGAAACAGATGATATGGAAGACTTCCGCAAGGTGCGCGACAGCATCGAGTTGGTGATCCTGGCACTTTTAGGTGAATTTACAGTTCACTCCGCCAACCGATAGTGATTTCTCTCCCGGCAAAATGGAATGGTAAGGATATTAATCTTCCCCACCATCAGGGGCAAATAAAATTCGGTTTCTCGAAATGGTAATGAAAGTATGGAACGCTTGTGAATAACTCATGCGATGCACCTTGCCCGGAATTGCTGGAATTGATTGGCGCTGGTAATCCTGCCCGGCAAAGGTCCAGAGTTGATCTTTGCAACAGGCACCCTGGATGCCACCCTGCAAATTCCGCCCAAAGAAGAAGGACTACATTGAGATGGATATTCTGAATTTTTTATCAAAACTCCTGTATGGTGGGTTGGGAAACCTTGCTGCTTACCTGGCTGCCCATGTTTTGCTCTGCCTGCTTCCGGCCTTTTATATCGCCGGGGCAATGACAGCCCTGATCCCCAAAGAGACGGTAACACGCTTCCTGGGTCGCAACACTCCAAAATGGATCTCTTACCCAGCCTCCGCCCTGGCAGGATTCCTACTGGCGGTTTGTTCGTGTACGGTGATCCCGCTGTTTGCCGGGATCTATAAGAAGGGTGCCGGTCTTGGACCTGCCATCACCTTCCTGTTTGTTGCCCCAGCCATCAACATCCTGGCGCTGGTTTACACCGGCGGCGTGATCGGCATGGACCTGGCGATTGCCCGCCTGGTGCTCTCCCTGGCATTTGGTATTGGCATTGGCATGATCATGGCGCTCCTCTTTCGAAAAGCGGATATTGAACATGATCAAGCCACCGATACGATGTTCGCCGGACAGGCTGCCATGCGCCGGGTGGCGATGGTCTTTCTGTTGGTATTGGTTTTCTTATTAGTAGCTGGCACGTTCCAGTTTGACTTCCTCAAGCATACCTATGCCCAGGTTGAACTACCGCTGAGTAGCATGGATACTTTTCAGCAGTGGTTGTTCAGGCTCGTGCCTTTCGATGCTGCCCGCGGCGAGGAAGGTGTGACTGCACAAGGTGTAATATTGATCGTTTTCCTGACACTGATCGGACTGACATTCTGGAAAGGGATCAACAACATCCATTACGGTTTCAGCTCCTGGACCTGGATTTCGACTGGAATGGTTGGCCTGACCTTGCTGGTGGCTGCGCTTGGAGTAATCCCGCATGCCGGGGGGCTGACCCTGAGTTTTACCGGCAAGTTCTTTGGCGTATTGATCGCAGTCATTGTCCTGGGGTGGTTGCTTGCAAAAAAACTGACCCGCGACGAAACCCGTGATTTCCTGTGGGAATCCTGGCGTTTTGTGAAGCAAATATTCCCTTTGCTGATCGTGGGTGTCTTCGTGGTTGGTGTGATCCGTGTGCTGATCAAACCCGAGTGGGTCCAGTTAATCGCCGGTGAGAATACAATTCTGGCGAACCTGGTTGGCGTGGTTTTTGGCGTCTTCATGTACTTCCCGACGCTGGTTGAAGTGCCGATCGCCCAGATGTTCCTCAGACTGGGTATGCATCGTGGTCCGCTGCTTGCTTACCTCATCTCAGACCCCGAACTCAGCCTGCAGAGCATCCTGATCACTGCTACCATCATTGGTCGCTTCAAAGCCTGGGTGTACGTTTTCTGGGTGGCGCTCTTCAGCACCCTGGCAGGTTTGATCTATGGTGCCTGGACAGACGGTACAAGTCTGGGACTGGTCGCGTTTTTTCTGTTCCTCCTCTTGGGTTCCCTGGCCATCGTGCTCTGGCTGGTGGATCGCCGCATTCGCAAAAAGACGACTGTGACTGAAATCGTTTCCAAATAATAATCCGTTGAAAACCAAATCAATTCAGTTTAAGAATTCCTGGGATTGAATTTTTCTACTGCACGAAACAGATGAAGGACTCGATATCGAAGCTGAAGTCATCCTATTTGATCGAATACACCGATATCATGGCGAATTATATCCGCTTCGACATAAATATTTCTGTCTCTATAAGTATATTAGATATGAAGCACTCTGATGAGCGCATAAAATCCACTGGAGATCTGTGCAATGATTTTCAAGATCGCAGTTATCTTAGATGAAAGTGAAACCATGCGGGATCGCCAGATCTTTCTGGCGGGCAGAGGGATTTCAGGAGTATATTTAAGCATGGAACAAGCTTGTATTCGCCCAATTGTGACCAGTATTGTTAATTTCGACGAAGCTGATCTGGAAGCCGCAGCCGGGACGATCGTGGATCACAAAGAGAAACTGGAATAGGAGACTGACTGGCATGTTGATCGAGGATTATGATCTTGAAGTTTATACACCAGCCTGTGATCCTGGGTCGGTGAGATTTGCTGCAAGGGCACGTTTAACTGTTGACATCTCCGAGGTATTGCCATATCTCAATGCAAGCCTGCTGGGTGCAACCTATTATCCAGGAGCCAAGGCACTGACCTGGAAAAAAGAGGGACACAGCGTTGCCTTCCATCCGTTTGAAATTGACATCAGCAATTTGGAAGACCGGAATTGTGCGAAGCAAGAGATACAGGGATTGACCTAACTTGTCAACCAGTCCTGGGAGAAGCGGTCAGGACCTGCGGCGGGTACGATGCGCTATGACATTTAATAACAGTGCTTTTGTCAGAAGCGCTCCAACCAGTCTTCTTGACCCCCTCCCAACCTCCCCCAAATTCCAAAAACGTGGAATTTAGGGGAGGGGTTTTTAAGGGTTTTAAAACAGACAGGAACCTTCCCGCCAAGAGCAGGCGGGACCTTCGGGACGGTAGAGTTTGCAGCTGTGGGTGATATCTAGCAGGTATGATCATCGTTTAAAAGACAGGATCATGTTGTCCTTATATATGCCAAGACCTTTATGCATGCCAGGTTTGAGCAGCCCGGAAAAGCAACAGGTGATCCTTTGAAAGAGATCATAAAGTGCTCAGAAAATCCACAGGCTGTAAAACGGACAAAAGTGCAGGTTGGTAATCTTTGACATTGCGAGTGATCAAACAGTCTGCCTTACACTGCATAGCCGATATCATCTGGACTGCATCTTCGAAATCGCGATAGTCAAGATTAAGCGCTTGTTCGATCGTACTCTGGTCAACAGGGGCAATTTTAATAAATTGCAGTAAATTGGTGAACGTCGCGCGAGCTTCCGCGGCTGACCTGTCTTTATTTATCAGGTAGAACAAGGTTGTGAGGCTGTGAGCTGCCATATAGCCCTTTACCCGGCCAGTCTCGATGGCTGCCAACAGATGAGCAGAGGTTTCAAAGAAGGGTTCTCTTTTCTGGAGGACATCCAGGATAATATTTAAATCAATCAGAACAATGGGCTTATTTGGCATATTTGTCTTCCAGATGCTGTTTGTAATCTTGTACAGATACATCCTGGGACAATGTACCGCTCAAGCGTCGCACAATGGGGGCATTACTCAACATCTCCTGGGCGGGAATGTGACGAAGGTAGGCTTCGATCAGGGCGGTCAGAGTCGTGTTGTTTTGAGCGGCATAGCGTTTGATGTTTTCCAATAGATCGCGTGGTACGCGCACCGTTAATTTTGTTTCTTGCATGGTAGTTCTCCTGCCGTACATAATAACATCTATTTGTACGGCTGTCAATCAACCCTGCTGATACCCCACCCCCTGCCCCCTCCCCAGGGAGGGGGAAATTTTTTCTCTTGGGGTGTAAACGTATGGTAAAGCCATACGTTTACACCCCAAACCCCTACTTTGAGAAAACCCTACCGACACCCCAATGCCAACGGAGTCTGCCCCGCTAAAACCGTGCGGAGCGACCGTACTAACTGCGTTTGCGGCTGTGAGCCAGGTAGAAGCGGTCGGGGTCGCGCCGGAAGGCTTCCAGGCAGAATTCTGTGCAGAAGTAGATGGTGCGCCCCTTATAAGAGGCACTTAGTTGACCTTCCAGGTTGCTGGTGATGCGCCGATTACAGACGGTCATGGGTCCATCCCAGGGTTCTTCCTTTGGGTCGGGGATGCGTCCGCGTTGAATGGCTTTATCTCCAAAGCGCTCTTTAAGGTCATCCAAAGTGGCTTCCAGCTTACGAGCCTTCTCGGAACCATTGTCCCACAATAAGAGCTGGCGGAGTGGTTCCCCCAACCCGCTGACAGCGACGCCGATCAGGCGAACAGACCTGCCGGAGGCGCGCACCTTACCCAACAACATCAAGGCTGCGCTGGCGATCTCGTCATCGCTGTTGGTCGGGCTTTCCAGGTGAACCTGGCGCGTCAGGCTGGTAAAATCCGGCCAGCGCAGCTTGATACGCACGGTGTTGCCCGCCAATCCGGAGCTGCGCAAGCGGCGACCGACCTGGGCTGAAAGCTCTCGAACCTTGCGGGTCAACACCTGGTCATCGCGCACATCGCGCACAAAGGTGGTCTCCTGGCTGACAGATTTAACCTCGTGGCTGCTTCGAACCGGGCGATCATCCAGACCGCGCGCGTGGCGGGATAATTCGAGTCCATTCTCACCAAAGCGCTTTACAAGTTCGGCCTCAGGCCATTCAGCCAGAGAGCCGATGGTATGAATGCCCATTTCTGTCAGGCGGGCACTGGTCTTGGGACCCACCCCCCAGAGCATATCGGTCGGCAGGGGTGCCATGAAAGCAGCTTCCTGCCCGGGCGGGACGATGGTGATGGCACAGGGGGCAGTGTTACCCCGGGCAGCTTTTTTGCCGACATCGTTGGCGATCTTGGCAACCAGTTTGCTGGTGGCAACACCAAGCGAGGTGGGCAATTTCAATTCATCCAAAATTTGGGTCTGCAAACGACGGGCAATGCTTTCCCCCGAATCCGGCAGGTCACTGACATCCAGAAAGGCTTCATCGATGGAAACGATCTCGACCAGTCCACTGATGCCTTCGAGGCGTTCCATGACCTGTTTGGAGGCTTCACTGTAGGCTCGATGGTGACCCGGCAGGATGACCAGCTCCGGACAGAGACGGATGGCTTGCGACATTGGCATGGCTGAGTGGATACCCAGTCTACGGGCGGCGTATGAGCAGGAAGCCACCACGCCGCGCTGATCCGGACGACCGCCGACGGCGAACGGTTTTCCCCGCAAACCGGGGTTACTCATCTCTTCTACCGAACAGAAGAAGGCATCCAGATCGAGATGCAGGATCTTTGGCGGCATGTTTCATCCCTGTAGGTTGGGTGGTCTTTTATTTTTATTATGCCCGACAGTGTTCTGGACTCTAATCCCGGCGAGGTTTGGAAACAATACGGATAGGTGTGCCCATGAAACCATATTCCTCACGGAGACAATTTTCCAGGTAACGCCGATAGGAGAAGTGCATCAGCTTGGTATCATTCACATAAAGCATGAAGGTGGGCGGATCGCTGCGCACCTGGGTGGCATAGTAGATCTTCAAACTTCTGCCGGCATGCGAGGGGGCGTGATGCTTATCCTGGGCATTACGCAGGACCTTGTTCAGGCTGGAGGTGGAGATGCGCCTGACCCGTTCTTCCTGAACCCGCAATGCCAGCGGCAGGACCTGGTCGACGCGCTGCCCAGTGAGAGCAGAAATGAACAGGATGGGGACGTAGTCCAGAAACTGAAGTTCCTGGCGGACATGGGCGGTATAGGCTTCAAAGGTATAGCTGTCCTTTTCGATTGCATCCCACTTATTGACCAGCACCACAGTGCTTTTCCAGGCATCCAGGACAAAACCAGCGATATGGGTATCCTGGGCGGTGATACCGGCTTCAGCATCGATCATGAGCAGGGCCACATCAGCCCGTTCGATGGCTTTAAAGGCACGCAAGACGCTGTATCTTTCGACACCCGGGTCGATCTTGCCGCGACGGCGAATACCTGCTGTGTCTATCAACGTGACCGGGAACCCCTCGAATTCCATGTGGGTGTCGATCGCATCGCGGGTCGTGCCGGGAATAGGGCTGACAATGGAGCGCTCGCTGCCTGCCAGGCGGTTGAGCAGGCTGGATTTTCCGGCATTGGGTTTGCCAACAATGGCAAGTTTGACGGATTCATCCTCTTCTTCCTCCGGCTGGGCGGTGAAAGAAGCCACCAGGGCATCCAGCATATCTCCGGTGCCGATACCATGCGAGGCCGAAATGGCATACGGTTCGCCCATCCCCAACTCATAGAATTGGGCGGCTTCGGCACGGCGATCGGCACTCTCGCATTTGTTGACCACCAGCAGGATGGGCGGCCAGAGCTTTCCATCGACCAATCTCTGGTGACGGCGCAGGATCTCGGCTACTTCACGGTCTGGAGCCGTGACTCCGACTGACCCGTCGGTGAGCAGCAGAACGGCATCTGAATCCAGGATGGCTACTTCCGCCTGGGTGCGGATCTGCTCGATAAAATCGGATGATCCGATGGACAGGGGAGCTTTTCCGCCATGCCGGGGGTCGATACCACCGGTATCGATAATATCGAAGGAAATACCGTTCCAGTCTGTTTCGGCAAAGATACGATCACGGGTGGTGCCGGGCGTATCATCAACAATTGCAAGGCGTTCACCTGCCAGGCGATTAAACAAGGTGCTTTTGCCGACATTCGGGCGGCCTACCAGGGCAACGATTGGTTTTGACATGCTTCCTGTTCCTGAACGATTAAATAATTCTCTCGGAATATCTGTTGTTGGGTTTCGCTCTATTAATTAATAGATTCGCTTATGGCAGAATCTCTCAACCCAACCTACTCGATCTTCTTTTCTTTCGTTGGGTTTCGCTATTCAGCTTGATGGTTTCGCTCATGCCAGAATCGCTTAATCCAACCTACTTGATCTTCTTTTTTATTTATTGGGTTTCGCTATTCAGCTTGATGGTTTTGCCGATGCCAGAATCGCTTAATCCAACCTACTTGATCTTCTTTTTTATTTGTTGGGTTTCGCTATTCAGCTTGATGGTTTTGCCGATGCCAGAATCGCTTAATCCAACCTACTTGATCTTCTTTTTTATTTGTTGGGTTTCGCTGTGCAATTTGATGGTTTCGCCGGTGCCGGAATCGCTTAATCCAACCTACTTGATCTTCCTTTTTTATTTGTTGGGTTTTGCTGTGTAATTTGATGGTTTCGCCGGTGCCGGAAACGCTCAACCCAACCTACTCATTCTTCTTTTTTTTATTAGGTTTTGCTATTCAGCTTGATGGTTTTGCCAATGCCTGAATCGCCCTACCCAACTTACATGATGTTCATTTCACGGGAGGTCATTCTCAAGGTTTAGGTGTGGCAACGCCTTTGCGGATGATCACTTCGACCGTGCCGGGTTGAATGGTTTCAACGCGGATCCCGGATACCATGATGGTAACGATCGGTGTCAACTGGTAGGTACCTTCAACCAGACCGGTGACATCCACGCTGACCAGAAGATCCGTGAAGGTAAGCGTATCCAGGAAAGGTGCCGGACCGGAGAGAAACAGATCGACATCGAGCGGGGATACGGTTGCGACCAGACCGGCAGACAATCCATTGACAATCACCGGAAGCCCACTGATGGTGAGGCTGCCTTCAATGGCGGAGATTCCCACCTGAACCAGCACGTTCTGATCTCCGAGCAAGGATACTCCTTCGGGCAGGATCAGGGTGAGATGGGTTTCCAGATCCGCACTCACCCCGGTCAGATCCAACTGGCTGGTTTCGACATAACCGGGAAGTGAATTGACCAATTCGATATCCGAGGAAAAAACCGTCACGGTCGGCGGGTTGACCAGGATGCTGGTAAGACGATACCCGCTGCGGACCCGTCCGATTAATACAACTTTTACAACTAGCTCCCGGTAACCACCTTTTTGAACGATCGGTATGGTGGCATGGACCTTGTCCGGCGAAAGACTGACACCTTCGACAGGCAGGTTGTTCTCGTCCAGCACCTGTAATTGCAGATCGGAATCCACACCTTTTTTGACACCGGAGATATCCAAGGTAGCCGCGACCTTTTTGACCCGCTGAACGATAGATGTTGGTCCGGAAATTTCCACATCATCCGAACTTAATACGATATCCTGGGCTTCATAGCCAATGGCAGGTGTGCCAGTGATATTTATCTCCACAGGCATGGTCCGGGTCAGTAATTTTTCGATCACCAGTTCGAGAGACTCCAACGAAGTGGACATAATGCGCGCCGGCTGGATGGTGACCTGCACCTGGATCGGAACTTGAAAAGAGCCAACGCCCAGGTTGGAAATATCCACAATGGCGCGCACTGAATTCTCGGCAGAGGTGAGCTGGCTCCAAACGGATCGAGGCGCTTGCAAGACCAACTCGATCTGCCTGGTGTAGGTGTTGGTGATGACCAGGCTGGGGTCCTGCCCGACAATTTCGATGGTTACAGGGGTTGGGAAAGTACGTGTTTCATCCGGGTCTGCTGCGATCACAGCTGAAACCCAGACAGCCACTGCCAGGACCAGAGCTAAAAAGAAGATGCGTATGTTCTTGCCAAACCAGTCAAGCATGGTAACTCACTCTTCCTTCCGTGGAAACAAGTAAGGGAAAAAACGCTTGATAATGTTCTTTTCCCGCTTATTTGTATCGGTTCCAAAAAAGGCTGTCAGGATGTTTTCCAGCCGCTCGGCATCCAACCTGCGGATCATGCGCCCGGAGTGGGCGATGGAAATTGCACCGGTTTCTTCGGAGACCACCACTGCAATGGCATCACTGACCTCGGAGATACCCAGGGCAGCCCGGTGACGCAAACCCATCTGACGATCGGGGGAGTGTGCCAGAATACCACTGGCAGATAGAGGCATGACACAGGCGGCAGCCAACATACGGGTATCATCCAAAATGACGGCACCATCGTGCAAAGGTGTGTTGGGATAAAAGACCTGCAGGAACATCTCCGGGGTAATCCTGGAATCCAACTGCACGCCGGTACGAACATACTCTTCCAGATTATCCATACGTTGTAAAACGATGAGAGCGCCATGCTGCCGGGCAGATAGACGTGCCGAGGCAGCCACGATGGCTTTAATGGTCTTCTCCAATTCTTCGATGGATGTTTGCGAGCGGGTGGTCATAAGCGTGCCGGCACGCCCAATGCGCTCGAGGGCACGGCGAATCTCGGGGGCGAAGATGACCGGGATGGAAAAAAGCAAGGCTGGCAACGCAGAGCGGACCAGGAAAGAAAAAGCCGGCAGGCTGACCAGGCTGGTGAGCAGAGCCGTCAACACGAACAGGACCATGGCACCACGCAACAAGACCATGGCCTTGGTGTCGTACAGCAGACGGAGCAAACCATAGAAAATAAAGGTCACCAACAGGATGTCGATGATCCCGAGCCAGTCCAGGCGTTGAAAGATAAAGATCAGGTTACTTACGAATTCAGGCACAGTATTTTCTCAGATTGGTCTTAGAATACGATCCGTGCGCAACTGTTTAAAGAACAGCGTGGTATTGGCTGGCATGGATTCCTTGACGGCATCCTGCCAGGCCTGGATACCCAACGATTCGGCGGTGCGCAGCTCATACCCGAGCTCTTTCCAGACGGCTGCCTGCCCGGCCAGGCCGGGTGACAGGAATAAAAGAGAAACTTCACATTGCAGATCCTGGGAGGCTCTTTCCACCTCATCCATGAGCACTTTCAAGGCATTTGGCAGGGGGATATCGACGTCGACATAGATATCGGTCGTGCGCGCCACCAGGTTTTCGACCTGCCAGGCAGCCAGACCCACCAGATTGTCATCCATTTTCAGCAAAAGGAAAGCCTTTTCACCAAATGGCGCCATGACATCCCAGGAGGTCTTGGGATTGACGCCATTGCCCAGGCGGGTGATCAAGGCCGCAATGGATTGGGAATCTCCCGGACGGCCGCGCCTGACAACCAGCTGACCGTGGGAATCCCGATGGACACGGACCGGCAAGGTATCCAGGATGGGTGAGATGACCTTCCAGGCAGCCTGGACCTGCTGCCAGGTATCTTCGAAAGAGCCCACATTTTGAATGACCACGGTGGCTTTTTCCAGCTTTTCCTGCTGGGAAGACTGCATTTGGATGCGCCTGAGCGCCTCGGCTTCCGCCATGCCGCGTTTGCCCATCAGGCGTTCCAGCTGGATCTTTTTGGGGGAATAGGTGATCCAGAGGGTATCACATGCTTGAGCCAGGTCGGTCTCCAGTAATTTGATGGCTTCGATGACGATGGTGCGCTGGCGGGCTCGGCTCACGATCAGGTCGATGGCCTGGCTGACAAACGGGTGGATGATCTTTTCCAGTTGTGCCAGGGCATCCGGATCGCTGAAAACCAGGCGCCCCAATTTCCGGCGATCGATCTCGGACCTTTCGTTGAGGACCCAGGTGCCAAAGGTGCTCAGAACCGGCATGTACCCGGGCGCGCCCTTGGCGATGACACGGTGAGCGAGCGCGTCCGCATCGATGCCATATGCACCCAGATGCTCGAGCATCTTCCTGACCACGCTCTTGCCTGTGGCGATGTTGCCGGTGAGACCGATGACGTATTTACCTGCCCACTTGCTCAAAGCTTCTCCTGATCGAACCACTATTTAAATACATGCAAACCCAACATTCGGAGGGTTAATACCATTTTAGCCTTTGAGGGCCGGATTGTCAAAGGAAATTTGAGGGGATGAGGGGCATCGACTGAGGAGGGTGAAGGCTTGGCATGAGGGTTTGAGAGAAACGCAAAGCAGATTTAATGTTAACGATGGACCATATTTATTCCAGTCTCTTCATCCCCCAAGTGACGGAGATAAACAACCCCTTACTGGGGGATGTACCAGGAGAAGAAAAACCGTAATATTTATATGGTTAGCATAACCGTACGATTTAATAAGAAGAATTGCTGACGTCATGCTTCATAATAAAAATGTTTTGAAGAAGTATGGCTAATTAAGATTGTTAGTATGTAAGAATAAATAATATGGAAAAAATAAAACATAAGGATCATTATTGCAGGGATATTCCACTCATATTTTTCCAACAATTTTCATGTGAAAGGAATTATTAATGGCAACCTGGGAAACAAAAACCGTTAAGGAAATCGTTCAAAGCATTGAAGATGACCAAATAGTCCTCCCTGTAATTCAGAGAAATTTGGTTTGGGATGAAAAGAAATTTGATTTGCTTTTTGACACGCTCCTCAAAGGAAATTCCTTTGGAGGAATTATGGCATTAGAAGATGAAAAGGGGAATCAACCACTTTTTGCTCATCGCCGATTTTCTCGTTATGGAGAGTTGCACGACTCAGAATTAAAAGAACAGTTGGATAAAACTATTTTATTGATAATAGATGGGCAACAAAGACTCCAGGCTTTTTTTATGGGGCTTAAAGGAAGTCTTAATGACAAGAAACTTTATTTCAATTTGTTCAGTGAACAAGACTATGATTTTCAATTTGCCTATCAAGAAACAGAGTTAAAACAAGATATAAGCTCAATGGGTGAAGATGAGAAAATTAAGTTATGGTATCCAGTGAAAGAACTCTACACACGATTATTTAGGGTAAATGATGATCTTCAGGTTTCTCAAGAAATAATTTCATTCTTTCAAATTGAAGATGAAAAACAAAAAATACTAATACAAAGAAATATTGCGCGTTTCCAAAGAGCAATATTTGGACAGGACACAGTTGGCGTTTCACTGGTAACAGTAAATAAGGAAAAGGTTGAAGAAGAACGACTAAGAATGGTAGAACTTTTCCGACGGTTGAATGATGGAGGCACACGATTATCTGCAATGGATCTAGCTGCATCTGCATTGAAGGGATTTGATTATCGGCTTGAAAGTTTTCTCAGGACAGAAATAACTCAATTCAATGATATAGGATTTCATCAAGATGAAGTAATAAAATTGTTATTCTTATTGCGAGATGATCACCTCAAAGAGGTGACTGATATTGAAAAAGAAGATGCAGATTTTGTTGTTGTAAATCAAGAAAGAATCATAAAAACACTCCATGTCTTACGACAATTACTTAAGGACTCAAATCTATATGAATATTATAAGGATGGTGGAAAATCGGTAATTCCACTTTATTTTGTGTCTTATCATATATTCCACAAAGTAGGCAATCTAAACAATGTTTATGCTAATTACGACACTAATAATCCAGATTTTACTAATATTAAAGCATGGCTTCAATTATCAATTCTCAATAGCGTGTTCAGCCGAGGGTGTGGCTGGATTCCTTACCGCACAGGGGTTAGAAAAATCTTAGGGATTCTCAAGCAATATAAGAACGACCTTTTCCCAGCAGATGAATTATTCAAACTATACGAAGGCTACCCGCTAATATTTAACAGAAATATATCTGACGAATATTTAGCAAGATGGGATAGAGGTTTCGTTTTTTACTTGATCTATGGATGTAAATCAATGTCTGGGCGAGATATTGACCATATCCAACCACGTTCTTTGCTTGAAAGAAAAGGAGTTTTGCCCGAGAAGATTCATTCAATAATAAATTTTCAATTATTAGATATTGGCACAAATCGTGCGGATAAACGTGATAAAGAATTGAAAGAATGGATTAAGGGAAAGGATAAAGATTATTTTAATTTCCACCTCATTCCAAACGAACCATCGCAATGGAATTTAAGTAATTATAATAACTTCCTTTCAGCAAGGACAGAATTGATAATTCAGAAGATAAAAGATAATGTCACAGTACTAATTTCGCCATCTATACCTAATCAACCAAATGGGAGGGGTGGTGTTGGGGGAGGTGGTGTGAGCAAAGAATATGACAAATCCGCACTATGGAATAAAGTACCCGATGTGTTTAAAGATCATCCAGTTTTAAAAGATGAGACAACATTATTTAGTATTTTTAGATACAAAACAGGTTGTGGACCTCAATTTTCCGGCCGGTACAAAAAAGAACTAGATTCTGCACAATTATTTACGGTTTCAGATTTTGCTCTTTTAGTAATTACTCTAGGATTGGAATATTCTCACTCGAACCAATTTGGAAAATTCTATGTTTTTAATGGTGGTATTCCTCATCTAAAAACAATATCGTTTGGCAGCTGGGCGTGGGGTGTAGTACTAGGTGTATTAAAAAGCAAAGGTTTGGATTGGGAAAAATTTGTGATTAAGGATTAGAAGAATTACTTCAGCCAGGCAGAAGGTAGGAACCAGATTAAAGGAAAGATAAAATGGAAAAAACATACTATAAAACACCTTTGTTAGTGGTTCTGATCTTACTTGTTGCATGTAGCCCGTCTGAAGCTGCAATTAAAATATCAGATATTGAAATGCAGCAAACAGTTGAACAAAATTGTTGCTGGAACGATGGCTGCTAATATAAAACAACCAACAAGTACACAATCATCAATTTTTGCTACTCTCACGGCAATAGCCAAGGTGCCTTCTAAAACGCCCATACCAACGACCCCACCTGAGCCAATAATCCTTACAGGATCCGGAGATTCGGTTGTAGATTTTAATAAATGGGATAGGGCAGCCATTCTCCATGTTAAATATTTTGGTGGTAGCAATTTTGCCATTGTCAATTATGATTCTCAAGGCACTCGTTTAGATCTTCTAGTAAATACAATTGGAGCATATGATGGAGTAGTGCCTCTAGACTTCTTGGATGATGAATATTCATCGCGATTTGAGATCACCGCGTCAGGTCCGTGGGAAATTGAGATAATGCCATTTACTGAAATAGATATTTATCCCATACCAGGTATTGTGAGCGGTAATGGAGATTATGTTTTTCTTGTTGCTGGAAAACCGGATAAACTGAATATTGATGCAAGTCAAGCCAGTAGAAATTTTGCTATTTGGGGATATAACCTATATCGCAATTTACTAGTCAATGAGATTGCTCCTTATACCGGCACAGTTCTTGCAGAGAGTGACATGAGGACTTTTGTTATTATTGGTACTGGAGAATGGAGTATTGAAATTACAACTAGGTAATAAATTTATATTAAAGACACATGATTTTACAATCATAAATCTAATAAATACTTCTGACCAATTAACAAAATAAAGCAGGCTTGCTAATTCGCGGCGTAAAATATTTTCCTGGCAATATTGAAGTGATCTTATACCCATGAAAATATTAGGAGAAAACAATAATGAAAAAATGCCCGTATTGTGCGGAAGAAATTCAAGACGAAGCTATTGTTTGCAAACATTGCAACAGAAGTTTGATACCAAGATCTACTAGTCCTGTATATCAAGCACCACCAGCGAAAAAGAAGAAGCCAGTCTTAATAATAATAATTGTGGCAGTCTTTATTATGTTATGTGTCTGCGGATTAATAGGGAAGTTTCTAATTGATACCGGAGACGAATTTCTGCAAACGGCGACATCCCAAAGGGGAAATACCGACAAAGCTACACCTGTAAAAACATCCACTCCAGCGCCTACCCCTACGCCAATATTTTGGGATAATACCAGACAATACCCCCAACCTGTTCCAGGCTTATATCAACAATTATTAGATAACAAGAAATCTATGACTGATATCCAATTTAATGATTATCTGGCATCGATAATAGGTGAAAGAATCCACATGAAAGCCAGAATAATTGAAGTGTCAGAAAATAATACAATATTATTATCTGCCACCGAAGGAAGAGGTATTAACTCAATTACATTATTGGGCTTATCTAGAGAGATTCTTGTCTCGCTCAATAAAGAACAAATAATTGAATTTGATGCCACTATCAAAGATTTTTCAGTGTTTATTTTTACATCCATAGATTTGGATGATCTGGTGATATATTCTGTCAAATAAAGAAAATGGGATTAAACCCTTGTTGAGGACTGATACTTCTTTGGAAATTCTGTCTTTTTTTGGAAGTATTTGTGAGTAAAATTCAGATTGACATTTACATGAACCCTTTTTCACACAACGACAGGAAATAAGCAGCCTATAACCCCCAGGGCAACAGCTAGATAACAGTCATGATCGAAGTCTTGTATCCATGAAAAGAAGGGTATTTCGGGTTTCCATTATTGCCTTGTTGGTGATCTCTTGTTCGCTGCTGGAACTGATCAACAACAAGGCTGAACCGATCAACTTCGCCACGAGAATCCCTTTTGGAGTCACGTCAAGCGCGCTGATCCCCACCTCTGAGAATATCCCGGGTCAGTTCATGGATTACCTGGCTCAAACAGGCGATACACTACCCTCCGTTGCTGCCCATTTCAATACATCCGAAGCAGCGTTGCGGGCAGCCAACCCCATGATCCCATTGGATGCGACCACCCTGCGACCAGGATCAGCGCTGAAGATCCCATTCATTGATCTACCCGGATGGGGCAGCTCGTACAAAATTATTCCTGACGAATATTATGTTAATGGTCCCCTGGCTATTCATTTCAAAACCAGTGAATTTGTCGCACAATATCCAGGATGGTTAAAGGATTACCGCTTTTACGCGGGTGGGCTGACCCGTCCTGGAGCTGAAATGATCGATCTTGTGGCACTGAACTTCAGCATCAACCCGCAATTGCTGCTGGCTGTGCTGGAATATCAGACCCACGCCTTGAGCGATCCACAACCACCCACATCCGTTTACACGCTTGGCTACGTGGATAAACAACACGAGGGTCTATATTTGCAATTGGTCTGGGCTGCAAATATGCTTAACAATGGCTACTATAGCTGGAGGAGTGGCCAGACAATCTCCTTTGAAAATCCGTATGGTGAGCTGGAGATCCCCTATCCCTGGCAAAACGCGGCCAGCGTGGCGTTACAAACCTATTTTATTGATAGTCCCCTGAGTGATTATGCATCTGCAACCGGGCCGGATGGTGTTGCAGCTACATTTATGAACTTGTTCGGGAATCCCTGGGAAATTAATGAAGCCCTTATTCCGGAGAATTTAAAGCAGCCTGATCTCCTGCTGCCTTTCCAGGCAGGTGAAAGATGGAGTTTTTCCGGGGGACCCCATTCTGCCTGGGGAACTCTTGAACCATTTGCAGCAGTCGATTTTTCCCCTCCCCCTCATCTGGTTGGATGCCAACCATCTGACAATTGGGTGGTTGCAATGGCAGATGGTGTCATTGCACGGTCGGAGGTCGGGATACTCCTCCTGGACCTGGATGGCGATGGAGATGAAAGAACGGGGTGGAATATTTTTTACCTGCACGCAGCCAGCGATGACCGGGTCGCGGCTGGAATCCATGTCAATGCTGGTGACAAACTTGGACATCCTTCCTGTGAGGGTCGAGGCGCCTGGGCAAGCGGGACGCACATTCACATCGCCCGCAAGTATAACGGTGAATGGATCCCAGCCGATGGCACCCTGGCTTTTAATTTGGAAGGATGGGTCGCTCACGATGGTACCGCTCAATACATGGGCACACTCACGCGTGAATCCGAAACGATAACCGCCTGTGTGGGTTGCTCCAATTCAGCCAGCCAGATCACTGCCGGGGAATGAATTTCTCTCATCAAGAAGAGGGCTATCAGGAAGCTCATGAGAGAAGGTGCGCTCAAGGACAGGAAGCAGTACACAAAGCAACAACCCTCCAATGAATGCCTACTTTCTATGTATAGAATAACATTTAATGGATAAAAAGTTGGCTTGACCTTTTAGAAAGGTTGTGCTAGTATCGCATAGAGAGAAATATCCCTCGTTTCAGAGGGTTGAGGAGGAAGAATGTCAAAGAAAACAATCATTTACGGCCTGTTCATACTCGTCCTTTCTGTGGGGCTGGCCGCCTGCGAGAGATCCGCAACCACGGTCACGGTGGCTCCAACCACCGACGCAACGGAGGCAAACGCCACCAACCAGGATCCGATGGCAATGCTGCGCGCCTTTGCGACGCAGACAGCCCAGGCAATGAGCGGCACCATTCAGCCGGCGGTACCAACATCCGGCACGCCTCAACCCGCAAACACGCCATTAAATCTGCCAACCGCAGAGCCGACCAAGAAACCAGTGGTCAAAACAGCCGTACCACCCAATGACACAAAACCAGCCACCTACACACTGCAGGAAGGCGAATTCCCTTACTGCATCGCGCGACGCTTTAATGTGAACCCGATCGAGTTATTAACTCTTAACGGGCTGGGCGGTGGCGGACAATATGTGCCTGGACTGGTGCTCAAGATCCCTCAAAACAACAACACCTGGCCGAAATCCGAGCCACGCAGCCTGTTGAAACGCCCGGTGGAGTCCTATAAAGTGGCCAACGGCGAAACCATCTATACCATTGCCTGCAAATTTGGCGATATTGATCCGCTGACCATCGCCGAGGCTAATGACCTGGTGGCACCCTACAGGTTGAAAATCAACCAGGTCATCAGAATACCCTGACACCCTGAATTACTGATCTGATGCGGGCATTGCACCCATCTGCCCGGGTTTGATCTGCGAAATTCTTTTTCTGATAAAGATAACGGGGCGTTGTGAGGAGAGTACTTCTCCTTGCAGCGCCCTGTGCTTAAATCCTGGAGATGGCCATGGAATTTGAATTGATCGAATCTGAAATTGTGTATCCCGGACGGGCTTTCACCATCCGCCGCGACCTGGTGCGCCTTCCGGATGGACGCACCACCAAGTTTGACATTGTTGAACACCACGGCTCGGTCGTCCTGATCCCCATGGATGACAAGGGCAACCTGCTTTTCGTACGCCAATACAGGCATGCGGCCGGGTTGGATATGCTGGAACTGCCGGCTGGGACGCTGGATGAAGGCGAGCTGCCAGAGGTGTGCGCGGCGCGTGAGCTGCGCGAAGAAACCGGTCAGGCTGCCCGTAATTTGGAATACCTGGGTGGATTTTTCCTGGCGCCGGGATATTCCACTGAGTATATGCATGTTTACCTGGCGAGCAGGTTGTTTTATTCACCCCTGGCAGCCGACGCGGACGAATTTCTGCAGGTGCAGACTGTTCCGCTGGCGGAGGTACTGGAGATGGCTCAAAAGGGTTTGCTGCCGGATGCGAAAACTCTGGCTGCGCTGTGGATGGCACGGGGTCGATTGGATCCATATTTACACGGCGGGTGACCCTTGCTTGTGTTGGGTTTCGCTTTGGGATTGAAAGAATATCGGTCTAATTTTTCCGCTCAACCCAACCAACTTTTCCCATTGCTTATTTACTGGTTGGTTGGGTTGAGGGCGGGACATCCACCTTACCGTGAAAAAAACTCTAAGCCCGAAACCCAACAGCCCTAATCGTGTTGGGTTTCGCTCTGGTATTGAAAGAATATAGGTCTTTACGATCCGCTCAACCCAACCTACGTTGCCACATTGTTTATTTACTCGTTGGGTTTCGCTTATGTTTCGATAAGCTAGGAGGAGGTGGCATCCGCTCTACCCAACCTACTTTTCCCATTGCTTATTTACTGGTAGGTTGGGTTGAGGGCGGGACATCCACCCTACCACGAAAAAAAACTCTTCGCCCGAAACCCAACAATATTTAGTGAAATCTTCTATAATAATTGCATGGAATATCGTCGCGTATTTCTGCCAGGTGGAACTTATTTCTTTACACTCGTAACCTATCAACGTCGTCCGATATTATCAAGTTCTGAAAACATCCAATTATTAAGAAACGCATTCCAATACACTCTGGATCGAAATCCCTTTTCCATTATTGCGAGCGTTATCCTGCCGGATCATATGCACTTTATTTGGACTTTACCAGAGGATAGCTGAGATTATTCGACGCGCTGGCGGTTGATCAAAAGTCACTTTACCAGGAATCTCCGCGGAATAACAGGTGTCAGCGAATCGATTTCGCGCAGGAAGAAAGGTGAGGTGGATGTCTGGCAGCGACGATTCTGGGAACACCTTATCCGTGATGAAGATGATTTGAGCAAGCATGTAGAATATATTCATTACAATCCCGTCAAACATGGTTTGGTGCGTGCGGCGGCGGAATGGAAATATTCCAGTTTTCTGAAATATGTGCAACAAGGTGCTTATTCTTTGGATTGGGGTGAGTACGAGAAAATATTTGCGGGTGAAAAATGGATGGAATAAAATGGATGTGTTATGACAATTATTTGTTGGGTTTCGCTTTGGTATTGAAAGAATATCGGTCTACTTGATGCGCTCAACCCAACCTACGTTGCCACATTGCTTGTTAGCTCGTTGGGTTGAGCGGTGGGACATCCATCCAGCTATGCAAAAAAACATCAAACCTGAAACCCAACAGCCTTGCTTGTAGCCTTGCTTGTGTTGGGTTTCGCTTTGGTATTGAAAGAATATCGGTCTACTTGATCCGCTCAACCCAACCTACGTTGCCACATTGCTTGTTAGCTCGTTGGGTTTCGCTTTTGTTTCGAGAAACAAGGAGGAGGTGGCATCCGCTCAACCCAACCTACGTTGCCTGAGGGTGAGGTATTATGAGGATGGCTATTCTCAACATTCTCAATTAAGCAATATAATAAATTATGACAAGTTGCAATTTAATAGGTGTGTTATATAACTATGCCTGCCAGCATGGTGGGAATACACTTATATCCGGTTCAAACCAAGAATTTTTCCTGTTTTCGGGATGAGGTCCGTGTGTTGAAGGCTGGATAAGTTCAAACACTCCAAGTTGATATTTTCCCGGCGATCTCCGGAAAGAACCCAACCATTTACAGAGAGGCTTCTCTGAAGTCAAGCTAAGATAAGGAGCAATTATGAAACGTGAAATCGTTACGATCGACGGGACTGAAGCCACCGCCTCGGTGGCACATCGTCTCAACGAAGTCATCGCCATTTATCCCATTACGCCATCGTCCGGCATGGGCGAATTAGCAGACGAATGGTCTGCGAAAAAGCAGAAGAATATCTGGGGCACCATCCCGATGGTGGTTGAGATGCAATCGGAAGGCGGAGCAGCCGGAGCCCTGCATGGCGCCCTGCAAACCGGGTCCCTGGCGACCACTTTCACCGCCAGCCAGGGTCTGCTGCTGATGCTGCCCAATATGTTCAAGATCGCCGGTGAACTGACTTCAACGGTTTTCCACGTTACTGCGCGCTCGCTGGCAGCCCAGGCGCTCTCCATCTTCGGGGATCATTCCGATGTAATGGCGGTCCGCCAGGCTGGCTGGGGTATGCTGGCCTCGGGATCTGTGCAGGAGGCACATGACTTTGCCCTGATCGCGACGGCTGCTTCGCTTGAATCCTGGCTGCCATTCCTGCACTTCTTCGATGGATTCCGCACCTCGCACGAAGTGGACAAGATCGAGAAATTGAGCGATGATGACCTGCGCAGCATGATCGATGACCGGCTGGTGCATGCCCACCGCGCCCGCGGGCTATCCCCTGAACATCCCGTTATTCGCGGTACCGCCCAGAACCCGGATGTTTTTTTCCAGGGGCGTGAGACGGTCAATCCCTATTACCAGGCCTGCCCCGCCATCGTTCAAAAAGCGATGGACAATTTTGCAAAACTGACCGGGCGGCATTACCACCTGTTCGATTATTTTGGTGCTCCAGATGCCGAGCGTGTCATTATTATCATGGCGTCCGGTGGAGAGACTGTGGAAGCCACCGTTGGACACCTGGTGGAAAAAGGCGAGAAGATCGGCGTCCTGCGCGTGCGCCTGTACCGCCCGTTTGCCATCGAACATTTCGTGGCTGCCCTGCCCGCCAGCGTGAAAAAGATCGCAGTTCTCGACCGCACAAAGGAACCCGGCAGTGGCGGAGAGCCGCTCTACATGGATGTGATCCAGGCGCTCAGTGAAAGCAAGCGTCCGATACAAGTCGTGGGCGGGCGTTACGGCCTGTCTTCGAAAGAATTTACACCCGCCATGGTCAAAAGTGTTTATGACGAACTGCTCAAATCCGAGCCCAAGAATCACTTCACGATCGGCATCCACGACGATGTTACTCATTCCAGCCTGGAATTTGACCCGTCCTTTTCCATTGAACACCCCGAAACCGTGCGATGTGTATTTATCGGCCTGGGTGCTGATGGAACGGTGGGTGCCAACAAGAACTCGATCAAGATCATCGGTGAAGAAACCAAAAACTATGCACGCGGTTACTTCGTGTATGACTCCAAGAAATCCGGCTCGTTGACGATCAGCCACCTGCGCTTTGGTCCCAAACCGATCCTGGCACCGTACCTGATCGCACCCAACACTGCCAACTTTGTGGCCTGCCACCAGTTCAACTTCCTGGAGCGCTTTGACATTCTCAAATATTCCCAGCCAGGCGGCGTTTTCCTGCTTAACAGCATTTACGGGCCGAAAGAGATCTGGGATCAACTGCCGCGTGAAACCCAGGCATCCATCCTTTCAAAGAAATTGAAGTTCTACGTCATCAATGCTTACGATGTTGCCGAAAAGACCGGCATGGGCAACCGCATCAACACCATCATGCAGACCTGCTTTTTTGCCATATCCGGTGTGCTGCCGCGTGAAGATGCCATTGCGCAGATCAAATACACCATTAAAAAGACCTATGGCAAGCGCGGCCAGACCGTGGTCGACAAGAACAACGAAGCTGTTGACCAATCCCTGGCGAACCTGCACCAGGTGGAAGTGCCAGCCAAAGTATCCAGCAAGATCACCCGCCGGGCAGCCGTGCCCGAGCAGGCTCCGCAATTTGTGCGGGATGTACTCGGCAAGATGATCACCTTTGATGGGGATGATGTACCGGTATCCGGCATGCCGGTGGATGGCACCTTCCCGACCGGCACGACGCGCTGGGAAAAACGCAACATCTCACTGGACATCCCGGTCTGGGAACCGGATCTGTGCATCCAGTGCGGAAAATGCGTTTTCGTCTGCCCGCACGCAGTCATCCGCCACAAAGTGTACGCCAGCGACCTGCTGAAGGAAGCGCCTGCAACGTTTAAATCCATGGATTCCAAGTTCAAGGAATTTCCTGAAATGAAATACACCGTGCAGGTAGCCCCCGAGGACTGCACCGGCTGCACCCTGTGCGTGGAAACCTGCCCGGTCAAGGATAAATCCCAGGTGGGTCGCAAGGCAATTAACATGGCACCACAACCAGCCTTACGCGAGACGGAAGCCGCCAACTGGGAATTCTTCCTTTCGCTGCCCGAAGTGGATCGCACCCTGATCAACCCCAACACCATCAAGAATTCGCAACTGCTCGAACCCCTGTTTGAGTTTTCGGGTGCATGTGCCGGTTGCGGTGAGACTCCTTACGTCAAGCTGCTTTCGCAACTGTTCGGTGACCGAACCCTGATCGCAAATGCGACCGGCTGCTCGTCCATTTACAGCGGGAACCTGCCGACCACTCCATACACTTTTAACAAGCAGGGCCGCGGCCCGGCCTGGTCCAACTCCCTGTTCGAGGACAATGCAGAATTCGGCCTGGGTATGCGCCTGACGGTGGACAAACAGGTGGAATTCGTGCGCGAACTCCTGGTGCTGTTCACCAAAGAACTGGGCAAGGACCTTGTCAATGATCTGCTTAATGCGGATATGAGCAATGAGACCGGCATCGGTCAACAGCGCGAGCGGGTGGTCATCCTGAAATCCAAGCTATCCAAATCCACACACCCACGCGCCAAAGATCTGCTCAGCCTGGCAGATCTGCTGGTAAGGCACAGTGTCTGGATCCTGGGCGGTGACGGCTGGGCTTATGACATCGGCTACGGTGGACTGGACCATGTGCTGGCATCCGGGAGGGATGTCAATGTGCTGGTGCTGGATACCGAAGTGTATTCCAACACCGGTGGACAGGCCTCGAAAGCCACGCCGATGGCAGCCATCGCCAAATTTTCAGCCGAAGGCAAGAATCTGCCCAAGAAAGACCTGGGTTTGATCGCCATGTCTTACGGGTACGTGTACGTGGCACGCGTGGCGATGGGAGCCAGCGATACCCAGACCCTGAAAGCCTTCCTGGAAGCCGAATCGTACCCCGGCCCATCCCTGATCATCGCCTACAGCCATTGCATTGCCCACGGCATTGACATGACCCAGGGACTGAACCAACAAAAATTGGCTGTTCAAGCCGGGGTGTGGCCGCTGCTGCGCTATGACCCACGGCTGATCGAACTGGGGCAAAATCCTCTCAGCATAGATTCCAAAGACCCGAGCATCCAACCCCAGGAATACATGTACAATGAAACCCGCTACCGCATGCTGGTGCAAACCGACGAAGCACGGGCTGAGATGCTGCTTAAGGCAGTGAAGAAGGACAACAAGAAACGGTTGAATTTCTACCGTCAAATGGCTGCCATGCACTATAACAGTGATGATGAAGGCAGTTCTGATTAATGGTCGAGGTGTGATGGAGTGGGAGCGATCGCTCCCCCCCTGTGATCAAGCTCGAACCCTGTCATTCAGTTTATTGAGAAGGGAGTGTTATTAAAATGGATCTGACCACAACCTACCTGGGTCTGAAACTAAAAAATCCGCTGGTGGCTTCGGCCTCCCCTCTTTCTGAAAAAGTGGAAACGGTGATGAAACTTGAGGAAGCCGGCATTGCTGCGATCGTGATGTATTCCTTGTTCGAAGAGCAGATCATCCACGAATCGATGGAACTCGATCATTACCTGGACTATGGCACGGATTCGTATGCGGAAGCGCTGACCTACCTGCCCGACATCGGACGCTACAGCATCGGACCGGACAAGTACCTTTCGCATCTCAAAAAGGTTAAAGAATCGGTAAGTATTCCCGTGATCGGCAGCCTGAACGGGGTCTCTGCCGGAAGCTGGGTGGAATATGCCCGCAAGATCGAAGCAGCCGGGGCGGACGCCCTGGAACTGAACATCTACTACCTGCCGTTTGAGACCAACCTGACCAGCGAAGACCTTGAAGATACCTATGTCAATTTCGTCAGCAAGGTGCGCTCCAGGATCAATATTCCCCTGGCAGTCAAGATCGGTCCCTACTTTACAGGCGTGGGCAATGTGTGCAGCAAACTGGTGCAGGCAGGCGCGGATGGACTGGTGTTGTTCAACCGTTTCTACCAGCCGGATTTCGACCTGGAAGAATTGGAGACCACCCCCAACCTGGTGTTGAGCACATCGCAGGAACTGCGCGTGCCGCTGCGCTGGATCGCGCTGCTGTATGGGCGGGTGAAGACCGATTTTGCGCTGACCAGCGGTGTGCACAGCGCCGAGGACGTGCTGAAAGCCATGATGGCAGGAGCGCGGGTCGCCATGCTGGCTTCGGCTCTTCTGAAACACGGACCCGGACGGGCAAGCGAGATCCTGGCTGACCTGGAGCAGTGGATGAATGCCCACGATTACACCTCCATCCGGCAGATGCAGGGCAGCATGAGCGAACAGGCCACTCACAACCCGCGCGCCCTCCGGCGCTCGAATTACATCAAGGAGTTGAACTCGTTCAAGAGTTTGCCATAAAAATAGGGCAGGTTTGGAAATCTCGATTGGCAGGTCTGGAAACCTGCCCTACAGATAATATATAAACAAACTCCTGCCGAAAAGCAGGAGTTTGTTTGAATCTGTGGAATCCAAGAAATCCGGGTAATAAGGTTTATGGTCTACGCCAACCGGAATTGGCTATGCTGAAATTACTGCAGCGGGCAGCCTGGCAGGCTTTGACCCTGTAATAATAGATCACTCCGGGTGTGGCGGAGATGTCATCAAAGCTGGTATCCCCTGTTCTACCTAAAAGGATTCGGGCGCCGGTCCTGCCGGCAGCCCGGTAAACTCGGTAGGAGGTCGCCCCTTCGGTGGCTGTCCAGGTCAGGGAGATCCGATCGGTGTAGGTGCCATCGCTGGCCTGCAGATTGGCGGGAGGCTCCAGTTTTCGCCAGCCAAGGTTGGCGACACTTAAAGTACTGCATTTTCCAGCCTGGCAGGCTTTGATCCTGTAGTAATAGGTGACCCCGGGTAAGGCATTGGCATCGGCAAAGACAGTATCCGTTGGGCTACCCAGCAGGGTTTTCGGGCCGGTTCGCGTGGTGGAACTGTAGACTCTGTAGGAGGCCGCCCCGCTGGAAGGTGTCCAATTCAACGAAATTTTATCCGGATAAGTTCCATCACTGGCCTGCACGAAGGTGGGCGGTATCAATTTACGCCAGCCGGTGTTGGCAAGGCTGAATAAACTACAGGTCGTATCCTGGCAGGCTTTAATACGGTAGTAATAGGTGACCCCGGGTATGGCGCTGGTATCATCGAATGGAGAAGTTGAAGGAGCGTTGATTAGGGTCGCCCCCTTAACCGAATCGACGGTGTTGCGGTATACCTGGTAGTAGTCGGCATGCGGGACTGAATCCCACGAGATACTTACTTTATTTGTATAACTTCCATCACTGGCTTCCAGGTTGGCGGGCCTGGCTGGAATCACGGGTTGGCAGGCAGCTATTTGGGACCAATCCAGAGAAACATAGGCATTACCATCCTTATCAAACTGATCGACCCGCAAGGTATGATCGGCGTTGGTGAGGGTTACATCTGCGGTGTCATCCCAGGTATTGGCGGACCAGTGATCCAATTCCGGGACAAGGGTGCCATCAATGAACAGCCTGGAGCCATCATCCGACTTCAGATGGAATTGATAGGTTCCACACTCAAAACCGAGTGTACGTTCGTAGGATGTACTGAAATGGTCAACCGGCAGACCAAAACCGGGACCCCCAGCGACCCAATCACGATCCAGGAAACCGGTACCTTCATTCCTGAAACCGACCGTGTCAGCCCATTGGGACTGGTTGCCCCAGTATTTTACCCACCATTGGTTCGGGTCTTTTCCTGCGCCGATCCCAGGCAGAGTCCCCGGTCCGCGCCACCAAAGTCCCAGGATGGCTTGACCGTCAATATTCTTGTATTCCAATCGTAATTCGTGGTTCCCGGGGGAAATCGTGGACCCTTTGTAGTGCTGGTTGGCAGACCATCCATCCAGGACGAGGGTGTCGTCGATGTAAAGACGGGCGCGATCGTCGTAGAAAAGACCAAATGAATAATCCCCGCCTTCAAAATAGGCAGCGCTGCGCACCATGCGGACGCTCCAGGAGCTTTCCGCCTGCGGACAACCATCCGGTGGACTCCAGCCCGCATCCGAAGCCCTGAACATATAAACATCGCTTTCAGTGCGCGGAGTTCCACATTGGATTCCCAAATTCCTATCTGAGTAGAAGGTTTGCACCCAATCGCTGGCAGGAGGAGGTGGTGGGGTTGACGGTGGTTGGATGAGGCTGTTCTCCATGAACACAGCCGTCACAGCCCCACTTTTGTTGACGATGTAATTCGTTACTGCAGAGCCGGTGGGTCCGCCGGTCCAATTCTCAAAATGCCAGCCGGCATTGGGTCCGGCGGTCAACTGGACGGTCATCCCGGCCGGGTAGCTGAAGGTTCCACAACTTGACGAAGTGGGAGTGGGATAAGCCGTACCACTGCCCTGGGAATTTACAAACAGGGAGTAACAGATGGTGCTCTCACCATTCTGTGAAGCGTAAGTCCCCCCGACAACGATATTATTCCACGGCACTTCAATAAAATCAACCGGAATAATTCCACCAGGGTTAGCCCAGGGTGCAGCCCATGGAAGCCCCGGATCTGTCCAATCCGTATGACCGGTTGAGGTCATAAAATGCAGGTGATCTCCTGATGAATAGCCCGTGGTACCCTGGATGCCGATCTTTTTTCCAAAACCAACCGTATCCCCCACGGATACTTCCACAGAATTATAGGCAAGGTGGACATACCATGAATACTCGCTGGCTGAGTGTTGAATGACAACCATGTTGGCATATTGCCAGCAATAAAGATATGGACAACTATAATTACTGCTCTCTTTTACAAATACAACCGTCCCCGGTTTGGAGGCATAAACGACACCGCTATTGATGACAAAATCCACCTGGTTTTCATGTCCACTTCCATCTTTTTTTGAAACCCTGGCAGTCTGACCAACCGGCCAGGGTAATTTATACTCACTGAAGAAAAGACCGTTTATTTCAGGCAGAGAGAAAAAAGCCCTGGTGCTTTCATCGATAAGATCATCGGGGAAACTCTTTAGAAAATTATTAAAAACACGATTGGATACCAATCCCGGAGCAATTCCCTTCCAATTTCCCAGGGAATCTTGCCTGGCAAGCAAGATAATAAACTCTTCTCCGGGAGCTGATTCCCCGGTTGATAAGTCAAATAAACTTACTGTGGCGTAAGCAAAACCCCCCTGCGAGTAGATTTCGGATATTCTATAATCATTTCCCCTGTCAAACTGATCCAGATATTGAGTGAGGGTATTGTTTATCGCCTCCCGGGAGGTGTTACCAGTGATCATTTCAGAGACCACCGTAAGCGGACCGACCTCAACATCCCGGGCGCGGGTAACGCGTGGATTGCCCACCCCCAAACCAAAAAAGAGTATGATCCCCGCAAGGCAGAGCCTGAGGAGGAATTTCTCAACCTTTTTTTTCAAGCCTGTCTTAATGGTATTCCTCCATTTATATATCGCTTTCACTTATTTTATATAAAACCAGCTCCTTAGGGAGGGCAGATTCTGCCACTCTTTTTTAATAATATCATTACAGGAAATGACCATAACTTACAATTTTGATATTTCTCTACTGATGTTCGTATAAATGTTATGCGGTTTGTGTGGCTGCCATGCTTATTTCCCTGCATGTCATCCATTTCAGCCAAAAAATCATTAACAAAAAACTCCTGCTTTTTGGCAGGAGTTTTTTGTGTTTCCATAATTTCAAGCAGAATGGTCATTCATCAGCTGGGAGGGGGGCATTCTTTTTGGAGCGGTAAGTGATGCGCCCGCGGCTCAAGTCATAGGGCGTCATATCCACTTTAACCCGGTCTCCCAGCAGGATGCGGATGTAATACTTGCGCATCTTGCCTGAAAGATAGGCCAGGACCTCGTGCCCATTATCCAGGCGTACACGGAATTGAGTGCCGGGCAGTGCCTCGATCACCAATCCTTCGACCTGAATTGTACCTTCCTCTTTTGCCATAAATGTCTCCAATCCGGTTGACTGATGAGCAACCGATTCCTATTCTTCGTATTCGCGGGTTTTCCGTTTCAAGCGTCGAATGGCTTTCTTCTTATCCATGCGGCGTTGCTCGCTTTTGGAGATGAACCAACGCTTATCGCGGATCGAGCTTAAAACTCCACTTTTGATTATTTTCTTGCGAAACCGACGGAGCAAATTATCCTGCGATTCGTTGTTACGTAATGTAACACCTGTCAATTAAATTCACCTCCTTCCATTTTTATTTTCGGTTTTCTTCTTTCGAGAAGTCACCGGCGTTGTTCCCGGGCGGGAAATAAAAAACCCGGCTTTGACAGACGCAGCCGAGAAGAATAACAAACCAATAAAGCAACCTTGTGATCTTCAAAATATAATGGCTGTGCACACTCCTTGACTAGCCCTCAAAACAAAAAGGCAATCATCTACTGACTGGTCTGTGAACGAAATAAATTATATCACATTCGGGAAGGTTTGGGGGGAAATATTGTAAAAAAACCTCCCCTTGCTCCTGCAGGTCGGGGACTTCGCCGAAGGTCCGGCGTGCAATTGGCGGGAAGGGTTGGAGCGAAGATCGTTGTGCCTGGGTGGAACCTTACTGCTTAGATCACGCGGGACATTCGGCGAGGTCCCAGACCCGCAGGGATTAGGGGGGGGGGGACACTTTTATACGACCACTTTTCTGCGACCAATTGTAAATTTCATATCTCCGTGATATAATATTTTAGGTATTTTCGGAAAATATGGATAAAACTCTCTCCCACCGTCAGCAGGAAGTTCTGAACAAATTAGTGGATCTCTATTATGAAGCAGGAGAACCTATCCACTATACCACCCTGGCCAAACACCTTGGAATCGGAGGGGTAAGCACTTATGAAATGCTGCGACTGCTGGAAAAACATGGGTTGGTCGAGGCAGAGTACCAGCGTCCGGAGGCAGCGAGCGTACCAGGCCGTTCCATGGTGGTTTTTCGACCCACGCCATCTGCGATCCAACGTTTGAAGCTGCCAGCTGGAAAAGAGGGGCGTGCCATGGAAGAATGGGGGTTATTAAAAGCACGCATATTACAACAGATCCAGGATTACCGTGGAAAGAATATTAAAACACTGATGGATGAGTTACTCGAGCATGTTCATGATCAACCGGGCTCGCTACGCAACCTGGCAGGCATTGCAACCGCAATCCTGGTCAATTTAAAATTCCTGAATGCAAAAGATGAAGTGTCAGAACTTAAAAGTTCTTTATCCACAAAAGGATTGCCAGGGGTTGCCAGCCTGAGTGCACTGATCGGAACGGGTATAAATTTTTCAATCTCCAAGCGCCTGTATTCCGGATTGCAAGAGCTTTTATTGAACCGGGCAGGTCAGATCATGACAGCCATCGCCACTCTTAATGCCGAGGCGGTGAGCCGATTAAGAAACCTGCTGGGTGAAGTAGCAAGCAGTCTATAAAATATGAAGGTTTTTTTTGGCTAATTTTTTCGTTTTATTCGGAAATTATTATGGGATCCTCAAGAGAGGGTTAAGACGAGATCTTTACCAGAGGTGACACGGTCTAACCAGGTCCCGTATTGACCTGAATTGTAATCATATTCCTACACACTACCCACGGAGAAACAAACATGAAAAAACAAAAAGTTGCAATCATCACGGATGGAGCCTGTTCCCTGACACCCGCATTGGGGAAAGAATACGGTCTGCATGTCGTGCCGGTGCATGTCAGCTTTAACGGGAAGTCGTACAAATCCGGGGTGAATCTGGATGCAGATGAATTCTACCGCTTGCTGCGTACATCCAAGGACCTGCCCACGACCGCCCAACCCACCGCCCTGGATTTTGTGAACTCCTTTAAAGAACTGGCTGAAGAGGCAGACGAAATTGTGACGGTCGTCGTCTCCCATCATTTGAGCGCCACGCTCCAATCTGCATTGATGGCACAACAGGAGTTTAAGACAGTTCCTGTGCACGTGGTCGATTCTGAATCGGTCTCGCTTGGTTTGGGAATGATGGCGATCGCGGCTGCACGCGCGGCTGCACAAGGACAGGACGCACAACAGATCCTGCAACTGGTGGAACGCATCAAGGAATCGATCAACATCATCTTCACCGTGGATACGCTCGAGTACCTGCACAAGGGCGGACGGATTGGTGGTGGAACGGCTTTCCTGGGATCTGCATTGAAGATCAAGCCCATTCTCTACGTCAAAGATGGTCGCATCGAGCCTTTGGAAAAACAACGCACACAGAATCGTGCGATCGCCAGGCTGCTGGAGTTGATCGAAGAAAAAGTTGGAGCGTCAGAAACCATTTTTGCCATCCTGCATTGTGATGCTGAGGTAGCAGCCAACAAACTGGGTGAACAAGTCAAGGCGAAATTCAATTGCACCGACCTGATCGTTGCCGAGGCTGGCTCGGTCATCGGTACACACGCCGGCCCGGGAACCCTCGGTGTGGTTTTCTATCCTGCTTCAGCCGGATAGACAATAGCAATTAAGCAATAGTACATTTCCTGGCTGAAAGCCGGATGCCTGTGACCTCCACTATCGTGGAGAGCTCCAGGTGTCCGGTATTTTTTATTTTCCTCCCGGTCGCTCCCGAGGCAGGTGTTGAGGCGGGTTGCCGACCAATTTCTTGATGGTTTCGGCTGTCATTTCCCCCGCCTGGCGGGGCTGAATACTCTCCCCACAGGCTACAAACGGCTGCATTTCAGGTGCGGTGTGGTAGAATCACAAGTATGCAACAATTAGATAAAACGACTCTGCCACGACCGCCAGGGTTGGTAGCTGCCCTGGCAGCCGGTTTTGATATCACTGCCAATCATATTGCCATCATCCTGATGCCAATCGTATTGGATGTGTTTCTGTGGCTGGGTCCACGCCTGCGGATGAAAACTCTGCTGCAGCCTGTAATGGACCAATTGGCAAATGCAGCCATCCCGGCTTCAGCTTCCCTGCCAGATGCAGCCAGCCTGCAACTGCTGTGGTCCGAATTCTTAACCCGCTTCAATCTATTCGGGTTATTGCGCACTTTTCCACTGGGTGTATCCAGCCTGATGAGCGCAGGAGTGACGGATCAATTGCCCCTGGGTGCACCCATCACCTGGCAGGTTACCTCCTATGCGGGGATGGTGACAGGCTGGTTCGCGATCATCCTGAGTGGCTGGCTGCTGGGCAGTCTCTATTTCCACTGGGTGTCGGGCATAACCTTTGGACCGGATGAAAAACGTTCCCTTAGGCGGTCCATTGTGCAGAGCGGACTATTGTCAATCACCTGGCTGGGATTGGCGCTGCTGATCGGCTTGCCTGTGTTGCTGGGGTTCTCGCTCCTGGCACTGATAAGTCCCACGGTGGCTCAAATTGGCATCTTCATTATTATGCTGCTCGCCATCTGGATCATCCTGCCGGTCTTCTTTTCGCCTCACGGCATCTTTACCTATCAACAGAATGCATTTGCTTCCATCCTGCAAAGCCTGCGCATGGTGCGCTTTACGCTCCCGACCAGTGGTTTGTTCCTGCTGAGCAGTTTCCTGATCAGCGAGGGGCTGAGCTACCTGTGGAGAATTCCCCCCAGTGAATCCTGGTTGACCCTGGTTGGAATTCTCGGGCACGCATTTATTTCAACCAGTCTGCTGGCTGCCAGTTTTATTTATTATCGGGATATCAACCTGTGGTTGGAAGCTGTTCTTCAACTTATAAAGACCAGACAAACGCCAGTTGAGAAACCTGCCTGAGAAGCCCGGGGTAGCCAGCGTTCCAATTTTTCAGATAAAAGGGATCACCACCGTCAGGTTCAGCCAGTTACCCCTGCGTGCACAACCCGGAAGCTGTGCAATGGACCTGCCAGACAGGTTGTGGAAAGCCTACTAATTCTTCTTTATGTAAATTTCGGCATACCTGATGTGCGTATTTGAAATGAGCCGATCAACTCTTGCCGGAATATTTTTGGAGGTATGCAAGTGGCAATAGATAAAAATACAAGTTACGATGCAAAAGATATCCAGGTCCTGGAAGGTCTGGAAGCCGTCCGACGACGCCCGGGCATGTACGTGGGCGGCACGGATATCAAGGCTTTGCATCACCTGGTCTATGAAGTGGTGGACAACTCGGTGGATGAAGCCCTGGCCGGGGTATGCACCCATATTGAGATCACCATCCACGAGGACAGCAGCGTAACTGTAAATGACAACGGGCGCGGCATTCCGGTTGGCATTCACCCTGAGAAAAAGAAATCAGCCCTGGAAGTGGTCATGACCGTGCTGCATGCCGGCGGCAAGTTTGGCGGCGGAGGCTACAAGGTATCGGGCGGGTTGCACGGCGTGGGTGTTTCTGCCGTAAATGCGCTCTCGGAGTGGTGCGAGGTGAGCGTGCGAAGGGAAGGACAGGTTCACTTTCAACGCTATGAACGCGGTTACCCCCAGGGTGAGGTAAAGGTCATCGGCAAGGTCAAACGCGAGGACACCGGAACTTCCATCACCTTCAAGTATGATCCGACCATCTTTGGTAATGAACTGGATTACCGCTTTGAAACGCTCTCGCAGCGATTCCGTGAGATGGCTTTTGTGACGCGCGGTATCACCATCAACTTCCTGGACGAACGCAGCGACAAGAAACTGACCTTCTACTTTGAGGGCGGCATCACTTCTTTTGTGCGCCACTTGAACAAGAACCGGGACACCCTGCACCAGGTGATGTATGTTGAAAGAGAAGTTGACGGCATAGGCATTGAGACAGCCATCCAGTTCACAGATGCCTATACCGAATCGGTTTACTCGTTTGCAAATACCATCAATACCATCGATGGAGGCACCCACCTGACCGGTCTGCGGTCAGCAGTGACGCGTGTCATCAATGACCATGCCCGCAAGAATAACCTCATCAAGGATTCCGACCCCAACTTTTCGGGCGAAGACACGCGTGAGGGCTTGACCGCCATCGTCAGCATAAAACACCCGGATCCGCAGTTTGAGAGCCAGACCAAAGTCAAGTTGATGAATCCGGAAGTGCAGACCATCACCCAGCAGGTGATCGGCGAGGCTTTCTCCACCTTCCTGGAAGAAAATCCGCAGGCTGCGCGAGCCATTTCCAATAAGTGCCTGACCTCGGCACGAGCCCGGGATGCAGCCCGCAAAGCACGCGACCTGGTCATCCGCAAATCTGCGCTGGAGAGCATGACCCTGCCTGGCAAGCTGGCAGACTGCTCTGAGCGTGACCCTGCCCGAACGGAGCTTTACATCGTGGAGGGTGACTCGGCTGGTGGTTCTGCCAAACAGGGCAGGGACCGCCATTTTCAAGCCATCCTACCCCTGCGCGGCAAGATCCTGAATACCGAGCGCGCCCGCCTAGATAAGATATTGGGAAATAATGAAGTCAAAGCGCTGATTTCAGCGTTGGGGACCGGCATTGGTGATAATTTTGACACGACCGGTTTACGTTATGGGCGGATCGTGATCATGACCGATGCCGACGTGGATGGCAGCCATATTCGCACCCTGCTGCTGACCTTCTTCTTCCGTTACATGCAGGCGCTGATCGATGAAGGTCACCTGTATATTGCCCAGCCGCCGCTTTACCGCATTGGACACAAGAATCAAGTCAATTATGCCTACACGGAAGCTGAGAAGGATAAGATGATCAAGGACATGGGCATCAATCCAGACAAGGTCAGCCTGTCGCGCTACAAGGGGTTGGGAGAGATGAATCCGGCGCAGCTGTGGGATACCACCATGAATCCGACCAACCGCACCCTGCTGCTGGTGACGATTGATGATGCGGCTGAGGCTGACCGCACCTTTGATATGCTGATGGGGGATGCCGTTGATCCACGGCGCAGGTTCATCATTTCGCATGCAGCAGGGGTGCGCAATTTGGATGTGTAGGTTGGTTTGAAATATGTAATTTCAAAGAGCAGTCAGGGTTTTCTAAACCTGGCTGCTCTTTGTTTTGATGATGATGTGCCTGGATGTTATGTTTCGCTCTGGTATTCGTAAGAATTGGTGATCGTTGGAAGCGCTCTACCCAACCTACTTTTCTCATTTTTTATTAACTGGTAGGTTGGGTTGAGGGCGGGACATACATCCAGCTATGCAAAAAAATCAAGCCCGAAACCCAACAGCTTGCTTGTGTTGGGTTTCGCTGTGGTATTCGTAAGAATTGGCGATTGTTGGAAGCGCTCTACCCAACCTACGCTACTGCATTGCTTTTTAGCGAGTAGAAGAGATGAATTATTCATCATTAAAAGCCTTGACATGGAGACTAGAATATATATAATATAAACAAGTTTGTATTGTAAACCAGTTTATAAGATATGGAGCGACCCATGCAACCCGATCTAAACCGACCCAAATTGCGCGCCATCCAATATTATTACATCGATGGCACCTTCGAGTTCACCTTTGGCGGCCTGTGCCTGTTTATGGCTGGCTTCTTCTTCATCCAGGCTGCCGTTCCCGAAAGCCTATCCGCCAACCTGCTCAGCCTGGCACTGATGGTGGTCATTCCCCTGGGTGCCATACTCATCAACCAGCTGATCAAGCGCTTCAAAGAGCAAGTTACCTACCCGCGCACAGGATATGTTGCCTACCAGTCTTCGCAAGGCAGGCAGCGCAGGGTACGCCTGGCGCTTAAAATCGCCGTATCGCTCCTTGTCGGCGGCAGCGTGGCGGTATTTATCACACGTACCCCAAAATCCCTGGACTGGATGGCAGCCCTGACCGCGCTTGTCTTTGGACTGGTGCTGGCTTTCATCGGTTTTCGCAGCGGGCTGATGCGCTTTTATGTGCTGGGCTTCCTGGTGCTGCTGAGCGGGGTGGGGTTATCGTCCCTCGGTTACGGCAACATACCCGGGTTGGCGCTCTTCTACGGGTTGACCAGCCTGATCCTGTTCAGTTCGGGAGGAATGACGTTGTGGACTTATCTTCACCACAATCCACCTGCAGATGAGGCTGCCAATGAGTCCTGATCACAATCTCTTTGCAGATATAGACCGCCTGGTGCATGAGCCCTCGCGCGCCATCATCCTGTCCGTACTGGGGGCGGTGGAGAGCGCAGATTTTATCTACCTGAAGCGGGAGACAGGCCTGACAAGCGGTAACTTATCGGTTCATCTCTCGAAACTGGAAGCCGCCGGTTACGTAGATATTGAGAAGACCTATCGCGGCAAGGTTCCGTTGACCCTGTGCCGCATGACCCCTGCCGGGCAGCAGGCTTTTGATGCCTACCGTCAACAGCTCACGCGTTTTATCGAAAATACCAAGGAGTAAAAAAAACATGTCCACTGTTGAGATCACCAATATTTCCAAATCCTTCGGCGAGGTTAAAGCCGTAGACGAGGTCAGTTTTAACATCGAGCAGGGCGAGCTGTTTGGTCTGCTTGGTCCCAATGGAGCCGGCAAGACCACCGCCATCCGTTGCATGCTCGATATCTTCAAGCCGGATTCCGGTTCGGTCTCCATTTTGGGTGGTCCCATGAGCGAAGCCAAGAAGGATCACATCGGCTATATGCCCGAAGAACGCGGTCTGTACCAGGACATCACCCTGGAGCGTTGCCTGAACTACCTGGGCTCGCTTAAGGGGTTGAGCCCGGCGCAGGTTAAACAGAGCTCGGAAGCCTACCTGGAGCGCTTTGACCTTGGTGCCCACAAGAACAAGAAGGTTAAAGAACTCAGCAAGGGCATGCAGCAGAAAGCCCAGATCATCGCCACCCTGCTGCATCAACCCGACCTGTTGATCGTGGATGAACCCTTCAGCGGTCTCGACCCGGTCAATACCCAGCTTGTCAAGGACCTGTTGCGGGAACAGCATCAGCAGGGTGTGACCCTGGTCCTGTGTTCGCACCAGATGAACCTGGTGGAGGAACTGTGTGACCGCATCGTGCTGATCGACCACGGCCGGGCTGTGTTGTATGGCAGCCTGGAGGAGATCCGCAGGCGCTTTACGGGGCATGCTGTCAGCGTCCAGACCCAGGATGAACTGCCAACCCTGGTGGGAGTGGAACGGGTCGAACCAGTCAATGGTTCGTTCAAGCTGCACCTGGCTCCCGGAGTACAAGCGAAGGATGTACTGCGGGCGCTGGTGGAACACAATATCAACCTGCAGGGCTATAGGATCTCTGTGCCAACCCTGGATGAGATCTTCATCCGGGTGGTGAAACGGGTGAAGAATAACGAAGGTGGCACAGAATGATCAAGACCTGGCGCGTTGCCCTGCATGAATACCAGAAGCATGTCTTTACCCGGCGCTTTTTGTTGGGTTTGCTCAGTGTACCTTTCCTGATGGCCGTAATGGTCGGCCTGATCTTCCTGATCATTTCAATGGAAAACGATACCCAGGCGGTCGGCTATGTTGATCATTCCGGACTACTGGTTCAACCCTTGGCTGCCCCCCTGGTTGAAGCCCCGGACAAACCAGTTGAGATCCTGGCTTACCCGGATGAAGAGGCTGCCCAGGCAGCCTTGCAGGCTGACATGATCCAGGCTTACTTCCTGCTGCAAGCCGACTACCTGTCCACGGGCCAACTGAAGGTGGTGCATGTAAAAGACCTGAAGTCACCGGCCCGGGACCAATTCTATGACTTCCTGGCGGTTAACATGCTGTCCGGGTTGGATGGTACCGTCAGGGAACGCATCCTGTCCGGGGATGAGGTCATCATCCAGGCAGTGGATGGCAGCCGTGAGATCTCATCGGAGAATGGCTGGTTTGGCCTGTTCATCCCCATCCTGGCTGCCCTTGGTTTCGTGGTGGCCATGTTCACAGCCGGGGGCTACCTGATGCAAGCCGTGGTGGAAGAAAAAGAGAACCGCACCATGGAAGTTGTGCTGACCTCGGTCTCTCCCAACCAGTTCATGGCTGGCAAGATCCTGGGGGACATGAGCATCGGCCTGACCCAGATCCTGGCCTGGCTGATCTTCATCATCATCGCCTTCAAAGTGGCTGCTGGAAATTTTGAGCTGCTGCAAAACCTGCAGATCTCGCCCCAGATCATTCTCCTGGGCATGGTCATCCTGCTGCCTACTTTTGTAATGGTGTCGGCTTTAATGGCGCTGGTCGGCGCAACCGTCAGCGAGGCGCGCGAAGGTCAACAGATGATCGGCCTGTTAAGCCTGCCGATCTGGATCCCCTATATGTTGATCTGGTTGATCATGGAGAACCCGAACTCACCGTTGACAGTTGGGCTGAGCCTGTTCCCCCTGACTTCCTCACTGACCTTGCTGATCCGCCAGGGGGTCACCATCATTCCGGGCTGGCAGATCGCCACCAGTGCACTGATCCTGGTGATCTGCGCAAGTGGAGCCATCTGGCTGGCCGGGCGGGCTTTTCGCCTGGGAATGCTGCGCTACGGTAAACGCCTGGCCTGGCGTGAGATCTTCTCCCGCCGTGGAGTAAACGCATGAAAAAGATACGCATCATTTTGATCAACGAGATCTTTACGGTCATCAGCCGTCCCTCCTTCTGGCTGGTAACAGTCGGCATTCCCCTGGTGGCAGGCTTACTGTTCATGGGTATGAGCGCCATCAATAAGAACAGCGACACCTCCCAGGCGGTCAGCCAGATCTTCAGTGGTCCGCAGGAATTGCGCCCCGAAGGTTACGTGGACCTGAGCGGCCTGTTCCAAGAGATCCCCGAAAGCATCCCGGTCGGGGCGCTGCTGACTTTTCCGAACGAGAGTGCAGCCCGGCAAGCCCTGGAGCAGGATCAGATCGGTGCTTTTTACATCGTCCCCAAAGATTACCTGAAAACCGGTAAGATCCTGTACATCCGTCCGGATCTCAATCCGCTGGGCGGGGATCAATCCAGTTTGTTTCAATGGGCATTGCAGATCAATTTGCTGGGTGGAAATATGATGCTCTCCAGCCTGGTCAACGGTCCCTTCGAAGTGCAGGATGTCTCCCTGGCACCTGCCGGACAGGCCAGACTGGACGAGAATAATCCTTATTCCTTCTGGCTTCCTTATGGTGTCACTTTGCTGTTCTACTTCCTAATCATGGGTTCTGCCAGCCTGCTGCTCAGCAACATCTCGAAGGAAAAAGAGAGTCGCGTGATCGAGATCCTGTTGAACTCGGTCACACCCCTGCAGCTGCTGACCGGCAAGATCGTCGGATTGGGCCTGGTCGGGTTGGGTCAAACCATCACGTGGTTTGGCACTGGATTTGTGCTCATGAACCTGAGCGGGCGTGCTTTCAGCCTGCCTTCCGGGATCCACCTGCCGTTTTCGATGGTTGCCTGGGGCTTGATCTTTTTTGTGTTGGGCTATGCTGTTTACGCCAGCCTGATGGCCGGGCTGGGCGCACTGGCTCCCAATCTGCGCGAGGCTTCCCAGGTCACCTTTGTGATCATGATCCCGCTGATCGTGCCGCTCTTCTTCAGCAGCAGTGTCTTCGCGACGGACCCGAACGGGCCGATCGCCACGGGTCTCAGTTTGTTCCCGCTCTCCACCCCAGTGGCCATGATGGCGCGCCTGGCAGCGGGAGTTGTGCCCTGGTGGCAACCTCCCCTGGCTGCCCTGCTGCTGGTATTAAGCGCGGTGTTGATCGTGCGGGCTGTGGCAGGCATGTTCCGGGCACAGGCTCTGCTCTCCGGGCAGAGCATCAAGGTGAGGACCTATTTGAATGCGCTGCTGGGGAAGGAGTGACAGTTAAGACAAACGAAGCCCGGCTTAAGAGAGTCAGGAGCGTAAACTGACACTCTCCCGCAAATATCGTTTTGCTCACGGACAATATTTGACTTCTTCACCCCGGAAAACAAAGAGCAGGCAGCGCATATGCTGCCTGCTCTTTTAATATTATAAAAACAAGTTATCGCCAGGCACCCAAAATGGCACCCATGACCACAAAAGTGACCAGATGACCACCAACTTCGATGAACCAGGCTTTTAATTGACCGGCGAACAATTTGTTGGTCAAACTACTCGGTGCTACAAAGCCAAGCCAGAGCAGGAATCCTGCTGTCATTCCAGAAACAAGGGTGGCACCTCCTGTCATACTTCCCATGGCTGTGACCATGAGTGACATGAAAACAGCCTGGACCAATGCTGACAGGATGGTCAGTCCCCAGGTCATGCCACCACCGCCGGTCATACTGGGATCACCGGTTTTTCCGATAGCCTTCCACCAGATAGGGAAAAAAGTTTTCTCGCTATACCAAAAGAATCCGATCACCATAGCGGCCACCACGCAAGCCAGCACAGCCAGCCAGTTAATAGAAGAAAAATCCATTTCTATCTCCTTAATTAGATGTAATTGACTCGTGTCAATCTTCTAATCTTATAACCCAATTTGTAAAGATGAGTTACGGGTGCAGAGATCGGCTGATCGACGCCAATTGGAGAGCCTAAGGGTTGATGAGTGTGTAATCGTAACCGGAGCTATGGATGCTATCCACAAGGATGCTGGGTTGACCGATGCCCTGCAAGCGCAGGTCAATATCGCTGATGAAGAGGAAACGATCTGCATCCACCCAGGTGACGGCATAGGCATAATCGGTATCGGTCAGCTTGACCGGCTGTCCACCCTGGGTACACAACCAGGGGCTTGACAACCGACCGTCATCGCTCAGGTTGAGCAGAAAACTTTGCGAATCCGGTCTCCATCCCATAAAATTCAAGTTGAGATACTTCGTGCTGTCATAAGAAGCATAGGTCGTATCCTGACCGTTCTGGTCGACCAGGTGAACGTCGATCGGGTCATGCTGGTAATACAGGTACACCAGTTTCGAGCCATCCGGAGACAGGTTGGCTTCGTAAGGACCTGTGTAGGATAGCAGCTGGACAGGATCAGTTGTTACGGGGATGCGCCAGACTGACACCTGGGAGTCGGCTGCCGAGGCAATGCGGAAGGCTGAGGAATCCTGCTCACAAATGACCTGGGGACCCATCATGGTGTAAACAAAATCCGACGGATAGTTGAAGGCAACGCGTGCACCTGATCCATCCGGATGGGCCAGGATGAGCTGGTTGGGATGATACAGGGTCATCCATTGGCCATCCGGCGAGAAACTGAAAAAACCGCCAGCGCCTGGACCAAATACAGAGGTCGGGGATCCACCAGAATCAGGGTTGACAAGATGCAAGTCGTACTGGTCTGTCACAAAATAGAGGGAGTGGCTAGCGGGAGCGAAATCCAGTGCGACCACCTGGGCGGCAGGCTGAATGGCATTCAGATTATCCTCTCCAACCAGCAGGCGCGTGTAGCTGCCGTCAGCATTCACAGCAAAGATCCCAAAAACACCCTGGGCGTCACTCCCAAGATAAGCGATCACCTGGCCGTCATCCGAGATGCGGATCAGCTCCGTGCTGGATTCAGCCAACTGGAGTGAACCGGTGCTTTCATCCCAAACCATGACATGACCATCTTTGAAATAGGCAATGCGCAGCAAACTTGACGTGGGCTCTGGCGAGGGGGTATCGGTTACAGGCAGAATGGTATGTTCTGGTGTTATCAACGAGTCCCCGGGCTTGCACTCCTGACGGAAGTATGCCCATTCATCACATTCGCTGTTGTCAGGGAAGATGCACACCCCGGCAACACCACCTGAAGGGTCTGTTCTCAATTCCAGTATCCCACCGTTCTCTTCACAATAGACTGAAGCCGGATTGGGCAGGTTGGCTGCCGGCGTCGGGTTACCGGGATCGGGACTGCATGAGGTCAATAATAAGATGCTGAATAAGAAGAACAGAGTAAACAATGCTTTGCGGTTCATTTCAAACTCCTTTATTTCGACCGGGTGATGGAAAGATTTTCCAGCCTCCGGGATGCTGGTGGCGCACTTCATTCGTGCGTTTTATCACATGTCAGACGAAAAAGCATGCTTGAAAGTTCCCACTTTAATTACAGATTTCGATAGCTGATCCGACCCGTATCAAGTGACTGGAAAGGTTATTCCAGATAGCCATTGTTCACCGCCAATCAAAAACCCGGGCTATTTATTTACCGGCTGCGTTCATCCTCCAGCCATTTCTTCAAGTCAATCTCCAGGCTTGCAGCAGTGTGATGAGCAAAACTCTTACCGGTTCTCAAAGCCCATGACCAGGTTTCAAAGAACTCCAAGCCATGATACCAGTTCAGGATGGCAGGATCAACCCCGATGTGCTGACAGAAGCGTTCTTCAGTGCCGCGACCCTGCAGTTCCGGTGAGGCAAAGAAGGACAGCAGGAACTCGTAAACAGGGTCGCTGAAGGCGGCGTTCCGAAAATCGATAACGCCTGCCAGCTTTTTATCTTTGACAATGAAATTGTCCAGCCACAGGTCGCCATTGCTGAAGCATAGCGCGGGTAGACCAGGTTTTGTCGCGTTAAGTTTCTTATAGACAGTCTGTGCCAGGGGAAGCTCCAGGTTTTTAAGGTCTGAATGGGCTTTTTCTAGCAGGTCTTCGATCGGGATGCGTTCCAGGTCCCGGGCAACATTACCCAGGTCTGCTTCCGTCAGGGCTTGCAGGGCACAGACCGTATCGATATACAGATCCTCAGCCCATGGCTCGCCAGCCTGCATGGGTGCCAGCATAGAACCGCCATCCATAAAATCACTGAAAAAGCAGGGAATTCCGAGGGCTTCACCCTGCAGGTCCAACCCGTAGGGATGTGGGGTTGGCAGCGGGATGGATGCCATGGCTTTGAGAATATTGAATTCGTACAGCATGCCGTCCGGATCGATCTGCAGAACATAGGAGCGCGCTTCACCATTGACACGGACATCCAATTTCCAGGGAGCCGCGCGTGTGCTCTGCTGCAGGATCTCAGCCCGGATAAATTCGACCTGGGTTTGCAAAACATCCCCCAGATAAGTTGCGCATTTTTCACGGTTCAAGTTTGGATCAAACGAGTTCATTTCACTTCCTCAAGGCCGGCTGCTGGACTGGTAGATCTTTTCCCATGGCTCGGAGATATCATGTTCGGGTCCCATTACCGAGAAGTACAGGGCGTTGGCAGCCGGAGAATAGCCTCCCACGAAAGCGACTTTGCAGCCCATGCGCTGCAGGCGCTGCAGACCGAACAAGATGGTGGCTTTCCCGAGGCCTTTATGGCGGTGAGCGGGAACGGTTGCCACCGGTTCGATATAAGCCGTTAGCGAGACATCATCGAACCACATGGTGCAGAAGGAGCCAATTGAACCGTCAGCAGCCACCGCAATGATGTCCAGGTCACGCCTGTAGAGCGGAGCCATTTGAATAGCATGGTACCACTCCGGGTGGTCACGGTTATCACGGGCTATGTTGATGTCATCCTCATGGAATCCCAAACCGGAAGCATAGCAGCGTTCCAGGAATTCAAGGCCATCCCCCATGGCGCGGATGGTATAACCCGGTATATCTGTAAGCGGTGGAAGCGGATCATCCAGGGAGCGGCGGTGTTGGAATTCACTTTCTTCCGGTCTTTCCACGCGCTGGAAGCTGTGCCGTGCCAGGAGTTCCTGCAGGGTTTTATCGTGTGCATCCGTAAATATCTGCAATTTCCTTTTCCCGTCTCTGGCAAGGATGGGCAGGTGTTCTTCAGCTACGTTAACCATCTCTTCCAGAAGCGCGGGGGAAGCGAGATCTGGATCGATCTGCAGAACGCCTGACCCTTGCCCTCGGGGTTGAGCACTGCAGCTATCTGACCACTGCCTGTCTCCCATATGAACACGTTTTCTTCAAGCTTGATCTTCTCAATAGACTTGTTGATGAACCACCACCAGTAATCCAGGCGGGCGACATGCCAGCTGAGTTCGCGGCGACCATTGCGCAGCATCATCTGTCGCAGGAACTGGCGAATTCGCCAGTAATCATCATCATTCTTGTAGGGTTGCATGTTGAGTTTCATTCTTTACATTCCACCTTTTTCCAGAATTGAATTTTCCTTTTAATGCCAGCTGATCAGGTTGTGAGTACTTCCTGCCGTTCCAACACGCCAGCCGGGCAGAACAGGCGCACATGCTCCATGATCCTGCCCAGTTGCGTTTGAACCGATTCAATGGAGACACCTGGCGGGGCATAAGCCACATACAGTACGTGCGTGGTCTGTGCAGAGATCGGGGAGCGTTCATCCTGCCCGTAAATGATGGAGCAAGCCACGCCCTGTGTATCGCGCATGATCATATCCCCGGGCGGCAAGGCTTTGAGGCTGCCATCCATGCGGGTCATCTGGTCTGCGCTGCCCGAGACATCCATGCGAAGAGGACCGTGCAATTTACCAGCATCATGCCCGGCTGTCAGCACCAGGGTTTCCACTTCTGCCATGAAATTGGCATCCACCAGTGGGTTCACATTCGGCAGGTTTTTGCCCTTCAAGACCAGCGACTCAAGCTGCAGTAAAACATGGTAGGTCTTGTCAAAGCGTTTGTAATAACGTGTGTAAGCCGATATGAGTGGCAGGATTTGAAAATCCCGGCGCGTAAAGCCCTGGTAGCGTTTCCGTAGGTGTATTTCGATCTGGCGTTTGCGCAGCTCCAAACCGGTAGAAGGCAGATGATTATCCAGACCCGAAATTTCCAGAAGGCCGATAGCAGCCCCGGGGTGTGTTGTGCGCCATTCATCGCTGGTCGAGATCATTATCATGGTCAACTCCAAATGTCATAAAATCAAATGAACTTCGTATGCACCAGTCTCCATCTCCTCTTGGTGGAGTTATGACTGATTTTGTGTTCATCTAATCTCCATCGGGTAGCCACTCTTTGATCCAGGTATCTGTGACCGTACAGGTTTGCATTACCGAGCGGTAGAGCGCATCCGAAGGTTCATCGGTGGCGGTTTCGAATACTCGCTCACAACCCAGATGCTTTAAGCGCCACATGCCCTCAATGATGACAGCTTTCCCCAGACCGCGCCGCCAGTGTTCGGCTGCTGTGCCAACCAGCACGCAGACTGCACTGCGGGTGAAGTCATCATAGGAAATTGTGCAGAAGGAAGCGATCTCTCCCTGTGGGGAAACCGCCACGATGTCCAGATCACGGCGATAGAGCGGTGTGGACTGGATGTTTCGGTACCAGGAAAAATCTGTATCGTAATTCTCATCCGGCTCATCGGCGTGGAATGCACGCCAGGAAGCCCAACTGCGAATTGGATGTTCATCCACGTCCCCCATCGAGCGGATCTGATATCCGGCAGCAAGGGTAACATCCGGTAATGGTGCGTCCAAGTCCCGCCGCCAGTGGTGTGCCCATCCGGACTTTTTTTCAAACCCCCGCCGGGAAAGGGTTTCCTGGCGTTGTGTGTCATCGCTTAGAACCGGAACATACAGGATGCGTTTTCCAGCATTCGTCCAATCCGAATGATGTTTTTCGGCATAGGCAAAGATCTCTTCTTCCAGTTCGGGTGAGCGGTAGCGGGGGTGAATGTGCAGACGAATCTCATCGTGACAGATCGGATGCAGCACAGCGACGAGCCGTCCATCCACAGTCTCCCACAGGGTTATAACCCGCTCTGGTAATTCACACAGTTGGCAGTTCATAATGAAATGCCAGCGCCAGTGATCCAGTCGGGCTACATGCCAGCTGTGTTCAAGTCGATCATTAATTAGAAAGACTTCCCGTAAAAAATTTCGGATGCGCCAAAAATCTGCTTCTTCAGTGTATTTCCGCATTGCAATTTTCATGGGTTGGTCCCCTTGATATCTGAAGGCTACGGATCAAAGCTTTTTTTGAAGGAAATAGCGTTGATGTCCCGGCGGGAAATTTTGGAGCTCTCCAAAGAAATAATAACCGTGTTTCTTGTAGAAGTTTGGCGCTTGAAAACTGAAAGTGTCCAGGTAGGCATTTTTGGCGCCGCGTTTACGGGCTTCTTCTTCGGCAAGTTCCAGAAGCTGCTTGCCATAACCCTGGCCGCGCAGATCTTCCCTTATCCACATCAGGTCGATATAGAGCCAATCCCAATAGGTTGCCCCGATCACTCCACCGACAACTTCCTTATCCTTCCCTTGAAGGATGAAACACAGAGTTTTTCCACTATCATCCCCGGCTTGCTGCTTGTTGTACGCACTGATGCCGCTTCCAATGATCTCCCATTCCGGTTTTTCAGTGAAAACGATCTCATAATCTTTGTTCATAATTTTCCTCCTTTTTGAAAATTAATAATTTGTCACTTCCTGCACAGTACTTTCAGGCAGGTAAAGGAACGACCTGAAAACAATCTATGACTTAGTCCATGGCACTGATCTGCATTACCTGTTCACGTGACAGTTTGGCCTGACCATTATCGATGGCATCCAGGGTGGCCTCTGCCAGCAGAAAAGGTATTTTCACCAGGTACTGGTATGCTTTTTCCGGCATCAATCTTAGCCCTGGTTTTACCTGTTCCAGGTGTCTGCGGGCATAGGCAGACATGTCCTTTCTCGACCAGCCGGTGGGAAAGAAATCAACTTTTCTTTGCAGATCTTCTTCGCGATTACGCAAAATATTCACCGATTGCAATCCCCGGCCAAAATTTACTGCATTAACCCGGTCCAATTGTGAGCCGTCAAACCAGGCCCAAATATCGCTGATCAGCAGACCGACAGCTCCCGCCACGCTGAAAGTATAGCTGTTCAATTCAAGTTCGTTCTGGATCAACCAGTTTCTTTCCACCCAATAAGCCATGCGATCTGCCATGCAGGCGGAGGCATCCACCAGGCGCGGAATAATGTCAGCGGGTGCATTCGAGAGCCAATCCTCCAACCTGAGGGTCACTTCGGGCAGAATGGACCTATACGGTTCAAAGAACCTGTCAAGATTCCGAAATTTGGATTTGGAGCCCGGGAAGGAATATGCCTGCAGATATGGACCGATCTTATGCAACAAACTTACTTTAGCCTGAACCTCTAAAGAAACATGGTCTTCAATTTCATCCAGGGCGCGCATACACAAGTAGGCAATTGAGATCGTCTGCTGTAATTTGTCCGGCAAAAATGAAATCGGAATTGTAAATGTTCGGCTGGTATCTTTAAGTACCCGATGGATATCTGCTTTAATTGACATGGCTTTTTTTAATTCCCATTCGTCTAATGGTCAGCTGATTGGCATGAATGCTTCATTTATTGGATCCTCATTGATCTCTAACATATTATCGCATATTTTCTGACCTTTTCATTGGTCACAGGCAAGTTTAAAAGTGCAGGTTTTAGCAAGTATCAGAAGATATATGGAATAAACATCTTTGTTTTTTGCATGTAGGCTTTATATTGTTCTCCAAAATATTCAATGTTCTCAACTTCTTCCAGTTTTGCTGTAATGATCAAGAAGATCGTCGCAACTGCTCCAAGAATAGCACCGATCCAGGTGATGCGCTTTAAGAATATACCCCATGCCAGGAATAACAATGAACTATAGAACGGGTGTCGAATGGCTTGATACACACCGGAAGTGACCAGCCTGGTTGTTTTCTCAATACCTACCAGGGTTGGGGCATGGCGAGCCTGGTCTATTTTACCCTTGCGTTGGAATGAAATTACCCCTTGAAGTATCAACACCAACGAAAGGATCAGCATACACCACGAAATGACCTGCCTAAAACTGAACGGAGCGATGATCCAATAGCTTAAGTTCAGTACAAACAAGACAAGAATTATTTCCCAGGCAAAGAATCGATAAAACCCATGACTTCGAACTTCACGAAGAGCGGACCTGGATACCCAGACAATGCCAAACGTCCCTGACACGAGTATGATCAGCTTGATAGCGAACATCCTGCCACTCCTTTCTGGTGGACATTTAATCTGGCATGCTGCGTCGCAATGGATTTAACATTTCAACATCCATTTTTTAAGTCCCACAGTTTCCATCCTCCGGGTGATAATGGTACACAGTCAGGAGAAAAATTTATTACGGTTGTGCAGCAATGACCTTTTTTGTGATCATTTTTTGATGGATATCCAGGATGAATTTCCTTATGGGTTTTTCAATTAGATAGAAAGAAATGATCGCGACCAGTATCAGCAGGAATAAGAATACAAAAAAATCAACATCCTGGCTCATCCCCAAATTCACCGTCAGGTAATTGGAGAAATGACCGGTATAAAAGATATAAAAGGGTAATTGAAAGATGTATAACGAATAAGAGATCTCACCCAGGGAGACCAGCACAGGCAGGGATAACGCCCTGGTGATGATATTCCTGGAATACGCCAGGCTCAGGATCAACAACAGAAAGGGAAGTGAATAAAAACTTGCTCCAAATACCAGGGGAACACCAGCAATCCTCGGCAGGCTATCCGGAAATTGAAGGAGGTGGAAATTCAGCAGCAACGAGAAGATCAATAAAAAAGTTGGAGCGATCCCGCGCTGATTGAACTTGTCCATATTGGTCACATAAATATATCCACCGGATACACCCAATATAAAGCTGCATAAGTGAACAAGGGGAAAATAGAACATCAGGTCATGTGAGACAGACGGGAAACCGGCATAGAAACCTGACCGAAACAAGGTCATCAAGGTGGCTTGCGTGGCAAAATATAATAGAAGAGCCAGGATCGCCAGGTTCTTCCAGGAGATATTACTTTTCTTGATAGCCCATAAGACGAAGGGGAAGATCAGGTAGAAAAAGACTTCCACCGATAAAGCCCAGCCAGGGTAATTCAGCGATAACGGATAGGGAGGCAGCCAGGCCTGCAAAAAAGTGAAATTAAGTAATGTGGCTTTCCATCCATTCATCGTGCTGGTTGCGTTGTAGGTCCAGTGGATGATCATAGCCAGGGCGATCCAGTAGACAGGTGTAATCCTGGCAACGCGGGCTATATAGAAGTCGCTTATTTTACTATTTTCTCGATGGTAATAGGCGACCATCAAAACAAATCCGGTCAACACGAAGAAAATGGATACGATCTGCGACCCGGAGGTGATCAAGGGGCTGGCAGCTTTTGCCAGTTGTGTTTTCCCCCCATAATGGAACATGATAACGATGAAGGCGGCAATAAAACGGAGAAAACTAAGGGAATCTATTCTTTTCATTAAAAGGCTGACCTGCAGGGATAATCCCCTTTTGACTATAATTTAAGACTTGAACAATGGCTGACAACCTGGAGATTGTTAGCATAGATTATATATTATTATCTGTTTATGGGTATGGTGACCTGGCAGAATTCATTTAATTTGAACAAATCTGGGTAATTTGCAAGGCTTGATGACCAGCTGCATGCACAGGCTGGCTTGTTAGAGCATGCGAATTGCACCTGCGGGACAAACATTCAGGCACAGGGAACAGCCAAGGCACATGGAGGACCTGGTATCCGGCAGCTCATAAGGAGCTTGCTGGGTGACCACTTTCCTTTCACAGGCCAACATAACTTTGCAAATACCCTCCGGGCAAAGTTGAGGATTGCAATCATGATAATCTATGACAACAGTTTTCTTAGGCATCTTTTTCGTCTTGTTGGCCCTGTTCCAGGACTCTGGCTAATTCATCCTCAAGCTCATCCAATTCCAGCATCAGGGCTGGCGGGACGGAATGTGCCGGCCAACGCTGCTTGAGGTCTGCGATCCTTTCTTCCAATTCCCGGATCCGTTGCGGATTCTTCATTATCTTAATCATAACATGCCTCCAAGCAGCCGCTTGATAATTCTGATTACATCCATGATCTCCGGGAAAATTGCGAGTTTTTCCATTTGAACCCGCTTAATCCTTAGATGGCTTTTCTCGTCCAGAGTTGCATTCAATTTTGGAAAATAACCTGTTAATATTGAAAGTTTAGATCAATGGATTTCCACCCTGCCCTGCATGTCTTGAGATCCTTTCAGATCCTCAAAATCCGCTAATATTCCCTTGAATACATCTGCCAGCAGCTTGCAAAATAATAGGTATGCCTGCCTGGATTCCCTCAACGGACGCGGTAATTCAATGTGGAACGATACCCAACCCGGCGAAGTGATGCTTGCTGATCTGGTGGCTTGAAAGTAGATGTCCTTGAAAACCCCCGAAATGGAATACCCTTGCAGCAAGGGTTCTGACGCAAAACCGACCCTTAATCGATCTGCCAATTCCTTCGACCAAAAACTTCTTTCCAGGCTTCCAGAAGATACTTCAATGTCAAAGCGGGCTAAATTGCGACTGTGTCCGTGAATTTCGACCAGGATCTTCGGTTCCAGGGATTGAATTTTCTTATAGTAGTCGCTGCTCTTGTGCTTGTTGACGTCCATAAAGTAATTGCAGGCGATGATGGCGGGGCAGTTGAGCAATTCAGCCAGGGTAATCCCGATAAAGCCTGTATTTTCATCTGAAGCCGGATGTTCCTCGCTGGGTAGTTTGAGCACACCCAGCGGAGCGTGGTGAGGCACACCGACCACTATTTCTTTGCGATCCCCGGGGGTGAACAGGAGCATGGAATTATTCTCATCCTTCAGGATGTCTTCAATTTGCATCGGGATCCTTTTTATTCGAAGACCACACCCAAAAGGCTGGCAATGGTCTCGATCTCACCCAAATGCTGGAATGGATGTGTCAACCCGTACGTCATCAGGCATTTGCCTTTTGACCAGCCCGTGTAATTTTGAATGAAACCTTCCGGATCCGTGTACGCCAGGCCTTCATCCACGATGACTTTGCGGATATAAGGCTCCTGCAGGGTGGCTTCCAGGTCCACCTGGTCTATGTTTGCCATGATCTCCCGTGTGCGCACCTGGACAGCCTGCGAATACTCCCGCAGGGCGTTCAGGTCAATCCTCAAGCTGAGATCATCCACTCCAGCCAGGGTCATCTCGCCACCGTTATGCCGCCAGGGCACATTCATGCGCCGCATCCAGTCGCCTTCGTACAGGACCTGGGATCCATCCATCACAAAGCGATTCAGACCGGCATCTTCCACACGCGTCAGGTGCCACAGGATCCAGGCGATCGAGTTGACACGCGGGTGCGGGCGCTGACGCATCAGGTCCTGCGGGACAGTATCCCAGATACCCGCCAGGTAGAAATTATAGAGCGCATCGTATCGCATTAGAAATAATCGGGTCATATCCATGGGGTCGTCTCCAACAGGTTTCTTGATAAAAGGGGGGTAAGTTGTATCAGCACACCCTGCCCTAATGAAATTGCAATGGGTGAATTACCAGCCAGGCAAACATTCAAAGTATCTCACTTTGGGCCAGGTGGGGCTAACGCTAATCGCGTTTCTCTAACCAGGCTTCCACCTGCTGGCGATGCTCCCGATAGTGCCACCAGGTGTTGGCAGCGACCATATGCCAGAGCGGGTCACCCTCACGCCAGGCAAACCGGGAACCGTCGAAAAGGTCCTCATCGCTCAGCTTCTGGATCGCATCCAAAACCCGTGAATAAGACTCTGCAGAAGCAGTCAGGACTTCATCCAGCAGCCTGTCCTTGTTAGCCAGGTAGGTTTGCTCATTGAGCTTGTCCAAATCATCCCAGGTCATGCCGGGAGAAGGGCGCTGGGGGACAATACCGGAAAATGACTCGTTGATCCATTGGAGCATGCGCCCTTCCCAGTCAATCATGTGTACCATCAGATCCTTCACGCTAAACCTGCCTGCCAGCCCCAGCTCAAGATATTGGTCTTCGGATAGTTGTCCAATGACCGCTTCCCAGTGCAGGCGTTCTTTTACCAGGTTTTTCAACAACTCCTTCTTGGATCCCGGTTCGGTTTCTTTTGTCATTTGCATGTACTCCTGGTGATGGGACTCAGACTCTCCCCAGTTATTAAAAGTGTTTCCACTTGATCTCTTTTATTGGCAAGGATGAGTTCTCGAGGGTATGGATGATGCCGTGCGACAGCTTGTCTGTTACACCCCTGTTACGGATCAGGATGGATAATTTGGTCAGCGAAGAGCCGGTCTCGTAGTTCTTCTCAATATCACAACTCAACACTGTAATCTGTTTACTCTTGACGATCTCGATCAGCTGGGTTGCATTAACTTCAAGCGGTGTGCGTATGCTCAGGACCCGGTAGGTATCTTTGGCGTACAGACGCTCGGAAAATTTCAGGAAAACCAGGCTGACCAGTGCGATGGCGGTCGTAAATACGGCGATCTCGTAATGACCATAACCAGCTGCCATGCCGATGGCGGCTGCGCCCCATAAACAGGCCGCAGTCGTCAAACCACGCACATTTGCACCCTCCTTGATGATCACACCTGCACCCAGGAAACCGATGCCAGCCACGACCTGGGCTGCGATGCGACCCGGGTCTGCCTGGAAACCGGTAGCGTTGGCATTCCTGGATATGATCTCGGACAGGATGGTGAATACCGCGGACCCCATGCTGACCAGCAAATGTGTGCGTAATCCCGCGGCGCGGCCATGCATGTCCCGTTCCAGTCCTATCAACCCTCCCAGCAGGGAAGCGATGGCGATCCTGAGCATAATTTCACCATAATTTGCGAAAAAGATATCCATGATTTGTAGTGACTCCTAAACCAAGTAATAATTATTATTGCATATGACAACAAAGGACTGTTTAATGCAGCCCCAGGTGATCACCTGGTGACTAGAGCTCGGTGATGGCTATCAATCAACCAGGTTCCCCGTTCTTCCCGATTAATAATTTCAATAGTTTTCATGACCATGTCATTCTGAATTTTTCCCACCTTCAACCTGGAGACTGGAAGACCAATCCACCCTGGGCGATCCTTTCTCAATTCACCATCTTGACTATGGTCAAACTGCCTGCTGTTGAAGCATTTGGGTAGTCAGGTTATATGCCACATCCATATACTTTCTCGATTAACTGGATTCATTATCGAAACGTTTGATACGATTCTGAATATCCCCAAGAATATTAGTTATCTCCGTAAGATCATTTTCGCTGACATACCCGGACAATTCATTTAATAAAGTATTCACATCCGGCTGGTAGTAATGCAGCAAGGTGGCGATATCATTTTCATATATACCAACCCTGGAGAAATTGCCCTGCCGGTATAAAGAAGGCAAAGCATATAGTTTTAACAATAGCAAACCTTCCACTGTTCCCAAAGGGATATCACGGTCGAGAAAATTTTGCACTACGGAGTAGCTGGTATGAACTTTTTTAAACAAGGGGTTTTTCGTAAGTAAAATATCAATTTGCAATTCACCGTACTTTGCGCGGACAAAATTCATATCCTGGCTGGAGATCTTGAGTTCGGGAAGTTTTTCCAGCGACGATAACGTCATCAGCAGATCGATATCCTGTGTATTTCGCCCTTCAACATAGTGCAGAATAGCGATTCCACCAACCAGGACATAATTGATCTTTCGTTGTTCCAATATTTCAAAAAGATTCAAAACCGATTGAATTAAAGGGTCAGAATTCACTATGCCACCAATCCAATTATTAACGTTGAATACAAACGCATTATGAATGACATTACCAATCTGAACACTACTCTGAATGGTCATTTTTCTTTCCTGCATTAAGTGTAGCATAATTTATGACTGTATTATGATGCCAATCCTCATTAACCTGGCTCACTCCACCATCCTGACCTCGGTCACGCTGGAGCCGCCTTCTTATTCCTGGCATTCGTCAAAGAAGGCAATCTGGGGGTGATATTGCAATACCCGGCGCACTTTATTGGAAAATGGCCGGGTATTTTTCTGGATTTCTTAATACTCGACTGTTATTATTAACGCAGGTCTGACAGCATACCAAGCAAATGCGCAAATGCAATTGCATTGGCCTCATCCCATGAAACAGAAGGGGAATAGGTGATAACCTCAAGCATGCGATTTACGTTGGGTATATACGATATTTCATAAGTAACTTTTTCTGCATCCGAATCTGTGCATTCGCCTGAAATTGATTCCCACTGACCACCCATGGAGTTCATGCGGTCTCCATCGGATGAAGAGCAGTCGCTAAAACCAAGCGGAGCAAGGCGATCTGCACTCCAAGCCAGGAGCAATTGATTCGGGTCGGCGATCTCATTCAAGAGGAATATAGCTGCACCGGTTCGTTCGTCTTTGGACTGGAACCAGAGGCCGGAGTCTTGCCAGGTGGGTTGTGGCGCCAGCCAGTCATATACATACATGGTTTGCAGACCACTGGGTCCATCTGCATATTTTCGCCACAGCTCAATGTTTTCCAGAACAGTTTGAAAAACAGGCTGGAGCGTATCCCATTGGTCGGTTGGGGTAAACCACATCACTTCCATGACGTCATCCGGACGTTGAATATAGGCAACCCGGGCAGTAATAGCGTTTCCCTGTGCGATTCTTGTTGGTCTCACCGAGCGGGCAATGGTGACATCCAAACCATCTGTAACTTCTTCAGGGGAAAAAGTGACGATACCGACAATGCCTATATCCTTTGTGCCCCAGGAATTCAAAAGAGTATCGGGATCTCCGCCCAATCCTATCTGAAAGGTAACTCCCAGAGGTTGATCGGGGCTCTTTACAAATTCACCTTCACCGAAAGTAAGGCGGGAAGAACCATCCCATTCGCCTGGAAAAGCAAAACTTAGCTCGGTGCGGGTGGATGCGGTGGTAGACAATCCATTCGTTGGAGTCGGGATCGGGTCCGTTGGGATCGAGACAGGTGGAATTTCAGTGTTAACAGGAGATGGAGGGTTTTCGGTCGGGAGCGAGGTCGGGGTCGGTTGAGATTGTCCGCAACCCGCCAGGATAAGACCTGTGATTATCAGAAGAGAAAAAGTTGAAAGTGTTTTCATTGTTTCTTCCTCCAATTATATTAAGGTTTTTTTGTATTTTACCATGCGTCTATGATATTGATCAGATTTGTTTTCCGTATTTTTTCCGAGCATCTGAACGCTTAACCAATGGATTGATCAATAGAGCGGAGTTCCATCCATGCTGCGTCATCCTGTCTCATTCCAACATCTTGACCACGGTCACACCGGAGCCACCTTCCTTCTCCTGGCCTTCGTCAAACGAGGCGATCTGGGGGTGACCCTGCAGGGTGCGTCGAACTTCGCTACGCAGTTTACCGGTACCCTTACCGTGGATGATGCGCACAAAAGGCATCCCCGCCATGAAAGCACGGTCGAGGTAATCCTCCAGCAAGGCCAGGGCTTCTTCCGAGCGTTGTCCGCGCAGGTCAAGCTCGAGACCCGGTGAGGCAGCCAGGCTAACCGAGTGAGCCGGTCCGCGTTCAGGTGGCAGGGTTGCTGCTGGTGTTTCAGTTTCTGCTTCCTCCTGCCCTTTGCGCTGGATCTCATTCAAACGGGCGCGCATTCTCAGGCTGCCGATCTGGACTTCGACATCTTCCGCACTGATGCTGGTGATGATGCCTTCTTTCTTTAAAGAGGTGAGAAGTATCTTTTCTCCGATCCGGAGTTCGCCTGTGGGTACAGGTTTGCGTTGGGTGCGTTTCTTGACCGGTTTCTGGATCTTTTCTTCCAGGAGCTCGACCTGTTCCTGGATGTCATCCAGAATATCCAGGGGTTGACTGGCATTCTTCAATCCCTGGCGCAGGTTCTTGAGCTGCTCCTGCAATATAGCCACTTTCAGTTCGCCTTCGGCACGTGCCTGGTCAATGGCAACCTTGCGTTCCTCCTCGATCTTCTCCAGCCGTTCGCTCAGCTCACGCCGCAATCGATGCACGTCGGCGCGCGCCTTCTCGGCTTTTTGGCGTTCCTTGCGGGCCAGCTTGCGCTCACGGTGGATGGCATCCAGCAGGTCGTCGGTGCGCAGTTCGGAGGGATCGATCTCCCCCCTGGCAGCGCTGATGATCTCGAGCGGCAGCCCGAGTCTCTCGGCAATGGCCAGGGCATTTGAGCGCCCCGGCAGACCGATGGTCAGGTGGTAGGTTGGGCGCAGGCTGTGCAGGTCAAATTCGAGTGAGGCATTTACCACGCCGGGTGTGGTATGCGCAAAGGTCTTCAGTTCGGGGTAGTGGGTGGCCACAAAGGTGGTTACATTTCGTTCGAGCAGGAAACTGAGGATGGCACGCGCCAGGGCGGCTCCTTCCTGCGGGTCGGTACCCGCCCCGAGTTCATCAATGATGACCAGCGACTGGCGGTCCACTTTCTTGAGGATGCGCACAATGTTGGTGATGTGCCCGGAAAAGGTGGATAGCGATTGTTCGATGGACTGCTCATCACCGATGTCCGCCCAGACTGATTTGAAAACAACCAGTTCCGAGCCGGATTCAACCGGGATGTGCAGCCCGGATTGTGCCATTAATGCCAGCAGTCCGACCGTTTTGAGGGAGACGGTCTTCCCGCCCGTGTTGGGGCCGGTGATGATGACCGCAAAGGTGTACGGGTCAAGCTCCACGTCAATGGGCACCACGGTGCGCGCATCCAGCAGGGGATGACGGGCCTGAAGCAGCCGGATGAGCGCAACAGGGTTGGCTTTTTCGGGGTCGGTTTCCATGCGATTCAGGACCGGTTCGGCTGCTTCCAGTTCATCGGCATATTTGGCTTTGGCAAATGCCAGGTCAAGATCTGCCAGGGCGTCGATGCCGGGCACGATCTCATCGGCGTGTTCACCCACTTTCTGCGAGATCTCATACAAGACCCGCTCAACTTCATCGCGCTCGGCCAGTTGCAGCTCGCGGTACTTGTTGTTAAGTTCCACCACCGGCAGTGGTTCGACGAACAGGGTGGCGCCGGAACTGGATTGATCATGTACAATGGATTTAACCTGCCCCTTGAACTCAGCCCGCAACGGGATAACGTAGCGACCTTCGCGCTGGGTGATGAGCGCATCCTGCAGCATGGAGACGGTATGGGAATCGGTGATGTATTTCTGCAGGCGTGACATCAACCTGTCGTGGGCTATGCGGATCTCACGCCGGATCGTGCCCAGCCTGGGGGAGGCCGAGTCGAGCACCTCACCGGTCTCAGCGATGGTGTGCGAGATGGTTTCCACCAGTCCCTGTGGGGCTGGCAGGCTGAGCGCAAGTTCTGCCAGGCGCGGGAATTCCCCGGCCTGCTTTTCGAGTGTCCGGCGCAGGTTGCGGGTGGCAACCAGCGTATTTTGAATGTTGAGCAGGTCCTTGGCTTCCAGGCGACCACCACGTGCCGCACTGATGACCTGCGGACGCACGTCATGCGCTCCGCCGATGGTCAGGTCCTGGCTTGAGAGCAGCCGGCGCGCTTCGGTCGTATCAGCCAGGCGCGCCTGTGCCAGTTCATAGCTGTCAGTCGGGGTTAGCTGGCGCGCAAGATCGCTCGAGGCGCTGAAATCACAATGCAGCATCAAGCGCTCAAGCACCTTGGAATATTCGAGAACGTGCAGGGTTTTGGTATCCATCTGATTTATTATTGTACCCGTATCTTTTCAAAAAAGGGCAGGTCTTAAGATTGGCAGCCTCTCACACTCCCACTTATTTTTAGCTGAAGTTTTAAGAAGGAAAATCCACTCTTGAAATTAAAAAGACAGTGCAGTGGACCCCGGCTGTTGGTGCCAGACTCTTTCGACGGGTTCCTACAGGTCTTTCGGCAGGTGAACTGCAAACTGGCAGACATCATCACCGCGCACCACCGATTGCACCACTTTGACCGAGACTGGCAATCCGCTGGCTGCCTGCCACTGCTGGCGATACCAACCCGCACCACAGTAACAATATGTATCCGAGATACCTCTTTCCAGGTGGATGGCGATGATCGGGCAAAAACAATATGATGCCCGTTTTTCTTCGGCTGTTTTGGCCAATTGGTAGGCTTGCGGATCGACCGGGTTCTTGGTGTGATAGATCACATTCCCCTGGCGGAACATTTCTTTCTCACCCCAACCAGGGTCAGATCTCATGAAGGAGATGACTGCATCCACAGCTTCAAGCGGATCCGCACAACTCTCAAGGGCGCTTTGATAGGCTTTCCTGAGTTTGTCCAACTGGTAAGGTGGATATACGTGGGAACAGCTTGAGACCACATCGAACTTCTGGTCCTCGTCAGCCAGTAAATCCAGACATTGCATGGCACTTTTGACCCATTCGAAACGTTCGAGAGGCATGGATTCCAGGCTAGGTTGATCGGCAACCCGCATAACCTGGTTGCATTTTTCTTTCCCGAGCACACGTTCCAGGTTGCAGGCAAAGAGGGCATTCCAATTGTGGATCACGAACTGGACTTCAATGGGACCCGCTGCATCTTCCCATTCCGGATAGACCTCACGTGTGAATTCGTCCGAGATCAGGCCGTGTTCCCCGCTGAATTCGTACAGCTTTACTTTTGTGGTGCGCAACTCCCCGGGTGGTCCCGTATGCACCAGGGATAGGACTTCCAATCCGGGCCAGGTCTTGGAGTGAATTTGGTCCGTCTCAACAACCTGCCTGACTGGAAAACCAACTTCAACTTCGAAGCCTTCCGTGTAACTGGAGAAGTATTGGATCACACAATAAGGTGCTCCGCTGATATTGCCGGGTGGTATGGTTTGCGCCAATTCGTGAAAAGAGGTGTGGATCTCGCTGCGTTCTTTCAAGTTAAAGCGCATGCAAGCCACCAGTGAAGGTTCTATTTGCTTATGCTGTATTCCGGACTCTTGCAATGACATAGGTGCCTCCCAGAAGATGCATTCCAGGTTGCAGTGTGCCTGCCAGGAACCATTTTCTTTTTTCCAGCAGGTAGATAGTACCTGCTTTGAACATCTTTCATGATATTTAAAAAATTATATAATTACGGGGTGCTGGAATTTGGATTATTAGCCTTTCCGGAGCGGGTTGAACACGCTCTATTTGGGCGGCAGGCTCATGGCAAAATCCAAACCCTGCTGGACCCAGTCCGATAATGCCTTGTCGGTTTCAAAGCCAGGTGCAGCAACCACCACCCAACCGGTCATGGGGCGTCCGGTCATGTCAAACACCTTTGCATGCTCTTTATCGAGTGCAGAGTGGTAATTTTCCGGACCAACCCGCACGATCAGGTAGTCTTTATGTACGCCACATGCCATGTTCCCATTAACCAGGAATCCGACCCCTGCAAACATCTTTTTTTCTTCCAGTCCGTCGACATCAGCCAGCAACTCACTTATGCGCCTTCCCAGGTTATTATCGTATGCCATTTTGATACAGCTTCTATATTAGTTTTTTGATATGCTCAATATGATCCAATTCGTGCCACAAAGAGCGACGCAGGACCTTGCGCGGGCTCCAGAACTCGCCGTCATCTCCAATCACCTGCGATACATCCACCAGCTTTGGTAGCGTGTGAATAAACAGATCGCGCGATTGCTCCAGGCGTATCATGGGCTCTTTGGATAGGTCCTTCTCTGAAATTGCAGGGTCAAGCTTGCTGAGATACCACCATTCAGCGCCGCCAATGTGAGCGAGAATGCCATTGATGCTCCATCGCTCGTTCAGATAGGTGGCAGTCAGCTTCTCGGCACTTAACCGTGCGATGATCTTCAGCAGTTCATCCCTCGTCCATTCCAGCATCTGGAGGCTGTGCTCCACCTCCTGGCGCTTGAGAGGTTTCCAGTCATACCGAAAAAAGGATTCCACGTAGTATCCGCCGGTTTCAACCTTGTCCAGGTTTTCATCGATGGAATACACCTCCCAGGTTTCCTCGGGGATGATCTCCACTTCATCAAAATTTAACCAGGTGTTGGGTTCATTTTTCAAGATCCAAGTGGCATATTTCTGGATGGCAGTTTCCAGATTGATACAGGCGGCACTGGCATTGGCTCCGTATGCAAAACAGCCGGGATGCTCCAAGGCCCAGGCGATCGAGCGCCCATCATTATTATTTTCAATTCCAACCCGGAAGATCATATTCCACCTCCTCAATCATTTTAATGTATTCCGCAAGTTTGCGAAAGATGCTTGCTGTCATTGTCACTGGTTCCCTTTACTGCTGTTTTAGCCTGTGAGGCTCCTGCCTCGAATAGAGTAGAATAAAGTGATAAGGATACCGCTACCATGACCGATACCCCTGTAAAACCACGAGGCTTTAAAAAAGCAGGTATCATTCTGCTGGCTATTTTGCTTGTCTGCCTGCTGGCTTATGGCCTGCGAGTCCCAATTTTGACGGGGTTGGCAAATTACCTGGTCAACACAGACACTCCCCTGCAAAAAGCCGACCTGATCTTTGTGCTGAACGGGGATTATAACACCCGGCCTTTTACAGCCAGTGACCTGTACAAGCAGGGCTTTGCACCCCTGGTGGCTATTGCCCAGGCGCAAAGTTCACCCGCCCAGTTGTTGGGGCTGGTGGACAACCCGACCGATATCGCTGTCGAAGTCATGAAGCTGCGGGGTGTTCCTTCTGACAGGCTGCTGGTTTTGAAGGATATTGACCCGGTGACCAGCACATTCGATGAAGCGCGTGCCCTGCGTGGCTACATCGAAACTCACAAACTCAACTCGGTCATACTGGTCACCTCCGCTTTTCACACGCGCCGCTCCAGGTGGATCTTCGAGAGGGAATTGGCTGGAGTGCCGGTCAGGCTGCTGGTAACAGCTGCACCCCATTCCGGTTTTGATGCCAGCAACTGGTGGCAAAGCGAAGAAGGATTGATATTCCTAAACAATGAATATATCAAATTGATCTTTTACAAGATCAAGTACCGCTGAAAGAATAAATTCCTGGTCAATCTCCCCTTTCCAGCAACTCTATTCTAAGGCAGGTTCTATCTGACAAACCAATATGCTTTTTGTAGACTTTGTCTACCCCTTAACCCAACAACCTTGCTCTGGTAGTGAAATAATCCCAAGCTCGAAACCCAACAGAGTTTGTCTACCCCTTAACCCAACAACCTTGCTCGTGTTGGGTTTCGCTTTGATATTGAAAGAAAATCGGTCTTCATGATCCGCTCAACCCAACCTACTACTCGATGGCATCCCTTAACTGACTCACCAACCTTTGTCTACCCCTTAACCCAACAACCTTGCTCATTGTTGGGTTTCGCTTTGGGATTGAAAGAAAATCGGTCTTCATGATCCGCTCAACTCAACCTACAAATGAATTACTGGTAGGTTGGGTTGAGAGCGGGTCTTCCAGTCAACGAGGTGAAATAATCCCAAGCTCGAAACCCAACAGACTTTGTCTACCCCTTAATCCAACAACCTTGCTCGTGTTGGGTTTCGCTTTGGGATTGAAAGAATATTGGTCTACTTGATCCGCTCAACCCAACCTACTACTCGATGGCATCCCTTAACTGGCTCACCAGGTGCCCAAAATTCGCCGTGTAGCGGATCCCTTCATGGCGCGGGCGTGGAAACTCAACCTTCAAACCCATCTTAATACTGCCGGGCCGCTGGGACAAGACCAGGACATGATCCGAAAGGTAGAGCGCTTCGCTGATCGAATGCGTGACCATCAAAACCGTCTTCTGGCGTCTCTGCCAGATGTGCAGCAGCTCGCTACCCATGCGGTCACGCGTCAGGGCGTCCAGCGAACCAAATGGCTCGTCCAGCAGCAGAATATCGGGGTCATGCACCAGGGCACGCGCAATCGCCACGCGCTGTGCCATGCCTCCCGAAAGATCACGCGGCCAAGCGCGCTCAAAACCCTGCAGCCCAACCAGGTCGATCAATTCCAGTGCGCGGGGATAGGCGTTCTCCCGGCTTAAGCCTTCCACCTCCAGCGGCAGGGTGATGTTATCCAGCACCGTGCGCCAGGGCATCAGGTTGCTCTGTTGAAAAACAAACCCGATGCGCGGTATGCCGCCGGAAAATTTTACCGAGCCACTTGTGGGTTTGAGCACACCTGCCAAAACACGCAGCAGGGTGCTTTTGCCGCTGCCGGAAGGACCCAGGATGCACACAAATTCTTGCGGATTGACCGAAAACGAGACACCCTGCAACGCGCGCAGACCGCCATCATCACTTGGGAAGGTGGCATCCAGGTCACTTACAACCAGGAAGGGTTCAGGGATTTTTTCAGCCATCTGATTTATTAAGGCAGAAATTCGTTGCTGAAGGCTGCATTCAGGTCCAGGGCTTGTTTCAACCAGCCCATGCCGAGCAGGACATCCTGCATGTTCTGCCAGGCGGAAGGGTCGGAAAACCCCAATCGCTCTGCCTTCCAGAGGTCGATCGAGGTGAGCAAGATCTTCTTCTGGACTTCCTCATCTGCCAGTGAAAGGCTGGCCAGGTTCTCCACATACTTTTTGCTGATCTGGTAGGCATCGTCCGGATTATCGATGGTATATTGCAGACCTTTGAGAGTGGCCTGCACCATGGCGCGCACCAAGGCGGGATCTTCAGCGATGGTTTTCTCGTTGGTGATCAACCCGTTGGAGGCCAGTTGGACATGATCTGCCACACGCAGTTCGTTGACCGTATAACCCTGGGCACGCAGTTGTACTGGTTCATTTGCGGTATAGACCGAAACAGCAGCTTCGCGCCCCGCCACCAGCGACTCGACCTGGGTGTAACCGATCGAATCCAGGGTTACCTCGCTCTCCTTCAATCCTGCAGCAAACAATATGGCCTCAAGACCGACATAGTTGGCGCCATACAGACCCGGCAGACCGATCTTTTTGCCAGCCAGGTCCTGCGGGGTGAGAATACCCTCTTCTGAAAGGGAGACGATCGAAACAGGATATTCTTGATACCAGGCCATGACATAGACCACCGGCAAACCCTGGGCACGCGCCAGGGGCACCTGCTCACCCGAAACGATGGCAAACTGGATCTCATCTGCCCCCACCAGGGCCAATCCATCGGTTTCCTGGGCATAATCCATGACCACATTCAAACCGGCTTCCCGGTAAAAGCCCTTGTCCAGGGCTACGTAGAGAGGGGCAAATTGGATGTTGGGGATGTAACCCAAAGGCAGGCGGATATCCACCAGGTTGGTGTCTGGTTGACTGGTGGGTGTACTGCTGCATGCCGCAAAAAGGATGCTGACCAGTACCAGGACGAATAATGTTTTAGATCTCATGGCTCAACTCCATTCAAAATTGTAAAATTGATCAAGGTCTTTCCCGAATTATCGGGAAAACATATCTTGCCAGGAAATAACCCTGATGATTTATCTGGTATGACATAACGATCGAATATTCGGATTTTCATACCCTGGTTCTCCCGATTTTTCCCTGTAAACCTTTAATGTCCGCGCAGTTAACCGCAGAGATCATTGCTGTCATTGCAGAGCTCATTCGCGCCACTCCTGCCAGGCCAGCAAGCGGTGTTCAAAGAATGCCACCAGGCTGTAAAGCGTCAGCGCCATGATAACCAGGGTGAAAACGGCCACAAATACCAGGGCGGTATCATACTGGCCGCGTCCGACATTGATCAGGAATCCCAGTCCCTGGTTTGCACCCACCAGTTCACCCACCACAGCGCCGATCACAGATAATGTGGCACCGATACGCAAGCCACCCAATAAGATGGGCAGGGCGGCTGGCAGTTCCAGCAGGCGCAGGGTCTGCCAGCGCGTGGCATGCAGCGAACCCATCAGGGCGTGCAGGGAGCGCGGCACAGCCCGGACTCCCACCACGGTATTGACCAGCACCGGGAAGAAAACGATCAGGGCGCAGATCAACACTTTGGAGAACATACCCGGACCAAACCAGATCACCAGCAGGGGAGCAATCGCCACGATCGGGATGGCTTGCATTGCAACCAGGTAGGGGGACAGCAGGCGTTCGAACAGGCGTGACTTGGCCAGCAGGTATCCAAGCCAGGAGGCAAAAAACGTACCTGCCAGCAACCCCAGGCTGATCTCTTTCAATGTCACCAGGGCGTGTACCAGCAGGCTGCCATCCTGCAGTGCTTGCGAAAATCTGTTCCAGACCATACCCGGGGCGGGCAGGATGAAGGCTGGCAGACTTGAAAAGCGGCTGACCAGCCACCAGGCAACCAGCCCGGTCACCAGGGAAGCCAGCGCGGTCCATGGAAAGCGGACTTTTGCTGGGCTGGTGGTTTGGATCTTTGGAAATTGCATGCTTTTCAACCTGTCATCTGCCTCGGGTCGATCGCGACTGAATGGGTGGCGGGGATACGGGTTAAAAACCCATCGCCCCGCATAAAGTACCTGCGGGGCGTAAAACTTCAGCCAATTGAGGGCCTGGCTGACGGATGGCAAACCAGGCTGACAACAAGCCAGCTTTCACCTTCTTTCATCCGGACTTTAACCGTCGGCAGCGAAATTTCATCGCATCCTGTAATCCCATTGAAAACGGGCGTACTCGTGGGCTTTAACCACCGATCGGGAATTTCACCCTGCCCCGAAGGTCATGACTATTAAATTGTGTTATTACCCGGCGGAATATCCTCCCGCCTTGACGAACGTATTTCTATTATACTGCCAATTAAGCTTTTACGATGCACTCAACCGGGCAGACTGAGACACACTGGGGTGAATCATGATGACCAACACATTCCACGCATGTGGCAGCGTCGATAACATAGATGATGTCGCCTTCAGTGATGGAATCGGTCGGGCATTCCGGCAGGCATGCTCCGCAGGAAATGCACTCATCGGTGATTTTCATTGCCATTTTTATAGCTCCTGTAAATAATAATATGTTTTAGTCCACCTGGCGGGCTGCTGTTCTTTTTTCCAGATAACCGCCAGCGATCCGGACTTCTTCCTTCTGCTGCATATTCTCAATAGAGCGGGGGAGATGGGGATCCGTAAGGTGTTGCCACATTTACGAACCCCCCGCTGACCCATTTGGGAGGAGAAGCTGCGCACCTATAAAATATCGCATGAGCCGGTTAACGTCAACTGACAAATGTCGCCTGTTTTCAGGTTTTTGTCATTCCCTTGCCATCATCCAACATCCCCAGGAACTTATTTTTGATAAATAAATTTTATACTCCTGGTAATATTCCGTCCGGCCCGATCAATTCCATAAAAGCCTTCGCCACCTGCGGGTCGAAGTGGGTACCCACCTGTTCCTGGATGTAGCTCATGGTTTTTTCAGGTGTCCAGGCTGAGCGGTAGGGGCGGTCTGAGGTGAGCGCATCCCAAACATCCACAATGGCAAAAATACGTGCAGCCAGGGGGATCTGTTCACCTTTCAAGCCGCGCGGGTAACCACTGCCGTCCCATTTTTCGTGATGGCAATAGGGGATATCCAGCGCGTTGCCGAGATAATGGATCGGAGACAGCATTTCATAAGCAAGCACAGGGTGCGTCCGCATGATCACCCATTCTTCATCGCTTAACGGACCGGGTTTTAACAGGATACTGTCCGGGATACCCATTTTGCCGATATCGTGCAGCAGGGAACCCCAGCGTATGAACCTGATGTCCTCGTCATGCACGCCCATCCTGCCAGCCAACAGTGTGGTGGTAACCGCCACCCGGCGGGTGTGACCCTCGGTTTCGTTATCGCGTAATTCCAGGGCAGTTGCCCAACCTGTTAAAGTGCTGTCATATGCCATGGAAAGATCTGCATTGGAGCGTTCAAGGTGGTTGAAGAGCTGTACGTTATCAACCGCAATGGCTGCCTGACCTGCCAGTGTCTCCAAGAAATTGACCCAATCCTTGTCAGCCGGGATCGGCTGGCGGTTGAAGACTTCCAGCACGCCCTGGATGTTCCCTTTTGCCAGCAACGGCACACCCCAGTAGGAAATGAAGCCTTCACTGGGAAGGGATGATGATTTTTCCATTCCTTGCATTTCTTCTTGAAGATCGGGCACATGGATGGTGCGGCGTTCCATGGCAGCCTGCCCGGCGAAACCCTCTCCAATTCTCAGGTTGGTGTACTTGAGCGCCTGGCTATGAAAACCGCGTCCGCAGGTATATTTAAGCGTGGAATCGCTCGTATCCAGCACCAGGATATCGGCTGCATCAACCCCCAGGTGGGTGGTGACCTGTTCCAGCAGGATGTTAAGCGTCATCACCAGGTCAAAACTGGATGAGATGGCCATATCTACCCGGCGCAGGGAACCCATGCGTTGCAGGCTGCGATTGACACCTTCAAACAGGCGCACATTGTCCAGGGCTGCCGAAGCCAGGCGCGCCAGAAGTTCGTAGGTATGGATCTCGGCAACGGATGGATGGCGAGGCTGCAGACTGCTCAGGGTGATCGTTCCGGTCACAACCCCATCGATCACCAACGGGAAGGCAAAGAAGGACTGAACATCAGGGTGTACCAGCACTTTGCGCAGAGCTGGCATTTCCTGGTCGATATTTGAAATGATGATCGTTTTACCACTTATTAATGCATTGGCTGCTTGCTGTAAGAGAGCGACCGGGATCCTTAAACCTTTTGGAACACTGGCTGGCAACCCGAAATGGGCAGCCAGAATGATCTCATCTGTTATGACATCCAGTAATAATACCGTGCAGACCGGGCTGTTGGAAAGCAGGGCACCCTTTTTAACCAGCGATTCCAGCAGTTCCTGCTCGGAGTGCAGGCTGGTCAACTCGGTGCCCAGGAGCTGAAGATCCGAAAGGCGTTGAGAACGGCGTTGTTCGGTCTCGTATAATTGTGCCAGCTCTGTTTCTGCCGCTTTGGTCCTAATGGCTCCCGCCACCTGCCCGGAGATCGAAGTCAGAAAATCCACATCGTGCTGCGAATATCGATTTTCATTCTCATAATCCTTGACCACCATGACACCGATGGCCTGGTTGGAAACAATCAGTGGCACGCCCAACCAGGAGGGAGAGTAGGCACCTACCAATTCCACCAGGCCCTGTTGGCAAAGTTCATCAAAAGATTGAGGGTCAAACAGGTAAGGTTTGGAGCTTCGATAGACATAAGCGCCAAGTGTTTTTCCCATCTCGTAGGATGAAATTTTTTGGTCGAATTCATCAACAATATATGCTAAATCAAACAACCCCGTAGTCTTGCTGTTGAGGGCAACGAAGAAATTCTTTGCTTCAATCACTTTGCCAATGGACTGGTGGACGATCTCCAGATAATCATTCAGGTCATCCGTGATCGTCAAACCCTGCATGATCTCCAGCAGGGTCTGCCGTTCCAATTCCACCTGTTTGCGCTCGGTGATATCGGTCAGCGTGCCTTCATAATGAAGTACCTTGCCGTTTTCATCATAAAAGGCACGTGCGTTTTCCAATCCAACGATGGCTTTACCTTGTTTTGTGTTCAACTGAACTTCCATATTCCTGACAACACCGGATCTATCGATTTCTTTAAGGAACATGTTCCGTTCATCCTGGCTGGTATACATTTGAACTGCGTTATCATTCATTAATTCGATTTCAGATTCATATCCCAGCATGGCAACCAGCGCTTCATTCGCTGCCAGGATCCGGCCATCCGGTGTTGAGCGATAAACTCCATCCGGCACATTATCGAACAGCGAGCGGTACTTGGCCTCGGATTCAAGCAAATGATATTCGGCTTGCTTGCGATTACTGATGTCCCGTACGATTGCCTGTATAACGAAATCTCCACTTATAAGAACTCGATTGAGGCTTACCTCGGCATAAAATGGTGTTCCATCCAGGTGCGTGTGGACCCACTCAAAAAACTGTGGCTTGCCTGAGAAGGCAGCCTCGATCTTCTCTTTGGCAATAATGCTGGAAAAATTGCCATCGGGTTGCTTTTCCGGCGAGAAATCAACTGGAGAATGACCGACGATCTGATCTCTAGAACATCCAAAAATCTTCTCCGTATTTACATTACAATCCAGGAAGGTGGTTTGATCCATGATGAAGATCGCATCGTTGGCAGAATTGAACAATGTTTTGAATTTTTCCCCACTTTCCAAAATAGCCTGTTCAGATCTCTTGCGCTCGGTAACATCCCGGAAGCTCCAAACCCGTCCTACAATGGTCTCCCCACGATATTGAGGCCGGGAGACGCGTTCGAAAATTCTCCCATCCTTGAATTCAAGCACATCAAAGGATTCGGACTCAGGCGAAGCATAAAGCTGCTCCACTTTTGCAATAACCACCTGGGGTTCTTTCAATTTCTCGACCACATAGTTAAGGGTAGCCTTGGCATCACGCCTATCCAACACAGCCTGGGGAATACTCCACAGCTCCACAAATTTAGCGTTGGTCATACTGATACGACCTTGCAGATCCACCACCAGGATGCCCTCTGCGGTGGATTCGAGCGTGGCTTTCAGCAGGGAGTGAGACTCCTGCAATTCAAGCTCGGCTTTTTTACCATCGGATACGTCGCTTGCCACCCAGATCACGGCATTCTCTGTCATCGGGGTGACAGTCGCTGAAAACCATATTTCTTTATCTTTGATCATCAAGGAGTATTCAAAGCGAATTGTTTTTTTTGTGCTCAGAACTTCCAGTATATATCCGAGAAATCGGTCAGCTTCATCGATGGGAAAGACATCATGCAGTGTTTTCCCGATCAATTCTTCCAGTGGTTTATAAAGCAGATCCTGGTTGGTTTCTGTGATCTTAAAATAACGGCCATCTTTATCAAGCATCAGTACCAGGTCTGGCAGGGCAGCGAACAGGGCACGCAACTCGGCTTCGGATTGAGATAAAGCCTCTTCAGACTGCTTGCGCTGGGAGATATCCTGCTTGATGCCGATGAAATGGGTGATCGCGCCGGAATCGTCCAGCAGGGGTGTGATGGTCTCTTCCTCCGTGTACAGGCTGCCATCTTTGCGCTTGTTGACCAGCTCTGCCTGCCAGACCTGCCCCGCCAGGATGGTATCCCATAAATTCTTATAGAATTCCGGGGGCTGCAGGCCCGATTTTAACAGGCGCGGGTTCTGACCGATGACCTCCGACAGACTAAAGCCGGTCAGTTGCTCATAAGCTGGGTTGACCCACTGGATGCTGCCTTCCCGGTCGGTGATAACGATGGCGTTGGCAGCCGATCCCAGGGCAGCCGCCTGCAAACGGATCTGCTGATCGGACTGCCTGCGGGCGCTGATATCGCGCGAGACACCGATGATCTGGAAAGGAATGCCGTTTGCATCCAGCATAAGACTGGCTGAGACCTCGGACCAGACAGTGGAACCGTCTTTGCAGGGTTGTTCCACTATAAAAACACTTGACTGGTTATTTTCTGTGGCCAATGGGATCAATTCACGCATCCAGGTCGCCACATCGTGTGCAGACTGTGAGGTTAGCGTATCGAAAAAAGGTGTTGCAAGCACTTCTTCAGGTGTATAACCGGTCAGTTTGATTACGGATGGACTGATATACACAAGGCGATTCTCTTTGAGATCCATGACCCAGATCACATCCTGCAGGTTCTCAGCCAGCAGGCGGTATTGTGCCTCGCTTTGGCGCAGGGCTTCGAGCGACTGTTTACGTTCGATGGCATAGCGCACGGCACGCCGCAGCAGGATGGGGTTGACTTCATCTTTATTCAGGTAATCCTGTGCGCCAGCCTTGACAGCCAGGTCAGCCTGCTGCATATCGTTCAACCCGGTCAGGATGACGATGGGTACCTGCGAGGCAACAGCAAACAGCTGTTTGAAAGTATCCAGACCCTGGCTGTCGGGCAGTCCCAAGTCAGCCAGGATGATATCCGGGCTGTGTTCTGCCAGGCTGGTCAAGCCAGCCTGCAGGCTACCTGCCAGGTGCATATCAAAGTGCATGCTTTCATCTTCGCGCAGATATTCGCTCATCAGGCGCGCATCAGCGGGATTATCTTCCAATAACAGGAGTTGGATCGGTCTTTTTTTCATAAGCAATCCTTGCTCTCATCAAAAAAACATAGTTTGTTGTGCTCGCTTTTGGCGCGATACATGGCGATATCCGCATGCTTGAGCAGGGTTTCGGAATCACCCGCATCACAGGGATACAGGCTGACACCAATACTGGCGGTGATGGTCAGGGTGTGAGCGCCAAGTTTAAAAGGTCGAGAAAAAACCGCCAGGATCTTCCCGGCCAGGATTTCCACCGCTCCTTTGCCAGAAACATCTTCAAAGATCATGGTAAATTCATCGCCACCCATGCGGGACAGGCTGTCGACCTTGCGGATGCAGGTCTGCAGGCGTTTAGCCACAACCTGCAGCAAAAGGTCACCCTGTGAATGCCCCAGGGTATCGTTGACGGATTTGAAATTATCCAGGTCAAGCAAGAGGACAGCCATCTTGACATTACCTGCCTCTTTTTCGTTGGCACGCCGGGTACGTTGGATGGCTTGTTTCAGGCGATCGTCGAATAGCCGCCGGTTGGGCAGGTCGGTCAGGGCATCATGCATGGCCAGATGCTGCATGCGCTCTTCCAGCCGTTTGCGCTCAATGGCATAACGAATCGAGCGGGCGATCCCCGATCCATCCACCTGCCCCTTGACCAGGTAGTCCTGCGCCCCGGCTTGGACTGCTTCCAGGGCCAACGTATCGTCCTCCAGGCCGGTTAGCACGATGATGGGCAGGTCTGGATCAGCTGCGCACATACGCTGCACGGTTTCAAGGCCACTCCCATCCGGCAGGGAGAGGTCCAGCAGGATGACATCGATGATCTCTGCTCTAAGAAGATCCAAAGCTGTGCTTATCCTGTCGGATTGCCGTAGCTTGAACCTGCCTGCTCCCACCTCAGTTAACAATTCAACCATCAGGCGGGCATCCGCAGGATTATCTTCAACCAGCAGGATATTTTGGTGTTCAGGTTTCATAGTTCCTCTCTACCAACTCAGACCCTAAAGATTTGCCCGCAATAATAATAAGATTGACAACATCAAGTTCAGGCTAAATGTTCTAATTCTTAGAAAAGAGAAATACAATAGGGTTTGTTCATCTTAAGTTACCTGTCCTGTGGTGGCAGCCGCACGATGCTGAACCAGAACTCCTCCACAGACAGTACCACCTTTATGAACTGGTCCAGGTTGACTGGCTTGGTAATGAAACAGTTGGCATGCAGATCATAGGATTGAATGATATCCTCCTCATCTTTGGAGGTGGTCAGGATCACGACCGGGATGCTGAGAAGCAGGGGGTCGGATTTAATATCATGCAATACTTCACGACCATCTTTTTTGGGAAGATTGAGATCCAGTAAGATGAGATCCGGGCGCGGCATTCTGGTAAAGCGGCCTTCATTTCTCAGAAATTCAAGCGCCTCGATGCCATCTTCCGCTACGTACAGGGAGTTGAGGACCTTACCCTCCTTGAGCGCCTCGCGCGTCAGGCGCACATCCCCAACGTTATCTTCCACCAGCAGGATGATGACGGGTCTTATTCTGATATTATCATTCATTGCTTGATCCTCCGATCATTGGTAGTGTAAAGTAGAAGGTTGAACCCTGCCCGGGTTGCGATTCGATCCAGATGCGCCCACCGTGCTTTTCCACGATGCGCTTGCTGATAGCCATCCCGATACCCGTACCGGTATACTCCTGCAGGTTGTGCAGGCGCTGGAAGATGATGAAGATGCGCTCGAAATACTGCGGATCGATACCGATACCGTTATCGCTGACCGAGAAGACCCAATCCCTGGCCTCTTTCTTGACACCCACATGGATCTTGGGTTTCTTCCTGCCATGAAACTTGATGGCATTTCCGATCAGGTTCTGGAAGAGCGACTCCAATTGGGAATCATCCCCCATCACCTCCGGCAGCGGATCATGTGTCAATTTTGCCTTGCTCTCTGAAAGCGAGATCTGCAGGTTTGTGAGGACATTCTCCAGGACAATTCCGCAATCAACCTTTTCAAATTCCTTGCCGCGCGTACCCACCCGTGAGTAAGCCAGCAGGTCATTGATCAGCGTCTTCATGCGGCTGGAACCATCCACGGCATACTGGATGAATTCGATGGCATCCCCATCCAGTTTATCCTTGTAACGCCGTTCGAGCAGCTGCAGGTAACTGGTCACCATGCGCAGTGGTTCCTGCAGGTCATGCGAGGCCACATAGGCAAAGCGCTCCAGCTCGGCGTTGGAACGGGCCAGGTCAGCCATCGCCTTAAGGAGTTTCTCTTCTGCCAGCCTGCGTTTGGTGATGTCGATCCCCACGCCAACCAGGTGCGGCTGGTCCTTGACCATGATGCGAATACCGGTCAGGTAGTAAGGTGTTCCAACAGCATGCCTGGAGGTAAAGTTCGCCTCAACTTCCGCCTGGCCCGAGATAAAGACCTGCTGGATGCGTTCCTGGACAAGAATTTTCTCATCCCCCACAAAAAAATCTGCCGGGTTGCGTTCCAGCATCTCGTCAGCCGAATAGCCACTGATCTTCTCGAAATTTCTGTTCCAGAGCAGGAATTTTCCCTGCGCATCGAACAGGTAGAAGATGCCCGGCAGACTGTTGATGATGGAATCTGAAAAGGTTTTTTCTTCCAGGATGAGCAGGTCGGCCTGTTTTCGTTCCGTGACATCCCGTGATACACCCATGACTGCATTAACCTGCCCATCTTTGTCCCGCAGGGGTACCAGTTGAGTGGTCAGCCAGCGTTGACCACCCGGGAAGGTGATCGGGCTTTCAGAGGAGAGAGTCTCACCCGAACTGAGCACCTGCTGCAAAGCATGCCCCTGGCTCTCTGCGATGGCAGGCGGAAACAATTCCGCGCGTGCCTTGCCAATGACTTGTTCGGGAGTCTTTCCGAACTGCCTGGCACCCAGGTCATTGACATATTGAACCTGGTCTTCCTTATCAATGACGTAGATCATATCGGGGGAGGTTTCTGCCAGGATGCGGTAGCGTTCTTCACTTTCACTCAGCTCGAGGGTTCGGTCTTCAACCCGCTGCTCAAGTTCGTTCGCCCACCCCCTGAGTTGGGCATCCTTAGCCTGCAGAGAGCCTGCCATCTGGTTAAAAGCCTGTCCGAGTCTGCCGATCTCATCCTGTGAGTTGATCTCGATGCGGGTATCCAGGTCACCCTGTCTGATCCTTTCAGCTCCATCAGCAAGTTTAAGAACGGGACTGGCGATGGAGCGCGACAACCCTAGAGCCAGGAGCGACCCTAAAAGCAATACAAATCCACCGGTCAGTCCCATTGTGGAAGCCAGTGCCCGCACTGGCGCCAGCGCTTCCACCTGGTCAATTTTATTGATCAGGCAAAGCTGCCTTTCGGGCAACCAGCGATAGACGATGAAAGCCGGGATATCGCGATAGTCTGCCGCAGCCACCGCACCACTCTTGTGGGATAAGCAGGCGCTGAGAGCCTCAGTGTGCAGGCTGAGCTGCAGAACTGCTTTTTCGTTGATCAGGCGTGGCTGTGTCACCAATAAGTTCGACGTATTTACCAGGAAAGAGTCGTCCGATTGATGCAGGCCACTGCGGCGCAGTATGATCGTATTGAGCTCATCCAGATTCAACGGACCTGCCAGGACAGCCAGCACTTTTCCATCAGGAGATGAAACCGGAGCTGCTGCAGTCATCCGGATCTGCTGATCCGTCAGGTCATATTCCGGATTCTGGATGAAAGCGGATTGCAGCCCGTTGATAAAAAAGGATTGCTCTTTCCTGAAGTTGCCTTCTTGCGAGGCATCTGTGGAAATCAAAACGCGTCCTGTGGTTGCATCGATCAATTCCATGGCTAGAAAGCGATGTCCTTCACCTGACCAATTAGCCAGGTTTTTGACCAGGGTGGCATGAGCCAGGTTGGCCTCGGCAGATCCCGCTGCCGCCAGCAGGAAGGATGACAGACTATCCTGCAAAGAGGGTTGGCTGGCAATGTCACCCATGCTGTGTTGACGATCTTCAACCCAGCTGTTCAATGCAGATTGTTTTTCCAGGGCAGTTGACAGCAATTCGGAGTAGGCTGAATCTTTCAATGAGTCGCTCCCGATATAAAAAGCCGGGATACCCAACCCGGCCAGGACCGCCATGGCAAACAGGGTGAAGATCAGAGTGAGTTTGGCTGCAATTCCTAAATTTTTCATTTTGTATTCTTTCTTTGAAACAGGAAAATTATTGGAAATAATAGACCGATCAGCACCAATCCTCCCGGCAGCCAGCCCTCCAGTACCAGGAAGCACAATTGGGTTGAGCATGCCAGTGCCAGTTGGGCGCTTTTTGTTTTAGAATTGAAATTCTCAATCCATTTATTGAAGGGATGTCCACTTCACTGTATGATTCCGGGTTGCTACCGACTCTCGCCATCATGGCATGGAAGACGGGCAGCATATCGGTGGTCAGCCGCACCGTCTTTCCGATGATATCTTCCGGGCGGGTGATTCCTGGATCTGTATTTGATATGGTGACCAGTGGGTTGCCCCGGTAGATGCTGGCAATGGTTCGCACCGGATCACCCCCGGCCAGGCTGAGTATCAAAAGACTGGCTGATAGGAAAATGGTCATAGTATTAACCTGAAAGACCTTGTTTTTCATAAGGATCCTTTCAGACCTGCGGTTATTTCTTCCTTTATCAAGTTCTTGATGGCAGGCAACAAGTCGACATACAGCCGGCGTTTGACGACATAGGCGTCCGCCCCGGCTTGCAATGCCTTCTGGTGGTAGGGCTGTTCTTCATGATAGGAGATGACCACACTGCGGACATGCGGGCAGGTGTGCAGGATCTCTGCCAGACAGGTCAGACCATCCATGCCCGGTAAGGCGATATCCATCAGCACCAGGTCGGGTGACTGGACAGTCACCATTTGCAGGGCTTGTTCAGCGGATTCGGCCTGCAGGATGAGACTGGCCGGGTACGACAGTTCCATCATATCGTTCAGTGCTTTGCGCATGGGTAGGCTGTCATCCACGATCAGGAAGACCGGGCGTAAGTTTTTTGTTGATGGGGAGAGGGAGGGATCAGGCATAATTTGTGTTTATCCGATCAAGGATCCATTGGGATCCTTTTCGACCTATGGTTGGATGATGCAACTATACAGGTTGTTGAAATTTAAGTATGTAGGGAAAGTATGACAAAATGGATATTTTTCATATTACCAGAAGAACGATGGGGGGATGGGTGAGGCTGTCGCTTATGCGAGCCCTCAGTGGGCTGCGCCTGCGATTGCCAGGTAAAGGAGCCGGAAAACCCAAAAACCGGCGCAGGTTGCGGTAGCGTCCGGTTTTTTGGGTTGGAAAATGGGCTCTTAAGAAATCGGCAAGCGGAGATTAATTAGAGTGCAATCAGGTGACACAGGGGGAGTCGGTAGCGGGAATCCTGGCTCTTGTTCTTTCAGGATCCCCGCTCCGACGGAGGAATGTGCTCTCCTGTTTGCTGCTTTTGAACAGTCTGTCATGCCGCAGGCACAGTCTGATATTTCTAACCGAACTGCAGCCAGACCACCACGTTGTAGTTGTTCGTCCCAACGGCGTCGACGTCCACAACCAGGATTTCATGCGTGGCGACGTCGTCATTGGAGGTATCGATGGTGACAGGTGAAGCGCTATCCCAAGAACCAGTGTCGCCGTCGTCGATCTGCAGGGGGGATGAAAGCATGTCTGATATGCCAAGGTTACGGATCATGATCTGCAGGACGCCGTTGGACCCCTGCCGGCTGGCTTCACAGGCTGTGAGATTGAGTCCGTTCAGCCTGGCGGGGATGATGATCTTCTGTTGGTTGTTGGCGACGGCGATGGCTGTGGCGTGGTCATTTAGCCGGAGTTGGAATTCATTGGTCTTTAGAATTGCTCTTGTCTCTGCCAGGGTTTTCTTTTCAAAGACAGGGACGGTAGGATTATTGGCATTCCCTACCAGGAAATCACTATTGGAAGAGCAAAGATTATGTCGGATGTATTGAGTATGATCATCATCTGACAAGCCGGCCAGTCCGCCGTGATCGATCTGTGCGCCGTCACCGCCGGCGTGGTCGTGGCTGTCGCCGTTGGTGACGCCTTTGGCAGCGATGGCGTAGTCTGTGGAGGCTGTGTAAGCTGCCGAGCCGAGCCCAAGGATGGTCTTGACCTGGGCAAGCGTCTTCTTGATGAAACCTGTCCCTCCCGCGCCTGATCCGGCCAGGAAGTCATTTTCTGCTGTGGCGAGAGCGTGTTCGATGTAGATGTCGTGTTCGTGGACATCGATCTTGTTCAGTGCCTGTTGGATGTTGGAGTCGTCGAGAGAGAGCACACCGGAAAAGTTGGAGGATTGGATCACCGTGCCGAAAGGTTCAGGTATTGGCCAGGTGGGAATAGGATGCCAGGCTTCGACATCGCGGGGGTGGAAGGGTAACTGGCGCACGATCTGATACCAGGCGGGGTCACCCCCCTGCTTGAAGACCTCGATCAGCTCAAAACACCTGGCTTTTGTGAAACTGTCTGTTGATACTTTGAGCAAGTCACCCTGTTCCAATCTGAGGTCTGGTCTTTGCCTGTATTCGTACATATAGCCATCATAAATAGTGCCCCAATTTTGGAAATCACTGTCTGCAGAAGGATCATCCGCGTCGGCGATGAAACCCAGGGATTTGTAACCGTAGGATGCGTCGAGGATATATTCCTGGTACCCTGTTTCTGAGTACCAGGTCAGGTTTGTTGGTTTTTCGGGTGTGAGGAATATTTTGGTTATGGCATGAGAGAAGGGTGTGTAAGTTCCGTCCTGGTTGTTGGTCTCGTTGGTGGGTATGCCGTACACAAAGAGCTTTGAACCATCACGCGGGAAGAAATAGGAATAATATTTCTCCTGAATGAGAGCTTCGAGTGCGCGTCCGTCTTTGAGACTGAGCACTTCGCCGGTGGCATAGAACTGCCAGGCATACCAGATATCCCGGGCAGGACTGCCTACACCACCAAAATAGATAGTGGCAGGGTACATGAACTGAGAGAAGGCATCTTCCAGGACAGCCTGAGCAGTCTGGCCTCCATCAATGCCAACGAGCGAAGTAGTTGGGAGCAGGTCGGCGATGATGTGAGTACCCAACTCCTGAGTGTAGTTGACCTCTGAAATGAAATATTGATTGGTGGTGACCGTGTAAGCCGTGCCTGCGATCGTGAGACCCCGGGTCACCTTTACAGCCCAGGTGGAACCGAGGGGAGAGTCAATCAAGCCGGCTGTAAGCAAGTTCTCTTTGACGAATACATCCACCCTGCTTCTGCTGAGCACAGCTTGCATAACGTTGAAAGTCCCTTCGTCTGTTGGGGTACCAGGTCCCGCAGCTCCGCTGAGGGATTGCAGGGTGATGTAAAAGATTTGCTGCCCTGATCCTTTTTCGAGGGCAGCCAGGAAAGAAGCGTTGAGAGAGATCATAGCAATTTCCTTAGTGCTGCTTTGCGGATGTTGATCAGGTTTGAAAGCCTGTTAAGTTCGTTAAGCCTGACGTTGATATTGTCCGCGCCAAGCTGCAGGTCCAGGTGGGTGATGAGATAGGAACCAAGGAATGATTTGACGAACAAGTCATTTGGCACAGCCATGAGTCCACCTACTGTGCGGTAGGGGTCAAGGGTGAGGATATGTTCCTGGTCAAAGCCGGCAATGACAAGCCAGTGGTTGAAATGTCCTTTGATCTGGTTTATGTTCGCATCTGAGAACACGCCGTAAGCGACTAATGGGATGATGGGGTGACCGTTGTTGAGGAGGAACCTGATCTCTTCCAGGCTGAGCGCGCTGCCAAGCTTGCATGAAATCTCGAAGAGTTCCAGTGCAGCCTGCAGTTGGTAAGCGAATGTTCCGATGTCTGTGGAGGGTGCACCCCAACCATCCATCTTGTACCATTCGTTGGGTGTGACAATGACATCCTTAAGAGCAGCTACAAGCATGGAGCAGCAGGCAGGACCACAATCATTGTTGTGCAGTTCTGCGCCTTCACCCAACTGCGAAAAGTAGGGGATATCCAGTAGTTTAGCCATTGTCAGTAGTTTGTGTCGATGGTGGGATCATTCCAGGAAGAAAACTCAAAGGGTTTATTCTGCCGGTTGCGTTGGTTTTGATTGAATTGTTTTTTCTGTACCAGGTAACGATCGTAATCTGAACCTCCTGAAATTCTGGCATGAAACTCGCTCAGCCAGGAATTGGAGGTGGAGAGAAGGAAATAGGCTTCACTGTCATTGAGATTGTTGGACTCGATCTGGCTGTTTGCTCTGATCCTGGAAGCATGGCCGGCGGCGCCAATGGCAATGAGTTGATCATCTTTGGCGGGGGTGGTGGAGGTTACGACACCAGTACTGCCAAGGTCTTCGATGGTGTGATAGGTTTCGTAGACGATGTTGAGCACTTCACCCTCGGGAATGAGGATATCTTTTGTTTCAAAGACCCACTGCTCATCCTGGATGTAGGCGTAGAAAGGAACTTGCTTGATGACCGGTGTGGCTGATCCTGAACTGTATTGCCACCATTCGAGGTTACGGATGGCGGAAGAGACGAAATCCGTGTCCAGGTATTGGCGGTAGGTACCATCGGACTCGGTCAGGTAGGAATTGATAAGCGGGTTGTAGTAAGAGTAGGTTTCAAGCGCGGTGAGAAGAGCCTCGTCGACCAGGGCATTGGTGTACCTTTCGAGCGAGGGGTCGTCAAGCAGGGCGAGAACCTTTGTTCTAAAGTCTGCTCTGGTGAGGGGGGAAGACATAGTACCTCCTTGAAAAAATTATCCGGATTTTTTTATAGTACCTGTGGGGGTTAATCAGCTGAAGGTACCCCCACCTGTAGGGGATAGTATTTATAGAACCTTTAGGGGGATATCAAATCTTCCGTAGAGCTTGCGACCATCTTTGAGAAGGACGATCAGTTCTCCGTTGGCCTCATTGATGCGCCAACGGAGAACCTCTCCGTTAGCCTGTTTAGCCAGGGAATTGGCAATCACTTCATGCGCCAATGGACTGGCGGGCTTCGCCTGTGGTTTGGGCAGTGGTTTAGCTTGTGGTTTTGGTTTAGCCATTGTATTCTCCTCTTTTGAGAGCATCTGATACACCTGCACCGACGATCATGGTGGCGAGGATGGCGACGATCTGAGTCAGTTGTTCGTCGGACAGCGGGAAGTTCGGGAAAAAGGACTTGACGGCGATGGCAATCAGACCGGCAAGCAATGCCTGGAACTTCTGAGATTTAAGCGCCATGATGAGGTTGTCCTTTATCCTGGCGCCTTCCAGTCCTTCTCCGATGATGTAAGCGCCGATCAAGCCGGCGAAAACGATCATCTGTGGCTCAGTAAATGGCAGGTCAGGAAATATAGCCTGCAGAATGATAAAAATAATCCCTGCAAGCAGGGCGATGATCATGCGAGCTCTATTTTTCATGTGTTTGCTCCTTTTGTAAGGTTGGTAAATTTTCCCATAAGGTTATTTGTCTTGGTGCAAAAGTTACGGTCATATATCCGGATGAATCTTTGGTTGGTTTGTATTGAGATAGATCTTCACATAACCTGATGTTTTCGGGTGTTCGGTTAAGTTCCAGGTTGATCACGATCTGATTATTGAGAATATCGTCTTTAATGCCTTTCAAGATCACAAGATCTATTTTCATGTGAGTGCTCCTTTGTGCCCCCCCCTGACCCCCCCATCCTGTTCTGGCCGGATGGGGGGGAGGAGGGGAAGTAAGCGGGTGGAACGTGGACGGCGCTCCACCCTAAAAGCAGGCTGTATAGGTCAGCCTACATTCTCAAAACGAAGTTTGCGACGGCGGCAAGCAGGTCCACGGTGGTTGTGGCTGCCTTATCGAAGGTGAGCTCGATCAGAACATACTGATCGTTGTCGATCCAGATGGGGGTTGTGAGGGTGAGGGTCATTTTGTGCTGATCCACGTCGTAGCGTTCTGCGGCTGCGTCGTGGCCAGTGTCGTAAGAAAAGGTCTGTGCTGCGACGGTTGCGACAGCACCATCGGCGCCCCGGGTGACAAGGTTAAAAACTGCAGTAACAGCGTCGCAAGCAGCCACCAGGATTTCATAATCGATCTCAACGGATTTGAGTTTGGCACCCTGCAATCCGATCGAGTTGGATGGGATCATGATGGGGATATTGACGGTGGCAACTTCGTCGGTGGCTGCGACATGCTTGCAGATCGTGTCGGTTACCTGGCCGGCAACTTCTGTCCAGGTGCCGGTGACACAGTGAAACAGTGTCGGGGGTATGTACTGTGAAACGTGGGTGTTGTGGATCATTTGTTTTCTCCTGTTCTAAGTTTGGTTTCCCTGGTGGATACCGTTCTTGTTCATCCACCAGGGAATGTAAGTTCACGTTGTTGGTGGCGGGGAGGGAGTATCTCTTCACTCCCTCCCTTTTAACTTACCGGAATGTCCGGTTTTTATACATTACTCTTGTGCAGGGGTCGGAAGTCCTGGACAAGGACGGCCAGGAAGTGGCGGACCTTCAGGCGGTGCTCGTCGTTCATGAACACAGCGGGATCCGTCTCACGGTTGGCGATGAAGATCTCCGGCATGAGACCGAAGCGTTCTCCGACGATGATACCTGGCACGATGGCGGGGTCAATGACGGCAGCCCAATCCGTGGCGTCGGTCCATTCGGGCACGACGATGGGGACGACGTTGCCTTTGAGCAAGTTCTCGGCGTGCTTGTTGTCGGTGACATCCCAGGCATTGAGGAAGGCGTCAAAAGCAGTCTTACGCAGTGCGCGAGGTACCAGGCAGAAGCGGGGTTCGATGGCCATCTTGGAACCTGTGCCATAAAGCCCTGTGGCATTCTTGATAAGCATGGGCTGATCATACATAGCCTTGGCGACCACGTCCCATTCTGCAGCACTGAGCGCGGTGGTGAGCAGGTTGGCGTGTCCGCCGGCTGTGGTTACGGCGGTGGCGTTGAAGAGAGCGCCAGTGTCTGCCATGGTTGGACCTACGGCTGAGTTGGAAGTGAACACTGCAGCTATCAACCCTGACAGGTTGCGGATGCCGGCATTGGCAAGCTCGATGGGGTATTGCCTGAGCTTGCGTGTTTCGTCCCGGTCGATGAGCTCCAGGGTGAGGGGGATGTAATTACCGTACTTGACGAAATCAGCTGTCTCGGGGCTGTCTCCGATCTCCAGTTCGGTGTACTCACCCTGCTCAGCGACGGTGCTTAATGCGCCGACGGTTCCGGTGAGAATGCCAGTGATGGTGTTCAAGGATTCGAAGTGTTCTACCTTGACGATGGCTTTCCACCAGTCATAGCCGGCGCGTCCCATCGATTCCCACTGACGGGCAACCACCTTGTTCAATGCGTTCTTGACAAGGCCGGTGAAGTCTGCAGTGGTGGCAAGCTGAGCACGGTCGGGGTAGTATCCGCCGTGCAGGTCGTAGTCGCCGGTGGCGAGCAGATAGAGCTCCCGGATGCCGGACAGACGTGCGGGTTTGACGTTTTCCTGGCCGGCTTCACGTGGAGCGCTAAGTAAATCGTCGACGGCTGCAGTGATCTGATCTGCAGACGACGCCATTCCCGCTATGCGGGCAGGTCCTTTTACCAGGGAGGCAGCCGTGAGGCTGGCGACCTCTGCGCGCGCAGCTTCGATCTCCGCTTCCAGTGTGGCAACCTGGAAGACCTGGCCTTGAAACTGGCGGTAAATCCTGTCCATTGTTACGGCGGGCAGGTTGGATTGAGCGAGAGCAGCGGACAGGACGAGGTCTGCTTGCTTGACAAGCAGGGCGAGTGATGCGCTGTTCTCCTTCGGCAAGGGATCGCCGGTTGGTTCGGGTGTGGGGGTTAGGATTGGTAAAGCCATTTGGTTTAACTCCTTTGATATGGTTTGATCTGCTTTTAAACTTGCAAGAATGGATGTGCCTTCCACGGCGGGCACGTTGACGGCGGATGTTTCCTTGCCGGTGAGACCTGAGAAAATAACTTCACAATAGGATGAGTGTCCCTGTTCATCGATGGGGTAAACGCGTCCTGGCCAGTGGGAGCAGTTGCGAAAGTCCTGGTTGCAAATCGAGCAAGTGACCTTCTCGAAGAACCAACCGATGGAGAAGCGATCGATCTGTCCTTCAATGAGCGACAACATTCCTTTGCGCGTTGTCAGGCGAATGTCCTGGACGATCTCCCCGAAGGATGGGAACGATCGCAAAATGGTACCATCTCGGCTGTTAATGTCGTCCTGGTCATGGTTGCGAAGGAAGGGACGACCCTCGAAGGATGGGGCAAAGGTTGGCATTTCCTGATCTGCCAACCGGTAAAAGTTTCTGTTCTTACCTCCTTTGAAAACAACGGCTTGAAAGTCGAGGTGGTCTATTTCTCCACTTTCAATGCCGGCGATCATTTCAGCTTTGGTCCTGGTCTCATGTGTGGTTTCGGTGAAAAGCTTGAAATATTCCTGGTTGGGTATGGTAGGTTTTTCTATTGGGTGGGAAGTAAAATAATTTTTCATGAATTAATCCTCCTTTGGTGCATTCTCTTCAGGTTCGGATGGTGTGGTTCCGCGCTGACCAGGCTTATTGTTGAGGTCCTTCTTCTTACCGGTGGACGGCACCTTTCTCTCGTCGAGTAGTTCTCCGGACATGCGATAGAAGAGACGCAGGAATTCTGATTCTTCGATGAGGTCACGGTCGTAGAGGTCGCCAAGGGCGGGCTCTATACGGGCAGCAGCGAGCGAGAGCAAGCTGTTGTCCCGCTCCGTGACGTCGCCGGCGTTGATGATGATCTGCACGTCGGAGGGCAGGCTCCGGTCTGTCCTGCGCCTGACCGACAAGGCGACGTGCAGGATGGAATCGATGGTGTACTTGAATTGGCGTTGCCGGTCGTCGAAGCGCTTGAAGGTTGGGGTGCCTGCAGCTTCGGCAGTGGTGCGGGTGGAGCTTTCCGGCTCGGCCAGGTAGTGAAGGGGCACTCCGACGCCAACGGCGATGAGCTTCTTTACCGCTAAGATGTCGTTGGCGGCGTCTTCACTGCCGAGCTTGCTTTCGAGGACACTCCAAATCTCGGACTCGTCGGTGACCAGGACAGAACCCTGGCGGGGCGGGTTGAGCTCGATCTCTCTTTGCCTTTTGGCTTTTTGGGCTGCGTCCAGGAATTTACCCTGCAGCACAAAAGAGATTTGAGAGCGGACATGGTGAAGGACGACGCGGTCTGAAACGAGCGTGGACAGCCGGCCAATCCATGGCAGCAGGGGTGACAGGTCAGACTCTCCGAACTGGCAACCTACAGGCTGATTGATGGGGAAGTGCAGCATGAAAGTGTCCTGCTGCCGATCGTCCGGATTGTAAGCCGGCCAGGGTGTCTCGTTGAGGTCGTCCTGGATGAAAAAAGTCTCCTGCTGGTAGTCGTTTGATTTGGTTTGGATTTCCTTGATCTTTTCGGAAGGGACGGCGCGGACGTAGGACATGCCGGCCTGGTCCACCGAAAAGAGCAGGAAAAGGTCTCCGGACCTGGTCTGTTCGTCCAGCCACTTGGGGAGTTGCTGTTGGATTAGGTTTAATGGGTGGTTCCAGAACTCGGTAAAGAATTTGGTTGCGCTTTGATCTTCGCACTCCCATTCGAGACCTGTCCCGAGCACGAACACATTGGTGAGCTGCACGATCCAGCGTGCGATCGGGTTGGTTCTCCACGCGCGCAGCGCCTCCGAGAGGACTGTCATACGATCGTAGGACAGGCGATCGCGAAAGAGGTCCGCGGCGGTCGAGACGCCGGTGTAGAAAGTATTGTCGGTTTCGGTGACGGTGAGGATGGTGGGGGGTGCGGGGTTGAGGAACGATCTAAGTCTATCAACAAAAGAGGGCATGAGGTTGCTCCTGGAAAAGGGGGGTTGGCTTTTTCAAATTCTCTCCGGGCTGGTTAGCGCAGGTTGTTGAGTAAGAACATCCCAAGGTTGAGCACGGACAATGCGCCTCCACCGATGGCTAATGACATCAGCAGGCGGATCTGGGCTGCCAGTTCGATCAGGTTGCGGATCTCGTGCGTGTTGGTGCGTACATCCGCTTCCAGGTTGGCAACCTTTTCTTGCAGAGCAGCCAGGTCGGTCAGGTTGATTTCAGGCATGTCTTTCTCCTTTAAACGATTGCGATTGTTCTTCCCAGGGCGAGCACATGTTCACCCTGAAGGACTGGCAAAAGCCGCCCCGTATAAAACAACCGGCAAGAGTCGCATTACGGGGCGACTCTTGCCGACGTTATAATAGAACATGTTTTCGGTTAATTCAAGCTTAATATGCCAGCAACATGGACCGACCCAATGGGTGTGCCAGATGTGAGGGTTTCATCTGAATACACCGCCACATCTGGTGGTATATGGAATAACATCATCCCTTCCAGGTAAGTACTTGAAAACAAAACTGATTTGTTATATAGTGTATTTAACACTTAAGTTGGGAATGAGCTGAAGATTATTTGAAAAATAACATTGTTCGGCACTTTCACGAAAGTGGCTGAATTAGGCTGCCCGGAGGAGATGAAAATGAAGAAAATGGATGCCATCAGCAGGACCCTGGCAATTGCAGGAACGCTGTTGGTCTGGTTGCCTCTTGTTGCGCCGATCCTGCTCACCGTTATCTTTTTCCTGGATACACACCTGGTTCGATTTGACTATCTCCTGCCGGCGGAGCTCTTCCCGCTCGGTTTTCTCGGTGGTGTTCTGCTCATTTGGGCGATCCGTCGCTCACAATTTCGGCAAGGACTCATCGGCTGGGGTTTGGGTATCGCTCTTGGCTCGCTGGTGCTCGGGCAGGCACTTGCAGTGCTGACAGGCCTGGCTTCAGGCGAGATGGAGCCGGAAGGCTTCTGGTTTGTGATCCTGGCCGCCTCCCTGGTGATCTTTTCCCTGGCGATGGTCGCCGTCGGTGTTGGTGGTGTACTGCTGCTGAAGCATCTCTTCAAGACCACCCCGTTGGCAGAATAGGACGATCAGGGACACGCAGACAGGTATCGCTAATTGTTGGCAGGGAATACCTTAATTTGCAGCGCTCTTGATGGAATAAATATTTTTTTAGTTTTTCCACCTTGCAGGTTGCATTTTTATAAGAAGGAGAGCATCCATGAGTAAAAATTCAACCCAGAGTTTCTCTTCACCAATGAAGCCCGGATCAATTGTTATCTTCCTGGTGTTCACCATGATAATGGCGGGCTGTGTTGGTCCAGCGCAACCCGACCTTGATCCTGTCATACCTTCAGGAAATGGAATTATCAGTGGGCAGGTGGTTGGAAAGGCAGGAAGCGTGGCAGGCGCACTGGTCCAGCTCAATTATCTTACCGACGAGTCCTGCGCTGCTGCCAATGATCATGGGTTGGACATGAATGTCGGACAAAGTGATACCGATATCGAAATGCTCAAGCAGTGCCATATTGAATTCGGGCGAGTTCCCACAGATGCGAATGGTCAATATCAGTTTGAGTCAGTTCCGCCTGGATATTTTGCGATCTGGATCCATTGGGAACAAAACGAAGCTCCCAACATACCTCTGCGGGAAATTCCCCCACCTGGTTACTATTTCACGACACTATCAGCCGAGATCGTGGGAGATCACCGCATAGATGTATCGATGAATGAAGAAACACATGGTGTTTATGAGGTTGATGTTCATTTTCATTCATTCGTGTTCTCAGGAGAAGGCGAACTGGGGTTTGATTTCAACTGGTGAATCCATCAAACCCAAGGTATTCAGATTGGAAGGAGGTATAAATGAAAGAGAAGAATCCCTGGATGGGCGGCTTCTTGAACCTGCTTATACCAGGACTGGGGCGTTTCTATGCAGAAGATAGGTTGGGCGGATGCCTGACCATGATCACGTTCCCGCTCTTAATAGGTGCATTGGCAGTTTTCGTCATACCCCTGATTGTGGCCATGCTGGTTGATGCAAGCGGGGGAAACTCGGGGGACATCGCGCAGGGCACGATGCAGATCATTGCCGGATTGGTGGTTTTCCTGCTCTGGTTGACACTGTTTCCCGGTGGTTACCTGTTTGTAAAACGGTACAACAAGAAGCTGGCAGCATCCGTACCTGGACCCTACGCAACGCAGGATCAAGATACTCCTGAATCCAAGCTAAAGAAGCTCCAGGAGATGCTCAACGCCGGCCTCATCACTCAGGAAGATTATGAGGTGAAGAAAGCAGAGATTCTCTCGAGAATGTAACTAATACAGATATTGGAGTACGGCACACCATCGGTTCCACCCAGCTGCCTTTTTGTGTCCTGTCCATTTGTCGAGGCGCCAGGGACCTTGATTTCACTCCCCTCATCCTGCGTGGTTCCCTAGCAAGTGATACATTCGAAAATATCAAGTTCGTGGATCCATCAGTGAGATCATCAGCTATGGGGTTTTGAAAACCGTTTTGGAATAAAACAGTGCTGACCAGACGGGGGATGAGGAGTAAATGGGCTTACCTGAACACATACAGGCTTTCAGGAGTCTGAATAATTATTGATTAGGTTTTACAACCTTGCAGGTTACATTTTCGTAAACTCTTTTAATATCCAAACCAGATCATAGGATTGCACCATCCCCCTTACCCCTGCGGGTCGGGGCTTCGCTGTAGGTTCTCATGATTCTGGCGTGATCATTTTCCAAACCTTCCCGCTTGGAGCAACCGGGACTTTCGGGACGCTCGGCTTGGAGTAAAATTACTACCCAAAGCAAGCATGCCGCAGGCTTGAAAGAGAGAGGTAAGCAGCGGGCTTTTTTTCAAGGAGCGTGTCATAATAGCCGCAGCAGCGCTGGATATCCCGCCAATTTCAGATTGCAAATGGAGCAATGCTCAGAGCATCCCAGGAGGAGGAAATTCTGATGAGTGAACAGCAGGTCAACAACCCGTTGCACGGCATCACGCTCGAGATGATGCTCACCAACCTGGTGGCGCATTACGGCTGGGACGGGTTGGCCGGGCGCATCCGCATCCAGTGTTTCATCAATGATCCGTCGCTCAAGTCCAGCCTCAAGTTCCTGCGGCGTACACCCTGGGCGCGCTCCAAAGTTGAGAGCCTGTACCTCGAAATGCTGGCAGCCAGCACAACCGCAGATAAAGCATGACCGACCTGCTGCGCAATATCCTGCTGGGCATCTCGCTGGCTGCACCCATTGGGCCATCCGGGCTGGCGGTCATCCAGAATGGTCTGAGGCACGGCTTTGTGCGTGCTTTCGTCACCGGTCTCGGTGTGACCCTGGCGGATGCCACCTACCTGCTGCTGGTCTTTTTCGGTCTGTCCCGGTTGATCGACATCCCGATCGTCAAGGTACTGATCTGGTCACTGGGTGCCCTGGTGCTGATCTATCTGGGCCTTCAAAGCATCAGGGAAGCCTTCCGCAGCGTGGACCTGGACAAGCCTGTTGAGCCGGCTGCCAGGAATCCTCTCCTGGCTGGTTACCTGGTCAATATCTCCAACCCCATTGCCATTGTCTGGTGGCTGGGCGTGTTTGGCTCGCTGCTGGGTACGACTGCCGGGGATACCTCCAGGCTGGGTGCCCTGCTGGGTGGTGCCAGCATCCTGGTCGGGATCCTGACCTGGCATACCAGCATCTCGCTCCTGACGCACTGGGGCAAACGCATTCTGAATGCCAGGCTGGTGAGCCTCATTTCCGGTCTGGCGGGGTTGGCGCTGGTGGTCTTCGGCTTGCGCTTTGCCTGGCTGGCGGTCTCCACGCTGATCCATTGACTGGCGTCATAAATTCCAGTCCATTCAATCCCAGCAGTGATCAACCCGGGAGGTTTTGGACAGCCTGGCAGGCATATCCTTGCTGCACGTTCATCGCAAGTATTAGTCGCCAATGGAGCCTTGATGAAAAAATCGATCCGGGTCATAGCCTGCGGCTGGATCTACCACACTGTTTCCGGGCAGGGTTAAATGGTATTCTTACCATCCTTTACTTTAATTTCCCTGAAAACCCTTTGGGTCCCGGTTTGAGCAGTTACAATTAGTGTATCCTTTATGAGATGCTGATCACACCAGCTTTGACAAACCGATCATGAACCGCAGCGATCAATAAAAAAGAGGAAGATTATTAAGGAGCAAAATATGTCGGTCTTTTCAGAATTTGCCAAGGAACTCAAGTACAACTTCTCATTCAGGTCCCGTTTAATGCCGGATCAGAAGAAATGGGATGCCAGGGCACCCCGGGCAGGCGACCTGGCACCCGACTTCACGCTGAAGGATATCCAGGGGAAAGATTCGATCACGCTTTCCGATTTTCGCGGGCAGAAGCCCGTAGCGCTGGTGTTTGGCAGCTTCACCTGACCGCCCTTCGTTAAGGGTACCGTGAGTATTCAGCAAATTTATGAGCAATATCACCGGGATATCCAGTTCATCAGCATTTACATCCGTGAAGCCCACCCGAAAGATGGCTGGTGGCTGGGAAACAAGTATACGAAGAAATTGATCCAGGGAATTTTCGGCAGCAAGGTCTCCATGGATCATTATGACCCCAAAACGATCGAAGAGCGCCGGATGGTCGCCGGGGAGTGTGAAAACGCGCTGCGATACGGCATTCGCACCTATGTCGATGGGATGGATGACCGGGTTAATCACGCTTACGCAGCCTGGCCGACGCGCTTATACCTGGTGGGCATGGATGGAAAGGTCTTTTATTCCGGCGGCCAGGGACCGATCGGCATGAAACCTAAAGAATTAAAAGACGCTATTGAAGCCTGCCTGATTGCCCAAATGGAGTCCGGCGGGATGGTGGGATAAGTTATGGCATAGCATCCGGCTAAAAACGCAACATGCGCAAAGTGTCCTGAAGGTTCCCGTCAACCTTGGAGGTTGTTATTGTTCTTTACCTCGCATATTATGAATAGAATTTATGGTCAAGCAGGTTACCCCCATATTTCAAGCATTCAAATACTAGAACTGACATAAAGTTCCATCATCAGGTCAAGTCTATTGGATCTTTGTCTCACAACTATTAAAACTATCATATCCCGGGCCTCCGATACAGACGTCAGTACCTTTGCCGCCCTGGAGACTATCATTCTCCCCGCCACCCAATAGACAATCAGTACCGCCATTGCCTTTGATGGTATCTTTATTTGGCCCACCAAGAATGAGTTCGTTTGCACTGGTCCCATTGATCTTATCTGACCCGATAACAATGGCAGTCAGGTTCAACCCGGCACATTCCGGCGGCTTCAAGTCGTTGGCTGTGATTATGTCTGCACAACCTGGCTTTCGGCTTTTGTTATCGGTACTGTGTTGGCAGCCGCGGTCGCACTGATCAGGCTGAAAAGCACCAGCAGGACCAGCACCATAATGATCACAAGCAATCCCTTATTATTCATTCCTTTCTTCTTCTTCTTCATATCATCATTTCTCTGTTATGGAAAATCTTTAAGTGTATAACGATAGCTAAAATGGGAATCCTGGACCAGGTAAGTATGGCTGAAGTGGTCCAGTTGAAAATGGATGATGGAGAGACCATCCTTGTCTGCAATGGAGGCAAGTTCATCAAAGGTCTGTACTTCAACCATCGGGGTCGAAAGTTCAGGTAATTCGACGCCGGATATATTGATGATCGTGGATCCGTACTTCTTTTGGATCCTGGAAACCCCTGATAATTGCGGTGATTGTCCAAAAACATACAAATAGATTAACGCCAGCAGGGATAGCAGGACGAAGATGATCGCCATCCAGCGCAGGGAAATGATCGAAAGGTTAAGACCCTGGAAAGAAAGCGTGTTGGGTACGCTGTTGGTGTGGGTCAGGGTTTTTTCCTGGACAGGTTCAATGGAGTTAAGATCGTTCACGCCGGTTTGCACAAGCTGGATTTCATTGGTGTCGATCAGGAATTCCAGGCGCGGGCTGAACTCATCCGTAAAATCTTGGCCATCCACGAATCCGTTGAAGGTCACGGTCGGAAGCAGGGTAAAAGAATAGGGGGAGCGGAATACCCCGGTCAGGTTCTGTAGATTATCCAAGACCGCCTTGATCGTTGCAAGGTCAATCCTGGCTTCGATACTTGCGAAAGGACCGGAGAAAGGAGTGTCCGGCTGCAATACGAATACCTGTTTCCAGCCGTCCGAGGCGCTTAATTCAAGCACCAGCTTGGTGGTACCCGCCAGCACCAGTGGCGACTGAGAATTAATGGCGTAATCGAAGCGGACATTCAAATTTGTAGCCAATTTCAGGAAGATCGGCTTGCCTGTATCGACGATCTTCTCCTGGTATACCTCGGCTGCATGCGGAACCGGTTCGTAGTAGGAAAACTTGCCGTGATGGGAATAGGGTATTTCGGTGACCATGATCTGATCTTCAGGCAGCGCCAGGCTCCAGCCTGTCAGCATGGTTGCCAGGACAAACAGGATCGCGATGACGATCATTTTAGGTTCCTCAATGATATTCAGCGTTCTCATCGTTGTTCTGGGCTTCCTTTTACGGTTATTGGTCTTGGATGAATTTTTATGATTCTTTTTAGTATCTAAAAATATATTGAAAGATAACCAACTCCCCAGGCCAGCTGCAAATGCCAGCGACCAGGGTGACCGCAATTTACCGATCATGCTTCCAATTTTGGGCAAATGGATCCAGGCTTTGCCGATCACTTCTTCCGGGGCGGGCAGATAAGAATCAACCCAGGTATTATGGTCACCTTGCAGCAGGAACCTGCCATCTTGAATGGCAATGATGCGGTGGATGACAAAACCTATGTCCGGATGGCGATAGGTGATGATATCTCCAATCTGGTAGGAGGGTTTGGAGCGGACGATCACCAGGTCACCCAGGTGATAGAGCGGCTCCATGCTGTTGCCATCCACGATCACACTGGCTGCTTTGCCTCCGATCTGCTGGGGTGCAAACAGAATACATAGCAGAACAAAAACCGCTATAGCCAGCCAGGTAAAGTATTTCTTTAGATGCATTTTCCAGTTATCGCTTCAACCAATATATATTCAAATACAATGAACCCTTTATTGTGAGACCTTATCTTGTTAATGGCAACCATCAAACCCTGCTGAATCAATCTGCGATGACGACCTCCAGGGTGTTTACACTCACGACGGAAACCGACAGAGAACTGCAGGTCACAGCCGTGGAAACATTCGTGCAAGCGTACCAGGTCGATCCTGCTGAAACGAGTTTTATTTTAATCGTGCTCCCGGCTTTTGGCGCAGAGTCCAGCGTAAAGGTGATGGAGTCGATCGTGGAGGGGTTGGTTGTGTTCAGGTTGTAGTGCACATTGCTGACCGCATAACCGCTGATGGCGCCACTGCCAGCACCTGCCTTGCTGGTCGGGACCGTATTGGCGGCTGCAAAGGCATAAGTTGAGGTCGAGACAACGATGGCGATCAGGAGTATGATCCCCAGTTTAATGAATTTTTGTTTCTTCATATTTTTCTCCTGCATGATTGGTGATCTTATTCGACATGTCTATTTTAGGTTCCCAAAATTCAGGATAACCACTGCTTTAGGATGGTTTCCAATTGGTAGCATTGACCAAATTCAACTGGATAAAGGATAGGATCCAGCCCTGACTTTCGTCCGTCACAGGAGGTTGGATCATAATATCCATGACATGAATGAAGGTACGGATCGATCAAGATAATCAAGCCATATTCACCTGTACCTCACCCTTTATAAATTGAAGTCCCGGGTGGGTGTTGCCCCTGGATTGGGAAGGTGCGGATTCCTCTTGGAAAGCAAGAAGGGCACAACCCCTCACGTATTGTGCCCATTCTAAAAGTCTTAAGGATCTTCTCAATAATCCGGGGAAGATGGGGGTGAAAGTCTGCAGCCCAACTTGCGAACCCCCACCCTCTTCTTTTTACAATGATAAGATCAATAAAAAAATTACATCAATGGGTCTATGATGATTGGCAATTAATCGGCGATGACGGCTTCCAAAGATGTGGCAGGAGATACTGTGATACCAGTCAATTCACAGGTAACTTCAGCTGCGACATTTGTGCACGAGAACCAGGTTCCACCAATCTTGATCTTGATGGTGCTGCCAGCCTTGGGCGTGCTGTCCAGGGTGAATGTCACCGAATCGATGGTAGTGGGAGTGGTCGCGTTGAGGACATAATGTACAGAGCTGGCAACATAACCGCTGATCTCGCCAGAACCGGCACCCGCCTTGGTATCCGGGACAGTGTTGGCCGCGGCAAAAGCATAGCTTGCCGAGGCAATGGCAACAATTAGAACGACCAATATTGCCAGTTGATACCTTTGAACATTTTTCCAATTTTTCATATTTCTTTTCCTGATGGTGAGGGTTTTGAAAACGATAAATATATTTTAGTTAAATCGATACGGTTTGGTTAGGGTTTTAATAGGGTGTACCTCTGGATAGGAAATGGTCAATTACCTATGGATAATTATCAGGTGACCAAGGGGCAGCTTGTGTTTACCCGATTTGCTGGTCCATAACCCCTTGCGATCTCATAGAGTCATTGCGAGGGAGCGAAGCAACTGAAGCAATCTCATATTCAATCTCATATATTAATGAAGAGTTCTCATGATGGATCAAAGAGATCCACGCTTGAAGAACCCTCGCTTGTTATGCCTCTCTTTATGTATAATTATCCTGACGGTTTTCCAGGTATTGGAAGGGGTTACCCATGAATAATTTCAAAGAACTGATCGGACTAATGACCCTGCAGGAAAAAGCCTCCTTATGTTCGGGCAGGGATTTCTGGTATCTGAAAGGCATCGAACGGCTGGGGATACCTTCCATCATGGTCACAGATGGCCCGCACGGTTTGCGTAAACAGTCCGGGGAAAGCAACCAGGCTGGCATTACAGATTCGGTGCCCGCCACCTGTTTCCCGACCGCTTCCGCTCTGGCTGCCACCTGGAACCGTGACCTGATCTACCGGGTCGGGCAGGCATTAGGTGAAGAATGCCGCCAGGAGAAGGTTGCCGTTATTTTAGGCCCGGGCGCCAACATCAAGCGCTCCCCGTTGTGCGGGCGTAACTTTGAATACTTCTCGGAAGACCCCTACCTGGCAGGTCAGATGGCCAGCAGCCACATCAATGGCGTGCAAAGCCAGGGCGTCGGAGCATCGCTCAAACATTATGCCGTCAACAACCAGGAATACCGGCGCATGGTGATCGATGCCATTGTGGATGAACGCGCCCTCCGGGAGGTCTACCTGGCAGGCTTTGAGATGGCTGTCAGGGGAGCCCAGCCCTGGACGGTGATGTGCGCTTACAACAAGGTCAATGGTACCTATTGTGCCGAACATGAAACCCTGATGACCACCTTATTAAAGGAAGAATGGGGTCATACCGGACTGGTGGTCACCGATTGGGGTGCCATGAATGACCGTGTGGCGGGATTGAAAGCCGGTGTCGAACTCGAAATGCCGGGTGTAGCCAACGGTAATGACGCCAGCCTGGTGGCGGCTGTGCAATCCGGGGAAATGGACGAAGCGATCCTGGACCGGGCGGTTGAGCGCATCCTGGCGCTGATATTCAGAGCCGGGGAGAGCCTGGCTGCAGATTTCACCTATGACCAGGAAGCTCACCATGCTTTGGCGCGCCAGGTCGCCGCCGAAGGGGCTGTCCTGCTCAAGAATGAAGACGACATTTTACCCCTCAAAACCAATGCCAGCATCGCTTTGATCGGACGCTTTGCCAGGTCCCCGCGCTACCAGGGCGCTGGCAGTTCCTTGATGAACCCGACCCGCCTCGACAACCTGTATGACGAATTAAGTGCCTGTTTTGGGCGCGGGAATATCTCCCATGCCGATGGTTACACGGAGAAGGGTGACCAGGCGGATGAAGCCCTGATACAGGCTGCGCTCGATATTTCCAGGGCTGCGGATGTGGTGGTGGTCTGTGCCGGGCTGACCGACATGGATGAAGTGGAAGGCCTGGACCGCACCCATATGAAACTGCCGATCGGGCATGATGCTCTCATCCGTGCCCTGGCAGCCGCCCACAAAAAAGTTGTTGTCGTGTTGAGCAACGGTTCCCCTGTTGAAATGCCCTGGGCGGATAACGTCTCCGGCATTTTGGAAGGTTACCTGGGCGGGCAGGCGGGTGCCGGCGGCATGGCGGATATCTTATGCGGTCGTGTCAACCCGAGCGGCAAGCTGGCAGAGACCTTCCCACACAAGCTTGAAGATAACCCCAGCCATCATTATTTCCCCGGCGGCCCCGTTGCCGTGGAATACCGCGAGAGTATCTATGTCGGCTACCGTTATTATGACAAGGTCGCCCAGGACGTGCTCTTCCCGTTCGGTCACGGTCTGAGTTACACCACGTTTGCATACCGCGATCTGAAACTAAGCCGTTCCAGGATATCCGATACGGATGGACTTACAGTAACCCTGAAAGTCCGGAACACCGGGAAGGTGCGCGGGCAGGAGATCGTCCAGCTTTACGTGAGGGATGTTGAATCAACAGCCTTCCGACCGCAAAAAGAGTTGAAGGGTTTTGCCAAGGTCGACCTGCAGCCCGCTGCAGAGACCAGGGTGAGCCTTAAGCTGGATCGACGCGCTTTTGCTACCTACAACACCAGCCTCAAAGATTGGACGGTCGAAGCGGGTGAATTCGAGATCCTGGTCGGGGCTTCCTCGCGCGATATCCGTTTAAGCGCCAGCCTGGAAGTCACTTGCGACCACCAGGCAACCCCCATCCCCGAACGGGATGGCTGTCCGGCATACCATTATTTCCCCATGGGTGCATCGGTCAGTCAGAAAGAGTTTGAAGACCTCCTAGGTAAACCGCTGCCTGCCAATGTCGGCGCTCAAAAAGGAAGCTACAGCATCAATACACCTGTTGGTGATATGACCGATTCGTGGGTGGCACGCTGGCTGCACGCTTATATGAGCAAACAGATCTTAAAATTGATGACGGGCAAGGAGGACACCCCCACCGCCCTGTTGATGGCTTCAATGGTCAAAGAAGCCCCCATGAGATCCATCCTGATGGCAGCGGATGGCGGCATCACGCGCCCCATGCTGGACGCCTTGCTGGTCATGATCAACGGTCATTTCTTCAAAGGTGCTGCAGCCCTGGTCAGGGCGGCGCGGGAGAAGTAGCAGCGGGTTTTCGGAAAGGGGATCGATTCGAGTCTCATCGGGGACAAATAATTTACCTTGCGAAAGTTTAAAACCTTCGCAAGGTTTTTTTAATCTTTGGGAATTTCCTGGCTGGTTTGCATTTTAAGATGGGAGGTGCCTTCTTATTAAAGGCTGCCCTGATAAGATCATCACCCTTGAAACTTGCAATTATTTCTGGTATACTAAGGATTATAATTATCTGTAAATAATCATTATCCTTTAGGAATATATGCCTGATCCCGAAACCCGCTTCAACGAAATGATCTCCCTGCTAAAGCAGCGCCAATTCCGGCTGACACCCCAGCGCATGGAGTTGGTGCGCCTGATCGCTGCCAGCGAGGGTCATCCCAACGCGACCCAGTTCTACGCCCGCATCCAGGAGAAATTTCCCACCATGAGCCAGGCCACCGTCTACAAGACCCTGGCCATGCTCAAGGAGATGAAGCAGGTCCTGGAGATTGACCTGAGAGACGACAGTCATTACGATGGCAACCGTCCTGAACCGCACCCGCATTTAATTTGTACGAAATGCAACCGGATCATGGACGGGGAACTGGAGATCGACCATTCCTTGCTCAAAAACCTGGAGACCACGTCCGGCTTTCATATTACCAGTTCGCAGATCACGTTCTATGGTCTTTGTGCGGATTGCAGGCAAAATTCTTGATATTTTAACTTGGATGAATATTATTACAAATAATTATGGATAAAGATAACCAGACGGTGCAATACTTTTCAATTCCAGATCAATTATTACCTGTTCAAACCAATTCAGAAAGGAAAATAAGATGAGTGAAGAAAGCAAGTGTCCTGTAACTGGCCATACCGGCAGTACTTCTGCCAGCAGAGGCACATCGAACCGTGATTGGTGGCCCAACCAGCTGAACCTGGGCATCCTTCATCAGCATACACCGGTCTCCAACCCGTTGGGTCCGGATTTCAACTACGCCGAAGAATTCAAGAAGCTTGATCTAAAATCTCTGAAGAAGGACCTGTATGCGCTGATGAACGACTCGCAGGATTGGTGGCCAGCTGACTGGGGTCATTATGGCGGTCTGTTCATCCGCATGGCCTGGCACAGCGCTGGCACCTACCGCACATCGGATGGCCGCGGTGGTGGCGGCAGCGGTAACCAGCGTTTTGCGCCCGTAAACAGCTGGCCCGACAATGTCAACCTGGATAAGGCACGCCGCCTGCTATGGCCGATCAAGCAGAAATACGGAAACAGGATCTCGTGGGCAGACCTTATAATCCTGGCCGGCAACTGTGCACTCGAATCGATGGGATTCAAGACCTTCGGCTTCGGCGGTGGCCGCGTGGATATCTGGCAGCCCGAAGAGGACATCTACTGGGGCCATGAAGAGACCTGGTTGGGAGACAAGCGTTACAGTGGCGAGCGCGAGCTGGAAAAGCCGCTGGCAGCTGTGCAGATGGGTCTTATTTATGTGAACCCGGAAGGACCCAACGGAGAACCTCTCCCGCTGGCTTCCGGGAAGGATGTTCGCGAGACCTTTGCGCGCATGGCCATGAATGACGAAGAGACGGTTGCCCTGGTCGCAGGTGGGCACACCTTCGGTAAAGCCCACGGCGCTGGAGATCCATCCCTGGTCGGTCCTGAGCCGGAAGCCGCCCCCCTGGAAGAGATGGGGCTCGGCTGGAGGAGCAGTTTCGGCAGTGGCAAGGCTGGTGATACGATCGGCAGTGGCATCGAAGGTGCTTGGAAACCGAACCCGACCCGATGGGATATGGGCTATCTGGAGGTGCTGTTCAAATATGAGTGGGAACTGACAAAAAGCCCGGCCGGAGCTTATATCTGGCTGGCAAAGGATGTCGAGGAAGAAGATATGGTCGTTGATGCCCATGATCCCACCAAAAAACATCGCCCCATGATGACGACGGCAGACCTTTCTCTCAAGTTTGATCCCATCTATGAAAAGATCGCCCGCAGGTACCTGGAAAACCCCGCTGAATTTGCAGATGCTTTTAGCAGAGCCTGGTTCAAGCTGACCCACCGCGACTTGGGACCCAGGGTCCGCTACCTTGGACCAGAAGTCCCGGCTGAAGACCTGATCTGGCAGGATCCGCTTCCGACAGTGGATCACGCCCTGGTCAACGCCAAAGATATCTCCGACCTTAAGGTAAAGATCCTGGCCTCGGGTTTGTCCATCCCGGAACTCGTCTCGACTGCCTGGGCTTCGGCTTCAACCTTCCGTGGCTCGGACAAGCGCGGCGGCGCCAACGGTGCGCGTATCCGCCTGGCCCCGCAAAAGGACTGGGAAGTCAACCAGCCCGGGCAGCTGGCGAGGGTGCTCTCCACACTGGAAGGCATTCAAAAAGATTTCAACAGCACACAATCGGGAGGCAAGAAGGTCTCGATGGCTGACCTGATCGTGCTGGGAGGTTGCGCCGCGGTCGAAGCGGCAGCCAAAGCCGCCGGATATGCACTGGAGGTGCCTTTCACCCCGGGCCGCGCTGATGCCACCCAGGAGCAGACCGATGTGGATTCCTTTGCCGTTCTGGAGCCCCAGGCTGACGGATTCCGCAACTACCAGAAGACTGCCTTTACCGTATCCGCTGAAGAAATGCTGATCGACAAGGCTCAACTCCTGAAGCTGAGCGCACCTGAAATGACGGTGCTCGTTGCTGGAATGCGCGTGCTGGGTGCAAACGTGGAAAAAGCGCAACATGGCGTCTTCACCAAACAGACCGAAACCCTGACCAATGACTTCTTCGTGAACCTGCTCGACATGGGTACGACCTGGAAACCTACTTCCGAGGCCGGAGATACCTTCGAAAGTCGCGACCGTAAGACCGGTGAACTCAAATGGACCGGCACGCGCGTTGACCTGGTCTTTGGCTCGAATTCGCAACTGCGTGCCCTGGCTGAAGTTTATGCTCAGAACGATTCAAAAGAGAAGTTCGTGCGTGACTTTATAGACGCCTGGATCAAGGTCATGAACCTGGACCGCTTCGACCTGGTCTGAGCGAGGCTTAACCGGGTGGAGTCGCCAACCAACCTGGCCAGTTTTACCTAACTTAATCACCAGACAGCCCCGATGGAAAACCGGGGCTGTTCTTTTGGCAAGGACGAGTCCTGGTTCTGTCCTCTTATCCAAGTAATCCTGCGCCACCATCTGTGACCTGGTCAGGCTGTGGGCGAGAAGCCCCGACAGTTTTTTTGGAGTACTATAAGAATTATTTACCGTTTGGTGGACAAAAGGACCAGCCAGAATCTCCAAAATAGGGAGGAATATCTGGCTGGTTTTTTCTATTGAGAAGAGGTGGATACTCTCGATAAACTGGGACCACTGAAATTAGTTGGATCCAATTCCTCATTTGCGTTTTAGCAATTAATTTGGCACTCCTTTCGTGATATTATGCACATAATGATCCATCAACTTCATATTTCGGAGGTTTAAAAATGAGCGAAGCTTCAAAGACCAACCGGCTGATCCTGGCCATCATGGCTGTCATCGTGGGTATCTTCATGATCACCATCGCACCGTTCCTGATCCAAATTACGCTGGATCGGGTTATTTCAGCCCTGGTGACTATATCAGTGCAGAAACCGGCCTATGCCAGCGGTATCCTCTTATTTTCCTATGCTTTTCCGTTCTACCGCGGCTTGATCTTTATCGGCGGTATCGCCCTGCTCTGGCTGGCACGCCCCATCTATCAAGGCCAGGAGTGGGTCTTCCCGGTCGCTGCAATGGCAGCCGCTTTCCCTTCCGTGGGTGGGTTCTTCATGTTCATGCCCTATGTCTCCTTTGTGAAAGGGTTTCCAGTCCCAATGGTCGTCTCTTTTGTCGGGCTGACCTTCTTCTGGTCGCTCATTCTCATGCGCAAGGTGGACAAGTGGCTGAAATGGGGACAATTACTGTCCATGACATTCTGTGGAATGTTGAGCACGCACGCATTCATCGTTGGCATCGGCAACCTGCGCATGCTCCTGACCCGCCCCGAAAAACCGATGTACGAAGGGCTCGGGAACTGGGTGCTGGCCTGGTCGCAGCCAATCCAGTGGATCTGCGTCGTCCTGCTGTTTATTGCCATTTATCAACTGGCCATCCCGAAATCCTCGGGTTGGTGGCTGGCACTGATCTCGGTCAGTTCCCTGGTGGCAATGGATATCCCGATGCAGATCATCCGCCTCACCATGACGGAATCCACCGCCTGGGATTATTCCTACGGGTTGCCGGTCATCATCGGCCTGTTTATTGCCCTGCTCCTCCCGAAATTTAAGAATGCCCACCTTCAAGAGAAGTTGCCGCTGTAATCGAAAAAATCTGCTCTTGATCCATCTGGGCTTGTTGCTTAATTTGCACCATTTCACCTGAAGGTGTTTACTCCATACCCCGATAGGTTGTCATGAAGGTTTCTTCGAGACAACCTATCCACCCATTCTACAGGCAGTTAGTTGAACGGGTAGGAATTTTTGGCTGGTTTGCATTTTGAGTAGAGGGAAAAATAAAATATAATTTGACGATCCAATGTAACTTATCGGCAAGAGAATAATCACTGGTCGCGGGATCATGCAATGGATAGTTAACCCTGTTTCCCGGGAAGAGCATGGTTCGTAAAAAAACGCTATTGGATAAAAGATGGGGAGTGAGATCAGTTCACCATCGTGGCTGCCATCTCATCCGTCTTTGGCAGAATGAATTTCTTCCAGGCGATCGGGATTATGATGGAACACAGGATGGCAGTGACCCAGAAAGGTGCTTGCGGGTTCAGGCGCTCCCACAACTGGCCTCCGATCCAGGGCATCGGCAGCGACAGGATTCCCAGCGATGTTCCAAAAAAGCCAAAGGCCAGGCCGCGCTTCAGGTCAACCACATCCCGAATCAAGGCTGTGCGAAGAACCGGGAGCAGGGTACCGGGATGGGGATAAGAAATAACTAACCTGAATAAGACCCAATATGTCGTTATAATTGTTCCTGAAGATCAAATAACCCGGATTAATAGAGGAAAAATGAGTTTTCAGAATGGACAAACTGAAATGATTGACGATGAAGTAAATGATATCCTCCCAGACAGGCTGCCATCTTCCCTGCTTTTCATCGGGTTTGTCCTTGTCAGCCTGTTTGGATTTTTCTTGGTACTAAACCTTCTTGTTGCAGGCAGACTCCCACCTTTACTGCTGCTGATGGTCCTGTTGGGTGGAGTTGTCATCCTGTATGGTTGGTACAGAACGACTCATGGAAGTTCGACAACCAAACAATTGTTTAAGACCACAAGCCAGAGGATTCTGTTCGGTGCCACAGGTGGCAGCACAGCAGTATTCTTGGTTTACCTGGTTTTACAAAGTAAAGGTCTCAACACCAGTTGGGTGATCCCGTTCATGATCCTTTCAATTGTCTGGTCATTGTTGTTTGGCATCCCGGCTGGTGGTATTGGCGGGTTGGTCCTGGCATCCTTCTGGAAGAATAAGAGAGCAGCATGGATAGGTGGCGCCATTGGCGGGGTATTATTTTCCTCGTATTGGATATTGAATTTTTTTGGCAGATAGTAAAGAAGTATCATATTAATTCTTGAAATTCGATCTGTACAATTTCATCGGGACTGGTTGCATTTCTTGATGAATCCCTCGGATTCAATCAGTTTTTAGAGAGAACATAATCAAGAAGGATAAAAAAACATGGCATATTTGTGCCTGATTGCCGTATTTCTATTATTGGTTATCTTCTGGAACTGTGAAACGATCTTTAAACAGGAAAAGGGGAGAGAGATCATTCGTACCAAAACTCTTTATTAACCCATAATACTGTAATCGAATCCATTGGAGGCTATTGACGTTTTTTTGGAAAAGAAGTCAAGATGGTTGAGTTATCTGACTTTCTTTCCAGGGACACATTTGCGGATTTTGGGATTTGCGAAGTTCATCAAATGTAATTCTTTTCGTAACTGCTCAGGCAGTTGAGATGTTCGGGGGTGTGTGGGTGGTGAAACCACCCACACACCCCCACCTACTACTCTAGGACTGAGTAGTTACATCTTTTCTTAGAATAGTGGAAATTTCCAATGGGGTAATCATCCCTTGTACTGTTAGGAACGAGTACTAAGAAATTAACAATAATTTTGATTGTAGTATAATTCTATTATGAAATTTGTTTCAAATTAATCTACAATTAGATCTTATGAATTGAAAGCTCGAAGGTAATAATCGTTGTTAGTGCAGTAAACAATTCCCGTAAATGGAATTATTGATATTTTGCTCAAATCGGGAATTTTAAGGTATGGAAGATGTTATATGGGATTATTACAATCTATGGTTCTTAATAATGGCACAAGGATATTGCTGAATTTCATGGATGAGGTTTGTGCTCATGGTAGTTCTGAATGGGATTGATCTAAAAATCGATCTATCTGATCAAGTTATCAACTGGCTTGAAAAAGAGATCGGGCATTTTTCTTTTGAGTTTATTGAACTTGGTTCGAAAGGTCGCACTCAGACTTGGAGGGTCAAAACACGTTCTGATGTATATTATTTCAAATTGTATGAATCAAGACTGAATTGGCAGCATGAAATATTTGCTTATAAGAATTGGTCAGGAGCATATGCACCGAATGTTCCTGTTCTCTGCGGTGAATTTGAAAACGATACATTACCTGGAATACTCGTTACAGGAATAGATGGCAATCCGTTACGGGAAGGTAATTATTCTTCCGAAGAAATAGCTGCTGTATATGAGTTTGCTGGTCGTCTCTGTCGTCACCTGGAAGAATATGCTGTTGGACTTCGTTTTGGACTACCGAAATATGACAATTATCAATGGTCGATTCTTGATCATAGGATTTACCCTCAAATAACAAGTGACAATCCAGTGGAGTACGTCCGGAATAGATATCTAACCCTGTTGGAATCAGCAAAAAAATTTCATGCTCTTGATCCCCAAGAAATGGAAATAACATTAGAAGCGCTAGATCTGATAGATGTGTTCTCTGGTGAAAAACCTGTGCCTGTCAATAGCGATTTCACCCCTGGAAATTGGCTTGTCAATAAATATAACCGATTTGCCGGAGTAATTGATCTGGAAAGTATAACCTGGGATGTTCCAATATTTTCCCTTACAAGATTGATCTCCAAATACTTTCCATTTCAAGAAAATGGGAGGAAGGCATTTTATAGAGGCTATCAGGGAAACCTTGAACTGGAAAAACCCGAGCAGGTAAGAATTGTGATCATCATGGATGGGTTGCGATATCTCATCAAGGGATTTGATGACAACAACCTCCAAAATATCTCAAGAGGTAGAAATATTTTTCAATTGATCAAGGAATGAAAATTTAGCCTTATTGAGGCAAGCAGAAATGATGATCTGTAAGAAAATTATTGTGTTTGCATGATGGTTATTCTCGACATGGATTAACCTTTAATGATGTTACAGATGAACCTCTCAGATAATCTGAAATCGTCAGCTGCAATAATTTGCATTGATATAGGTGGCACAATAGAAGATACTTGGGAACCCAAGTGTTCATGGTTTAAACAGAGGGGCATTTATTTAAGTCAAGATCTGTTAAGTAGAAATGAAATTGAACAATTTCTTGGAAGCCAGAGTTATCTGTACCAGGAAATGACGGAGGATGTTTACAGTTCTGAAGCAATTTTCGATCATAGTGTTGTCAAAGGCGCAGTAGAGGCAATAAAAGACCTTTCGAAGTATTTTCGAGTTATCTTATTATCAACACGACCGGCGAATAAATACACCATTACTATTAATTGGTTGAATAAGGTAGGGTTGAAGAATTATATTTACAAACTCGAAATGAAAGGAGAAAAAGATGACAAAATTGCCTCTAAACTTGAAAGATGTGTTCATCTAGGCGCCGTAGCATTGATCGATGACGATATACACCACCTAACCAATAGTCCCAGTGTTATCTCTGTTCAGCGGATATTGTTGACTTACCCTAAAAAAGGGAAAGTACCTCAAATACCAGGTGTTTTTATGTTAAACGATTGGAATGAAATTTACAAAATCCTTGATCAATGCTGTTTACTGCCCATTCCTCATCCTTTACCAGCCAATCAGCTGTCTTCAAATGCAACTGGCAAGCGCTCACAACTGGTACAAAGTCTCATAATCGCCATGAAAAAAACTCCGCGCTCCTCACATGTCCCATTATTTGAATGGATGAGATTTTGGATAAACCCCTCTTGGAAAGGCACATTGCCATCCAGAGAACCAACCATGTTTATCTCCAAAGAAAGGAAAGCAAAAGAAGGAGGTGAATGATAAAAATGTATCAATAGCTAACGACATCCACCTAGCTCTTGAATTTAAGGGCATTGATATGGGTGAAAGAATTTAATAGTTTATTCTAATACAACGATCAAATCTCAAGGAGGCTAATTATGTTCGGATCTCTTCCATCGTTTTGGAATGATATCGGGAATGCAGTTTGGATTGGTATTATTGGATTCCTGTCTGCTTTCATTGTCTACTTATTGTCTGCACGCCTTACAAAGAAAAAAACCTGGTTAAGATTTATTGGGAACCTGTTGGCTTTGGTGATAGTAATTTGGACAATTAAATTACTACTTGATTCCACCGGCGCTGCTGGCGTTATGGTTATTTTGGGCACTGCATTAACCGGTGCATTTGCCCTAGGTTCAGAGACCATAGCTTCCGATTTTGTTTCCGGGATCAAGTTGTTTGCAAGCCGTCCATTCACTTCAGGTCACCTGGTTACGATTGCAGGGCAAACCGGGGTAGTTAAAGATGTTGGGTTGACAAATACAACTTTAGTATCCTATGGCAATAAACTCACTATTATCCGGAATTCTGACGTTGTGACCGGGTCGATCATCAATCATTCAACTCAACCTATGCAATTTATCGAAATACAAGTAACACTGCCTGTCAGCCAGGACCTCCAAAAAGCTGTTTCAGTGATTCTGAAAGAAATCAAAGAATCATCACCTGAGATTACGGATGACAGATACATGCCAGGTATCATTTGTGGATCCATCGTTAGAGATAGGTGGGTCATGATCGTATACAACTATGTCAAATTAATGGATCTAACATGTCTGGATGATGAAAAAACCAAGTTAATGTTAACGACCATCCGGGCACTTGTGCAAAACGAATTTGTTTTAGGCAAATAATGGGGTTAACCCATGGCAACCCAAATAACCAAGAAAAGAAGACGACTTTCACGGACAATGTTCATCCTCGTCTTGACTCCTGCCTTGATAGCGACAAATTTGTTGGGAACCGTTCCGGATAACGCTTTATCTGCAGGGCTGAGGAGTAGTTTGGTCATTGTAATTCCTGCGGAATATATTGATTATGTAGATGATTTTTTAGCACAATATAATCTCCCCACGCTCTCACCTGCAATCGAAATAACTCCGGAATTCACAGTTACTCCAATCCCACCAACACCAACGATTGTTTTACCGACGATCACAGTTACCCCTTCTTCAACTCCTTTACAGCCGACAGCTTCACCAACTGCGACACCAACCTTAATCACCTTTGATGCCGACTTCTGTGTGGATGTGGATGCCTTGTTTGTACGCTCTGGACCAGGAATGGTGTATCCTGTCGTTGGCTGGTTAAAAAATAATGATTGTCTCACTGTGGATGGGAGATCTGAAGGATCGCTATGGGTGCGAATCAGCCCTGATTTACCGAGTTTCCAGGAGTATGGTGGTATGTGGATCCAAGGATATTACCTCCTACCGAAGGAAATTGAACAATTACCCGTCGTTGCGACTCCTGCACCTCCCTCAAACTGACCAAACCTTACGAATTAATTAACCCTTTCTCTAGTACGAAATTGTAAAACTGTTGAAACACAACCAATAACCAAGTCCATTGACAAGCCGTCCTTTGGCATACTCCAGAAACAGATCTGGTGACTGGCATATTATGCCACCAGATCTGTTTTTGAATGCTAACTTGTTTGCTTCAGTATATGCGGTAAAGTATATTGTATGATATTGCTGTAATGGTGATGAGTAAATAGGGAATAAAGCTGATTGAACTCTCACACCATAAACATCCTGGTTTAAGGTAAATAAAATACCATCCCATTCCATCCTGGTTCACAAGAATTGGCTATCCACCTGGTAATTGTAATCCTTCTCTTTGACGCATTCTGGATCGGGATGATCGCCAAAGAATTGGAAACTGGCATCCGTTCTTTTAAGAACTGGTTGGAGGGCAGTGACAATCCAGGCAGCGAAGAGAAGAATCCTGTGTAAGAAAACAAAAAGCATGCCTGATATGTTTTTCAATGAAAATCATCCGGGAATTATCCTGCGTGGGTCTTAAAAGGATGTTTAATTTGATACCACCAGAGTCCATGGAAAGCAGTGCACCGGAACAGAGTCATGTGGGATTACTGAAAAAAGCCAACCAGGAACTCCTGGTAGAATTGTGTTTTGAACAATTCGAACGAATGGATAAATTATCGAACAAATATAATATGTCGGTATCAAAATAACCAACATCGCGGCAATACGCCATAAATGCTAACCATTGGATTTCAGGGACGGGTAGGCTTTTAAAAAAAATCATTGGAGTGGAAAAGATGCGGGGTGAGATCAGTTCACAATCGTGGCAGCCACCTCATCCGTCTTCGGCAGAATGAATTTCTTCCAGGCGATCGGGATTATGATGGAACACAGGATGGCTGTGACCCAGAAAGGTGCTTGCGGGTTCAGGCGCTCCCACAATTGGCCTCCGATCCAGGGCATCGGCAGCGACAGGATTCCCAGCGATGTTCCAAAAAAGCCAAAAGCCAGGCCGCGCTTGTCTTCCGCCACGACCTTCGAGATCAGCGAGTCGTAAGCTGGCATCAACAAGCCGAACCCCAGACCGTTCACCGACCGTGCTGCCAGGAAACCCACCAATGAATGGCTCAGTACCATCCAGACCAATCCCACGGTGACCAGCAGGAAACCGCCTGCCAGGATGTCCCGCTCGGAGCGCTTGTCGGTCAACCATCCTCCTAGAAAAGAACCCAGGATGCTGGCCGCTCCCCAGACGGAACCCAGCAAACCGATCTGCACCACGTTCAAACCACCGATCTTTGACAGGAAAATGGGGAAGAGCTCACTGGTCAGGGTGAAAGAAGTGTCACTGATGGCATCGCTGATCCAGATCCAGGTCAGAACACCTCCCGAAAAGAGCAACCCCAGCATACTTGCGAACTGGGTCTTAAATCCAGCCAGGCTTGGGCGCCCGGCGCTGCGACGCTGCGGGAAACGTTCGGAGGTTGCCATCCAGATGCGCAGCAGGGTGGCCAGCAGGTAGAAGATGAAAGCAACCATCAACATCTGGCGGAAGTCAAAGCGCTGAACCAGAAAACCAGCCAGTACCGGTCCGATCACCGTGACCAGCATGAAGATGCCCCGGGTGAGTCCATAAACCCGTCCCCGGTTGCCCACGTTCGACTGTTCAGCAATATAGGCGCTGAAGCTTGGTCCGACAAACGAATTTGAGATGTACTCCACGCACAGGCCGAACATCACCCATTGCCAGGAGGGAGAGATAAAGAACAACAGGTATCCGAAAACGGCCAGCGTGCTGCCGATGGCAATGGCACGCAACCGGCCGATCGAATCCGAGATCCACCCGCCCAGGAGCTGCAAGGTCATCGGCACCAGGGAAGCCACGGTAAAGACCAGTCCCACCTGCCCAACGCTGGCTCCCAGGTCAACCAGGTACAAGGACAGCATACTGTAAGCCATCTGACCGGCGATGTTAGCCAGGATCATACCCAGCATGAACCAACGCAGGTTGACATTGATCAAAGGAACTCGTTTGTTTTCCACACTGCAATTATAGATTAATTCCTTTTCCACAGCAAAATTTCTAAGGACTCTCCGCTGTTTCAATTGGATTCTTGCACAAGGATGGTCCAAAAATCCATGACATCCCCTGCTACCAGCGAAGAGTGCGGTTTGAAATAAGCCGATAGAGTTGTTTTGGCAGAGATCACGGTTCGTGATCTTCTTAACCTCCTTTTGTAAGCACAACCCGGTTTCGTTCTAGGCCACAATCGACTTATCAAAACTGTAAGGTGAATTAACGCGGATGTTAAGTGAGATCCAAGGAAACTGATATATACTTGCAGTGAAAGAAAAAGGCAAACCCGGTGAAAGCCGGTGACGCAAAGCCAATGGGTCTAAAGTCACACAAGTGACCATGATCGCCAGGCCGCCGAAGAACCGTTAGAAACCACCGACGGACCTGGATAAATAACAGGTCCGTTTTTCTTTCTTGTTCATTCAAATCTGATCGTTCGATAAGGGCAAACCTGGTGAAAACCGGGGACGCAAAGCCGATGGATCTAAAGTCACAAAAGTGACCAGGATGGCCAGGCCGCCGAAGACGCATCATCGGTGCAAACCCCAACGGGTGTCCTTATCAAAAGGAATATCGATATGGCACCCAAATTCAAGCGCTCGTCCAAACTGGTGATCTTCAGCCTGATCCTGATCATTGGAATTGTTTTTTCCCAGATCGGTACGGTTGAGGCTATGGGTGCCAACCCGGTTCATAGCTCAAAAAGCCCATTGGTTTCAAAACCAAAGCTGCAATCACCCGGCGGGACGATCTCCGAATTGAACCCGACTTACCAATGGAGTGTTGTAAATAATGCGGTTAGTTATGAGTTTCAACTGATGAGCGGAACAACCACAATTTTGATCGATACTATTACCACAGATAGTTGTGATGACACTAATTGTTCGGTAACCCCGGAAATCACTTTAATCCCCGGCACTTATAAGTGGAGAGCCCGTGCTTATGCCACCCGCTGGAGTTCATACACAAGGTTCATGACATTCACAATCCCCGTCGATCCCACTCAAGAAACCGTAATCCTTCCTGCGGCAGAAGTACCCACCCAGGAAGTTCCCACGGCCACCCTGGCAGCCACCCCCATACCCACCCAGGAGATCCCCACCGAAACCAAGACAGCGACCCCAGAACCCACCAAGGAGATCCCCACCGAAACCGTGACTGAGACGGCTGTACCCACCCAGGAAATCCCCACCGCCACCGTGACCGAGACGGCTGTACCCACCCAGGAAACCCCCACCGCCACCGTGACCGAGACGGCTGTACCCACCCAGGAAACCCCCACCGCCACCGTGACCGAGACGGCTGTACC